>Ga0315904_10009432_pt1 | contig 12738 bp, 14 predicted proteins | sample LakEriMetagenome_6_FD_203529 | JGI IMG/M metagenome (GOLD analysis project Ga0315904, IMG submission 203529) | Freshwater fungal communities from buoy surface, Lake Erie, Ohio, United States - Buoy 12 MA120 | ecosystem: Environmental > Aquatic > Freshwater > Lake | place: USA: Lake Erie, Ohio...
CTGATTTGAGTGATGATTTTAAAACAAAACATAAAAATCTATTCTCACAAAAAAGAGGTTATGGTTATTGGATTTGGAAACCTTATATTATATTGGAGGAGATTTCTAAATTATCCGATGATGAAATTTTAATTTATTTAGATTCCACAGATTTGCCAGACCAATTATTTTTTGATATTGTATTAGAACATTTTAGAAATCAAGATGTGTTATTATTGAATAGAGGGTATAAAAATGGAGAATGGACTAAACGTGATTGTTTCGTCATGATGGGATGTGATGACACAAAATATCATGAACATATTCAATTAGAAGCTGGTGTCATCGGTCTTAAAAAAACTGAAAATAATATTAGTCTGATTGAAGAATGGTATCAATATATGAATAATGAAAATATATTAACCGATTTACCAAACATATCTGGTCAACCCAATTTAAAAAATTTTAAAGACCATAGACACGATCAAAGCATTTTGACGAATCTATCTATAAAATATGGTTTGAAGAGTGTGTCCTTTCCAAATTTTGTTATAAAATACAATTATCACCAACCATCAATATATGGTTAAATTTTAAATATGAAAAAAGTATCAGTATTATTAACAACACATAACAAAGAAAATTTGATTGACTTCGTTTGTCATGGCATACGAAACAACATTAGTGAGAATGTAAATCAAATCATTGTAGTATTTGATGGATGTACAGACTCTACCGAAGAAAAAACAAAATCAATTTTTTCCGATATAGATAGTTCCATAAAAATTGATTACGTACATACCGACGATATATTTGAATTGAAAGCAAATAATGAGGGTATGAAATTGGTGGAGAACGATTATGTATTATCAATTCAAGATGACATGGTCGTAAAAGAAAAAAACTTTGACCAAAGAATGTTAGAACCATTCTTAAAATTTGATGACGTGTTTTCTGTGACATCTTTCGTTGCACATAATAATACGTTCAATGAGAGAACTGGTGGAATGAATTATATTGACATAGCAAATAAAGATAATTCAAGTAGGGATATATTCTATGCAAGAGAATATGCAAACAGAGGACCTATAATGTACGATTATAGAGATTTTGTTAAATTAAATTATTATGACGAATGGTTTGCACCTTGCTCATATGATGATTTAGATATATGTTTGAGGGCGGTAAAAGAACTGAATAAAGTTTCGGGATTGTATTGGATAGAGTACACATCTAAAATTAATTGGGGAACATCGAGAAATAAGAATCAGGAATTTTTTCAGAAACAATACTTTGTTAACGCAAAAAAAATACACGAGAGACACCAAGACATTTTAAGTAGTAATAATAAAATAGTTGATAATAGAAAAATGAAATAAAATGGATTTTAAAAAGATTTATGTTTTTGATTTAGACAATACGTTATGTAACACTAAAAGAAATGAAGAGGGTAATTGGGATTATTTAAACTCTGAACCATTTGTTGATAGAATAAAAGTTGTTAATGATTTATATGATGACGGTAATCGTATCATAATAGAAACCGCAAGAGGTTGTACATCTAAAAAAAATTGGTATGAACAGACTTATCATCAGTTAGTTAGTTTCGGTTTAAAGTTTCACGAACTGAGAGCTGGTGTTAAATTCAACGCCGATTACTTCATTGATGATAAAGGAATAAATTCAGAAGATTTTTTTAAAAAATGGCTACAACAAGACGGTTTATAAAAAATAGTCCAAACCTTATAAAAAAATTATATTATAAATTAATTCCGTTCAGTAAACGATATGGTAAGGAATTTGATTTTACTTATAAATTTTTATTAGATTCGTTAGAATGGGATAAGAATAAAATGGTCGATTATCAATTTACCAAATTGAGAAATACGATTATTAATGCTTATGAGAGTGTACCATATTACCACAAATTATTTAATGATTACGGAATCAGTCCGTTCATCCATGATTTTAACGATGTAACAAAGATACCAGTTCTAACAAAAGAAATTGTTAGGAACAACTATAATGATTTAATCAATAAAAATTACACAGGTAAAAGATTAAATTTCAAAACATCCGGATCAACTGGTCAAAAATTTCATTTCGAGGGTGACGATAACCTATATAAAAGGGAGGCTGCATTTGTATTGAGGTCTTTTAATTTACACAATGGTTCAATGTATGATGTCCCTAGCGTATGGGTTAGGAGATACTCACCAAAAGAAGGTGAACCATTATATAATTGGGATTATGAATTGAATAGATTATATATGTCACCATTTAACATATCTGAAAATACAATAGAGGAATATGTTAGAATCATTAATAAAACGAAATCAAAAACATTAGTAACTTATCCGTCATTGGCAAACTTTATGTCTTTGTTAATGAAGGAAAAAAATCTATATTTTGATTATGTTGAGACTATACATTGTGCCAGTGAAATGGTGTTACCTGAATGGAGACAAAATGTATATGACTCATTGGGTATTAAAATAAAGGCCCACTATGGTATGATGGAGAAAGTATCCTTTTTTTCAAATACAATTGAAAGTGATATGTATTTGGACAATATGGAATATGGTTATACAGAAATCGTGGATGGTAATGTGATTGGTACAGGATTTTTAAATGATGTGATGCCATTTATTCGATACTCAACCGGTGACACGGCAGAAAAAAATGATGGTGATGAATATTATAAATCATTACCATATTCTGTAAAGGATTTTATTGGTAGGTTAACTGATATGATTTCAACATCAGATGGAAGAAAATTATCGGGTGTTAATTTTTATACTATGATGTATAAAATTAAAGGAGTTGAGATGTTTCAAATAATTCAAAAGGATTTGAAAACAATTGAAGTTAATATTATCGTTTCAGAATATTACAATGACAGTACTAATTTAGAAATATGTCAAGGAATATTCGATAGGGTTGGGAAATGTGAAATTAAAATAAACAAAGTGGATGAATTTAGGAGAAGTCCTAATGGTAAATTAAAAACGATTATCAATGAATGTCAATCTTAATTTAGTAACACCTTATCAAATATCTGATAGAGTGTTTAATGACGATATGATATATTTGGACTGGAATGAAAGTCCATATAAACCAGAACCTGTCATTGAATATTTCAAAAAAAATCCATTCAATGATTATAATTTATACCCCGACCCAACAAATATAAATTTAAAAATTGAACTGAGTAACTATACAAATGTTGATTTAAAATATATCGAAACATTCAATGGTTCGGATTCTGCATTGGATTATATTTTCAGAGTACTACTGAATGTTGGTGATAGAGTATTAATACCTAAACCAAACTATACTCAAATAAACCAATCTATACTATCGTTAGGATCCTCAATCTATTACTGTGATGTGGTTAACATATCACAGGAAATAAAACAAAACGATATTAATGTGGTTTATCTGTCAAATCCGAATAATCCAATTGGTTATGTTCAGGATGTTCTACCATTAATTGAATCGTTTCCTAATGTTTATTTTATAATAGATGAGGCATATTATGAATTTGAAACAAATTATTCTGTTTTTCAAAAGGCACACCTATTAAATAATCTGGTTGTTACCAGAACTTTCTCCAAAGCATTGTCTTTGGCATCTTTAAGATTAGGTTACATATCTTCAAACGATAACTTTCTTGAAAAAATTAGAAGAATAAAGAATTTCAAAGAAGTAAATAAATTGGCGGAAGTTGCTGGTGTTATTACTTTAAAAAATATTGATTGGTACTTTGAAAAGGTTAAAAAAATAAATGAAACTAAAGTAAGATTCATTAACGAAATAAAACACATTAAAAGTTACAACTCACATGCCAATTTTGTTTTGATTGAACACAATCAAATAAAAAACATAATTGAGGAGTGTAAGAATGAAAATATTCTTATTAGAGATAGATCATCTTTAATTACTAACACTGCAAGAATTACAATTGGTGATGATGAATCAATGAATAAATTAATTAGGATTATAAATAAAGTAACTAAATGAAAATATCTTTTATAGGTTTGGGTAAATTAGGTTTACCATTGTCAACTAACTTCGCAAAAAACGGAAACAAAGTTATTGCGATAGATAAAAACAAAAGTTTAATTAACAAATTACAAAATAATGTTTGTCCATGGTATGAGGAAGGATTAGAAAATAACATATTAAAATCCTCATCAAATATAGAATACACCACAAACTATGATAAAGTACATGAAACGGATGTAACTATTATTTTAGTTAACACCCCATCAAATAAAAAAGATGGGTCATTCTCAAACTTATATGTTGAACAATCAATCGAAGAGGTGTCAAATCAATTGAAGAAACACAATAAGAAGAATCATTTATTTATTCTGTCTTCGACAGTTATGCCAACATCAATAAAAAATTCATTCATTCCTTTGATTGAGAATATAACAAACTGGAAATTAAATGATGATTTTGGATTTTGTTATGTACCAGATTTTGTTGCGATTGGTAAAGTGATAAATGATTTTGAGAATCCTGATTTTTTGTTGGTTGGTCAATCCAATGAACATTATGGTAAGATGACAGAAGAACTATATAAAACAATAATTTTAAATGATTGTGAGACATCTAAATTGACGTTACCTGAAGCCGAAATGTGTAAAGTATCATTAAACGCTTATATCACAACTAAAATATCTTTCGCAAATTATTTAGGTTTACTATGTGAAAAGATAGACCCAACAATAAATGTTGATAATGTCACTAATACGATTGGGAAAGATAAAAGGATAGGTAATAAATATTTTAAATCAGGAACATCTTACGGTGGTACATGTTTTCCAAGAGATACTTGGGCATTTATGAAACTATCCAACAATGTTGGTATGTTCGCACATCAAATGAATGCAAATGAAATGATTAATGATTTGATGGACGAATCAATATTTTTAAAAATAGTTAAACAAAAATCAAAAAAAATTGGATTGGTTGGTTTAGGATTTAAAAAAGGCACTGCTGTAGTGACAGAGGGATTAGCATATAAGTTGATAAATAAAATGAAAGATTCAAATTATCAAATTCATGTGTTTGATTTCATTTCGGAATCCTTCACAAATCTTCAAAGAGAAACCAATACCAGTCTGATTAATTGTTCTTCAATGGAGGAGTTGGTAAATAATGTGGACATAATTGTGATATGTAATGAAGATGAAAATTATTCAATTCCAAATATATCCATCGGTAAAAAAATAATTAATCCATGGAGAATCAAATCTTGAAAATTTGGTTTTTTTTAATTAGATTATATTAAAATTTTATAATGAAAATAAAACCTTCTGACGGTAGAGAATTTGATTATTTAGATGCAGATAAAACGTTAAGATTCAATTACTTTTTAGACAATAATTCAGTTGTCGTTGATTTAGGTGCAAGACATGGTAATTGGAGTAGAATCATAAGAGAAAAATATAATCCTAAAATGTACTGTTTTGAAGTAGTCCCAAGATTTTGTGAAGATTTAAGAAATATGGGTTATAATACTTTTTGTACTGCGGTTAGTGATAAAAAAGAGAAAGTTACATTAGGTACTGTTGAGGGTGAATCGTCCATGTTTTATAATCCACAGTTTGAATCTGATTGTATACCCGCAAGTGATATTTTCGATTTAATAGGTCATAAGGAGATTGATTTAATGAAAATTAATGTTGAGGGCGCTGAGTACCCTATTCTTAGAAATTTAGTAGAGACTGGTTTAATAAAAAATATTAAGAACTTACAAGTTCAGTTTCATTTATTTGATTGGATGGATGTCAGAGATGAATATGAACAATTATCAATAGACTTAAATAAAACTCACTATACATCATGGAAATTTCCATTTGTTTGGGAGAATTGGAAAATTAAAAATTATTAAAATATGGAATCATATTCACAATGCGGTCAAGATTTATTTGTTATCAATATTTTGAAAAAAAATAAAGGTAAATTTTTAGACTTAGGTTGTTATTTACCTAAAAATATAAACAACACTTATTTATTAGAATTAAATGGTTGGGAAGGAGTTTCAATAGATATTGTTGATTATTCAAAAGAATGGGAGGTTAGAAAAACACCATACATTAATGAAAATTGTTTTAATATAAATTTTGATGAGTTTTTACCAAAACATTATGAAAATAAACTCATTGATTATTTGTCATTAGATATGGAAGTTGTCGGTGAGAGGTACAAATTGTTAGAAAAAATATTAAAAACAGGATATCAATTCAAAGTTGTCACACTAGAACATGATTCTTATTTAGGTGAGGCTTTTCATAAAAATGAAAAGTTACCTCAGAGGGAATTGATGAACAAATACGGTTATGTTTTATTGTGTTCCGATGTTTCACAACAAGCACATCCTAACTATTTTTATGAAGATTGGTGGATTAATCCGAAATATGTTAATACTGAAGAAGTAAAAAATTGGTTTTCAGATAAATTAAGTTGTGATAAAATTTTTATTAAAAATAATGTAAATTATTTAGTGAACGAGATTTCAAAAAAATGGTAAAAATGAAAAATATATTAGTACTAGGTGGTGGTGGATTCATTGGTGGTCACTTAGCAAAAAGATTAAAAGAAGAAGGTAATTTTGTCAGAGTTGTTGACATAAAAAAACATGAATACTTTGATGTGAACGAAATTTGTTCGGAATTCTTAACATACGATTTAAGAGACCCGAAGAATGTCGAGGCTGTAATGAGATTGGAAGTTGTTAAAGGTTTCCCAAGAGAATTTAGTTATTACAAACAACCTTTCACGGATGTGGTTGGTTTTGATGAAGTATATCAATTAGCCGCCGATATGGGTGGTGCTGGATATATCTTCACAGGTAATAACGATGCGAATGTAATGCACAATTCGGCAATGGTAAATTTGAATGTTGTACATGAATCAGTGAAAACAGGTGTAAAGAAAATTTTCTTCTCTTCATCAGCATGTATGTATCCTGAACATAATCAACTTGACCCAAACAATCCAAATTGTGAAGAGTCAACAGCATATCCAGCAAATCCAGATTCCGAATATGGTTGGGAAAAATTATTTAGTGAAAGACTCTATCTAGCATATCATAGGAATCATGGATTAGATGTTAGGGTTGCCAGATTTCATAATATTTTTGGACCACAAGGAACATGGAAAGGTGGTAAAGAAAAATCACCAGCGGCAATGTGTAGAAAGGCTGCGGAGACACCCGATGGTGGTGAATTAGAAGTGTGGGGTGATGGTCTACAAACAAGAAGTTTTTTATATGTTGATACATGTGTTGACAAGATATTATCATTCGTTAGACAAGACGGTTTCAATGGTCCGGTTAATATCGGATCAGAAGAAATGGTCTCCATAAATGAATTGGCTCAGATGGCAATTGATGTGTCAGGAAAAAATATTAAGATAGTTAACTTAATAGGTGATGATTTTGTTAAAAAATATGGTTTCAAATGTCCAATGGGTGTAAGAGGTCGAAATTCGGATAATAAATTATATACTGAAAAAATGGGTTCAGACATTGTTTATCCGTTAAAAGATGGTATTAGAAAAACATATCAATGGATATATGAACAAGTCATCAAATAAAAAAGTATATACTGGAGGTACTTTTGATTTATTTCATAAAGGTCATGTTAATTTTTTAAGACAATGTAAAGAAATAGGTGACTATGTCGTGGTTTCTTTAAATACAGATGAATTTATCTATAGATATAAAGGAAAATACCCTGTCATAAATTATGAGGGTAGAAAAGAAGTTCTACTGTCTTGTAAGTACGTTGATGAGGTTGTACCCAACACAGACGGTGAAGACTCTAAACCCACAATATTATCAGTTAATCCGAAATTTATTATAATTGGAAGTGATTGGGCTAAGAAAGATTATTATAGTCAAATGAATTTTACACAAAAATGGATAGATGAAAATAATATGATTTTAATTTATCTACCATATACTGAGAACATCTCATCAACATTAATTAAAAGTAAATTAAACAATGAAAGCGGCAATATTAGTTGACGGTGAATTCAGAGAGATGGGTATCACTATTGATTCTTGGAAATTTTTAAAAGAGATTGATTGTGATGTTTATGTCTCAACTTGGGATAAATCAACTCAAATAAACAAATCATTAGATATCCATATAGAAGAGGATATCAATGAAGATTATGTTAGAGGGTTTTTTCCAAATGCTATTATATCGATAAATAATATTAACGATTATGATTTCTCTTCAGATACCTACTTTAACAACGCAAAACAAATTTTTCATTGGAAAAATTGTTTAAAGATGATGAAGGAGAGTGGAATTAATTATGATGTAGTAATATTGACAAGACCTGACAACTATCTGTTTTATAAATTTGATTCAAGTAAATTTTTTGAATTGAATAAAGAAAAAACATTATATGGTCAAGATACTATTCATGTATCTGGTCCAAATAAACAATATTTTATGTTAGAATATTTTTTTATTGGTTCAGTTGAATCAATGTCAAGAATGATTGAAAACTTACCTGATGAAATGACGGGTAGTATTCATACTGATTTGGCACTACATTTCCTATCTATGGATATGTATGTTCACCCAATATATGAATTTAGTTTAATTTTAGCAAGACCTACTCTCAGAGGGATTGAAAATTTGACTATGGAGATTATAAATGAAAAATTTTGGGAGTGGGGTCAAAATACGAATAATAGAGTTTAATTAATATGAAAAAAATTTTTACGTTAGGTGATTTGTATATGTCCGACTTCATAAATAAAGATGAAGATGCTAGGTCAGGTAAACACGAAATGTCAATTGTTATTGATAATAGGTATGGTGCTGCTAGATTAAGTAAATGTGTACCATTAAATCATATGTACGGGAAATATTGGTATCGAAGTGGTATTAATACGACTATGGTAAATGAATTGAAAAACATAGTGGATAGTATTCTAAACATACAAAAATTAAATGATGATGACTTATGGTTGGATATTGCATGTAATGATGGAACATTGCTACAATATGTCCCTAACAACGTAAAGAAACTTGGCGTTGATCCGGCAGATGATAGTTTTGTTCAGGAATCAAAAAAACATGCCGATGAAATAGTGCAAGATTATTTCACAATAGATAGTTACAATAAATCAAAATTCAAAGATAAGAAAGCAAAAGTTATAACATGTATTGCCATGTTCTATGACTTAGATGAACCTGAAATATTTTTGGATGATATCAATCAAGTAATGGATGATGACGGTCTTTTCGTAATTCAAATGAGTTATACACCATTAATGATAAAACAGACCGCATTTGATAATATATGTCACGAACATGTTTATTATTGGTCTCTCATCCCATTGATTAAGTTGCTGAATAAAAAAAATATGAGGGTGGTTGATGTTGAATTAAACGATATAAATGGTGGTAGTTTTAGAATTTATATTAAAAAAACCACATCAGATATGTCAACGTTTGGTACACAACCATTTAGGGATGTATGTGAAGTTAGAGTGTCTTCATTATGTGAATGGGAGAATAAATTAGAAATCGATAAAGAAGAAATATGGTTAGATTTTTTCAATAAAATTAATGACCTAAAGGATGAAACAGTTAATTTTATAAAAGAAGAAAAATCAAAAGGTAAAGTAATATGTGGTTATGGTGCATCGACTAAAGGAAATACTCTTTTACAGTATTTTGGTTTAGATAATACTTTAATTGATGCAATAGCGGAAAGAAGTCCATATAAATTTGGTTTAAAGACTATCGGGACTAACATCCCCATACTTTCAGAAGAAGATGTTAGAAAAATGAATCCAGATTATATGTTAGTTCTGCCATGGCATTTTATTTCTGAGTTTAAAAAAAGAGAGTACAAGTTCTTATCTAATGGTGGTAAATTTATTGTACCGTGTCCAAAATTTGAAATTATAGGAAAATGAAAATATTGTTAATTGGTGGTAATGGTTATGTTGGTTCCAGATTATACGATTTTATTAAAAATAAATTCGAAGTAGTTAATGTTGATGTGTGTTGGCAGGATGTTTTATATCCTGAAATAATTGTAAAAAATTATAGAGACTTAACAAAAGAATTCATATCTGAATTTTCTCATATTATTTTATTGGCTGGTCATTCATCAGTATCTATGTGTGATAGTCTCACAAATCCAATCGAAAATAACGTAAGTAGTTTTGTCAATCTAATAGAAAAAATGGATGATAGTCAGACTTTAATCTATACAAGTACTGCCGCAGTTTATGGAAGTAATCCTAATTTTGTTGACGAGTCTTCTCCATTACAAGAGGCAATAAATTTTTATGACTTTACCAAAATCATCAATGAAAAAATCATTGACCTATATCCAAACAAAAATATAATAGCACTAAGATTAGGTTCTGTGGGTGGATTCTCTAAAAACTTCAGAAGGGAAAACCTTATGAATGCAATATCAATGTCAGTTTATAATGACAATAAGATAACAATCTCTAATCCTGATAACTATCGTTCCGTGTTGGGTATTGTTGATTTATGTAAATCTATTGAGAAGATATTAATTCTTGGTGTTAAGAAAAGAATTTATAATTTAACATCAATTAATAATAAGATAATTAATTTTGGATTGAGTTTACAAAAACTTACTAATTGTGAATTAATCATTAACGATAGTTTAAAAACAAAATATAGTTTTAACTGTTCAAATGAAAGATTTGAAATCGATTATGATTTTAAATTCAAGGATACTATAGAATCAATATATAGAGATATCGTTGATAACATAGACAATATAATAATAAACGTTCCAAGAAAAAGTATATAATGTATAAAAAAGAATGTAGAAGTTGTAGTAGTGATAATTTAAATAAGGTTATGTCTTTAGGTATGTCACCTTTGGCAAACAACCTTTTATCTTCAGTTAATGATAATGATGAATTATATCCACTTGAGTTAATGTATTGTGAAAAATGTACTAACGTTCAATTATCCTATGTAGTTCCTCCCGAAAAAATGTTTGATGATTACTTGTATGTATCATCAACAGCAAAATCATTTAGAGACCACTTTGGTAAAGCCGCTAAGTTATATCGAGAAAATTTTAATCTTAACCATAATTCGTTAGTTGTTGATATTGGTAGTAATGATGGTGTCGCATTAAAACCATTTAAAGATATGGGTATTGGTGTGTTAGGTGTGGACCCAGCATCTAATTTAGTTGAGTTAGCAAATAATAATGGTATCAAAACCGTTAAAGGGTATTTTGATATTAATCTATCAAATAAAATTAAAGACGAATTTGGTTTGGCTGATATTGTCACCGCATCAAATGTATTTGCACACTCAGATAAATTAAAAGAAATAGTTGATGGGGCATTTAATATATTGAAACGGAATGGTTGTTTTATTGTTGAGGTGCAATATCTTTTTGACACATTAAATGATATGACATTCGATAACATATATCATGAACATGTCAATTTTTGGTCGGTAACATCAATAGGTTATTTTTTCGATAGACTTGATTATGCCATTGCTAAAGTTGAACACATTGATACTCATGGAGGTTCAATAAGACTCTACGTTTATAGAAGACATGATGAATTTGAGGTTGATAAATCAGTTTACAATTTCATTAAAAGAGAGAAGGAGTTTAAATTGAATCAAACCAAGACTTATTTAGATTTCTCAGATAGAGTTCAAACCATTAAAAATAACGTGAGAGATAATTTTAAAAAACTAAAACAAAAATATAAAACTATTGTGGGTTATGGTTCACCAGCAAAGGCAACCACATCTTTAAACTATTTTGAAATTAATAATGAATATATTGATTATATAGTTGAGGACAATAGTTTGAAACATAATAAATTAATACCTAATGTAAGAATCCCTATATTCTCAAAAGATAAACTTAACGAATCAATTCCTGATGTTATCATTGTTATGGCTTGGAATTTCTTCGAGGAGATAAAAAAGAATAATTCTCATTTAATTGAGAAGGGTGTTAAATTTTACAGTATAAAAGATTTAGAAAAAGAAGAGATATGAAAATTGAATTCATCATATCAAGTTATAAAAACCCATATAACTTAATGACAATTCTATCATGTTTAAAAGCACAAACATCTGATAGATGGGTTGCCAAGATATATTCTGACGGACCATATTATGGTTATGAAAACATCAAAAACATTTTCAAGGATGATTCGAGATTTACATTCATAGAATTGAATGGTCCTCATGGTGATTGGGGAAATACCGCAAGGAACATTGCACTTAGAGAATTGAAAGAGGAGTGGGTTCTTATGACAGGTCATGATAACTACTATGTTCCAAAATTTGTTGAGTATTTTTTAAATTCGGTCGATAGTGATGATGTTAATTTTGTATATTGTAACATGACACATGACCATAATGATTATTTATATCCAATATACAGTTCAGTTCAAGTTGGTCAAATTGATATGGGGAACTTTATGACCAGATCAAAATACTCATCTCAATTAACAATAAATTCAAAATCACATACAGGTGATGGTGAATTTGCCGAAGAGTATGTTAGAAGATTCGGAGGTGTTGTTAAACATATCAATAAATTCTTATACGTACACAATTAAAAAAAAAATATATGAAAAGTTTAAATGAAATTTATCAAAATTATTCGGCACCTGACCATCATGGAGACAAAGGAACTATCCACACCTATATCGAAATATATGAAAGAGTTTTGGAGAAATACAGA
>Ga0315904_10009433_pt1 | contig 12737 bp, 8 predicted proteins | sample LakEriMetagenome_6_FD_203529 | JGI IMG/M metagenome (GOLD analysis project Ga0315904, IMG submission 203529) | Freshwater fungal communities from buoy surface, Lake Erie, Ohio, United States - Buoy 12 MA120 | ecosystem: Environmental > Aquatic > Freshwater > Lake | place: USA: Lake Erie, Ohio...
ATCGCCGTGGGCGACCAATTGATCGTCAAACCCGGCGAAATCATCCCAGCCGACGGCACCATCGCCTCCGGCCAGTCGTCCGTCGACGAATCCATGCTCACCGGTGAATCCATGCCGGTCTCCCGCGGCCCAGGCGACCCCGTCTCGGGCGGTACCGTCAATCAGTCGGGTGCCCTTGTCATGACGGCGCAGCGCGTGGGTTCGGATACTCTGCTCGCCGGCATCATCCGCATGACAGCGGCCGCCCAGCGCAGCCGCGCTCCCGTCCAGCGGCTCGCGGACCGGGTCTCGGCATGGTTCGTCCCCTTCGTCATCGCGGCAGCCGTGCTCGCCTTCGCCGCATGGCTGCTCCTCGCTCACGACCTCCCCCGCGCCATCACGGCAGCCGTTTCCGTCCTCATCATCGCCTGCCCCTGCGCCCTCGGACTGGCCACCCCCATGTCCATCATGGTCGGGATCGGACGCGCGGCCCAACTCGGTATCCTCGTGCGCGACGCCGCCGCCCTCGAACGCGCCGAACACACTTCCCACCTCGTCATCGACAAAACCGGCACTCTCACAGAAGGAAAACCCAAGGTCACCGCCACCGCCACAGCCCAACCGGACGACCTCCCGGACATGCTCGCCGCAGCCGCGGCCGTCGAATCCCGCTCGGAACACCCCATCGCCCACGCCATCCTCCAGCACACCGCTTCCCTCGGCATCCCGCACACGCCCGCCCACGACACGGAAGCAATCGCCGGCTCGGGTGTCCGCGGATCCGTCCCACCCCACCTCATCCTCGCAGGAAGACGCGACTGGCTCGCCTCGCTGCAGATTGCCTTCCCCCACCTCCCCGACCCACCCCCGGAGGCCACCACCGTCTGGATCGCCCGCGACCAGACCGCCCTCGGCTGGATCGCGGTCTCAGACGCCCCGAAACCTTCCGCCGCACAGGCAGTCGCCGACCTCGCCACCCTCGGCATCCAGACCATCATGGCCACCGGCGATCAACCCGCCGCCGCCCAGTCAGTCGCCGCCGCCACCGGTATCACGGAAATCCACGCCAGCCTACTCCCGCAGCAGAAACTGGAACTGATCCGCAAACTCCAATCCTCCGGTGCCTCGGTCGCCATGGCCGGCGACGGCATCAACGACGCCCCCGCCCTCGCCGCCGCCGACACCGGCATCGCCATGGGCTCCGGCTCCAACGCCGCCATGCAGACCGCCGGCATGGTCCTCCTCAAAGGCGACCTCCAGAACCTCCGCCGCGCCTTCTCCCTCAGCCGCGACGTCATGCGCAATATCCGCCAGAATCTCTTCTTCGCCTTCGCCTACAATTTCGCAGGCATCCCCCTCGCCGCCGGTGCCCTCTTCCCCCTTACCGGAAAAATGCTCAGCCCCATGATCGCAGGTGCCGCCATGGCCTTCAGCAGCGTCTCCGTCATGGCCAATGCCCTCCGCCTCCGCAACGCCGGCCGCTGATCCCCCCGCCGGAAACAAGAGCGCTCCCGCTTGGATTCGAACCAAGGACCCACGGCTTAGAAGGCCGTTGCTCTAATCCACTGAGCTACGGGAGCAGGCTTCGCTGACTATCCCGGGCATCCAGACTCCGCAAGGGGCGGTTGACAACCACCATTCCCTACTATTCCCATAGGCAATACGGAGAATCCCCCGCCGATCCATGGCTTTCCAACTGAACGACCACCCGGACCTCGATGTTCACAAGGAATCGGAACGCCTTGAGGAATGCGGGCTGGAAGAGACGCTTGGCTGGGTCTGGGAACGTTTCGGGAAGCGGGCCCAGATCGGCACCAGCTACCAGGGCAGCGGTCTCGTCATCATTCACCATGCCCGTCGTCTGGGGCTCGATTTTCCGGTCTTCACACTCGATACCGGCCTGCTCTTTCCGGAGACCTACGCCCTGCGCGACCGTCTCGAGGATTTCTTCGGGATCCAGATCCGGGAACTCAAGCCTTCCCAGACCGTCGCGGAACAACGGGCGGAATACGGTGGCAATCTCTGGGAAACCAACCCGGATACCTGCTGCATGCTCCGCAAGGTGCTTCCCCTGCAGCAGCACCTCTCCGGCATCGATGTCTGGATCACCGGCCTGCGGCGCGGCCAAAGCGACACCCGCAGGCAGACAGGCATCCTCGAACTGTACCTCTTCGATAAACTCCGCGAACAGCACATCCTCAAACTCAATCCCATGGCCAATTGGTCGCGGGAGTCCGTATGGGAATACATTCACCGTCACGGCATTCCCTACAATACCCTGCACGACCGCGGCTACCGCTCCATCGGATGCTGGCCGTGCACCAAACTGAGCGGCGGAGAAACAGAACGCGCCGGTCGCTGGGAAGGCTTCGACAAAACCGAGTGCGGCATCCATACCTTCCTCGGATCGAATATCTGACCAGCCTTCCGGACGGCTCCACGGCCGCTCTCCCCTCGCACACCAGCAGGATTGCTGCATGGTGAGGAATGAAAAGCGACGGCCCCGAGATTGTTGTGCTCACCGGCGCGGGTGTCTCCGCGGAATCAGGCATCGCCACCTTCCGCGGAACCGATGGACTCTGGGAAGGCCACCGCATCGAGGATGTCGCCAGCCCGGAAGGGTTCGACCGGAAGCCCCAGCTGGTGCACCGCTTCTACAATCTCCGCCGCGCCGCGCTGCGGACAGTCCAGCCGAACGCCGCCCATAGCGCCCTCGCCCGACTCGAAGCAGCATGGCCCGGAGCATTCCTGCTGGTCACTCAGAACGTGGACGACCTCCACGAACGCGCAGGATCGCGCCGTCTCATTCACATGCACGGCGAACTCAGGAATGTCCGCTGCACCGCATGCAGTGCATCATGGCCATGGGAGGAGGAAACCAGCACCCATTCCCGCTGCCCTTCCTGTGGCGACACCGGTACCGTGAGACCCGACATCGTGTGGTTCGGTGAAATGCCCATCGACATGGACCGCATCATCGCCCGGCTCGCAACGTGCGCCATCTTCATCTCCATCGGCACCTCCGGTCAGGTCTACCCCGCCGCCGGCTTCGTGGATACCGCCGCGCGCCACGGAGCCCGCACCATCGAAGTGAACCTCGCCGGAACCGCCACATCAAAGGCCTTCCACGAACGCCGCACCGGCCCCGCCACCGAAACCGTCCCCGCCCTCGTGGACGAATTGCTCAACGCCCACCACAGCCACTGAGCCCAGCACAACCCTCCGGAATCTCCTCGCCATCGTCCTGCCTGCAGACGTATCGTCCCCGGAAATGATGCGACCCGCCCTCTTCCTCCTCGCCGCTGTCCCGCTCGCCGCCGCCGACTTCCGCCGCGATATCCGCCCCATTCTCGAGAAGCATTGCTACGAATGCCACAGCGAGAAGGCGAAGAAGGAAAAGGCCGGCTACGTCTTCGATAACCTCAAGCGCTTCGCCGGCGACATCGACCCACGCGGGATCGTCGTACCCGGCGAACCGGAACGCAGCCGCTTCTTCGAAGTGGTGACCACCGCCGGCGACAACCAGATGCCCCCCAACGGCCCCCGACTCGATGCCAAAGACATCAAACTCCTCCGCACATGGATCGAGGAAGGTGCCGCCCTCGAAAAAGCCGCCACAGCCTCCGGCCTGCCACCGAAATCACAACTCCCCAGCCGCCCAGCTCCCGCCGAATCTCCCCTGCTCGACTGGACCAGCACGGACGGCAAAACCATTCAGGCACGCTTCGTCCGACTCAAGGAAGACGCCGTCGTCATCCGCAAGAGCAATGGCCAGTTCTTCAAAGTCCCCCTCGACCGCCTCTCCCCAGCCAGCAAGGAACAGGCAAGCAAAGCCGCCGCAGCCGAACCGCCTCCATGAACACATTTTCCTCCAGGATCGATGCTCATGGCTGCGTCATTGCCGAACGTCCCATCGCCGCGTACGCTGCTGCATGATCCCGCTCCCCACCGCAGTCCTCATCCTGATGACGGCCCTCGCCGCCGCCCAGGATCCCGCTGCCGGCAAGGCTCCCCCCAGCGACCCCACCAAGGCCATCGAACCGCTCGGCGGTACCCGCTACCGCCTCGGCCTCATGGAGTTCGACAAGGCCTCGCGCATCATCACGCTCCCCGCCACGGTCAACATGACCAAGGGCCTGCTGGAATACGTCCTCGTCCACGAAAGCGGCAAGGTGCACGAATCCCTCTTCAGCACGAAAGTGAAGCCGGCTGAATTCAATGTCGCCCTCCTGCTGCTGAACTGGAAACCAAGCACCACGTTCTTCGATTACACGGAACCGGAACGCGGCGGCGTACCCGTCCCCGGAGCCACCCACCTGCCGTCCTCGCACCTGACCATCCACCTCCGCTGGAAGGATCCGCAGGGCAAGGAACAGACCACCCGCATCGAAGACTGGATCCACAACCTCGACAAAAAGGCGAAAATCGAGGCCGCTCCCTTCATCTACACCGGCTCCCGCATCATGCCGGACGGCTCCTTCCTCGCCACGGAAACAGGCAGCCTCATCGCCCTCATGGTCGATCCCGCCTCGGTCATCAACAACCCGCGCGAAGGCAACGAACTCGACGACATCTGGATCCCGGATTCCCAGCTCCCGGCCAAAGGAACAGAGGTCCGAATCGAACTCCGGCCGGTCGACGCTCCGGAGGAAGCAAAATCACAGGAACCCAAGCCGTCCAGCCCTCCGCGCAAGCCCGGCAAGTCCAGCCGATAGTCGTCCCACCCATCTTCCCGAAACACCGCACCATGAAACGCCAGACCTTCCTGTCGCTCCTGCTCGCCGCGGGCACCCAGCCCAGCTTCGTAATGAGCGCCCGCGCCGAAACGGACGAATCGCTCCGCAATGAAGTGCAGGCGGCCATCAACCGCGGACTCAAATACCTGTTCGCCCAGCAGGACGCCGCCAAAGGCTTCGTCGGCTCCAGCGAACACCCAGCCATCACCGCCCTCGCTGCCATGGCCGCCATGGGCAATCCGGAAACGAAGGACATCCCGGAACACGCCCGCAAGGCCTACCAGTTCCTCATCCTCAGCCAGAAGGATGACGGAGGAATCTACACCACTTCCCTGCCGAACTACAATACCAGCCTCGCCCTCACCGCACTCACCCTCGTGAGCGGCGAACCGGGCATCCGCGAGGCCGCCCTCAAGGCCCGCCGCTTCGTCATCAAGGGCCAGTACGATGAAGGCACACCCGGGGAAATGGACACTCCCTACGACGGCGGCGTCGGCTACGGCAGCAAGCCACCCACCGACATGAGCAATACCCACTTCGCACTCGAAGCGCTCTACCATTCCCGCAAACTGCTCCAGGACGATCCCGACCGCGCCAAGTCGGAACCACAGCTCAATTACCAGGCTGCCATCGACTTCGTGACCCGCTGCCAGCACCTCGCCAGCACCAACAAATCCTCATGGGTCAGCGAAGACAAAACCAATAAGGGCGGCTTCGTCTACCGCCCCGGCGAAAGCAAGGTCGCCCCTCCGGAATCCGGCGACGGCACCACACCCGCCGCCCCGCGCGCCTACGCCAGCATGGGCTACGCCGGCCTCCTCGCCTTCATCTATGCCGACGTCAAACCATCCGACCCAAGGATCAAGGCAGTCCAGGAATGGCTCTCGGCCAATTACTCGGTCACCGAAAACCCCGGCATCGGCTCGGAAGGCCTCTACTACTACTACCACACCATGGCCAAGGCCCTCAACACGGCCCAGATCGACTTCGTGGAAACTCCCCAGGGCCGCCGCAACTGGCGCTCGGACCTCGCCAGACACCTCTTCAATGTCCAGCGCGAGGACGGTTCGTGGATCAATGAAAATGGTCGCTGGATGGAAAAAGACAGCGTGCTGGTAACCGCCTACGCCGTCCTCGCCCTCGAACACATCATCCGCGGCCTCTAAGAAAACCCGGCCCTCCCGGCACAAGGCCCCCCGCGGCACTAGACGGGCATTCCCCCGCTCCGGGCATGATCCCGGCACGGGACCAACCACGCCCGAACCATGCCCGCAAACCGTGCGGTCCCGGAAAAAAGAAAGGGCGGCAGGCCATCGCCCGCCGCCCTTCCCGTGGCACCGCGGCCCGCCCTTCAGACGGACCGAGGTGGTTTCTGATCACTCACCAACCTGCCGGACTTCCGTGACACGGTAGGTGTAGAATTCATCAAGCTTCCGGGCCGTCACAAGGTTCGTGATGGTCGCATAATCCGGCAGCCGCAGAATCTCAGGATCACGCGGATTGATGGTGCGCTCGATCATCGCCGAACCACGCCATTCCGACATCACCAGATCCTTGCCCGGTGTCGAATCGAAGGTGTTCGGGTCGCTGTTGCCGGCCTTCTTCAGGCCCTGCGCCACCACATGCACCTTGTACGTGTCCGAACGCGTGCACAGCCGCGGATAGAGTTCCGAATACGGACGCTCCCGCACGTTGTCACCCGTGATCCGGTGATTGTTCCAGAAGTCGCGGATCAGCTGCTCAAGGGTCAGTGTCTGCGAAGCCGTGTTCAGTTCCGGCACCAGCCAGAGTTCACAGACCTCGGAGGGCGTCCGGAACGAAGAAAACGGCACCGGGAAACCTTCCGCATCGAGACCACGGAAGCGGAATTCCGTGAGCTGCCGCACGGTTTCCCGCGCATTGATCCAGTACCGGTAGTTCTGATTGTCGTTAAGACGCGCGCTGTCCTTGTACCGCTGCGAAGCCGTATTCGGAATCGCCATCATCCGCGTTCCGCGCAGCAGCGCATGCAGCGCCGTCGTCCGCTCGATGTACGTGAACGGGAAGATCTGCTGGTTCAGATTGATGGCCCCCTTCGTCGCAAAGCCTTCGCTGATCGACCATGGCTCCACGATCGGCATCCAGAACATGTCCAGCATGAGGTGATCCTTCGGCCCGCAGTAGTTCGCGAACGGGAAGAAATGAGCCTGCCCCTGCGGCTTCTTCGGCTGATCTCCCACCGCACGGATCCGCAGCTGAGGATCGTTCATGCCAGGATCCGGACGGAACCGCAGCGTCTGCCACGGCACCCGCGCATTGATCCCGGAAGGAATCGAACCAAAATCAACCGGCGAACGCATGAGGCGGTTCGGCGAGAACGATCCCGGTGGCGTCGTCGTCGGCACATCCTGCAGCTTCGCATAGTAATATGGATTGCTGACAGTTTCCGCCGCACGCGTGTCGCCGTCATCCGGCTGATTCATGTACGGTCCATCCGGAGCCAGACCAACCCCTGTATCGAAGTCGCCCGTCTCCAGCGGATCGGAGGATCCACGGTTCGGCACCAGACCCTGACCATCGCGGCGGCCATGCGCAAAACGCAGCGCCCGGACCTGCGTGCTGCTCGAACTCGCCACCTGCAGAACGGTCGGCGGCGGATTCGTGAAGAAGTCCCGGTTGCAGAGGTCAGCAATCCGGACCGGCGCAAGGTGCGGATTGAAGGCCGGCGGCATCAGCGGAATGCGATACGTAGGATCCGCCAGCAACTGGTCATCCGCAAGGGTCGCCCCGCGCGACGGTACATACTGCGCTCCCGTGTTGCCCACCAGGTTCGGTTCCACCACCGAATGCGAACTGGTTCCACCCGCGCCGTTCATCACGAAGATCCCGCGGTCCACCCGCAGCGGCACGGTCGTCAGACGATAGTCGCCATGCGGCACCACCATGCTGATGACCCCGGTCTTGGCCGGCGGGAAGCTCGTCGCCGCCGTGTTCGGCCCAATCATGGCCGCCTGATCCTGCATGAGACCCACCGTGGCCCCGCCGGAAGTCAGCGAACGGCCCGTGAAGTCGGCCTGCGTATTCGGGAACGACGCCGGATTGAAGTCCAGTTCAATCACCTGAATCGTATTGTGCGCCGCTGGCTCGGGGTCGTCATACGGGAAGATCCGGAGCCTGCCGCGGTCGGGCGGTGCCCCCTGAATGTTCGTCCAGTTGAAGGCTATGTTCGTCACTCCGGGACGGCCTGCCCCCGGACCCGTGTATACCGCATAACCAATGATGGCCGTCCGCGCCGTCGACAGGTAGCGCGCACCCACCATGCCACCCCACGGAATCACCCGTCCGGGCTGCAGCGCCCGGCTCGCTCCGGAAGGCCCGTTGGAGATCCCATCCCGGAATCCACCCACCCCGACTCCAAACCGCATCGGCACCGCACCGCCAGCATTGAGCGTGATCGGCATGGTCGGCGTGGCCGGTTCTGCCGGATCCACCGCGACCGAACGAGGATCGCTGCCGCTCGCACTGATCGGCCCACTCACATTCATGCCACCACCACCGAACAGCGGAGCCCAGCCATGCTTGGGAGCAAACCCGTTCATGACGACTCCCAGCTCGATGATGGATGCTCCCCGCGTCGCCTGATCCCACGCCCGGCGGTTCCCCGGCGTGAGCCGCGCCACCACCGACGTATCACCTTCCACCGCGGTGCCACCACCCGGCTTGATCGTCGGAATGTTCGCAATCATCACGATCTCCGCCGCCCCAAAGCAACGACCCGTACCCCGCGGCGTCAGAATGTTCAGGTCATTGAGCGCCAACGTGTGATCGCCCTGAAGGTCACCGCCCTGCCTCGAACATCCGCACACCCCGGCCGTCGAGCCGAGCCCGTTATCGTAGGCCTGACCATTCGGCACATAGCCCGGCCGCAGGTTGCAGGCCCGCATGAAGTCGAGCATGTTCAGCAGAATCTGCGAACGGTCCGTCGCATCGTATTCCGGATTCCGCGGATTGTCCTGCGCCGTCCGAGGAGATCCGTTCGATACCACCGTGGGACGATTGTACTTCTGCTCCAGCGAGCGGAAGCTGGTCCCCTGCAACTCGGGATACCCTTCAATCTGCATGGCCGTAATGCGCCGCAGATACCGGAAGAGCAAATTGTTGCGTCCCCCGAAGTCATTGAAGAAATTATTGTGCCGGCTTGAAGAATTGTTTCCCCGCTGGAAGTAGAACGGCCGCACCGAACCCGTAGCCCCCAGCGACGAATTCGTCGCCATCGTCACCTCGAAGGCTCCAATGGTCGGCGGCACCGGCCCAGTCCGCCCGACCTGCGCCGCCACATCCCCGTTCATCGGAAACATGCAGACCCTCGGCAGACCTTCCACCGTCAACTCCGGTGCCTTGCTCTTGTGCGTCAGGAAGAACTGCGAACGCTCCAGCCTCCGGAACAATTCCTCGCCCGGATCCCGGTCGCGCGCATCATCCCGCCGCTTGTTCAGATTCTGCTCGGCCTGAATCGCCTTGAAATACATTTCCTCAAAGGACGCAAAGAGGTGGTCGGACTGATCCAGCGGCACCGGACGAGCATTCTGCATCCGCACCGGCGTGGTCCCACCCAAAGACCCCCCCATCTCCGTGATGAACGGCGAAATGTTCCAGACGAGCGACGCCCGGTTCGTCGGCAGCGGCTGCATCGGCCCGCCCGGCGGAATGATCGATGGATCCGGCGTGTACCGGAACCCAGGAAAGAACACCGCACTGAGATCAACCTGCGCCGGATGCCCCGGATACCGCTGCACTTCACCGGAAACCGGCTGCCGCGTCGCATACATCACGTCCTCCGCCGAATTCGTCCGCGGCGTGTCCCATGGCGACGGTAGCGAGGCCGTATTCACATTGATCTTGCACGTCTCGTCATCCGTCCACCACGCAATCCGTCCCACGATCGGATTCAGCTCGCTCGGTTGCCCACCACTGGAAATCCCACGGAACCGATTCCCATTCATCACCCCCATCGTCCCATCCGCCAGCAAATACACCCAGCGCACCGGCATCGCCAGTTCCCCACGCTGCGGATTCACCCCCGCAGGCGTCGGACGGTTCCCCACCCCGTTCCCATACCGGAAACCTTCCGTATTCTGCGTCAGATCCGTCAGTTGCCCATTGAAGCGGTTCGGATCGGCAATCGGATAGACAAGGCGCTGCCGCTTCCGCGACTGACTGTCCTCGTCCTGATCCGTGCTCAGATCCGACGGCAGCGCCGGACGGTTCAAATCCACAAATTCATCCGGCCGGTTGTCCCAGTTCTGCGGCACATCAGCCTCCACCCGCTTCAGCAGGAAATCTCCCTGGTTCGGCGGAATGTTCGAAACCATGAATTCTTCCGCGGAATACAGCTTGTAGAGCCGGTTGAATTCGGGATTCGCCGACGTGTACGTCCGCAACCCACCCGGCTGCGAGGTCCAGATCGTGTTCGTGCTCCCCGCCCGCAGGGTGGTCGCCTCCCGGATCTGCGCGACCACGAAATTGATCGCCGTATCCTTCAGCGTCATGGCCTTCTCAATCTCAACGGTCCCCACGGCCGTCGTCTTCTGCGACTGCGCCATGTTGAAGAAGGAGATCACAAGAACCGTCATCAGCGAAACAATCGCCAGCACAGTAATGATGGCGACGCCGCGCTTGCCGCGTCGACCGCGGAAGTGCCCGGTCACAAACCGGAGCTTGATCAGTTTCGGGAATTTCATAGAATGCAGTGGGTTTGCATGGACAAGTCGCCGGCGGAAACCCCGCCGAGGGTACCCCAAAAGATACCAATTCGGGTTTTACATTGCAAATACATCCTCTGTCGAGACTTTTTTTCGGCCCGGCACCCTTCCCGGAAAAGTTCTTGCCGAAAATCGCTGTACCTCCTATGTAAATACAAAAATCCCGAAAATCCCACGCGCCTGCCATGAAGATTCCCGCCCGCCCACGCTCCCGCCGCGGCTTCACCCTCGCCGAAGTCATGGTCGCCCTCGCCATCGTCTCGACCGTCATGATCGGCCTCCTCGGCATGATCCCCATGGCGGTGCGCTCGATCCGGGAATCAGCCAACCTCGCCATCCAGGGCCGCATCGCCCAGGAAATCCTCAGTAATATCCAGATGGCCAACTGGGGCGATATCGACCGCAATTTCCGCGGCCAGACCTTCTCCTTCGATCAGGACGGTCTCCCCTTCATGAACCGCCCGGAACAAGGCGGCAAACCAACCTACGAAGCCCGCATCATCCTGCCCCAGGAAACCGTCCGCGTCGGCACTCTCAACTACAACGCAGACAACATCCGCCGCGTCCTCATCGAAGTCGAATTCACCCCCGGTGGCGTCAAGGTGGAGAAGCTCCGCGACCGCAATACGCGTCGCTTCAATATGTACGTCGCCAACCAGAGCAAGATCCGGCCGGGACGCTGACGGCCCCACCCGTCCCGCCTGACCCATCCTCACGCCCACCCCTTTCTTCTATGAAATCTTTCCCGCTCTCCGGCTCCCGGACCCGTTCCCGTGGCTTCAGCCTCATGGAACTGATGGTCTCCACCGCCGTCCTCTCCCTCCTCCTCGTGATGGTCTTCCAGATGCTCAATGGCATGCAGCTTTCATGGAAGCGCACCAAGCAGGTCGTCGGCGAATTCAAGGAAGCCCGCCAGGCCTTCGAAGACATCACCCGGCGCGTCGGTCAGGCCACCCTCAATGCCTACATGAGCTACCGCTACGACACCGCCACCGTCCAGGGTGTCCAGCTCCGCGTCGGCCGTGAAATCATCCCGCAGTCGGAACTCCACTTCGTCTGCGGCCCGGTCGCCAACCTCGGGATCAATCAGAAGAATTCACGCCAGGTCGGCCAGCGCTACACTCACGCAGTCTTCTTCCAGGCTCCCTTCGGATTCTGCATCGACCCTGATAGCCAGCGCCAGACCACTCTCCGCTTCGGCCGCTTCAATAATTCCATGAACGCATGGGGCTATTACATCGAATTCAATACCGACGAACTCGACCGCCCCCGCCTCCTCACGGACCTCCCGAACGCCCCCAGCCCGCGGCCGCGCTACCGCCTCATGGAATTCCGCCAGCCGACGGAATACTTCCAGGCCTATAAACTCAATCTCCGCGATATGGCCAACAATTCCTCGCGGCCCCAACTCTACCGCTGGTTCACCGAAGGCCTCTACTCGGTCAATTCGGAATGGAATACCCAGGTCCAGCCCACGGGCACCCAGGGCTTCTTCCGCACCACCCGCGTGGTGGCCGACAACATCATCGCCATGATCCTCCGCCCCCGCGCCGCCAATCAGATCGAAGGCGTCGCGGGTGCCAGCGCTCCTCCCATTGCCCCGGACTTCCATTACGATACGCGACGCTTCCAGTGGGAAGGCGGCGTGCGCGGACAGCAGTCCCGCCACATCCTCCCTCCCATCCTCGACATCACCTTCGTGGCCGTCGACGAAAATTCCTTCATCCAGTTCGCCGCCCAGGAAAAGATCCGCAGCGCCGAAGACGACCCAGTGCTCGTCAACGAAAGCTACTTCCGCGAAAGCCAGCAGTTCAACAAGGACCTCCAGAACCTCGAACAGGACCTGCAGCGCCGCAAACTCGACTACCGCGTGTTCACCACCTCGGTCCGGCTCCGCGAATCCCGCTGGCAGGAAAACAACCTGAACTGAGCGACCCTCGAAACCCCCGCTCCTCATGAAAACTCCCGCCCGCACCCGGTCCACCGCAGGCTTCACACTGGTCGAAGTCCTCGTGGTCCTCGCCCTCATCAGCATGCTCATGTTCTTCACCGTCCCGGGGCTCCGCGACGTCATGAAGGGCTCCAAACTCACCCAGACCTCGGACCAGATCCTTCAGGACCTCTCCATCGCCAGACAGACGGCCATCAAGGACAATACCGCAGTCGAAGTCCGCTTCTACCAGTTCCCGGATCCAGACGGCGTCTCCGGCCAGAATGGCGAACCCATGACCTTCGGAGCCTACCAGATCTTCAAGCTGAAACAGGACGCAGAACGCCCCAC
>Ga0315904_10009437_pt1 | contig 12735 bp, 16 predicted proteins | sample LakEriMetagenome_6_FD_203529 | JGI IMG/M metagenome (GOLD analysis project Ga0315904, IMG submission 203529) | Freshwater fungal communities from buoy surface, Lake Erie, Ohio, United States - Buoy 12 MA120 | ecosystem: Environmental > Aquatic > Freshwater > Lake | place: USA: Lake Erie, Ohio...
GTCGTGCGGAGCATGCCGTTGAAGTCGCGCGGCTCGGTGAAGTCACCCTTCGTCCCGCAATTGGTGCACACGATGTCGGCAAGGCCCCCCTCGGGCGCCCGCCCGTGCTTCTCCTCGTAGGCCTCGAGGAGCTGGTCGGCACGCCAGCGGCGGTGGCAGTTGCGGCACTCGGTGAGCGGATCGACGAAGGCCGACACGTGACCTGACGCCTCCCATACCTGGGGCGCGAGGATCACCGAAGAGTCGAGGCCGACGACGTCGTCGCGGCCGCGCACCACCGCCTGCCACCACTGGCGGCGGATGTTCTCCTTGAGCTCGACACCGAGAGGGCCGTAGTCCCAGGCGGAGCGGGTGCCGCCGTAGATCTCGGATGAGGGGAAGACGAAACCCCGGCGCTTGCTGAGGTTGACGACGGCATCGACGCGATCGGCCATGGATCCACTCCGGCTGGTTGTCGGCGGACAAGCCCGACAGGGACGGCTTCACCGGACCTGAGGGCAGGAAGCCTTCACCTTAGCGAGCGTCGAGTCTCCGCCGGGCCTCGGCCTCGTCGATGGTGTCGAAGTCGGCATAGTGCCATCGCAGGTCACGGCGGGCCAAGGGCCTGTCGATCGCCACCACGTCGTCATAGAGCGCCCGGAGGCCCGACTCGGCCTGACGCGGGCAGACCGGGACAGCGAGCACGAGCCGGCCGACCTCCACTTCGCGTGCGGCAGCACCGACGAGGCGGGCTGCAGTCCCCGTCTCCACCCCGTCGTCGACGACGATCACATCGCGTCCGGCCACGTCGGGCATCTCGATCACGCGCGGCTCGCCCTCGCGGTCTAGGGATACGCCGAGCAGAGGGAGCTCGAGCGCATCGGCGAGCGCTTCAGCGACAGGGACGCCGTTGGGCAGGATCGCCAGCACGAGTGGTGCGCGCAGATCGCGAGCGACGTCACCGACAGCAGGGACCAATCGACGTCCGCCCTCGGCGCGGTCGGTGAAACCGCTCATGAGGGTGCCGGAGGCACGACATCGGCCGACGCGCTGCCGAGGCTCACCGTGCCCGCATCGGCCGCGAGCGCACCGGTCGCGTCGGCCGCGCCCCTGGCGTCGCGCACGTGCAGCACCTCGAAGGCGGTCGGCTCGTCAAGCGCCTGGGACATGATCGGCACGACCTGGACCTTGACGTCGTAGGACGACAACGCACGTCGGTAGGAGCCGACCGTGTCCCAGCTCAACTCCAGCGTGACGAGGGCACCATCATCGATGGCGCGTGACACCCGGGCGTCCACGAATCCCTCCTTCGTCGCGAGGAGGGTGACGGCCTCGCGCAGCAGCGCCATGAGGCCAGCCACATCGCGGGTGCGGAATCGCAGTAGTGCGACGAACCCCGGGGTGGGACCCGCGTCCTGTGCTGGCAGCATGGTCATCACCGTAGTTAGGGTGAGCCATCCAGCTCGGGGCGGCTCCGCCGACCGAGGCGCACGCGAGGGAGGACCATGGCCGCACGTGACAAGCGCCCGGGCGTGCGCGGCCCCCGCGGGCCTCAGGGATCCGGGCAGCCGACTCCCGCGAAGTCGACGCCGGCTCGAGCGCCCCAGGAACTCACTCCCCTGCAGCGCATCAGCCTCCCCCTGCTCACCCGCCTCACGCGCCTGCCGAAGTGGCTCGTCGTGGTCGTCATGGCAGCCCTGCTCGTCCTCGGCATGATCCAGACGGGCTCCCTGGCGTGGCTGGGAGCGCTCATCCTGGGGGTGCTCGCCGTCTTCTTCCTCTGGCTCCTGGTGCTCTCGTGGCCCGCGATCCCTCCGAGCGGGCGCCTGATGCGGGGGATCGTCGTGATCGCCCTGGCGGGAGCCGCCGTGCTCAAGGCCATGGGTCGACTTTGATTCCTCTGGCGGATCCCGCTTATTCGTATTGACAATCATATTCATTTAGTCCAAGGTGGGAGCTATGCGCTCCTCACTCGCCTTCCCGGCTCTCGCTGGTGCCCTTGCCCTCGTGCTCTCCGCGTGCGGAGGGTCCGCCTCCGATGGCGGAGCATCCCCGTCTGGCAGCGGAGGGTCCGCCTCAGGAACCCCTCTGCGCGTCGTCGCGGGCTTCTACCCACTGGCCTATGCAGCAGAGCAAGTGGGCGGAGATGCCGTCGAGGTCATCAACCTGACCCCGCCCGGTGGAGAGGCGCATGACCTCGAACTCAGCCCTCAGCAAGTCGCCGAGATCGGCGAGGCAGACCTGATCCTCTACATCCCCGGCTTCCAGCCCGCCCTCGACGAGGCGATCGAGCAAGCAGCGCCGGACCGCGCGCTCAACGTCACCGAGGCCCTCGCGCTCCTTCCGGCTGAAGACCACGCCCACGAAGAGGACGCCGGTCACGCCGACGAGGGCGACCACGGCCACGACGAGGAGGCTGGTCACGCCGACGAGGGCGACCACGGGAGCCTCGACGGAGATCCTCACGTGTGGCTCAATCCATTGAACATGGCGACGATCGGCGATGAGATCGCATCACGACTGACCGCGCTTGATTCAGCAGGTCCGTTTGCCGCGGGAGCGCAAGCACTCACCGCCTCGATGAACACCCTCAATGATGAGTGGGCTCAGGGCACAGCCGAGTGCCGCAGCCGAGACCTCGTCGTCAGCCACGAGGCCTTTGGGTATCTCGCCCAGCAGTACGACTTCGCGCAGATCGGGATCGCCGGGCTCACTCCCGATGCCGAGCCTTCGCCGGCACGCCTGGCCGAGGTCGCCGACCTCGTGCGCGAGCGCGGGATCACGACCATCTACTACGAGACCCTGGTCGATCCAGCGGTAGCCGAGACACTCGCAGCGGAGACAGGCGCCACGACGGCTATCCTCGACCCCCTCGAGGGTCTCCTCGAGGGATCGACCGAAACCTACGTCACCGTGATGCAGGCCAACCTCGAGCAGGTGCGGACTGGTCAGGGGTGCAGCTGATCGAACGAGGGGAGACGTGCCCGTGAGCACCGCCCTCGATTGTCGTGATGTCTGCATCGACATCGAGGCGTCCTGCATCCTGAGCAACGTCAACCTGCTCGTCGAGCAGGGTGAGTTCGTCGCGGTGCTGGGCGCCAACGGCTCGGGCAAGACCACGCTCATGCGCGCCATCCTCGGACTGCTTCCCCTCACCAGCGGCCAGATCGACGTATTCGGCACGCCTATCGCGCGATTCCGCGATTGGCCCCGCCTCGCCTACGTCCCCCAGCGCCTCCACTCGGCAGGAGCTGTGCCCGTTTCAGTTCACGAGGTGGTGGGTGCCGGTCTGATCTCACCGCACCAGCGACTCCCCCGGCGCGGTGATCGACGCCGTGTCGAAGAGGCACTGGCGCAGGTGGGCCTCGCGGATCGCCGTCGCGATCGCTTTGATTCCCTCTCCGGCGGCCAGCAGCGACGCGTGATGATCGCCGCAGCACTGGCCAAGGACGCCGAGATGTACGTCCTCGACGAACCCACGGCGGGCGTGGACGCGGAGAGCCAGCAGAGCATCTCCGAGACATTCGGGAAGATGCGCGAGCGCGGCCGGACGATCCTGCTGGTCACCCATGAGCTCGGCCCTTTCTCCGCTCTCGCCTCCCGCATCGTGGTGCTCGGGTCGCCCCGAGGCGAGACAGCCACCGTGCTCTACGACGGCCCACCGCCCGTTCCCGACCACTTGCTCGAGAGGGTCTGGCACCACAGCGAAGACGTCGTCATGCGCGCAACCGAACCTGGCGTCCTCGAGCCTGGGGCCGGCTGACATGGGCATGTTCGGATACGACTTCATGCAGCGTGCCCTGGTGGCAGCCGCGCTCATCGGCCTTATCGCCCCGCTCATCGGCGTCTTCCTCGTCCAGCGTCGCCTCGCGTTGCTCGGCGACGGCATGGGCCATGTCGCGCTCACGGGAGTAGGCCTTGCCTTCCTGACCGGCCTGGCTCCCGTGCCCACCGCGCTCGTCGTCGCCGCCCTCGGAGCCCTTGTCCTTGAACTCGTGCGAGCCAAGAGCCGCACCGCCGGCGATCTTGCACTCGCTCTCGTCTTCTACGGAGGCATCGCGGGCGGTGTCATGCTCACGTCGCTTGCGTCGGGCAAGGCATCCACGGCTCTCAATCAGTACCTCTTCGGCTCCTTGTCGACCGTGGCCACGGAGGACATTGCCTGGCTGGTGGGAGCCGGAGCGCTCGTCGTCGTCATCCTGGCAATTTTTGGTCGCGAGATGTTTGCCATGACGCTCGATCCTGATGTCGCGCATGTGCAGGGCATCCGCACGACTCGGTTGGGGATTCTGCTTACCGTGCTGGCGGCTGTCACGGTCGTCATTGGCATGCGCACCGTCGGCCTGCTGCTCGTCAGCGCCATCATGATCGTCCCCGTGGCGGCCGCCCAGCAGTTCACCGGCTCGTTCCGGAGCACGGCCATCGTCGCCGTCGGCCTCGGGCTGGTCTGCTCACTCGCCGGGCTCACGACGTCATTCAGCCTCGATGTGCCGCCCGGGCCGACCATCGTGCTCTTGGCCTTGGCGGTATTCCTTGCATCGGCCATCGCGGCGTACCCTGTGCGACGACGACGACAGCGCCATCCGCATCCCGCCGAGGAACACCACCATGGCTGATTCACCCCCACGCCGACAGACCAAGCAGCGAGCGGCCGTCGCGGAGGCACTCGACTCCCAGGAAGACTTCCGTTCGGCTCAGGAGATCTACGAAGCAGTGCGCCAGCGCGGTGACAGCGTCGGCCTCACCACGGTCTACCGAGCGCTGCAGGCGATGGCCGACGACGGTCAGGTGGACGTGATCGTGCGTGGGGACGGGGAGTCGGTCTACCGGCAGTGCAGCCCATCCCACCATCACCACCTCGTGTGCCGCTCATGTAGGTCTACGGTCGAGATTGACGCCCCCGATGTCGAGCGCTGGGCCACCGACGTGGCTGCGAAGCACGGCTATCGCGACGTCACGCACACGGTCGAGGTATTCGGTGTGTGCTCGCGCTGCGCTGACTAATCCCTATTCGTAGGGGTTCCTGGGCTGCGGCACTTCCTCGAGGGTGAGGACCTCGACGAGAGGGATCGCCGTATCGGTCTTGGTCCCTCCGCCCGGCACCCATCGACCCGTGATCGTCACCCACGTGTCTGCCGGCAGGTCGGGCGCATCGAGCACCTTGATCTTGGACGCGATCGCGTCCGCGGCGCAGCACGCGACCGCCATGCGACTGATCCACCACCCGCCCGCCGGATCGGGCGTGACGAATCCCGTCATCTGCACCGTCCGGTCGATGAGGGTGAGCCCGTCGTCCCAGACCGCGCGCCCGACGTACTCCGCCACGGTGACCTGCGCCGGATCACCGGGAGGCAGGGGCGGCGCCTTTGCCTCCTGAGGGGGCGCAGAGTTGGCCACGTCGCGCGCTGCGGCGAATGCACCCAGCGCGGGTGGAGCGATGAGGAAGATCGCAAGCACCGGCAGGAGCAGCAGCCACGCAGCCCGGGGCCCTCCATGGCCATGACCGTGTCCGTCGTCGTGCTCGTGAGGCTCGTCGTGCGGCGTCGCCTCGTCGTCGGCTGCTCGCCCCTTGCGCAGGACATCGATGAGCGCCAGCACGCCGAGGACGACGAGGATCCCTCCCGACAGGAGCAGCCACGGGCGCATGGCCTCCTGGACGTAGTTGAGGAAGGTATCGCCGATGGTGATCCGTAGGACGGCTCCACCCACAAGGATGAGGACGATGGCCTGGACGTCGCGCCTCATGTGAGCAGCCACCAACCCACGAGCATGCTGAAGAGCACCGCGAGCACGAAGGTGGCCGGCGCGAAACGCGTGGCGAACTTGCTGCTGAAGGTGCCCGCCTGGAGCGAGATGAGCTTGAGGTCGACCATCGGGCCGACCACGAGGAAGGCGAGCTTCGCGGTGAGCGAGAACTCCGTGAGGCTTGCCGCGACAAAGGCGTCAGCTTCGGAGCAGATGCTGAGAATCACGGCGAGGAGAGCCAAGACGAGCACCGACAGGATCGGCTGGTCGGCCACCGCGGCAAGCCACTGCTGCGGGACCAGCACGTTGAGCGCGGCGGCGAAGAGCCCGCCGATGACGAGGAATCCACCAGCGTGCAAGAAGTCATGGGTCGCGGTGAGGCGGAAGGTATGCCAAGAGCTCGTGCCCACCAGGTGGTCACGGGGACCGATGCGCAGCCACTTGGCCTTGCCGAAGCGCAGCCAGAGCCAGCCCATGATCACGGCGGTCGCCAGGGAGGCGATGAAGCGCGCCACGACCATCATCGGCTCGCCGGGGAATGCCACGAAGGTCGAAGCGAGCACGATGGGATTGATCGCGGGGGCCGACAGCAGGAAGGCAAGCGCGGCCGCGGGCGCGACACCGCGTGCCATGAGGCCGTTGGCCACCGGCACGGACGCGCATTCGCATCCCGGCAGCACCGCGCCTGCTGCGCCCGCCACCGGCACGGCGAGAGCGGGGTTCTTGGGCAGGGCCTTCTTCCAGAAGGACGCAGGGACGAAGGCGGCGATCGCACCGGAGAGCACGACTCCGAGGACGAGGAAGGGCAGCGCCTGGACGACGATGGAGACGAAAATCGTCGCCCCCGTCTGGAGCGCCGGGTCGTCGAAGAGGCCGACGAGCCACCGCTGGCCCACGATGAGGAGCAGTAGGCCGACGGCGAGGACCTCAAGGCTGCCGGGGCGATAGCCCTTGCTCTCCTTGACGGGCGCGCTCACGGCTTCTCCGCATCATTCGGCACCGCGGGATGAGAAACCGCGGGATTAGGCACCGCTCCACCGTAACGCCGATCCCGCGCGGCATAGGTCTCACACGCCTGCCACAGATGTCTGCGGTCGAAGTCGGGCCAGAGGGTGTCGAGGAAGACCATCTCGGCGTACGCCGACTCCCAGAGCAGGAAATTGCTCGTGCGCTGCTCCCCCGATGATCGGACGAAGAGATCGACATCCGGCATATCGGGTTCGTAGAGGTGCCGGGCGATCATGCGCTCGTCGACCTTGTCGGGATCGATGCGCCCGTCGGCGACTCCGCGAGCGATCGCTGCCGCGGCATCAGCGATCTCGGCGCGGCCACCGTAATTGACGCACATGGTGAGGGTGAGTACGTCGTTGTCCTTCGTGAGCTGCTCGGCGTGCTCGAGCTCGTTGATCACGCTCTTCCACAGTCGCCGGGGTCGGCCCGCCCAACGGACGCGGACACCCATGTCGTGCATCTCGTCGCGGCGGCGGTGGACGACGTCGCGGTTGAAGCCCATGAGGAATTTCACCTCGTCGGGTGATCGCTTCCAATTCTCCGTCGAGAAGGCGTAGGCCGAGAGCCAGCGGATCCCCATCTCGATGGCCCCGTGGACACAATCCAGGAGGGCAAACTCGCCCGCCTCATGCCCTGCGGTGCGCGGGAGGCCGCGCTCCTTGGCCCAGCGACCATTGCCGTCCATGACGAGGGCCACGTGCCGCGGGACGAGTTCGGAGGGGATGGCCGGAGGCCGCGCCCCGCTGGGGTGCGGGGTCGGAGCGGCGTACGTCGGCACTCCCCCATCCTCGCATGGGGGGTGTGCGGCTAGCCGCGATCGACAAGCGGGAGCGAGCGCAATCCCCGCTCGATATGCCAGGTGATCAGCGCTGCTGCCAGGCCACTGGCCTCGCGCCGGTGACGCGGATCACTTGCATCGGCCGTGGCCCAGTCACCGGAGAGCAGGGCGCCGAGCAGTTGCAGGGTCTCGGCCGCGGGGCGTGCGGCACCGGGAGTGCGGCACTGATCGCACATGGCCCCGCCCCCGCTCACCGCGAAGGCGCGATGCGGTCCCGGCGCACCGCAGCGTGCGCACTCGGAGAACGACGGTGACCAGCCGGCGATCGCGAGGGAGCGCACCAGGAAGGCATCGAGGATGAGCGAGGGATCGTGGGTGCCCGACACGAGCGTGCGCAGGCCGCCGATGAGGAGGAGGTACTGCTGCACCGCGGGCTCACGCTCCATCGGCGTGAGTCGCTCCGCAGCCTCGAGCATGGCCGAGCCTGATGTCCAACGCGGATAGTCGGCGGAGAGCGTCGCCCCATGCGCCGCCAGGGACTCCACCTGCGTCACCGTGTCGAGGGAACGCCCCTCGTGCAACTGGATGTCGACGTGGCCGAAGGGCTCGAGTCGCGCCCCGAAGCGGCTCCCCGTGCGCCGCACTCCCTTGGCAACAGCGCGCACCCGACCGTGGGAGCGGGTGAGGAGGGTGACGATGCGATCGGCCTCGCCGAGGCGCTGGGTGCGCAAGACGAGAGCTTCATCGCGGTACGTCGGCACAGAATCATCCTCCTCGGAGTCATCCTCGCAGGACTAGAAGCCGAGGCGGCGCAACTGGCGCGGGTCGCGCTGCCAGTCCTTGGCCACCTTGACGCGCAGGTCGAGGTAGACCGGGGTCCCGAGAAGGGCTTCGATGCCACGCCGCGATGTGGTGCCGACTTCCTTGAGGCGCGATCCGCCCTTGCCGATGATGATGGCCTTCTGACTATCTCGCTCGACGTAGACGATCGCGTGGATGTCCAGCAGCGGTCGATCCTCGGGACGGTCCTCGCGCAGTGCCATCTCATCGACGACCACGGCGAGAGAGTGCGGCAGTTCGTCGGACAGTCCCTCGAGCGCCGCCTCGCGAATCAACTCGGCGACGAGCGTCTCCTCGGGCTCATCGGTCGCCTCGCCATCCGGATAGAGCGCCGGCCCCTCCGGCAGACGCGACACGAGTAGGTCATAGAGCAGGTCGACGTTGTCACCCGTCACCGCGGAGACCGGCACGATCTCAGCCCAGTCCACGCCGGCCCGCTCCCCCAGTCGGCCCGCCTCGGCAAGTCGCTCGGCTACCTGGGCGGGCGATGCCGCGTCGGTCTTGGTGACGATCGCGAAGGTGGTGCGGCCTCCGCCTCGCCGTGCCTTGGCAAGCTCGCCGGCGATGTAGGCATCGCCCGGGCCGACCTTTTCGGTGGCGGGCAGGCAGAGCGCTGCGACGTCGACGGAGGACCAGGCCTCACGCACGAGATCGTTGAGACGCTCACCGAGCAGGGTCCTGGGCTTGTGCAGCCCGGGGGTGTCAAGCACGACAAGCTGCGAGTCAGGCCGCGTGACGATGCCGCGCACGACATGGCGCGTTGTCTGCGGGCGACGCGACGTGATCGCCACCTTCGTGCCGACAAGCGCATTGGTGAGCGTCGACTTGCCCGCATTGGGCCTGCCCACGAGGCACGCCAGGCCCGAGCGATGCTCACTCACGACGCGCTCCTGCCCTCGGCCAGCCCCAGCACTCCCAGGCCCACGATGACCAGTGCACACCCGACCACACCCAAGGGTCCCAGGACCTCCCCGAGCACGAAGACGCCGAGCAGCGTGGCGAAGACCGGCTCCGCAAGATTGAGCGTGGCGATGTGACCGGGCTGCAGGGCGCGGAAGCCCATGCCAAAGAGGATGTAGGCGAGCGTTGTCGTGGCGAGTCCCAGCCACAGGATGAGCAGCACTGACGACCAAGACATCCACCACGTGCCGGACATGATGAAGACCGGGATGAGGAGTACGCCGGACACCGCGAAGGACGCAGCCAGCACGTGGGTCGGCTGCTCGCCCGCGCGCGCGAAGCGCACGCCGAAGACGGTGTAGAAAGCGTACGACGCTCCCGCGAGCAGGCCGAAGACGATGCCGAGCACATCGCGGCCGTCTCCGGCACCGATGGTGAGCAGCGTGACGCCCACGATGGCGAGAATCGTCGAGACAAGCCAGACGTATCCTGGCGCGCCCTCGCGCATGATCCAGCCGAGCATGCCCGCCATGAAGGGCGTGAGCGCGAGGCTCGCCAGCGTGCCCACCGCCACGCCCGTGCGACTCATGGAGAGGAAGAAGAAGACCTGGTACGCCGCGACGGTGACGCCCATGGTCCAGATGATGGGCCGTCGCCAGAGGCGCAGCAGTGCCTCGCGTCCCTCCGCCGTGCGCGACGCCCAGGCAACCAGGCCGGCCGCGCCCACGATGAGTCGAGCGGCAGCGGCACCCGCGGCTGGTGCGCCCGGCTGGAGCAGCACCCGCGCCGTGCCAGAGGTCCCGAAGAGGGCGGCAGATCCCAGCACCGCAGCGGCGGCGACGCGACGCTCGGATGCGGTCGCGACCGTGACGCTCACGTGCCGGCGGCCAGGGTCGACACCACGCTGCCGTCCGGCGCGCACAGGTGCACGATGACCTCAGCGCCACCGAGATCAGCGAGTGCGCGGCGGCCTTCGTCGTCACCGGGGTCCACGCCGATCACGACCGCAGCCTCCGCGCCTCGCGCTCCCGCGGCGACCGCCTGGGCTACGGCGAGCTGCAGGGCAGTGAGGGAGAGCGAGGGCAGCGTGACATCCGCCGCGGCGTAGGTGCGCCCTGTCTCGTCGCGCACAGCAGCTCCGCGCGCCGCACCGACGCGTCCACGCGCACCGCGAGCGAGGGTGAGAAGTTTGGCGTCCTCGTCCGAGAGGGGCTCAGTCGTCATCGCCGGCCTCCATGCCGTCGCCACCGGATCCCGACTCACCCTCGGAATCCTCGACGCGCACGGCAAAGACGCTGCCGATGCGATTGCGGCGACCCATCCCCTGCTCCGCAGTCAGGCGCCAGCCATCAAGGTCGATCGACGCCCCTGGGATGGGCACGCGCCCGAGGCGCTTGCCCATGAGGCCCAGCACGGTGTCAACCCCCTCGTCCTCGGACTCGACATCGACGTCGATGAGGTCAGCGAAATCGTCGACGTGCATGCGAGCGCTCACTCTGACCGCGCCATCTTCGAGCCTTGCCACCTCGGGAGCGGCGGTGTCGTACTCGTCGTCGATCTCGCCCACGATCTCCTCGAGCACATCCTCGATCGTCACGATGCCCGCGGTCCCGCCGTACTCATCGACCACGATCGCCATGTGGGTGCGGGCCGCCTGCATGTCCTTGAGCAACTCATCGACCTGCTTGCTGTCGGGGACCATGAACGCGGGTCGCATAAGCGACTCCACCGTCTCGGTCTGCTCGGCATCACGGCGATCGAAGACGCGTCGCACGATGTCCTTGAGAAAGACGATCCCGATGACATCGTCCGAGTTCTCACCGATGACAGGGATGCGCGAGAAGCCCGAACGAAGGCCCAGCGACAGAGCCTGACGCAGCGTCTTGTGGCGCTCGATGTAGATCATCTCCGTGCGCGGCACCATGACTTCGCGCGCAAAGGTGTCGCCAAGCTCAAAGACGGAATGGATCATCTGGCGCTCGTCGTCCTCGATGAGGTCCTCGGCCTCTGCGATGTCGACGAGCTCGCGGAGTTCGGCTTGAGTGGCGAAAGGCCCCTCGCGATAGCCACGTCCTGGCGTCAGGGCATTGCCAAGGACGATGAGGAGGCTCGCGAGTGGCCCGAGGACCCCTGCGAGCAGGCTTGCCGCGCCCGCGGAGCGCAGTGCGATCTGATCCGCATGCTGGCGACCGAGGGTGCGCGCGGCCACGCCGAGCACGACGTAGTTGACGATGACCATGATCGCCACCACCACGAGCAGCGCCAACCACACCGGCCAGCCGCGCTCCTCCTGCAGTCCGGTGATTCCGACATCCGACACCAGGGCGATCGCGGTCACGGAGGCAACCGTCGAAAGGAAGAGGAGGACATTGACGTAGCGCGGACGATCGGCGACGACATCGAGGAGCCGTGCGCTGCCGCGCACGCCCTCACGCTGCAGGTCCTCCACGCGCCCGCGTGACACACGACCGATGGCGGTCTCGGCCATGACGAGCAGAGCGGCGACGATGACCAGGACGATGGCAATGATGACGAGAAGCAGATCAGTGCTCATCGCGGCACCGCCAGCCAGCCATCGAGCAACTCCGCCTGCAGGGCGAACATCCGCTCATGCTCATCGGGCTCGGCATGATCATGGCCGAGCAGATGGAGCACGCCGTGGGTGAGCAGGAGCGCGAGCTCGGTCTCCGCAGCATGGCCTGCCGCTTCACCCTGGCGCGCCGCGACGGCGGGACACAACACGATGTCGCCCAGGATGCCCTCGACCCGTGGACCGGCAGGGTCGCCCGCACGCAGATCGTCCATGGGGAAGGACAGCACATCGGTGGGACCGGGCTCATCCATCCATTCGACGTGCAGTCGCGCCATCTCTTCCTCGTCGACGAGGAGGATGGACAGGTCGGCGTCGGGATCGAGATGGAGCCGGTCGAGCAGGTAGGAAGCCTGGCGCGTGAGCAGTGCCGTGTCGACCCAACTCACGCCGGAGGCGTCCTCAATGTCAATGGCCATGACTCACGCCCTGCGCGGGCCGCGATGCGGTGCGGCGGGCCGCAGGCCCACGGTGGCGTCGTAGCGGCCATAAGCCTCCACGATCTCCCCGACGAGTCGATGGCGCACGACGTCCGCCGAGGTCAGGGTGCAGAAGGCAACGTCGCCGACGCCCCCGAGGATCTCCTGGACGACCATGAGGCCTGAGGTGGTCGACGACGGCAGGTCGACCTGGGTGACATCGCCCGTGACGACCATGGTCGAGCCGAAGCCCAGCCGTGTCAGGAACATCTTCATCTGCTCGGCGGTGGTGTTCTGTGCCTCATCCAAGATGATGAACGCATCGTTGAGGGTGCGGCCGCGCATATAGGCGAGCGGCGCGATCTCGATGGTTCCCCCGGTGATGAGGCGCGGGATCGAGTCGGGGTCCACCATGTCGTGGAGCGCGTCGTAGAGCGGGCGCAGGTAGGGATCGATCTTTTCCGACAGGGTGC
>Ga0315904_10009438_pt1 | contig 12735 bp, 27 predicted proteins | sample LakEriMetagenome_6_FD_203529 | JGI IMG/M metagenome (GOLD analysis project Ga0315904, IMG submission 203529) | Freshwater fungal communities from buoy surface, Lake Erie, Ohio, United States - Buoy 12 MA120 | ecosystem: Environmental > Aquatic > Freshwater > Lake | place: USA: Lake Erie, Ohio...
AGCGAGTAGTACGCACCCAACGCTTTCCCATTGTGAAACCGAGTGGCCCCGACATATAGGTTCGCCTCTTCTGTCACGGACACCTCGAACACCAAGTTCGGGAAGCGTTCGCTCATCTTGAGGATCAACTCGTCTGCCGGCGACCAAGCGGTCTCATAGTATGCGTAGATGTTCGGGGTATCGCCATCGACGCACAGGGTGGGGTCGTCGTGCTCGAAACGGGGAGGCCACTTGGTTCCCCAGTTCTTGTTACACCACTCGTACCAGTCGGTGTAGCCGGTTTCGGCAAGAGCCTTCTGACCTGCTTCGTACTTCGTGCGCTGGTTGGCAACAAGTTCGTCGTAACGCTCCTGCGTCATCTTGCCGTTCTCCACCATGGTTGCCCAGTTGGGGTGGGGTTCGGGACTGTCGGGCGCAGGTGACTGAGTGCCTTCGAGTGCCTTCGGCATGGGGTGTGCTTGTGTCAGGTCGTAGCGGACAGTTCCGTCTGCGTCCGTGACTTTGATGAAGTTCAGGAAATCCTGAAGATCATGAATCGCCACCTGCTTCGATTCCGAAGTAGAGGTGACGGTCATGCTGTTGTATGCCCAGTTCGGCATGATTACTCCTTGTAGGTAGGTAGGTACTTGATAGGTGTGGGTTTCCCCACAACCCCGATCCTACACCAGCGGTGAGGCTGGGTCAAATCGAGGGGTGGGGTGGGGACAAGGAGACGAAACCCCTATCCCCACCCCTCTCGTGGTCACGCCTCGTTGAGGTCGTGACCAACGATCTTGGTCGTGAGACGCGCTCCCGACTTGGCTCGTCGCAACGCAGTCACAGCCTCGGCCACGGTCGGAACCATGTGAACCTGATTCTTGCGAACGAACGAGGCCACCTGCTTGCGAAGCACAGGGGGAGCGAAACCGTCATCGGACACCGTGACATGGCCGTCGCAGACCCACACCAAAGGCTCGCCCTTCTTGCGAAGTTTGTTGGCGAACACCAAGGCAGGGTAGTCCACGCCGTTGCCACCGTTGCCGGAGCGAACAGCACTACAGACCTTGCCACGGTCGGCCAGCACCCACACATTCGGGACGTTGGTCGAGTTGGGTCGGTGCGAGTAGCCAATGACGACACAGCCAGGAGCCTCGTTCACGAGAGCCATAACATCGTCGTCACTCAACCTCATCGAGCCTGACTGGTCGATGAGAATGACACCGCCCTGCCCCTTGATCGTGCGATCGAACACACGCTTGTCGGGGTCGGTCAGCAGACGCTCCATGCGTCGCGGAGCCACACCGATGTTGGTGGCCACTCGCCGGCGACCAAGGTTGCCCTTGGCACGACGGGTCAGCGGAACCGAACGATCGACAATGAGTCGCGCCCAAGTCCTGCCACCGGCCGTCTTGGTCAGAGCGTCGAGTTCCTCGTCGCTGATCTCACCATCGGCTTCTGTTGCGTCGCCCACAGAGTCGTCGTACTTGAGCATGGCCTCGACAAGCGAAGCGATCTCAAGAGTGAACCCTGCGCCCTTGGGCAGAACACGCTCGTCGTCGGCCAGTACGTCACCCTCGACATACAGTCGCTTGTTGCGCCCATCGGTGCTGAACACAGTCGGCGTGGTGTCGCCAACACTCTGCCCAGCGAAGCGAATGGCACGAGAGTCACGGACGGAGCCGTACTTCTTGATCTCGGCCTTCCACCTGTCCACGAAGGCTTTCTCAACCTTCTTGGCCTTGTCGGCTATCTCGGGATTCACGGAACGCAGGCCACGAATAATGTCCTTACAGGCCTTGGTTCCTGCGGTGGAGGCGATCATCAGAACGGTGTTGTTCCAGTCGCCATTCTCCGCAAGACGCTTGCCCGTCTGCGACTCCGACCCGTCACGCAAGTCGTCCATGTCGAAGCCGGCCACGGAGCAGAGTTGGTTCACGCGGAACTCCTCGGCTGCGCGGAGAGCGTTCGGTGACATGGGCAGGTCGCGGAACGAGTCCATCGACTCGGGGCTGACCTTGGCATGCATCATCTCATGGGCGCGAACCACACGGGACAGCGCGTCCTCGCCATAGGGAACCTGCATGAGCCGTTCCATACGGTTCGTCCACGCCTCGCCACGAGTGGCTGGGCCTTCCTGAACGACCCACGAACCCTGCTCGGAGTCCTTGCGAGTCAGCCATTCCGGCATGGCCACCCCCTTGGGGGTGACCACACCTTGGCGAATGTCGATGGTCACTTGGACACCTCGTCGATCTTGATCGCGTCCATGATCGCCTTGGCGTTCTTGCCGAACACGAGGCCAGCGGCTCGCTCCGAACCCAGCGACTCACGCAGGTTTGCGTAGGCCATGAAGGTACGAATCGAGTAGCGACGATCGGGGTCAGCGTCCACGCTGGCCGAAGCCACCTCACGCAGGTCGGCAGGCAAGCCTAGCAGAGCGTTGGGGTGCGGTCGGTTGATGCGAATCGCCACAGGGAAGCGATCCTTGAGCGCGGTCGGCAACTCCCTCATGTCCTCGATGTTCGTCGTCATGATGACGCTGAAACCGTCAAGGGGACGGAAGGTCTGCTTGGTCGCAGGGTGCGTCCACGAAGCCGACTCGGGGGAGTCGAACATGGCGAGCAGGAGCGACAACACATCGCCGGAAGCGCGGTCGATCTCGTCGGCCACGACACGACCCCCACGGGAGCCGTTGCCCTTCCAAGCGCGGAGAACCGCACCCTCGTTCCAAGTCCACTCGTTGCCCGTGGGCTGGAAGTGTCCAGTCACATCGGCCGAGGTCATTTCCTCGTTACAGACGACGCGGAACGAACCAGTCGTCACATCGCCCATCGTGAGGCCTGCGTAGGTCTTGCCCGTACCAGGGGGGCCGAACAGCACGAGGCGATCGACACCCGAAGCGAGGCAGTCGTGTACATCTTGCCAGCACTGGGGCATGGCGGTATTGGTGGTGGTCATTTGAGTTTGCCTTTCGGTAGTAGGTAGGTGGAGTGGTCGGCTCCGAATGAAGTCTCCCACATTCCCCCTACCCCCGTCAAATCGAACAGGAGCAGGGGGTCATGCGGAAAGGAGCCTGACATGACCAGTGTCAGGTTGTGAGGGTGTCAGGAGCGTTCGCCCCGAACACCCTTCTGCCCGTACACACGCACTTGCGTGGAGTACGAGGTCGTGACGGCCTGATCGACCACGGGGGTCGGAACGAGGCCGGTCTCCACGGCGGAATCGAACGCCGACGAATCGACGGTCTGCTTCAGCACCATGGTGAGAACGGTCGCCGGCAACTGAGCCAGCAGAGTCTCCATGTCGAACGAGCGACGAGGACGGTTCTCCACGGCGACACGCACCTTGTCGGTGGTCTCGTAGTGGTCGATGCCTGCCTCGCTGAACAGCGTGACGATGAGAGCCTCGGCCTGCTTCTTGGCCTGCTCGATCTCCTTCTCCTTGTCACGGAGAGCAACGAGATCGGCAATGGCACGATCGATGGTGAGGGACATTGGTATTCCTTTCGGTAGTAGGTACAGCGTTGGGGAGTCACTCCCAACAAACCCGAATCTATCAGAGGGGTGTAGCACCCGTCAAATCGAATCGGTTAGGTGTCGGAGAACCCGACAAACCGAACTCTATCAGACCATACAGGGCTGGTCAAATCGGGCTGGCTTGTCAGGTTTCCCCGACAAACCCAAACCTATCAGAGACGAGACCCCTCGTCAAATCGAAGCGACACCACAAAGATTACGCGCGCGTGGATCGAGGTTTCATGTGCCTACCGTGAGCAACATACGCGCGAATCGGCCGGCTTGACATACGCGCAAATCCGTGGCCGGCAACATACGCGCAAATCCGTGGGCCCGCGTAAGACATACGCGCAAACGCCGCAGCCCCGCGTAGTTGTGTTATCGCGCAGCCCCGCTGGGTCGCGTCGTGCCGGGGCTCTCATCCTTCTGTAGAGACGGGGCTAGAAAACGAGAAGCCCCGCCGTCCAGAAAGGAGGAAAGAAACGGCGGGGCTCCCGAGCACACATGGAGGTTGTGCGCTGGGCACACCTTACTCGAGGCCGTCGGCCGTTGTCCAGCAACACCCGAACATTTGTTCGGATAATGGCTGGCTATTTAGCGCACTCGCTCCTTGACCATTCCTCGGTCGCGCTCGGTGGTGCCACCCCAAATGCCGTACTCCTCGTTGGCGCCGGCCACTCGACACTCGTCGATCATGGGGCACTTCAGACAGAGTGCGATAGCGATGGCCTCGCGACGAACGCGGGCTTGGGGTCGCTCTGCGTGGGGCGCGAAGAAGTACTTCATCTTGCCCTTGCACTTTGCGTCGGCGTTGTTCATTGCTTGCTCCTGCTTTCTGCTAGGTCGAACCATTCTTGGTACGTCATTCCGATGGTGGCGTTCAGTTCGCCGTCCTCAAAGAAGTCGAGGATGATGCCCTCGATCGTGAGCCGAACCTGCGTCACGGCTTGCGAGTAGTCGGTGGGCAAATCGTGGGATACGACGATGGTCATGTCCTCATCGAGTTGTGCGTTGTAGTTGATTGTGTTCATGTGTTCCTCCGGTGAGAGAGGCCGGCCTCCGAAGAGGCCGACCTCCGAGTGTCACCAACTTGACTGGTAGTAGAAGTCCCACGACTCGGGAGCGGTGAGCAACTTGCTGATCGTGGTGGCCGTGTATTCCAGCCCGTCGCGATACCACCCGTCGTAGTCCGTCGAGCCGAAGAAGAAGCCGTCGGCCGTGGGTAGGAGTTGGGGCGCAAGGGCAGGATTGTCGAGCACCTTCTGACAGGTGTCGCGCAACTCTGCCAACTGATCGCGGGTGACATGGTAGTCACGGCAGTCGTCGTTGCCGTCTTGGCAGTACTTCACGAACCAGTTGTGAATGGCGTTCTGCTTGCGCCAGTACGCGACCTTCACCTCGACGACGGCAGACGGTAACTGATCGTCTGCGAACGGCGCGATGTCGGCAACTGCCGCCATGATCTCCTTGTAGGCGGCAACCTCTTCGGCGCCGTAGAACCCCATGCCGGAGTGGTACTTCTTTGCGTGTAGGTATTGATCGAGTCCCATGATGGGTTTCCTTTCGGTAGTAGGTATTTGGTTGGGTTTCCCCCACCACCACTAATCCTAGTGGTGGCAGGGGCAGGGTGTCAAATCAGGCGTGCCCGAGATGACGACGCTTCGCTTCCGCGAGAGCGAGCCACAGGTTGTCGTACTCCCCGAACTTGCTCACGGTTTCGACGTGGCCGTTCTCGGGGTTACTCCAACGGACGGTGTACCGGCGAGGCGAGTCCGTGTAGGTGTCTCGCTCACTGGTCACGAAGTAGTCGCCGTAGGTCGTCCGACTCACTCGACTCGCGAAGAACCGCATGGTGTCCTCGCTGAAGAAGTGGTGGCCGGCGTCGGCGTTACGTTGCTTGATCTCGGTGATGGTGGTCATTGTGCTTCCTCCTCTGTCCAGTCCTCCCATGAGTACCAGTCGTCCTCGTCCTCCAAGTCGTCCTCGTCGGTGTTGAAGTCCGGTCGAAGCGTGGGGATTCGGTTGTTTTCGACGACCCACCTCAGCACGGAGCAGACGCAGTCACGAGCGTCGGTGTCAGTGATTTCGCTGACCCCACTCCGACGCTCCACCTCGTCCATGAACTTGCGTCCGTTCTCGAGCAGAGCGAGGTCAATGCCCTCCTCCAGCATGGCGATGAGGACATTGGCGACTTTTTCATTCGCCGAGCGCGTGAACGCGCCCCAGTTCGCCTCCTGCCAGTTTCGCTTTTGGCTCCAGTCCAATGTTGCTTTGGTTGTATTGGTGATGGTCATTCTGCCTCCTCGCAGTCGTGGCCGTAGTGCCACTCTTCTTGGTCTGTTGGGTTGGTCATGTCGAAGTGACGGTGGCACTCGGGACAAGTGGTGCTCACAAGAGCACCTCCTCGTCCTCGTCGATCTCGTCCTCGTCGTCGATCTCGTCCTCGTCGATCATCACGATCTCGATTCGGGCGATACGGCCGTCCTCGTTGTACGTGGCGTAGACGGGGTACGTGCCGTCGCCGTAACCGGACGCGAACGCCACGCCGGTGTCGAACTTGCCGAGCGAACCGAACTGAGCGTCGCTGAGGGTCGCCCCACACGCTCCGTTGTAGTTGAACGGGTACGAGCCGTCGATGGGCTTGGCCGGTGCGAACGGCTGATCCTGCCACTCCTCGGCCTTGATGTAGCACGGGTCGCAGATCATCAACTGCCCCGAGTCCACACCGACATGGCCGACGAGCACGGTCAGACCCGCGCGGTTGGTGGTGATGTTCATTGCTTCTCCTTTGGGTTGTAGGTATTGCCCCCACCACTGAATCTATCAGCGGTAGGTAGTGCTGTCAAATCGAGGGGGTTGGGGGGCTTACGCCCCCCGTCCCCGCGGGTCAGTCGAGCCTGTCCCAGCAGGAGGCCTTGATACCGGCCTCGCGCAGGACATTGGCCACCGCGCGAATCGCGGCCACCTTGCGCTCGTATGACTGGCTCCGAATGTCCTCGGGCACGATCGACGACGACGAGACCGCGAGGCCACCGCCGTAGTGCTTGTTCGTGCGCACGTTGGCCTTGAGCCAGTGAGCGAACGACGAGTTCGCCGGACGGACGACGAGCGACGCGAAACCGCACACGCCCTCGCTCACGTGGTACACGGGCTTGCTCTCGTCGAACGAGTCGTCGAACAGACCCTTCGCCGTCCCCACGAGCATGGGAGTCGGAATGGCCGAGTGCCACGCCTCGATACCGGCCGACACGGCGCGCGCCCAGAGATCAGCGTGCTCGGCCTTACGAGCGTCACGAGCCTCGGACTCGGCGCTGATCTTGGCCTTCCACGCCTCACGTGCCTCGGCGCGGTGAGTGGAGCAGTAGGCACTCTTGCCCACTGCGGGCTTGTCGCATGAACGACAGGTCATAGTGATCCTTTCGGGTAGTAGGTACTGTCAGGTTTCCCCGACAACCCTGAACCTACTAGCCCGTAGTGGCCGTGTCAAATCGGCGCACCACGGAGGGGATTCAGGGGAGTCGGTTACCCCGACAAACCGAAACCTATCACCTCGGTGGGGGCTAGTCAAATCGACGCTCCGCGGAGGGGACAGAGAGGAACACGTACACGCGCGCGCGAGCGCATACGCGCGCCATGTGCCTACCGTGGGCGCGCATACGCGCGGTGCGACATACGCGCAATGCCGTACCGCATACGCGCGGTTCCGGAGGCCGGCATCGAGTCAGCGATACGCGCGGTTGGGCCACAGCCCCGGGGGCTCGAGCAGCGCAGCAGCCCCGCTAGTTAGACTTCACCCAGGGGAAAGCGGGGCTTCCACCTTGAATGGAAGGCGGGGCTTCGATACGATGTTCAGTATGGAGCATCTTCCCCCTCTGTATCAGTGCGACCTATGTGGGCGCGACATCCTCCGCATTGAGAAGGATGTCTGGATGCGGGTAGAAGGTTTCGCTCGAGTCACTAGGAAGGGTCGCTTCGACCACAACAATGTTCGGATGCTCAAGGGCATTGGCGGAGTGGCATGCCGTACCTGTGTTGAGATAGGTAACGGCATGCCCCCCGAGCAGGACACCCTGTTCTAATCAGATCAGGGTGACCTTGGTGCTCTCGACCCAACGCTCGCCACGGCCCGAGATGGGCGTGACCTTGAGGTCGATGTGTCCGTAACGGAATCGAGCGTCCGTGACGGTGATCGACACGATGAGTCCGTCCACGTCGATGGTTCCCATCTTGTGCTTGAACTCGTCGAGGTTCGTGTCGGTGATCTTCTTCTTGGTTTCTGTTGCTTCCACTTGTAGTTCCTTTCTATAGGTGGCTGTTGTTGTTGTTGATGTTAGAAGGGCTCGGAGCCCTGTGTCAAGGCGACGCGGATGAGAGGCTTGTGCCGGCTTCCCGACATGAGCCACGCAATCGAGTCACGTAGTTGTCGCTCGATCACCTCGTAGTCCTCCATCGGGAGGTTCATCACGTTGGCGATGTCACGCTTGGCGTTGTTGAGGATGAGCAGTGCCTGCTCGTGAGAGTTGAGTTTGGTCATGTCAGATCATGTCTCCGTTCTCGTCCAACTCGAACACGTCGAGCATGGCGCACTCACGGGCGAGTTGTCCGCGCCCCTCCATCTCGTCGAGCAGACGTGACGAGATGTCACGAGCCTGATCGGTGTCGATGGCTTCGACGTATGTACGAACGATGTACTCGATCATGTAACGCTTCTTCATGGCTTCCTTTCTGTGGGGTTTGTTCCCCCCACACCTGAATCTATCAGGTGTAGGGGGACTGGTCAAATCAGGCGATGACGGGCTCGGGACGGAGACCGAAGATCGCGTTCGCGCTGAGGATGGCTCGCACGATGTGATCCGGCACCGGATGGTTGTCGCCGTCGTACTCGCCGTCAGGGCTCATGCCACCGACCAACACGCACGGCCCGTACAACGGGCGCCCGAAGATCATCGAGGCGTGAATGTTGGCGGGCAGTCCGTCGATCAGACCGGTGTCGTTCACGTAGCCCACGAGCACTCCGTCCTGCGTTCTCACGCAGTCGAACCACCCGCCGACCAGCGAGTTGATCTCGATGTGATCGGGGTTGCCGGCGAGGACACTTGCCGTGCCCTTGTTGCTGTCGTCGTTGATGAGCAAGTAGGTCATGCTCGTTTCCTTTCTGTTGTTGGGGTTTCTCACCCCACCCCTGAACCTATCAGGGGCAGGGCAGGGCTGTCAAATCGAGGCGCCGTCCATGCGTCGAGCGTTGGCAGGCAGCGTGAGCCCACGCTGAGCCATGCCGGCGATCTCCTCGTCGTCGAAGTACTCGGCACCGTGAAAGTGCGAGTGGCCGGCTTCGCACTCCCAGCCTTCGCTGGTTCGAGTGACCGGTGCTCCGCATTCGCTGATCAGGTCGCTGGGCGAATCGGGGTACCACTCGAAGTCTTCGATTTCTGCGTAAGCCTCCTCGACCCAGCGAGGGGTTCCGTGGATGAGCCACGTACAGGTGTCCATGATGTTTCCTTTCTGTCAGATGTCGTAGTCGGGTTCGGTACAGTCGTAGCAGAATCGACGCAGGGCTCCGTCCGAGTAGACGTCCTCCCACAACTCGCTGGTGTCGTCGTGCGTCTGCTGTCCGCACTGGGCGCAGGTCATGTCTTCCATTGCTGTCCTTTCGTTGAGAGGGGTTGCCCCCCCACCCCTGAACTTATCAGAGGCAGGGGGGTCGGGTCAAATCACCCGTAGACGATGTCCCCGAGCACCCACCACTGGAGGACGATGTCGGCATCGTTCGCATCGAAGTCGTCGTCCTTGATGGCTCGCATGATGTGCTTGTAGCCGGCTCGTTCCTCGCTCACGTACTTGTTCACCAAGAGGCGAAGAGCGTCGGCCGGCATCTCAGCCTCAATGACCGAGTTGGGGTCGTCGGGGTTCTCCATCGCACAGACGATCGTGTCGCCGTCCACGTGGAGGTCTACGTACCAATCGTAGTCGTCCGCTCCTGCGAACACGATGTGGTCGATGACATCCTGACTTGTTGCGTTCCAGCACATGGCTGTCCTTTCTGTCGTGAGCAACCGTTGCTCCGACAAACCTGAACCTATCAGCCCCAAGGGGTCGTGTCAAATCGGGGGGTCGGCTCCCGAGTCGAAAAGAGGAACGGGCGCACGCACATACGCACACCGTGCGCACGCGCGAGGGCATACGCGCCAATCCGACATACGCGCTGTGCCAAAGATACGCGCAGATCCGCCGGCCCGATACGCGCGGTTTTTGTCCGCAGCCCCGGTGGTTGTAGTTACGCCGCAGCCCCGCATGTAGCGATGCGCGCGGGGCTTTAGACCTTGATGTATGGACGGGGCTCTAGGCCCAGGTCAGAGTGGAAGGCCCAGGCCAGGCCCGAGGGGTTAGTCCTCGAGCCGGCCTCGGCAGGCCCTCTTGTTGTTGAGGGCCCGCCTGTTGGGCATGGTCTGCGCGCGAAGGCGCTGGGTTGCGAAGGCGAAACGCTCGTCGTCGTTCCACCTCTTTGTAGGACGCGCCATGTTGTTCTCCTTTCAGTAAGCGCTGTCGTCGATGTGGCCTGCGTTCAGGGCCTCGAGAATCTCGAGCACTGCGCGCAGGAACTCCGCGTCTGTCGCGGGCCGGGAGTCGCCGGCCTCGTTCCAGATCAGGTACGTCCCATCACTCAGGTGTTCGTCGATGGCGAACGCGAGAGCCTCAGGGATGGTGTTGAGAATCCACTTGTCGTCGAGGATTCCACTGGCGAGTTGGCCGAGTTGTACGACCATCACTTCACCTCCATGTTGTTCAGGGCCCACGAGATGGCCTTCACCAAGTAGACGGCCAGGTCGTCCGCGGTGCGCGAGATGTGAAGCACGTCGTCGTCAAGATTGATGCCGGCCCAGTCCGTGACCGAGACGAACTTGTCGTCCTGGAGCACGGCCACCTCGACGCGGTGATCGATCTGGACGATAGAGAAGGTAGCCCGATTCGGCAGGCTGGTCTGGATGCGGTCGATGTTCATGATTCCTCTTTCTGTTTCTGGTGGTTGGTGGGTTGTTCCCCCACCCCTGAGTTTATCAGGGGCAGGGGAGGTTGGCAAGTCAGTCGTCCGCGCCGATGTAGTCAGCGATGCACGACTCGACGAACGGATCGAGATGGTGCGCTTCGACGATGGCCCATGCCGGAGCCTGCGAAGAACCCTTGTACTCGATTCCCTCGGGCAGGTCGATCATCATGAACGCTTCGTCCATGACCAGTGCGTCGATGGCCTCGATACAGGGCTGGATCATGCTGGTCGGAACCGGCGGATAGTGATTCGACTGGAGGTGCCACGAGAGTTGCTGTTCCAGCGAGATCGGCATGCCGGCCATCTCGATTGCTGATAGGTGTCCCATTGTGTTTCTTCTTTCTGTGTTGGTGGTGGGTTGTCCCCCCACCACTGATACTACCAGTGGCAGGGGGAGACTGTCAAACCGTCAGATCGTGACGGTGATGATCTGGAGAACCTGATCAGGGTTCGCGGCCAGCCGTTCCGCGACGACACGCTCAGCGACATCGGCGCGATTGACGACTTCCAGCAGGTGCTGGTCTTTGCCGACGATCAGGTAGTTGAATCCGGGCATGAGCATGTAGCAGTCGTCCTGCGTAACCTGCTTCATCATGGTCTTTCCTCTTTCTGTTGTTGGGGTTCGGCCCCCACCACTGAGGTTATCAGTGGCAGGGGGTGGCTGTCAAACCGCGATCAGTAGATCGCCGTCGGGTCGTCGTCGCTGACCATCTCGGCCGCGATCCGCTCGGGGATTCCGCAGTCCGTCAGGAACCCGCGAGTCTCTTCGCCGTCCAAGTCATTGCCTGCGCCCAGTTCGCTGAGGATACAGAGCGCGACCGAGGCCAGTCCCCAGTATTCGCGGTCGCTGGGCCGATCCATGTCCATGGCTCCCACCATGAACAGGTGGTGGCGAACTCCCCTCATGACCGCTGTAGCGGTGGCGGTGGTGGTGTCCATTCTGACTCCCTGTGTTGGGTCGGCGGTGTTGCCGACAAACCTGAACCTATCAGTGCCAAGGGTCGGTGTCAAATCATGTGCCTACCGTGGCCCCCATAGATAGGTCAGGCCGACCCTCCATAGATAGGGTCGGAATGGGGGACAACAGAGAGGGTGACAATGGGGGTCGGGACAGGGTGGAGATACGCGCCAATCCCGACGGCCGGGATACGCGCCAATCCGGCGCCGGCCTCGAGCGCGGATACGCGCGAATGGGCCGCAGCCCCGCCAGGACGGATGCGCGCGGGGCTTTGCTGCTATCTTAGAAAGCGGGGCTTCCATGGACGATGACGCGACACCATTCGACATTCTTCGACTGCCCTTCGTGCGCGTATCGCATGAGGTGAAAGAGCATCGACTGTCGATCTGCCTCGAATGCGACAGGCTCAATGCGCTAAGTCAATGCCGTGAGTGTGGGTGCGTGATGCCACTCAAGGTTCGAGTGCCTAATGCTCGGTGTCCGCTTGGCAAGTGGGGCGCAGTCGATCAGGACTAGGGGGCTTGCGCCCCCCCTGCTGGTCACGGGAGTGTTGTGATTCGGCTCATCTCTCCCCTGATGGCGTTGATCTCGGCCAGCGTTTCACGAATGTCTGCCTCGCTCAACTCCCGATACAGAATGTTCTCGATCGCTATTTCATACTGATCCAGCAGACGCTCCAGTCGCTGGAAGAACTCGGTGGTTGTTTCGGTCGTCATGGTTTCCTCTTTCTGTTGATGGTTGTTGTTGGGGTGGGGTGGGGGGCTTGCGCCCCCCACTAGCCTTGGTCAGAAGATGACCTCGGCCTCGTCCCACCAGTTTGCGATCGCGTCCGCGAGTCGGCCCACGCCGGCCTCCTCCATCACCATGGTCTCGTCGGTGTCCTGACGACGCATGATCGTCGTCCACTCGGAGCCGTTGTAGGCCACCGTGATCCGGATACGGACACGCTCGGGACTCTGGCTCGGGGGAGTGTCGCCATCGTCGGTCGGGGCCGCCCAGCCGGTACACACGAAGCCCACGGCGGTCGTGCCACGGGGGCGAGTCGCGTCGAACAGGTCGTAGGGGTCGTCGGCGCTTCCGATCAACCACGCTCCGTCAGGGTCGGTGGCGTACAGGCGTGCGTTCATCTCGAACGCTTGTCCGAGTTCACGATGGACAAGATCGTCGATCGTGCTCGCGATGTTGCTGATGGTGGTCATGGTTCCTCTTTCTGCTGTTGGGTTTGTTGGGGTGGGCGT
>Ga0315904_10009445_pt1 | contig 12731 bp, 11 predicted proteins | sample LakEriMetagenome_6_FD_203529 | JGI IMG/M metagenome (GOLD analysis project Ga0315904, IMG submission 203529) | Freshwater fungal communities from buoy surface, Lake Erie, Ohio, United States - Buoy 12 MA120 | ecosystem: Environmental > Aquatic > Freshwater > Lake | place: USA: Lake Erie, Ohio...
TACCTGGGGCGTTCTTTCAAAACTGCTGCCCGCCGCGCTGCTCGGCACTCTGTTAGGTTTGAACAAACGCCGCGGCGATGACGAGGCCGCGCTGCTTTTCACTTCGGGCTCCTCCGGCGAGCCTAAAGGCGTTGTACTCAGCCACCGCAATCTTCTCGCCAACGTCGCGCAGTTCGGCTCGCGACTCGATTTGCCGGATGATTCAGCCATCCTCGGCTGCCTGCCCTTGTTCCATTCATTCGGCTGCACCGTCACCTTGTGGTTCCCGGTCATCGAGGGCGTCAACCTCGTCACCTACCCCAGTCCGTTGGAAACAAAACGCCTGGCCGAACTCATCGCGCTGCATCAGGTGAACGTGCTGCTCTCCACGCCCACCTTCCTGCGCGGCTACATGAAACGCATCGACGCCGCACAACTCGCCTCGCTCAAACTCGTGGTCACCGGTGCGGAAAAACTTCCCCAATCCCTCGCCAACGCCTTCGAGGAAAAATTCGGCATCCGTCCGCAGGAAGGCTACGGCCTGACCGAAACCTCGCCCGCCACCAACGTCAACCTGCCCAATCCGCCACCGGAAACCGGAGCCGTGGTGCTGCCTTCTTCGCGCAACGGCTCGGTAGGCCAGATGCTTCCCGGAATCGCCATCAAAATCACCGACCCCGCGACCGATCGTGAAATACCCATCGATCAACAGGGCATCATCTGGTTCAAAGGTTCCAACATCTTCCCCGGCTATCTCGGCGATCCGAAAAAATCCGCAGAAGTCCTCAAGGACGGCTGGTTCCGCACCGGCGATGTCGGCCGCGTCGATGCCGATGGCTTCCTTTACATCGAAGGCCGCATCTCGCGCTTCTCGAAAATCGCCGGTGAAATGGTGCCTCACGAAACTGTCGAAGCCGCCGTCAACAAAGTGCTCGGACTCGACGCCGAATCCGAACGCCGCATCGCCATCGTTGGCGTGCCCGACGAACAAAAAGGCGAAGCCATCGTGCTCCTGTCCACCATCGCCGGACCCGCGCTGGAACAGGAATGCATCGACCTGCGATATAAACTATTGGATGAGGGGCTCTCCTCGCTGTGGTGTCCCAAACATATCATTCCCGTTACTGAAATTCCGGTTCTCGCCTCCGGCAAACTCGACATCAAGGGTTGTGAGGCGCTCGTGAAACGAGGCTGACATGACAAACAGCGAAACATTCATGATGCGGGCCATTGAGTTGGCGCGCCAAGGCATGAAGCGCGGTGATGGAGGCCCCTTCGGCGCGGTCATCGTGCGTGATGGCGCCATCATCGGCGAGGGATGGAACCAAGTGATATCCCGCAACGATCCGACAGCACATGGTGAAATCGTCGCGATCCGCGCGGCCTGCGCGCGGCTTGGAACATTCTCACTCGATGGCTGCGAAATCCACACTACCGGCGAGCCGTGTCCGATGTGCCTCGGTGCCATCCAATGGGCGCGCATCGGCGCGATCCACTACGGCTTCCGGGTGGAAGACGCGGAGCAGATCGGTTTCGACGACCGTGAATTCCACCGCCAAATGAAACTGCCGCGCGAACAACGCGCCATCCACGCGAGCGAGCTATGCCGCAGTGAGGCGCTGGACTTGATCCGCGAATACGGGGAAATGCCGGACAAGAAGCCCTATTGATCGTTTCGCACAGCGGCTTGACGGGGCGCCCGCCAGTTGAAGAACATCACCGCCATGGCATGGAGAATCGATGAAGCGGTGAGCCGCGGCGAGATCGACAATACGATCGAAGGCCGCACCAACGGCCGCATCTGGCTGGAGGGCCGGGCGGAGCCGCTGGTTCTCTCGCTGGTGGGCGATTGCTGGCGCGATCTCGCCGGCACTCGTCTGCTATTCGCGAACCCGCATCCGAAAATCCAGAGCGACATCATGAATCTGGATGGCAACCAGAGCGGCATCGTCGGCGACATCACCGCCTCCCGTAAAAACAAGGTGCCGATGGTAAGCGAGGAGGAATTCCAGCGTCTCTATCAGAACAAGGCGCCGATCCCCTACGAGTGGAAGAACACTTTGTATCTCGAATGGTTCAGCGAAACCAACGGCCGGGTGCTCATCGAGTCCACCGCTTATCAACTCCAGGTTTTCCCCCACGAATGGGAGATGGACGAAGACGCCGAGCAGGCGCAGAAACTCGCCAACCTGAATGCCATGCGGGATTTCATGGCCCAGGTCATCCAGCGCCGCGAACCGGGCGAGGGCGATGACAAGCAGTCGGAGGAACTCGACGAATACGACTGGGAGGAACGCCTCAAGGAATCCGACCGCCTGACGGACGCCTATCAGGAAGTCTTGGAAAAATACATGGAGGACTCAGACAGCGAGCGCAAGGAGGCTTTTGTCATGGGTTGGGATGGTCTGTTAGACGCACTGGCCGAACGCGATGAATCCGGTGAAGCCGACTTCGCACTGGATGAAGAGGATTTCGATACGGATGAGGATGTGGATTTCGACGACGAGCCCGATGATGATGGGGAATTGGCGGATTCCGAAGAAGACGACTGGGAATTCGAAGACATCGGCAGCCATCCGCTGCAGGCGCGCGCGCAGGAACTCGCGATGCGCGCGATGGATGTCGTTCCCGGCGACACCGGGCCCGGCACGCCCGCTTATCAACTCATCTCCTGCCTGCTGCAGGTGAGCGGCAAACTCGCCGGCGCGCTCAACGACCGTGGCAGCGGATACGAACCGGAAACCGGCTACGTGCTTGCGATTTTGAAACGCTGTCTCAACTGGCTCAACGAGGCCGTTGGTTGCTGCCAGGAGTTGATGGCTTCCGAAGAAGATGCCGACCAACTCGCCGCGCTCGCCCACATTCGCAGCTCCGCCTATGAGATTCGCGACAGCATCACGGAACTTCGCAGGGAGTTGAAGTGAGACTATCGCTTGCGCGGGGGGCCGGACCCGTTTCAAATGACCGCCATGACATCCGATCTCATCCGCGAGGCCCTTCGCCAGGTCCGCTACCCCGGTTTTTCACGCGACATCGTCTCCTTCGGCCTCGTCAAGGAGATCCACTGGGAACCCGGCAGCACCACCGTCGGAATCGAGGTGCAAACGCGCGATCCCAAGATACCCGAGCAGATTTTCCAGGACTGTCATGCGGTGCTCGACACGCTGCCGGACATCGGCACCGTGAAGGTGGACATCCGCATCAAGGATGCGCCCGCCGCAGCGGGAGCTGTCGGAAAGTCCTCCATCCCCGGAGTGAAACACGTCATCGCCGTGGCCTCCGGAAAAGGTGGTGTCGGGAAATCCACCGTCGCCGCCAACCTCGCCGTCGCGCTCGCCGCCACCGGTGCCAAAGTCGGGCTTTGCGACTGTGATCTTTACGGCCCTTCGATGGCGAAAATGTTCGGCGTCAACGAGCGCCCGATGGCCAATGACGAGGATGAAATCATTCCGCTGTTGGCACACGGCGTCAAACTCATGTCGATGGGATTTTTGTTGGAAGACAGTTCGCCCGTCATCGTTCGCGGGCCGATGGCCACCCGCTACACCCAGCAGTTCCTCCGCCAGGTGGCTTGGGAGGATCTCGACTTTCTCGTGCTCGACCTGCCACCCGGCACCGGCGACATCCAGCTGACCATCGTGCAGACGGTTTCCGTGGATGGAGCAATCATCGTCACCACGCCGCAGGAAGTGGCGCTGATCGACGCGCGCAAGGCGGTCTCCATGTTCGCAAAGGTCAACGTGCCGATCCTCGGACTGATTGAGAACATGGCATGGTTCGAGTGCGACGCGGGAAAGAAATATCATCTCTTCGGCGAAGGCGGCGGCGTGCGCGAGGCGCAAACCCTCAACGTCCCGCTCCTGGGCCGCATTCCCATCGACATCGCAACCCGCGAACGCGGCGACTCCGGCCAGCCCGTCGCCCTGCTGCCGCCGGACCAGAACAAAGTCTCCGCCGCTTTCCACGAAGTCGCGGATGGAATCCGCAAAAGGTTTACGGTTGCCTGAAGCATGCCAATCCACACCGGTCATGTTCCGTTACGAACATCACTCGCAGAAGCCAATCACCAAGGCGGCTTTCATGGTGCGCATGGGACGCTCGTTTCTGGTTGGCTGCCTGTTGATCGGCTTGTCGCTCGGACTTGGAATGTTCGGATACAGCTTCTTTGAAGGCATGTCCCCGACGGACTCCTTTCTAAATGCCTCGATGATTCTCGGAGGCATGGGTCCCGTGGATGAGATGAAGACCGAGGCCGGCAAGATTTTCGCAGGTGCCTACGCCCTCTATTCCGGCCTCGCCTTTTTGGTTCTTGCCGGCCTGCTGTTCGGTCCCGTCGCGCACCGCATCCTCCACCATTTCCATTACAGCACAAAAGACCCGGACGAACAGTGAGAAGCGGCGCCGTCAAGCCGGGCAAAGACCTTGATCCAAGGCCTGCCTCCACTGTTGGTAACGCGTATCAACAACAGCAGGCTTCGATGCTTCCGATTTTGCAAACTATCAGCTTGGAATCGGCATGCGGCGCATGATGTTCATGCATCGCCTCCGCCATGAAAAACCACGAGCCCGATCATTCACTGACCGATCATGAGGGCATCCTGCGTGTGGAAACCGACCCCCGGCATGCCACTGTGGATGTGGATTTCGATCCATCGAAGCTCAGCGACAGCGAAGTCCGCTCGCTGCTCAAGGAGCATATTTCCCAAGTGGAATCCGCCATCCACAAGCACACTTACCGGCTGGAAGGAAACGCCTGCGAGGCTTGTGCGCAGAAACTGGAGCGGAAAATCAGCCGAATTCCCGGCGTGCGCCGCGCCACCGCCACTTATCTCGGCAAGGTTCTATCAGTCACCTTCGATTCGGGGATCGAGCCGGTGGAGCGGATCACCGGAGATCTGAAACAGGCGGGAGCCGACGTCAGGCCGCTGGAGCCACGCGCCATGGACCGCCGCAGCCTGTGGCGGAAGACGCTCGCCGGAGAACACAACGAGGAGATTTCCTGCGGCCTGGGCCTGCTGTTTCTCGCCGCCGCATTGATCGTGGAGAAATCCGCCGGCATCAGCATGATGACTCACGGGCTCTACACCGGAGCTTACATTTTCGCCGGCCAGCAGGGCGTGCGCTCGGCCATTGCCTCGCTGCGCGAGAAGGTGCTGGACGTGGATGTGTTGATGGTGCTTGCCGCCCTTGGCGCGGCGCTCATCGGCCAGCCTTTCGAAGGCGCGCTGCTGTTGTTCCTGTTCAGTTTTTCCAACGTGCTTCAGCGCCATGCGATGGACCGCACCCAGAGGGCCATCGAGTCACTGCTCACGCTGCGCCCCAGCGAGGCGCTGGTGAAGCGGGGGGGCGGCAGCGTGAAGGTCGCGGTCGAGGAGATCGAGATCGGCGAAATCGTCATCGTCCGCCCTGGCGAACAGATCGCGGTGGACGGAGTGCTGCTGGAGGGAGGCACGAATGTCGATGAATCGTCCCTGACAGGCGAATCGATGCCCGTAAACAAAGTTGTCGGCAGCCCGTTGTTCGCCGGAACCATCAACCAGAGCGGAGGCATCGAGCTGAAAGTCACGAAACGCTCCGAAGACTCGACACTTTCCCGCATGGTGAAACTCGTGGCGGAGGCGCAGGCCGAGAAGTCGAAAACCCAGCGCTTCCTGGAACGCGCCGAGCAATATTATGCGATGGGCGTCATTGGTTTCACCATCGCGGTGTTCCTCGTGCCCTGCTTTTTCATGGGCGAGGATTTTACCAAGGCGTTTTACCGCGCGATGACTATCATGGTGGTCGCATCTCCCTGCGCACTGATCATTTCCACGCCCGCCACGGTGCTGTCCGCCATCGGCGGCGCAGCCCGCCGCGGCATCCTCATCAAGGGCGGCTCCCATCTCGAACGCGCCGCGCACATTGATATCGTCGCCATCGACAAAACCGGCACGCTCACCGTGGGCAAGCCATCGCTCACGGAAATCGTCACCAGCAGCGGCGTCCATCCGCTATCCGGCACACTGCCCGGAGACGCGCTCTATCTGTTGCGGACCGCCGCCGCGCTTGAAGCGAAGTCGGAGCACCCTCTGGCCCACGCCATCGTCAAAAGCGCGCTCGATCTCGGCATCGATCCGCCAACCGCCACCGATTTTCAATCTACCGCCGGCAAGGGCGCCGAGGCCTTCGTCGGCGAAACCCGCTACCTCGTCGGCAGTGAGCGCTTGTTCCGCGAACTCAATGCCGCCGGACTGGATGCCTTGGGCAAGCTTTCCTCCCCGCTGCAGGCGATGGGCAAGACCTGCGTCTGGCTCGGCATCCGCGAGGGCGACAACGTCACCGCCGAGGCCGTGCTCGTCATGGCCGACACCATCCGTCCCGCCGCCCGTGAACTTTCCGCAGGGCTTCACCAACTCGGGGTGAAAAAAGTCGTCATGCTCACCGGTGACCAACGCCCCGTGGCAGAGGCGATCGCGCGCGAGGCGGCGGTGGACGAGGTGCATGCCGGACTGCTTCCCGAGGACAAGCTGCGCATCATCCGCCTGCTCAAGGAGGAAGGCTCCGTGATGATGGTGGGAGACGGCGTGAACGACGCGCCCGCTCTCGCCATGGCCGACATCGGTGTGGCGATGGGAGCCGCAGGCACCGATGTGGCGATGGAAACGGCGGACATCGTGCTGATGGGCGATCGTTTGGAAAACATCCCGTTGCTGCTGTCCCATGCCCGCAGGGCGCGGAAAGTGCTGTTGCAAAACCTCATCTTCTCCAGCGCGGTGATAGTGACACTGGTAATTGCAGCGCTGGGCTTCTCACTCGCGCTTCCGCTCGGCGTCATCGGTCACGAAGGCAGCACCGTGCTCGTCTGCCTCAACGGCCTGCGCCTCCTGATGATGCGCGGGGCAGGTATCACTTCTGGCACATAGGACACCAGTAAGTCGATCGCTGGCCGATGACAGCATGGCGGATCGGCGTGCCGCAGACGCGGCATGGCTCACCCTTGCGCTCATAGACATAAAGCCGCTGGCGGAAATATCCGGGCTGGCCGTCGGAATGCAGGAAATCCCGCAAGGTCGTGCCGCCTTCCGCGATGGCGTCTGTCAGCACGTCGCGGATCGCCTGCGCCAGTTTCACCAAGCGCGGCTTGGAAACCTTGCATGCCGGCGTGCGCGGCAGGATGCCCGCGCGAAACAAGGCCTCCGAGGCATAAATGTTGCCGACGCCGACAACGACCTTGGCATCCATGATCACGAGCTTGATGGCGGCGGAACGTTTCATGCACGCCGCCTGCAAATGCTCCGCACTGAATCCCGCTTCAAGCGGCTCCGGCCCGAGATCTTTCATCAACGCATGTTTGAACGGATCGCCGGTGAGGCGCAGCACCAGGCCGAAGCGCCGCGGATCGTGAAAGCGCAGTTGTTTGCCATGATCGAGCGTGATGCCGACATGATCGTGTGTTTTCCACTCCTCCGATGGCGCGACCACGCGCAGGCTGCCGGACATGCCGAGGTGGATCAGCAGCGTGCTGCCGTCGTCGATGGACAGCAGTAGATATTTCGAGCGGCGCACTACAGCGGAGATCCGACGGCCTTCGATGACTGAGATGTTTTTTGAAACCGGCTGCCGCAGATCACGGCGGCGCACGATCACCTCGCGGATGCGCGCTCCGCTGACAAACGGCTCGATGCCGCGGCGGGTGGTTTCAACTTCGGGAAGCTCGGGCATGGCGAAGATGATGTTAGAGAACAAACAGGCAGACGGCGAGCACATGGCAGACACTTCCAGCAAGCACGAAGAGATGCCAGACGGCGTGATTGTATGGCAGCCGCCTCCACGCGAAAAAGACAACTCCCAGCGTGTAGGCCATGCCACCCGCCGCCAGCCAGACGACACCGGCGATCGGGAGATTATTCATCAAAGGCCCGATGGCGACCAGCACGAGCCAACCCATCAACAGATACAAAGCGGTGGAAAGCCAGTGGTCCTTTCTGCCCTTGCCGAGGGTTTTCAACAACACGCCCGCGAGCGCCATCGACCAAACCGCTCCGAACAAGGTCCACCCCCAGGGCCCCTTGAGGGTGATCAGTGTAAAGGGTGTGTAGGAACCGGCGATGAGCAGATAGATGCAGACGTGATCGAGCGTCTGAAACCGCGCCTTCCAACGCGGCGAGGTGAAGAAGTGATAGAGCGCGGAGGAACCGTAAAGCAGCACCAGCGAAACGCCGAAAACCAGCGCCGAGACCATTTTCAGCGGATTTCCATCGGCCAACACCAGCATCACCACCAGGGCCGCGCTGCCGATCAACACTCCCGCCGCGTGCGTGAGCAGGCTGGCAACCTCCTCGCGATGGGAGTCGCACAGATGCGATCGCTGTGAAGTTACCTCTCTCATGCGCGGACAAGCATCGTCATCGCGCCCAATCACCCGCTTGTCCAGCACGCCCGCAAGGATGATTTTCCCGCTGCGGGCTTGAACCGCGGGCCGCCACAAGGCACAGCGGCACGGTGCATCAGGCATTCATTCTCGGCGCGGGGCTTGGCACGCGCCTGCGCCCGCTCACCGACCGGCTGCCCAAGCCGTTGGTGCCGCTGTTTCATCGGCCGCTCGCGGCATGGACGCTTGATGCCTGCGTCGCTGCCGGCATCCGTCGCTTCGCCATCAACACCCACCACCTGCCGCAGGCTTGGGAGGGATTTTTGGATGAGCCGGAAAACAACGCGCGCGACATCCGTTTGTTTCACGAGCCGGTGTTGTTAGAAACCGGCGGCGGGCTCGCCAACATCTCCGCATGGTTGGAGGACGCGCCCTTGCTGGTCCACAACGGCGACATCTTCAGCACCCTGCCATTGGAGAAACTCATCGCCGCACACGAAGCATCCGGCCTGCCGGTTACACTTGCGCTGCGCACCAGCGGCGCGGAGAAACGCATCGCGTTCGATGACAGGCTGAACCGCGTGATCGATGTGCGCCATGAACTCGGCCGCGCTGCGGGAACACATGTTTTCACGGGCATCTACTGCATCAATCCGGACTTTCTCGATCTGATCCCGCGCGGCGAAATCATCCCGGTCATACCCGCGTTTCTCGAACTCGCCCGCCAAGGCAGACTCGGAGCCGTCGTAATCGACGAGGGCGTCTGGCTCGATCTCGGCGACCGCGAATCCTATCTGAAGGCGCACCGCGAACTCGCGCTCGCCCCAGCCATCCACCCGCTGGCCGTGATCGAACCGGGGGCGGTAGTTGAAAACTCGGTCATCGGTCCTCATGCGTTCGTCGGCTCCGGCGCCTCCATCAAAAACTCCGTGGCATGGCCCGGGACTCGGATTTCCGCAGGTTCTGTGCTGGAAGAATGCATCGTTTGCTCCTGAAACCCATTACGGGGAAGTTTTTAGTTAAAATTTGTTGATTATTTTTAAAAAATCGGCAGTCTGGCGGCGCATTGACGCCGCAGATGAATTTGTCCCGTTCACTAGTCTGTCAGCATGCTTGGGCGAGTATTTCGCTCACGGCAGGCTTTCTGCTATTGCAGGTCCCAACTGCGGAAGCCCAACAAAGCCAGAATCCGATCGCCCGGATCGCGCGCCTTTTCAATTCACAACTCGTTGAAGTTGAAGACCGTGTCACATGGCTCGACGACCGGGTTTCCTCATTTGCCCGGTGTAACGAATATCCGCTCAAAACCGGACTGGGGTATCGCGGGGCGCGCGCCACAGCCGGTTCCGAGGACCCATCCATCACCTTGGATCTCGGATCGGAGATGCCCTTGGAAAAAATTTTCCTGATCCCCGCGCAACAGGAGTTTTTGAAAGATGAGGGAATTTTCCCAAAACGTTTCACTTTGGAGGCGTCGAGAAACTCCGACTTCACCCATTCAGCGGTGATCTTCAAGTCGGGTCAGTTCCAGCATCCGCCGCCGGACGGGGCCCCGGTTCCGTTCAATTGCAAGGAGACCGCCCGCTATGTGCGGCTAACCGTGCAGGAGGGCCACATGAAGGAGGCCTTCGATCTTTTCGCGCTGTCCGAAATCGTGGTCATTTCCAATGGCGACCCGGTCTCCTTCGGAGCCGGCGTATCCGCAGTGGGAGGCCTTCGTGTGCAGGAACTCTGGCATCCGGAAGCTTTGGTGGACGGCCGCACGCCTCTTGGCATCTGGCACAACATCACGCGACCCAATCAGAACCCCGGCGATGCCGTGATGGATGAAAACGGCGACGGCACCACCACATGGACTCTGGAGCTTGAAGATCATGCTCCGATCGACCGCGTCATCCTCTTTCCCTACCAGATCAACCGTTCATTCGAAACCTCGGTGTTTCCCGAGTCTTTGGAAATCCAACTGGACCCCGGCGACGGCTCCGGTTCGCAGCCGGTCTTCACATGGACCAATCCCCTGCCCGGCTCCAGCCACATGACTCCCATGGTCGTTCCCCTTCATGGAAAAAGCGCGGGCAAGATCCGTGTCATCGCCAAACGGCCATGGATCATGGGCGACCGCAAACTGCACGCGCTTTCCGAAATCGAAGTCTGGTCCCGCGGCGACAATCTTGCCCGCGACCGCGCGATCAAGCGCGAACATGCCGGACAAAGCTCCACGGTCACTTCGCTTAGCGATGGTTACAGCTCGGATCGGCAGATCATCAAAGTGGGAAATTGGTTGGACCAGCTGCGTGAACGCACCCGTCTGGAACGTGAGCTGGACAGCCTCCGCGCGATTCAGCGCCAGCTCGCTTCCAACAGCGAACTCAACGCCACATGGGGCTCCGCCGTGGTGCTCGGCCTGACCTTCCTGATTCCCGTGTTCATCGTCGAGCGCCGCCGCCTGATGTCAAAGGACCAGCTCGAACTGATCCGCAAGCGCATCGCTTCCGACCTGCACGACGACATCGGCAGCAATCTCGGCAGCATCTCTCTCATCGCCCGCACCGCTCGCAAGGACCTTGCGCGGCTTCACGGCCCAGAGGAAATCGCCGAGGACCTCGATGAAGTGGAAACCATCGCGAGAGAGAGCTCGCTGGCGATGCGCGACATCGTATGGCTGCTGGAGCGCAAGCAGGACTCGATCGGTGACCTGGTCCAGCGCATGCGCGACACCGCCAGCCGCCTGCTGCGTGAGATGGACTACAAGGTTGAGTGCGAATCCAACAAAACCGCCGCCAAGCTCTCGCTCGACGCCAAACGCCATCTCTTCCTGTTCTATAAGGAAGCCATTCACAACGTGCTCAAGCACTCGCGCGCAAACAAGGTCCTCGTCCGCCTGTGGGACGAGGATGACAAACTCGCACTCGAAATCATCGACAACGGCATCGGCATCCCGATGGCCGAAAACAACCGCCCCACCAACGTCAACAAACTGCAGGACCGCGCCCGCGTTCTTGATGGCGTCCTGCACATCGCTTCCGCCAAGGGTAGCGGCACCCATATCCGTCTCTTCGTCAAACGCTCCCATCTCACCCACCAACCCGCACTGTCATGATTGCTGAAGCCGCCACCGTCACCCGCATCTGGATCCTTGAGGACCATGAAATCTTCGCACGGCAAATCCGCCGCCTGCTCGGCGGTGAATCGGATTTGTCCTGCGACCACAGTTTCACCAGCCCTGCTGATTTTTTCGACAAACTCCGCTTCACCAACGAACGGCCCGACCTGCTCCTGCTCGACCTCGGCCTGCCGCGCCGCGACGGGCTTGACGTGCTCAGCGACATCCGGCGCGTGCTGCCGGAGGTCAAAGTGCTCATCCTCACCGCTTCCGACGACCGAGAGAAGGTTTACCGCGCGATTTGCAACGGCGCTTCCGGCTACCTGCTCAAGACCGCCGGTCCGGATGAAATCCTCAGCGGCATCCGCGATGTGATCAAGGGCACGTCCGCCTTGAGCAGCCCGATCGCCAAAATGATTCTCGAAGGTTTCTCGCGACACGGCCCCGTCGAAAACATCGAGGCGCTCACCTCCCGCGAGGAAGACGTGCTGCGCTACCTCGTCAAGGGACTCATCAAAAAGGAAATCGCCGACGAACTCGCCATTTCCCAGCACACCGTGGACATGCACCTGCGCTCGGTTTACCGCAAACTCCACGTCCGTTCGCAGACCGAAGCCGTATCCAAGGCACTGCGTCAGGGCATCGTCTGACACACTTTTTTGCGATTGGAGTTCGCAAATCAAAAAGCCCCCGGTCCGTCCAACGAACCGGGGGCTTTTCTTGAATTGATCGAAAGTGGAATCAGGCCTCTGTTTCGGCTTCGGTATCGCCCGCGTCCACGCTGATGGTGAGTGTGGCGGCCACCTGCGGGTGCAGGCGCACGGTGATCTCGGACTTGCCGGACTTCTTCACCGGCTTCTCAAGCTCGATCGCGTGGCGGTCGATCACGATGCCGGCGGCTTCGAGTTCCTTGTGGATGTCGATGCTGGTGACCGAACCGAAAGCCTTGCCGCCCTGGCCGGTGGAAAGGGTGAACTTCGGCTTCAGTTTCGAGATCTTGGCGGCGATTTCCTGGAATGCGACAATCTCCTCGGCCTCGCGGCGCGCGCGGGCGGATTTGAGGGCTTCGACATGGCGGAGATTCGACTTGGTGGCCTCGTAGGCCTTGCCTTGGGGAATCAGGAAGTTGCGCGCGTAGCCGGCGCGGACTTTGACTACATCGGCTTCGGCACCAAGGCCTTCGATTTTTTCTTTGAGGATGACTTGAGCGTTGGCCATGGTGGTTGGGAAAGTGGAAGTTCGTTTGGGGGCGGCGGTTTAGGCCCCGCCCCAAACCGAGTCAAGAAGAATGAAGGCGGA
>Ga0315904_10009449_pt1 | contig 12729 bp, 8 predicted proteins | sample LakEriMetagenome_6_FD_203529 | JGI IMG/M metagenome (GOLD analysis project Ga0315904, IMG submission 203529) | Freshwater fungal communities from buoy surface, Lake Erie, Ohio, United States - Buoy 12 MA120 | ecosystem: Environmental > Aquatic > Freshwater > Lake | place: USA: Lake Erie, Ohio...
TTTCCGAAATGAGAATTGTAAACCTGTTTGAATATTGATCGTGTTGGGGAATGCCTTCAATTTTTCAACCTTGAAATCAGGTGTAAGTGCAAATTGATATTGAGTAGCGAAAATATATGATACCTGTTTGGAGAGATCTATTTTGATTCCCCCACCAATCGTTCCATTCATAAAACTTGATCGGAGGAATAGCTCCTGATCTTTGATTTTATGTTTTTCGTTCAAATCAGCCATTACGCCAGCAACGTTTAGATCTGTGAGAAAATGTAATCCTGTTCCAGCAGTTATGTAGGGGTGTATTTTTCTTTTACCAAAAAAGTAGTTTGCTTGAATTGGGATATAAATATGGTTATACGTTGTTTTTATATTTTCCAATTCTTCGATATCACCAGGATTTATAGATCTGCCAGATTTAGGTTCTATGAAAAATGAACCTATACCACAATCCAATCTGTATTTTGTTTTCCCATCGGGCCTTTTTTCAGCGACAAGATCATTGGATTCCAGTTCAAAGTATTGGCTAACGAGAGAGAATCCAGTTTGTACGCTAAATGTATTTCCAACATGTAGGGAGGATAGAATACCTACATTGGGTTTATATGTAGTAGGTAAAACTTTATAGTTTGATGTTGTTACGATTGGTGGGGTTGGTCCTGGTAATGGCGAAGGTGGTACGGGCGGGGGCGCTTTGTCCACAATTCGCTTATCCCCATACTGTATTTGTATGATTGGGGTAATAGAGAAGTATATGTTTTTATTTTTTTTCTTATCCAGCACGGGGATTTGTGCTGGAATTTCACTGGAGTTAGCAGTATCAGTAGTTGCAGGAGCCGAAAGTGTAGCTGGTGTTTTTTCTGAGATAGGTTGTTGTTTAGGGACTACACTTTCTTCTGTTGGTACAAATTCTTGCTGTTTCTGTTGAACTATGGCATTTGATGCCAACTTATTTTGTTCTTCAGTAGCTGGAACAGGTAATGCATTGTTGTTCATATTGCCAGCAGAATTGTCAATCTTTTGGCTTCCTGCAACTTCTGGTTTGTTTTTAAATGGTACGGATTTTTGAACATAGGGTAGGCTAGCAACGGCTTCATTTGAAGGATACTTTTTTATCAGTTGATCCTTCGAATTATCCGTAAGTTGAAAGTCTTTTTCACTAACGGGGTCAACGTTCAAAATCTGTGTGCCAGAATCGACAGGTATATGATGTATGGTATTTTCTTTTGGTTGGCCAATGGAAGTATTTTTTTCGGACTTTACTTTTTCTGATTCGACGATATCCTCATTATTTTGATTGGATAGTTTTTTAATAAGTAAGTAACCCCCCGCAAATAAACTGGCACTGATTATTCCAATTATTAAAATTGCAGCCACTTTTTTATAAGAAGATAGAAAAAGTATAAGAGGTCTTCTTTTATCTTTTTTATCCAATTCCTCTTCAATTCTATCCCAAACTATTGGTGATGGCATTTCCAGATGTTCTTCCATTCCTTCCCGGAAAAGATCGTCTATTCGATTAGTTTCCTTTTTCATAGACTGGCTATTTTTGAAGGTGAAGAATCTAATTTTTTGATTTCCCTCTGAAGGATCATTCTTGCGTCATAAAGATTAGACTTAGAGGTTCCTTCTGAAATATGTAATAATTCAGCAATTTCTTTGTGTTTCATTCCTTCGAAGACATATAGGTTGAAAACCATTCGGTAAGTAGGAGGTAATTTTTGAACGAGTTCCAAAAGGACTTTATAACCAATATTAGCGTATGTTTCGTTGTCTGATAATTGGTGTTCAATTACTTCATCTTTATCAGAAACAACCGGGTACATTCTGGCTTTTTCTCTGATCTTTTGTAAGGCAGTATTCACCACAATCCTTCTCACCCAACCCTCAAAAGCTCCATCGTTCCGATATTGTTTCAGATGGGTAAACATCTTAATAAAGCTTTCTTGTAAAATTTCCTGGGCTTCATCATGGTCGGTTGAATAACGCAGACAGACAGGAAACATACGAGGCGCAAGCATTTCGTATAACCTGTTCTGAGCTATCCTGTCACCGGAAATGGCCTTTTTTATCAGCACTTCCAGATCTTTTTTATCATATTGTAATAAACCAGACATAGTAGATGACAGATTGTTAAAAAAGGTTGGGACATGTTAACATTTTTTTGAAATATTTTTTGCCTTATCCCTGTAGATCTGCCACGTAGATTATTCGGGCGAAAATACGAAACGTTAAGGTCTGGTTAATAACCATGATGTATAAATTTTCCACCCAACCAAAACATATTCATGTCTATCTACATAAAAATGTGTATTGACTTCAATCCAATAGTATTAACCTAAAATGAACTCGTATGTACAAATCATTTAATGCCCTCTTTACCTCATTTACCGCCATCATGGTGGGTGCGCTTATCTTTTCTGCATGTCAAAAATCTGGAATGTATGATCAGGATTCGCAAGAATTAGCCGTTTATCTTACGGATCATCCAGCTGAATTCGAGAATGTATTTATTCAGATCAATAAAGTAGAGGCTAAGGTAGATACCAGTAAGCATCGTCATGATGATGATCATGGGGATAAGCCTGGTGATTTCGATCATGATCATGATGATCATCAAAAAGGGAGAAAAGATGAATTTGGTCAATGGCAGGAATTGAGCTTCCGTGCCGGCTCATACGACCTCCTTACGCTTCGTAATGGTGTGGATACTCTATTAGCAACGGGCACCCTTACTGGGACTATACGCAAAATCAGACTTACTGTTGGTTCAGTGAGTGTAGTAAAAAACGGCGTTACATATCCAGTTGAATTGAAATTGGATCAAAACAACTATATCTATATCCATGTTCGTAAAGAACATATGCGTGATAGCAGCAGAACCAAAAAAATATGGCTAGATTTTGATGTGGCTCGTTCCATTAAAGAAGTGAATGGTAAATTTTATTTGCTTCCCGTATTGAAGCCATTCCATGATCTTACATCTGGTCAGGTATCAGGAACGATTTTGCCACTTGATGCTAAGGCTATAGTGAAATTGTTTAATAGTACGGATACCGCTATCGCTATTCCTGGATCCGAAGGCCGTTATAAAATTCGGGCAATGAAAGAAGGTATTTATACTGTTTTAGTAAGCAGTGCAAATGGGTATAAAGAAGCTACCCTCACCAATATCACGGTTAACAAAGGGAGGGAGACTAAGCTCCCAACTATTACCCTTACGAAATAAGTATATGTGTGATTTGATGTTGTGGAAAATAAAAGGCTGCCTTCCCCCGGCAGCCTTTCTTATTTTTTTGATAGGATGATCACATTCCAAATACGCTTAGAAATTTGATTCGCATGATTTTCAATTGCTCCCATTCCAGATCAAGATCAGAAAGTTCCTCATGTGCAACCTGCAGACTGCTCGTCTCGCAACTTTTGAAATAGTCTAGTATTTCTTCTTGATCATCTTCATCAACCATTTGATCGATGGCATAATCCAGATTTAACTTTGTACCACTCGCTACAATTGTTTCCATTTCTTCCAATAATTGCTCCAGCTTCATATCCTTTAATTTAGCAATTGTTTCTAGAGGAATTTTCTTATCTACCTGTTGAATGATGAACACTTTGTTTCCACTTTTATTGACCACTGATTTCATGACAAAATCATCTGGCTTCACTATATCGTTCTCTTCAACATATTTAGCGATCAAATCAGCAAACTGCTTACCATATCTCAGCGCCTTTCCTTTTGATACGCCACTTATTTTTTCCAATTCTTCCGTAGTACAAGGAAATTGTGTGGCCATATCTTCAAGCGAACTTTCCAGGAATATTACAAAGGGAGGAAGCTTTTTTTCTTTTGCTACTTTCTGACGAAGACTTTTCAGCATTTCAAATAATACGGGATCTGATGCCGCTGGCCCTGAATTGCCAACACCCTCATCATCATCTTCATTCGCCTCTTCATACAGATTATTAAGGACAATTTTGAAGGATGATGGTTTCTTTAAAAAGGCATCTCCTTTTTTTGCGATCTTCAGCACGCCATATTCTTCAATATCTTTTTCCAATAATTGTTCCAAAAGCATCTGGCGGATTAATGAATTCCAATATTGGTCATCTTGATCAGCACCTGATCCAAAGACATCCAGTGAATCGTGGCGATACATCTGGATCTGAGGGGTGGCTTTACCTTGAATAACGGATAGTATATATTCTGCTGGAAAACGCTCATCTAATTTGCGTATGGTTTTGAGCATTTTAACCACGCCATCTTTTGCCTCGATTCTTTCTTTCGGATGCAGGCAGTTGTCGCAAGCGCCACAATTTTCATCGGGATATTTTTCGCCAAAATAACTCATCAATATTTTTCTTCGGCATACACCGCTTTCTGCATAAGCAACCGTTTCGTTGATAAGTTGAGCTCCCACTTCCCGTTCACTCAGAGGTTTATCGCGCATGAGATGTTCAAGTTTAGAAACATCTTTATGAGAATAGAACAAAATACATTTTCCTTCCAGCCCATCTCTACCTGCACGTCCCGTTTCCTGATAGTAATTTTCAATACTTTTTGGTATGTTATAATGAATCACAAAACGGATGTCGGGCTTATCGATACCCATGCCAAATGCAATAGTAGCTACGATCACCTGCACATCTTCGTTCATGAACTGATCTTGTCGGTCTGCACGGATCTTGCTATCCATGCCAGCATGATAAGCTACGGCCTTGATCGAATTAGCTTTGAGTGTTTCGGCGAGTTCTTCGGTAGTTTTTCTGTTTAGTGTATAGATGATTCCACTTTTGCCGCGACTTTCCTGAATGAAACGGACCATGCTCTTCAGTGTGCTGTCTCGGTTAACTTTCGGACGTATCTCGTAATAAAGATTTGGTCTGTTGAAGGACGATATAAAAATTTCAGGATGGCGCAATCCAAGGTTGGAGACAATATCGGATTGTACTTTAGGAGTTGCCGTTGCTGTTAACGCAATCATAGGAATACTATCATCGATCAATTCCATCATTTCACGCAGGCGCCGATATTCCGGTCTGAAATCATGCCCCCATTCTGAAATACAATGCGCCTCATCAACAGCGAAAAATGAAATAGTCAGGTCTCGAAAAATATCCAGATTTTCTTGTTTAGTTAAGGTTTCTGGGGCCACATAGAGCATTTTGGTTCTTCCCGATTGCAGATCATCGTGTACCTCTCTGATCTCTTTTTTGGTTAGTGTGGAATTCAGAAAGTGAGCCACGTTGTCTTTACTGGAATAACTTCTGATGAGGTCAACCTGATTTTTCATGAGCGCGATCAGTGGAGATACAATAATTGCACAACCTGGGCTGATCAAAGCGGGGAGTTGATAACAAAGACTTTTCCCCCCTCCGGTGGGTTTGATTACAAACGTGTCTTTCCCGGCAAGCAGGTTTTCAATAATGGCGCGTTGGTTTCCCTTAAACGACTTATGTCCGAAATGCTCCAATAATGCCGCGTCAAGATCTATTCCTACCTGCGTTTTGGATGATGATTTCTTTTTGGACGATGTAGATTTTTTTGCAGTAGCCATGTCATGCTTTTTTCCACCACTCAATATTGACTGCAATATTTGAAGGCAATGATTTAAATGATTCAAAATCAGGCGGCAAAAGTAAGAAATTGCCGGTTGGCGAATGCATTTAATCTGCTTTCATTATCGTAATACAACCATTTAATGGCCTAGAAGCTTTGCTTCATGCTTAATATACTAATTTTGTAGCAATACTCATGGAAAAAAATGAAATCAAAACGATAGGACTGCGTACTATCGACCTTGAAGCAACTGCCATTCAAGCACTTAAGGAATCTGTGAATGATGACTTTGTTGCTGTTGCAGAAAAGCTCTACGCGATAAAAGGGCGTATGGTGGTAAGTGGTATTGGCAAAAGTGCAATCATCGGTCAAAAAATCGTAGCCACACTGAACTCTACGGGAACACCGGCCATTTTTATGCATGCTGCCGATGCCATCCATGGTGATCTGGGAATGGTTCAGGAAGGGGATATGGTCATGGTGATCTCTAAAAGTGGTGAAAGTCCTGAAATTAAAGTGTTGGTTCCGTTAATCCGTAATCTTGGGAATACATTAGTAGGTATGGTTGGAAACATGAGTTCTTATCTTGCCCAACATGCAGATCATGTATTAAATACCACGGTGCCGCAGGAAGCCTGTCCGAATAATTTGGCTCCAACAACCAGTACCACAGCGCAATTGGTGATGGGTGATGCACTGGCCGTAGTACTGATGGAGATGAAAGGTTTTGGAAGAGAAGATTTTGCCAAATTTCATCCGGGTGGTGCATTAGGAAAAAAATTATACTTAAGGGTAGCAGATCTGTATTTACAGAACGAGCGACCTTTTGTTGGTTCAGATTGTACCTTGAAGGATGTCATCGTAGAAATATCCAAAAAGCGATTAGGCGTAACGGCTGTTGTAGATAAGGATCACTATCTGTTAGGGATAATAACTGATGGAGATCTACGCAGAATGTTGGAAAAGGACTTGGATATTCATAAAGTGTCTGCAGCAGAGATTATGACCAAAAATCCCAAGACCATCGAAGCTAGTTCACTGGCTGTTAACGCATTGGATCTGATGCGGAAAAATAATATCACACAATTGTTGGTCTTAGATAGTGGGAAGTATTTAGGAGTTATACATTTGCATGACCTTATCAAAGAAGGGCTTATTTAAATGAATAAGAATCAATATGTGGCGATAATGGCCGGCGGGATCGGCAGTCGCTTTTGGCCTATGAGCCGTACCTCTTATCCGAAACAATTTCTCGATATTCTGGGTACGGGAAGAACACTGATACAATCAACATTCGATCGTTTTGCAAAGTTTATTCCAAAGGAAAATATCTATGTTGTAACGGCAGAGGAGTATAAGCATATTGTTGCTGAACAACTTCCCGAAATGAAATTGGAGAATATTCTTTGCGAACCCTCCAGAAAAAATACTGCTCCCTGCGTTGCCTATATTTCATATAAGCTTCGTGAGCTCAATAGTGAAGCTTCTCTGATCTGTGCGCCTGCGGATCATCTAATCTTAGATGATACTGCTTTTCAAAAAGTTTGTCATGAAGCACTTGGTTTTGTGAGTGCACATCGTGCATTGATCACACTTGGTATAAAGCCGACATATCCTAATACCGGCTATGGATATATTCAATATGAACAGCAAAGTGTTGCAGCTAATGTGTATCAGGTTAAAACATTTACAGAGAAACCTAATTTAGAATTAGCCCGAACATTTTTAGCTAGCGGTGATTTTCTTTGGAATGCCGGCATTTTTGTTTGGCAGGTGAAGAATATAGTAGCTGCATTTGAAGCCTATCTACCTGAAATGGCTGAAATATTTGAAATGGAAAAGCAGCATTTTATTGGTGGCACTGCTGAACATTCAGCGATAGGACGTATCTATCCGCAATGTACAAATATCTCTATTGATTATGGTATCATGGAGAAAGCTGATAATGTATATATCATCCCTTCAAGTTTTGGTTGGAGTGATCTTGGCACCTGGGCATCTGCATATGAGAATATGGAGAAGGATTATTTAGGCAATGCCGTGTCGGGAGATAATGTGATGGTCATCGATGCCACTAAATGCATGGTGCATACCGGGAATGAAAAATTATATGTATTGCAGGGTATGGATGATTTCATTATGGTGGATACGGATGATGTCATGTTGATCTGTAAAAAAGAAAAAGAGCAAGAGATCAAAGAATTTGTTGCGGAAGTTAAGCGCAATAAGGGCGAAAAATTTTTATAAATTGACCAATTCGTCAATTAACTAATTTTGAATATGCTCAACTCAAAGCTTCCTTCTGTAGGTACAAATATCTTTACCACAATGTCAGGCCTCGCAACAGAAGTGGGGGCCATTAACCTCGGACAGGGATTTCCAGACTATCCAATGGATGCAGAATTGCATCAACTCGTAGCTAAGGCCATGGCTAATGGGCATAATCAATATGCACCCATGCCTGGATTACTTACCCTACGTGAATCTATCGCTGAAAAAATAGAAGACCTATATCACACCAAAGTAAATCCAGATACAGACATAACCATTACACCAGGTGGAACTTATGCTATTTACACTGCATTCACTACTATACTTGAACCGGGTGATGAAGTGATTGTATTGGAACCCTGTTACGACAGCTATGTGCCAAATATTGAAGTAAATGGTGCAAAAGCCGTATTGGTTCCGCTGAAAGTACCTGGTTACGGGGTTGACTGGACTAGTGTTAAACATGCTGTGACTTCAAAAACAAAAGCGATTATCATTAATACGCCTCATAACCCCACGGGTACTGTTTGGACTGCAGATGATATTGAATCATTGCGAGAAATTGTTGCTGGCACCAATATGTTTATCATAAGTGATGAAGTGTATGAGCATTTGATTTTTGATGGGTTGGCTCATCAAAGTATTCTCCGATATCCTGATTTGTTGGAAAGAAGTTTTGTATGTTTTTCATTTGGCAAAGTCTATAACTGCACAGGTTGGAAGCAAGGTTATTGTGTAGCACCTGCTCATTTAATGACAGAATTCAGAAAGATCCACCAATTTAATGCCTTCTCTTGTTTTACTCCAACACAGGTAGCCTTGGCAGAGTTTCTTAAAAATAAAGATGCATACTTGCAATTATCTGTTGATCTTCAAAAACGCAGAGATTATTTTCTTGATCTGATGAAAGAAACAAAGTTCAGTTTACAACCTTCTTATGGCAGCTACTTTGTTTGTGGTACATATGAAATGATATCTGATCAATCAGATAAAGACTTTGCCATTCGCATAACGAAAGAGTATAGGGTAGCCACGATTCCTGTATCTGCTTTTTATCAAAATGGCAAAGATGATAAAGTAGTACGTTTTTGTTTCTCGAAAAAACCTGAAACAATTGAAAGGGCCGTAGAGCGCCTCTCAAAAATTAGTTGATTGGGTTATGCCAATTGATCACGACTTTTTATTAGTGTTAGGGGCATGATGATCTTCTTTTATCGTAACAGTTGAGGAGATGTATTGTCCTTATACCGTTGCTGTAGTGATGATAATTGTGCTTTCATCATGTTCTCGATTGCCGCAAATTCTTTTTTACCATAGAGATTATGCATTTCGCGTTTATCTGTTTCCAGATCGTATAATTCCCATTCATTTAGTTCATAGAACCAGATGAGTTTATAGCGAGCTGTCCGTATTCCAATATGTTTGGCTACACGATGCTCCTGGTTTTCGTAAAAATGGTAGTATAGTGCATCATGTCCACCTTTTTTACCTTTTAACACTGGGACAAAACTTTTACCCTGCATATCCGTCGGGATTGGTAATCCGGCAAGATGCAGAAGTGTTTCTGCAAAATCAAGATTTTGAACCATTGAGTAGGTCTGCTTTCCTTTTGCAATACCTGGTCCTTTTACGATCAGTGGAGTTCTGAAGGATTCTTCATACATCCATCTTTTATCAAACCAACCATGTTCTCCTAAGTAGAACCCTTGATCTGAAGTATAAATAACAATGGTATTTTTATCTAGATTGTTTGCTTTTAAATAATCCATTAATCGCCCTACATTATCATCTACACTTTGCACACAGCGTAAATACTCACGCATATATCGTTGATATTTCCAGATCGCTAGTTGCTCACCTGAAAGGTTAGCTTTTGAAAATATATCAATAGAGGGTTGATATGCTTCTTTATATATTTGCTTTTCCGAAGATGTCATCCTATTAAAAATGGAGTGCCAACTTCCTGCTAATCCTTTTCTCTGTTCCTCTGAAATATCAAATGCAAGTTTAAGGTCATAGGCATAATGCATATCTGTAGCAATTTCCATCTCTTGTTTAGTTGCAGCGCTTGAACGTGTTTTGTAATCGTCAAAGAAATTATCAGGAACAGGGAATTGAATACTATCAAATAAGTGATAATATTTGGGTTCTGGCATCCAATTGCGGTGTGGCGCTTTTTGCTGATAAATCAAAAAGAAAGGTTTGGATTTATCTCTTTTCTCCAGCCAGTTTATCGCGAAATCAGTGGTAAGGTTAGTAACATAACCGGGCACTCGTTTTCGAATGCCATTTTCTATGAAATCCGGATTATAATAGTCTCCTTGTCCAGGAACAATGTTCCAGTAATCAAAACCCTGAGGTTCAGAAACCAAATGCCATTTACCCACAACTGCTGTTTGGTAACCGGCATTTTTGAAAAGTTTGGATACTGTCTGCTGGCTTCCGTCGAAAGTGCTGTGGTTGTCTTTGAATCCATTGATATGGCTATGCTTGCCGGTCAGCATCACTGCCCGACTAGGCCCACATATGGAGTTGGTTACAAATGCCCGGTGAAAAAGCACGCCTTCCTCGGCCAGTTTATCTATATGAGGAGTTTTATTCAGATCATATCCATAAGCACTAATGGCTTGATAACCATGGTCATCGCTCATCATATAAATAATATTGGGACGTTGTTTTTGACCGATCGTCGTTACTGAAATGAGTAAAGTAATGGCTTGTAACAAGAATCTCATATTCTTAAGATAGTTCATATATCCAATCCGATGACCGCTTATCCCATTTTTATGCAAAAGGGTATTAAATTTTTCATTTACTTTGCAATAGAAAGTACTTTTGTTTTATGAATATATCTGAACATTTACAGGATCCAGCTTATTTAGAGCGACTTTATCGGGAAAATAAAGGGCAATTCAAAAAGCATTTTGATGAAGTCTATCCAGAATTGAAAGGTCAACCGATTGCTGATGCCTGGGCGGTTCGCCTCCATTATACTCCATCGGAAAAAATCAGCTGGGGAAGTAAACGAGAATTGATCTTGGTGATCATCGGAGGGTTATTAGCCGGTTTTATTGCTAAGCTTCCACAATTGTTTTATATAAAAGAAGAGTTCTTTTATCCGAGAAATTTTGGCTTTATTGTTTTTCCAATCCTAACAGCCTATTTTTTATGGAAGCATAATGCTGATGTAAGGAGATGGGCTATTGCATTGGCCGCCATGATCGTTTCCATATTATATATTAATTTTTTACCGAATAATAATAAGAGCGATACGTTGATACTAGCCTGCATTCATCTTCCATTATTTCTTTGGGCGATACTTGGATACGGTTTTGAGAACAAGAAAAATAATCGTGTAGCATATTTACGTTTTAACGGAGACTTGATCGTGATGTCCACCATCATTATGATCGCAGGTGGTTTGATGAGCGCAATAACCATTGTATTATTTAATCTAATTGGATTTGATATTGCAGAGTTGTATATGGAAAACATTGGATTAGTTGGAGCCTCTGCTGTTCCTATAGCGACTACCTATTTAGTTCAAAAAAATCCACAATTAGTGGATAAGGTTTCTCCTGTTATAGCCAGACTATTCAGCCCGATAGTATTGGTCATGTTATCCATCTATTTGATTGCCGTATTGGTATCCAATAAAGACCCTTATAATGATCGCGAATTTTTGTTGATGTTCAATATTCTTTTGATCGGCGTATTGGCTATTATCTTTTTTTCTGTAAGTGAAATGAGCAGAAGTGGAGCTTCTGTATTTGGAAGAATAGTCCTATTCTCACTATCGATGGTAACCATTATTGTGAATTCAGTTGCATTATCTGCCATTATTTTCCGTTTACAAGGAGGAATCACACCTAATCGGTTAGCAGTGTTAGGTGGAAATGTGTTGTTTTTGATAGTGTTGATCCTGATTGGACTGAAATTGTATAAAGCGGTATTCAAAGATGGCGATCTTTTGGAAGTGGATGCAGTAGTATCTAAATTTCTACCCGTATTTGCCGTTTGGACAATGGTGGTAACATTTCTATTCCCGTTACTTTTCAAGTTTAATTAATTGATTAGCTAATTCTTTTATCTGATCTAATTATCCATTATCTGTAAAGTTTCGTAGCTTGAAGTAATGTAAAATCAAGCTTATGAGAATTATACTTGCCATGTTGGCTTTATTTGCCTTCGCCGGATGTACCTCAACATCAGGAAAGAATGATTATTTCAATTATTCAAAACAAGATCAATATACCGGCGGAATAAAATTGATTCCCATTAAAACCCCCAAGGGTGAATTCAGGGTATGGACAAAACGTGTAGGTAATAATCCCAAGATCAAGCTTCTTCTTTTACATGGCGGTCCAGGGGGAACGCATGAGGCTTTTGAATGTTTTGATGGATGGCTTCCCTCTGAAGGTATTGAGTATATCTATTATGATCAACTTGAATCTGCATATAGTGATCAGCCAAATGATTCAACATTATGGAATATTGATCATTATGTGGAAGAAGTAGAGCAAGTAAGACAGGCATTAGGTTTGACAAAAGATAATTTCTATTTGCTTGGCCACTCCTGGGGTGGAATGTTGGCTATGGAATATGCTTTGAAATACCAGCAAAATATGAAAGGGTTGATCATATCTAATATGATGTCGAGCATTCCAGCATACAATAGATATGCGCAGGAAGTACTTGGTCCTAAATTGGATCCTGCTATTTTAAAGCAGATCAAAGATTTTGAAACAAAAGGCGATTTTACTAACCCTAAATATGAAGAGTTAGTGGTGAATCATTATTATACAGAACATGTTTTGCGCATGAAACCAACATTATGGCCAGATCCTATAATGCGTTCATTCAAACATATGAGTAAAGGTATTTATATTTCGATGCAGGGATAT
>Ga0315904_10009453_pt1 | contig 12726 bp, 8 predicted proteins | sample LakEriMetagenome_6_FD_203529 | JGI IMG/M metagenome (GOLD analysis project Ga0315904, IMG submission 203529) | Freshwater fungal communities from buoy surface, Lake Erie, Ohio, United States - Buoy 12 MA120 | ecosystem: Environmental > Aquatic > Freshwater > Lake | place: USA: Lake Erie, Ohio...
GGCGAAGTTCGAGACGGTCACTTACACTTACTACCAGCAACTGAACGGCTACCGCTACCTCAAGCAACTCGACATTGGTTACTTCTTCTATGCCGGAAGCTACACGGAGGAGATTCTCAAGGTGCTCGATTCCAATGAGAAGACCATCGTGCATATCCCAAATGTGAACTCGCGGGAGAGCACCAAAGACAAAATCCGCGAGGTGGAGCACATCATCGAAGAACTCGGAGAATGGCAAGGCACCGATCCGAAAACCGGCTTCCAGCTTGTGCGGACAGCCGAAGGCCGCCTGCTGAAAATCGCGGATTTAGTGGACGACGAGCCGGACCGGCGTGATCTGGTGTCCTCCGCGCTCAAGGACTCCTCAGAGAAAAACAACCGCGACCATGTTGATATCATTATTGCCCTCGGCATGGCCAAGGAGGGTTTCGACTGGATTTGGTGCGAGCACGCTCTGACTGTTGGCTACCGCTCCAGCCTGACCGAAATCGTGCAAATCATCGGGCGAGCCACACGCGACGCACCAGGAAAAACCCGCGCCCGCTTCACCAATCTCATCGCTGAGCCGGATGCCACCGAACAAGCCGTGGCAGAGGCGGTGAATGACACGCTCAAAGCAATCGCCGCGAGTCTCCTCATGGAGCAGGTGCTGGCACCGCGCTTTGAGTTCAAGCCCAAGAGACCGGAAAACGAAGCCTCGCCCGGCTTCGACTACGGCGAAGGCGGCTACGATGCCGAAAAATGCAATGTCGGCTTCAATGCGGAGACCGGCCGCGTGCAGCTTGAGATCAAAGGGCTTGCCGAGCCCAAAAGTGATGAGGCTGGTCGAATCTGCCGCGAGGATTTGAACGAACTCATCACTGCCTTCGTGCAGGAAAAATCCACACTGGAGCGCGGCATGTTCGATCAGGAACTTGTGCCTGAGGAACTCACGCAAGTTCGCATGGGCAAGATCGTAAAGGAGGCTTACCCGCATCTTGGCGAGGAAGATCAAGAAGCCGTCCGGCAACATGCTATCGCGGCGCTGAACATCGTGCAGGAAGCCAAAAAGAGCCTTCTGAAAGAGGAGTCCGATCAGTCCCCCAATACGGCACTGATTGAGGGAGTGAAGAAATTCGCCCTCAGCGTTAAGGAGCTCGATATCGACCTCATCGACCGCATCAACCCCTTTGGCGAAGCCTATGCCATCCTATCGAAAACCATGGGCGAGGAACGGCTCAAGCAGGTCGCGGAGGTCATCGCCGCCAAGCGGGTGAGCCTCACGATCGAAGAGGCGCGTGAACTCGCAAAACGCGCCGTGCGTTTTAAAGCCGAAAAAGGACGGCTCCCCTCGCTCACCGCAATGGACCCTTGGGAAAAGCGAATGGCGGAGGGTGTAGCCTACCTGCAGCGAAAGGCGAAGGAGGATCGAAGTGAGTAAAAACATCACAAACGAAGATCTCGAACTGCTCGACGAACTCGGCGTGGAGCCGGAAGCCTCGCAGGCTGGCGGCCTCTCGCCCCGCGAGCAAAGGATCATCGCAGGCTTTGAGGAAATCATGCGATTCTTCGAGGAAAACGGCAACCTTCCCCGACATGGTGAAGGCCGCGACATATTCGAGCGTCTCTACGCCGTGCGATTGGACAGCATCCGCCAATCGGCGGAGTGCCTATCCCTTCTCGAAGGATACGACAAACACGGTTTATTGAATGCCACGCCGCAAGAGACCTCAGCGACGCGCCTCCGTGAGGAGCCTGATGACGAGAAACTGCTGGCCGAGTTGGGAGTCGATACAGCGGCAGATGTCACGCGCCTCGTCCATGTGCGCTCCCATGAGGAAATCAAAGCAGCGGAGGAGGTCGCAAAACGAGACCGCTGCCCCGACTTCGACAGGTTCCAACCATTGTTTGAGAAGGTGCAGGCCGAACTGAAAACTGGACTCCGGCAAACGCTGAAATACCAGGACAACGCCGAGGTCGATGCGGGCGATCTTTTCATTCTCGATGGCCAAAAGATTCTCGTCGCTGATATGGGCGAGCCTTTTATCAACGACTATGGCCGCCCCGATAGAAGGCTCCGTGTGGTCTATGACAACGGAACCGAAAGCGACCTCTTAGTGCGCTCCCTTCAAAGAGCCCTTAACAAAGACAAGGTCAGCCGCCGCATCGTTACACCCGATCTTGGACCATTGTTTTCCGACGAGTCGGGAGAAGGCGACCTTTCGACCGGCCACATCTATGTGCTACGAAGCCTTTCGGAGAATGAGTTCATCGCCGAGAACAGGTCGGTGATCCACAAAATCGGAGTCACCGGAGGCGATATAAAAAACCGTGTCTCCAACGCCAAAAAAGACCCCACATTTCTACTGGCGAATGTCGAAATCGTGGCGTCCTACCAACTCGCCAACATCGACCGGAAAAAAATCGAGTTACTACTTCACGGCTTCTTCGCCTCCGCCCGCTTGGACCTTGAACTGAAAGACCGTTTTGGCCTCGCGGTGGAACCCCGCGAGTGGTTTTTAGTCCCGCTGCCGGTGGTTGAGGAAACCATCCAAAAGCTCATCGACGGCACCATCGGCGATTTTCGATACGATCCGACAGCCGCCCAAATTCTCCCCGCGAGGAAATAAAGCCCCGCTCTCGCCAAGCTCTCGTTTCCAACTTCTCCCGAAAACGGTCTGCAGCCCGTTTCCAAGGATCAGAGGGAAGGAAGCGTCTCGTTTCCAAAAACGCCTCTCGTTTCCGATTTCATTTCCTCTCGTTTCCCGTTTCCTCGGTTAAGAGGCGGCACCGGAAACGAGAACATATTTTCTTTTCTCAACATTCAACCAACCGGCTGCCTTCGCCTTGCCTGCAAGTTTGGAAACCGCACCCGGCGATAAATCCATCACCTCAGCAATCAAGTTTGCCGTGTTGTAGCCACACTCCACCCAACTCCGAAAAACCGCGAGGGGATCGGCCTGCTTGTGGGTGATTCGCACCACCCCCGCAGAGTCCGTCTCAAAGGACCATTCAAGAGGAACCTGCTCTCGGCCCGAATTGCGCTCCTTTGTAAAGACGGAGACGAACTGCGCCATGCGCCCCGCCCCGCTTTTCTCGTTCTCGGCATATTCCAACTTCAACACCCAAAAGGCGGCATCCTCGCGGCGACTGGTGCCGCGCATCTGCCCGTTCCGACCGGCGTGGTGCACGATAAGAACGGCGATCCTCAATCGGCGGAGAGTGAGTAGCCAATGGAGAATCCTCTCCCAATCGTCGCCTTTGTTTTCCTCCATGCCAGAGCAAAGGCACGAAAGGTTATCGAGCACAACCAACCGCGCCCCCACCTCCTGAAGATAGGCCGTGATGGCGGATTGCGTGGTGTGATCGGCGAGATTCAGAGTCTTATTTCCGAGATGAAAAAGGATTTCGTGGTTCAAGACGGCGAGGTTTTCGCTCGCCTGCATGCCCACCAATCTTTCCAGCATTCCATCGACTGCCATCTCGCCGTCGATGTAAACGACCTTGTGCGCGCCATTCGCGGGCCACGGCCCTGCCTGCCCGCCATTCGCTATCGAGGAGGCGATCAGCATACTCAGCCAAGTCTTCCCAAGCCCCCGAGGAGCATAAAGGAAACCAGTGTCTCCCTCCTTGAACCAATCACCAAGCAGTGCGGCACGAGGCGGCAATCCCAGCTCCGCGATGCCGCATGCGTTCTTGGTGGAAAGGCGAATCGCCTCCAGCATCGAAAGCTCCTTTGATTCCCCGCCGACCTCGGCCTCATCCTTCCACTCAGTTGCAAGATCAGCGTTCATTTTTCAGCACCTCCGGGTTGAAGAAATAAACCGACTGCCGATCGCCGTTGTCGCGAGTGCCATCCGGCATCCTCACAAACTGCGAGCGGGTCCAAGTGGCGCGATCCGCGCCGAGACTCACCGCGTAGCTCATGAAGCGGCGTAACGGCTCCTCCGGCCTACCCTCGCAGTAAAACCAACCATGAATGCTCTTGCTGCCGCTGTGAACGGCCAGCACCAGCGGGGCCCTACCGGCAAGATGCACCAACACCGAAGCCTGCTCATCGGGCGTCCCTGAATCCTGCTCAACGACAAGGAACCTTCGAGGCCCTGTATTGGAGAGGGTGTGTTGGCTTTTTTTCCCCTCTTTGGTTGTGCCCCACTCGTCGGTCATCGGGCTTGGAACGATCAACTGCATGGCACTCAAACCGCCTTTCCAATCGGAGCGGCGGCGTGTGTTGAAGCGGTCGTTGGAAAACCCGCAGCAAAGCCATGGATCTCCCGGAAACAAGGCATCGATGATCGCCTCCGTCTTGGATTCCCCATCCAGCCGAGGATTTGGGCTCAACTCCCAGAGGTCGGCAAGACCCGCCCCGCTCCCAATGATGCTCGCCCTCTTGGCGGCATCCAAAGCGGGCCAAAGCGATTTCTTCTTTTCGATACCTCCGCTGGCTCCAGGAATCCAAGCGCAACCAGCCGAACTGTCCACCGCGCTTTCGATTTCTCCCGCCTTCACCGGCTCACCGCTCGTGGCGGCATGGAGCAAGTCGATGATCTCATCCCGCGAACGGAACGGATGCAAGACCCGCGCCGTCCGAAACAGCCAGTTGTGGAGCCCGCCCCCGCGCCGAGGAGGCGCGGAGAGCAGGTCACGCACGAACTGCGGGAGAGGTTTTCCTTGGCAAGATTGGTGAGAGTGAGAGGTCATTTCTGTGCCCTCCTCTCGATTTCAATATCCAGTGCCGCAAGCCGCTGTTCCATCTCCCACACCGTCCGAGAGAATAGGCTTTGCACCCATCGCCCAGCGCGGTAGATTGCCAACATTCCTGTCACGGGAATTCCGCCCTGGGAGGCCCGCCAGCCCCCCGGGGCTTTTCTTTTGAATCTGGTGGTTCTCATACCGTCTTTGCCTCCCCGATGGCTGATGCCCGGAAGCGGTTCAGAGCCGCATCGATTTCATCAGGTCGGAGGATTACCCGCCGCCCGCACTTAATGCTCGGAACTCGCCGAGCTTTGATCCAGCGCCAAAGAAGGCGCTGTGAGATACCGAGGCGCTTGGCCTCATCCTTCACATTTGAATAGTTTGCCATTTTGATTGTTTTCTTCCTCCTCCGCGACCATCGCGGGGGATTAGTGGCAATATCGGGCAAACAAAGCCTGTATCAAACGCAAAATACTAAACAACAGCATATTGCATAAAAGATCTGAAGATTTATGCAGTTTTTGGCTATTATTATCGAATCAAAATCTCGGGATGCATCCTAGATGCTAAGTCTATGAATATAGAACGATTGAATGGCTCAGGGCATGACTGCCCTGTATACCTCAGGTAAAGTAGTCTGGCGGTTGAATCAAGTGCCCGCTGCAGATTCTCTATGGAAAGAATATACATACTTTCAAAGAAACCTTCTCGCACCTGAGAGCGGGAGCCTGGCCTAGAGTTTTTGGCTGCTGACTCGGTTCGGAAACGGAATAACTCTCCAGATTTATGCATGTCGCTGAGTAAATTCCGAATCCACACTTGCCACCCTTTTTTGCCTTCTGGAGTCCCCCAGCGCTCCTGCGGCATTTCAATCAATCTGTGCCAGTGTTTTCTTAAACCTGATTCGTGGAGCAATATAGATTCCATAATGGCATCTTTGCATGCATCCTGATACTCTTCACGGCTGGCAGCGGCTTTCCTATCTGGCGACTTGTCTTTCTTGTCCCACTCCAGCTTGAATAAGGTGCAAATCCGGTCAAAGATGCCGTGCTTTTGAAAATCAGGGAATTCCTCTTCAAAAAACGGAACCATTTGGAAGATTTCGAAAGCCATGGCTTGGTAAAATAAAGCGCACTCCTTAGAGTGCTCACGAATCGGTAAATCCTGTAGGTCGTTCAAAAGTGAGCCGAATTTGCGTTCAATCTCACCCATAGGAGTGAAGGCCAAATGGAGGTTGCCAGAAATTTTGGCTTTGTCATTTCGTTCCCCGCGCAGAATTCCTCGAAGAACAGTTAAACGCTCAAAAAAATTCTCACTCGCATCATCAATGAAAATGAAAGGCGATTTCCTGGCCCTTTTCTTCGTGGCTTTAACAACAACATTTTTTTTACCCACCTTGCCCTTCTTTGCTTTTGTAGGTTTGGCTTTCATGGCGATCTCTGTTTAAGGGTTTTTCGTTCCTCTCGGCTCCACAATTTTCATCAACCCACCCGCAGGCCGAATTTTCCAGTAGGCATAAGCCACCTTCTGCTGAATCGGCTTGCAGTAATGCCGCCGGAAAGTCGTCACGCTCCGGTGCCCGCTCTGCGCCATCGTCGCATGCTCGTCCCGATACGCCGCGAAGTGATACGAACAAAAACTATGCCGCATCCCATCATGCGGCCACCGCTCGATCCCCGCCGCCCGCGCCGCCACCTTGATCAACTCATTCAACCGATCATAGCCCACCGACACAGGCCCCGCGCCTGTCGGCGGGCGCAACTTTTTCAGCCACGCATACAGATTCGGCGTGATGTGAACCAACCTCTCCCCGCCCACCCCCTTCGACTGCTTCACATCAATGTGACCATACGACTTCTTTTTATTCCCCGCCGGGTCAGTGATCGTCTCCACCGCCAAATGCACATCCCGCCAATCCAAGCGGCAAATCTCACTCTCCGGCCGCAAGCCAGCAAACAAGCCCAACGCCAACGCCGCCCGGATCGAAGGCTCCGCCGCCTCCAATAAAGCCGCCGCCTCCTCCGGAGAGAAAATCTCCCTCGGCGGCTCACCCGCCGACATCTGCGATACCCGCAACATCGGATTCTCTCCCACGATCCCCTGCGACACCGCATACCCGAACAACGCCGAAAGATGAGTCCGGTATTTCGCCTTCGTCGTCCGGCTGTAAGGCAGCCCCATGATCCAAGCCTCAATCTCCCTGTGCCCCACCTCATGCGCCATTCGCACCGCAAACCCCTTCACACCTGCACCCGCATCCTGACTACGACCATTCACAAATTGATCCAGCCGCAAACGCAAATCCTCCAAATGCCGCTCACTCAAATCCCGCTTCGGATTGTTCCGCTTGTGCCCCAGGAACCGCTCCACAAGCGCCTCCACAGCCAGCGGCATCTCCGTCTTCGCCACATGCTTCACATAAGCCTTCGCCACCTCCTCCAAATCCAGAGAGAGCCCGTGAGCCTTCAAAACATCAAATGCTCGCACAGCCTGCCGTTGTTGATCTGTAGTGAGCGAAACCATGATCTTGCCCTCATTCGCCCGGTTCTGCGCCTTCTGCTCCGCGAGGATCAACGCCTCCGCCTCCGTCGCCGCCCGAAACCTCTTCCCCGCCGAACGCCCCGCCGCATCCAGATACCGGCAATCAATCTCGAAAGTGAATTTCCCCTCCGCCAGCGGACGCTTGCGAATCTTCGGCCATGATTCTCGAATCACCGCCCAAGCGCGGCGCTTCCTTTTGGAGTCTGAAATCGCATTACTGCGGGATGGTTTGCCTGTAGAGTTCATAGGATTCAACGAGCGTCAATTTGGTGCAACGCTATCGACCCTATTTGTCACTTTTTTGTCACTCTGGCAAGATTCAGTAGGCAACCATCGCACTGTAAATCCGCTGGCTTACGCCTTCACTGGTTCGAATCCAGTTCTGCCCACCACCTTCTCCAACAGTGGCTTGCGAGAGGAAAAATCCTCCAAAGCCTCCCAAAATCCGAAAATGGCTTGTTGCCATAAGTGGTTGTAAATTGACTCCGCTAACAGGCCTGTTTGTCACTCGATTGTCACTCGCTACTTCGTTGCCAAAACCTCGCCCCGGCTGCGGAGCTTGGAGATATAAGCCTCGCCGAGCATTCATGGTTTTCGAGACGGTGCGCTTTTCGAGTTTTCTATAAATTTTCTTTGAGTGACAAAAATATTGTCACTCGCAATCTGCCTCTCGGATTCGAGTTTTTCAAAATCTCCCGCATCCACTTCAAGCCCCCCCTGCCCCCCAAGAAAAAACTGCTCTACCCAAATCCTCGGACTTCACCCAAAACCTCGGGAGCGAGTGCCGCCCAAATCCTCGCGCAGCGGCTTTCCCCAATTCCTCCCTTTTTCCCAAATCCTCGGATGCCTGTCTGTAAGCTGCGAGCTTTTGGCGACGATGCGGCTGCGAGCATTTGCCGCACGGCACCGCCTGCCTTGCGGGGGCGAAGGGAGTGAGGGGAGAGCGATAGCGATTCCCCGAGCGAGCGGAGCAGGGTGGGCGGGGGCGTGGGTGGCGCGACCTTCAAGGGAGCGACAGACCGCCACCGAACCACCCCCGCGCAGATGGCATGGGACTGACTTCCGAATTTCTACGGCGGCGCGCAAGGCTCCACCAACACGAGGCGCAACCATCGCCGCCGAAACCGCAGCCCCGCGTGGCTGCTGGCCCCGCGATCCGCGCAGCGGAGTCGCAGATAAGCTCCGATAGCATCTGCGTAGTGGATGGCGCGGTGGAATCCCTCGAACCAAATCCTCCGCTGTCCACTATGCTGTGCTATCGGAGAGCGAAGCCCACGGTCGAAAAAACAACGCCGATCTCGCGCCTGCAAGGCGCGGAATGAGGCCCAGAAGAAAATGATGAGTGGGCGTAGCGGTTTTATCGGAGACGGAGCGGAGCGGTTCGCGGGGCCATTCGTGACATTGCGGCGAAGCCGGACGCAAGATGCAACGCGGGTGGAGCAGCTTCGCGGACACACGGCAACCCCCCATCGCTACCTCTTCGATCCGGACGAGAGTATTTACCAGTTTTGGGGGAGGTGTGTCGGCGGAGATGTCCATCCGGTAGGCGTCCGCTGGCACCTCAACGACCCATGGATTTTCGGAAGGCGCATCGTCGTGACAATGCCACCGGCGCAGCCGGGACGAACTTCAGCGGAGGCGGGCGCTTGTGGAGCGAAGCGGAACCAGCCTGCCTCGAAGGCGCGGTCTCGCACCTCAACGACCCTCGGGTTTGAGAGTGGCGAGGGCTGGATTTTACGCGAGACGCGGGAGGAAGGAGTTTTTGGAGCCGAGGCAAGGGAGTTGGCGGAATGAGCGCCATCACGGCGGTTTTCTTTTTCGGAAAAAAACTCCTCCCCCCGTAAATGTCCTACCAGCCTTGGCAGACTGCGGGCATGAACTGGCGAATTCCACATCCCTTTCTCTCGACCCCACACCTCAAAACTTCTACGAGTTGTTTCTTTCAGATTTAGTGAACCTACTTTTCCCATGAACGCCGTTGAGATCGAAGAAGCCGTTTCCAGATTGGCGGAGGAGCCGTTCGACGCGGAGAGTTTTCCCTACGCGTTCTTGGAGGCTTTCGGCAACAAGGCGACGACAATCCAGCGTCTCCGGAGCGGAAACACCAATCAATCCGACATCACTGGCGGCGTCCTCCAGCGAAGCAACATTCACATTCTTGCAACCAAGGAGGGCGAGCTCGCAAACGCGCTTGCCGCCTTGCGCTCCAGCCCGGCGACCAGCCGCCAGAAGTGCAAATTTATCCTCGCCACGGATGGCAAGATGCTCGAAGCGGAGAACCTCGCCGACGGGGAGACGGTGGCCTGCGACTATGCCGCCTTCTCAGACCACTTCGGGTTCTTCCTGCCGCTGGCGGGCATCACGACCGTCAAGCAGATCCGGGAAAACTCCTTTGACATCAAGGCGACCAGCCGCCTGAACCGGCTCTATGTCGAACTCCTGAAGGAAAACCCCGACTGGGACAACGCCGAGCGGCGCGAGGACCTGAACCACTTCATGGCCCGCTTGATCTTCTGCTTCTTCGCAGAAGACACCGGCATCTTTGGGAGCGATGCCCGCTTCACCACTAAGGTGGAGCAAATGAGTGCCCGCGATTCCTCAAATACCCATGAGGTTTTGGCCGAGATGTTCCGTGCTATGAACATGCGCCACAGCGACCGTGCGGCGGCAGGCATCAGGCCATGGGCAATTGGATTTCCGTATGTGAATGGCGGATTGTTCTCCGGCAGGTTGGAGGTTCCCAGATTCACCAAAATCGCCCGTTCTTATCTGCTCCATGTCGGCAATCTGGATTGGACGAAGATCAACCCCGACATCTTCGGTTCGATGATCCAAGCGGTGGCGGACGAAGAGGAGCGCGGCGCGCTTGGTATGCACTACACCAGCGTGCCGAATATCCTGAAGGTCCTCAACCCGCTCTTCCTCGACCATCTTCGTGCCCAACTTGAAGAAGCGGGTGATAATGCCCGCAAGCTCCTGAATCTCCGCAACCGCCTCGCCCGCATCCGTGTCTTCGATCCGGCCTGCGGCTCGGGAAACTTTCTCGTCATTGCCTACAAGCAAATGCGGGAAATCGAGGCGGAGATCAATAAACGCCGAGGCGAGATCGACCGTCGCTCCGACATCCCCAAGACAAACTTCCGAGGCATCGAGCTTCGCCACTTCTCCTGCGAGATCGCTCGCCTCGCACTCATCATCGCCGAGTATCAATGTGATGTTCTGCATCGCGGCAAAAAGCTCGCGCTGGCGGAGTTTCTCCCGCTCGACTCGGCAAACTGGATCACTTGCGGCAACGCGCTAAGGCTCGACTGGCTCAGCCTTTGCCCGCCGACGGGCAAAGGCGTGAAAATTGCGACTGACGAATTGCCACTGGGAGAGCAGATGGATCAGCCTGAAATCGATTTTGAGAATGAGGGCGGGGAAACTTATATTTGTGGAAATCCGCCGTATTTGGGATCGACGTGGCAATCCGATACACAAAAATCTGACCTGAAAGCCATCTTCGATGGCCGCACAAAACTTTGGAAGTCGCTCGATTACGTAGCGGGTTGGTTCATGAAGGCGGCCGATTATGGAACGCACACAGCCTGCGCTTCTGCACTCGTTTCAACCAACTCCATTTGCCAAGGTCAACAGGTGCCGATCCTTTGGCCGCTGATATTGGCGACGAAACATGTCATTCACTTCGCCCACACCAGCTTCAAGTGGGCAAACCTTGCGAGTCACAATGCGGGAGTGACAGTCGCCATCATAGGACTCTCTAATCGACCAGAAAAAATCCGCCGATTGTATTCTATCGATGGCGATGGAAAAGCTGTGCTAAAAGAAGCGGAATTCATCAATGCCTACCTTATTTCAGGGGTCAATGCATTCATTACTTCAAGGCAGACTCCACTTTCCCCGATTACCGAGATGACCTACGGTAATAAGCCCGTTGATGCTGGCAACTTGTTTCTGGCTAATGAGTTTGTTCGTCACAACAGTCATATTGCCCTTGCATCATTCATTCGCCCGATGTCAGGAAGCCACGATTATATCAATGGCATTTTTCGTTACTGTCTTTGGATCAAGGATTCTGAACTTGAGGACGCGCTCAAAATACCTCTTATTTTTGAAAGAGTCGAGGCTAACAAAAAAAATAGACTCGCCAGCCGCGACATTAGCGCAAGGAATCTTGCTTCAAGGTCGCATCAGTTTCGCGATACATTTGAAGCAAGCCTATGGACCTATATAATACCAAGACATAGCTCTGAAAACCGCCCCTACCTTCCGATTGGCATTCTGACCAAGAATATTATAGTAAATGACTCTGCATTCGCACTCTACGATGCCCCCCTCTGGAATATGGCGCTGATCGCTTCCCGCCTACACCTTGTCTGGATCGGCACGGTTTGCGGCAAACTGAAAACCGATTACCGCTACTCCAACACCCTTGGCTGGAACACATTTCCTGTCCCAACGCTCACCTCGCAAAACAAAACCGACCTGACACGCTGCGCGGAGGACATCCTACTTGCCCGCGAGTCCCATTTCCCCGCCACCATCGCCGATCTCTATGATCCCCAGACCATGCCGGAGAACCTGCGCGCTGCCCATGAGCGCAACGACGAAACGCTGGAGCGCATCTACATCGGCCGCCGGTTCAAGAACGACACCGAGCGGCTTGAAAAGCTCTTTGAACTCTACACACAAATGACCTCGCGCCAGAAATCGGCAAAAACCCCCAAATCATGAGCGGCCAAGGAAAGAACATCCCATCAGTCTCGGTCACATACGCTGGCGACGGACGCTCCACGCAAGCAAATGAACTCGGGATGCGCCCGATGCAGGAACTCGCCTATCAGAAGCGCGGCGAGCAATACCTTCTGATCAAATCCCCGCCAGCTTCGGGCAAAAGCCGTGCCCTCATGTTTATCGCCCTGGACAAGCTGGCAAACCAGAAGCTCAAGCAGGCGATCATCGTGGTGCCGGAAAAGTCCATTGGATCCAGCTTCCACAGCGAACCTCTGACGAAGTTCGGTTTCTGGGCGGATTGGAAAGTGGAGCCGAGATGGAATCTCTGCGACGCGCCGGGTGCGGATGGCGGCAAGGTGGATGCCGTAAAGAAATTTCTCGATGGCACGGATCAGGTGCTCGTCTGCACACACGCGACCTTCCGGTTTGCCGTAGAGCGGTTCGGCGTGGATGCGTTTGATGATCGACTGATCGCCGTGGACGAGTTCCACCATGTCTCGGCACACCCCGACAACCGGCTTGGAGACCATGTGCGGCAATTTATGGCCCGCGACAAAGCCCACCTTGTCGCCATGACAGGTTCCTACTTTCGAGGAGATGCCGCCGCCGTGCTTCATGCCGAGGACGAGGCGAAGTTCGAGACGGTCACTTACACTTACTACCAGCAACTGAACGGCTACCGCTACCTCAAGCAACTCGACATTGGTTACTTCTTCTATGCCGGAAGCTACACGGAGGAGATTCTCAAGGTGCTAGATTCCAATGAGAAGACCATCG
>Ga0315904_10009458_pt1 | contig 12724 bp, 9 predicted proteins | sample LakEriMetagenome_6_FD_203529 | JGI IMG/M metagenome (GOLD analysis project Ga0315904, IMG submission 203529) | Freshwater fungal communities from buoy surface, Lake Erie, Ohio, United States - Buoy 12 MA120 | ecosystem: Environmental > Aquatic > Freshwater > Lake | place: USA: Lake Erie, Ohio...
TCGTATACCAATGTGATGCATATCGCTGAGGTGCTCCGTCTGACCATGAGCACGGCCACACCGCTGGCGACCTCGCCCCTCTTTATCGTCGGGATCACGCTGATCCTCGTAGGACTCGGCTTTAAGGCGTCCCTGGTTCCCTTCCATACCTACGCGCCCGATGTCTACGAAGGCGCTCCGGCACCCGTGGCAGCCTTTATGTCCGCAGTGGCCAAGATCGGTGCATTTGCGGCGCTGGCACGGTTTCTTCAGCCGCTGGCAATCGTGGAGCAGCAGACTCCGACAATTCGCCATATTATCTGGGGCATTGCGCTGGCAACCATGCTCCTGGGAAATATTTTAGCGATTCGCCAAGTGAACCTCAAGCGCATGCTCGCGTTTTCGTCGGTGGCACACGCGGGCTACTTGCTGGTAGGGATCTTAGCTTCGCTTAGCTCGCGCAACAATATTGCCATTGACAGCATTGGGTTCTATCTGCTGGCCTACTCTCTGATGAATGTTGGAGCCTTCGCTGTGATTGTCTGGCTAGGGCACTCCGGGGAGGACGAGTTTACGGATATCCGCCGCTTTGCCGGTCTGAGCAAGCGCAACCCTGCCGCCGCCGCAACACTAACCATCCTGCTTTTCTCGCTGGCGGGCATTCCGCTGACCGCAGGATTCTTAGGCAAGTTCTACGTGTTCTATGCCGCCGTCGGGGCGCAGCTCTACTGGCTCGCGGGACTGGGCTTGGTGATCAGTGTGATTGGCGTGGCATATTATTTGAACTTAGTGGTTCAGATGTACTTCCGCGAGCCGCTGGACGATAGCAACCCAGAGGTTCGAGGGGGCGTCGCCAAGAACGTCGCGATTCTCTGTGCGATTCTGACACTGGTTTTAGGACTGATTTCTTCGGGCGTACTTGGTCCGCAAAAGGCACAAGATGCTAACAAGCTCTCCGTCCCCATGCCTGCGAATGCCATGACACCCCGAGGGGGCTCGGTTCCGCAGTAAAGACAGTACGCCAACACAAGCCCGCCCGAGAAATCTCGGGCGGGTTTTTTTAGTTCCCTTTAAAGGTGCAGTGCTCTGGGCGCACGACAAAGAACGGGGCGAAGTGCTCTTTGTGCCGGTAGGCTAAAAAGAGAATCAGCGCACCGAAGAAGCCCGCAATCGGTAAGCCTTTCGGATCCATAAAGAGATCGTAGAGCAGGATATTGATCACGATAGGCCCGAGAATGAGCAGCGCCAGTGGAGCCAGCCTTCCTCCGATCAGCAGGGCGCCTGCCAGCATCTCCAGTGCTTTGACCACTTTCAGATAACCCGTGCTGTCCAGAGTCCCGAGAAAGCTCTGGGCACTGGCGCTGGCAGGCGGCAGGACAGGCAAGAAGTGCAGGAACCCGTTCGCACCAAAGACCAGAAACCCGACGCCGAGGATCACTTTCGCCATGACGGTGGCGTAGCGCAGGAGAGTGTTGTTTTTTACCGTGTTACTTTCTACCATGGGAGGCGGTCTTGTTTATGGAAGTAGCCGCCCGTGGGGCCATCGGCGGGGAGCGTGGCCAGGTAGACACTGGTCTCTGCGCCCTCGGAAACTTCTAGCATCGCGCCCTCGCCGCCGAGCTCGGTCTTGACCCAGCCGGGATGCGCTGCGTTCACTTTAATGCCAAGTGGTTCAAGCTCGCGTGCCAGGTGGACGGTGTACATGTTGACTGCCACTTTGGATGCCCCGTAGGCCGCCGCAAAGCCGGACGCGCCATAGATGGGGGAGTCGGGTGTGGTCGCCAAGGTGAGTGAGCCTAGGATGCTGGTAAGCTGCACGATCCGTCCCGCCTCGCTCTTTTTAACCAGCGGCAGGAACGCCTGAGTTGTCTCGACGAGCCCAAAGAGGTTGGTCTCAAAGGTCCAGCGCCAGTGCGCCAAGTCCTCAGTGGTGGTAGGGCGATCAAATGTCCCCAGGCCCGCGTTGTTGACCAGAATATCGAGCTTTCCGAACTCTTTCTCCACAGTTGCCACGGCGGCTGCGATACTGGCCCCCTCGGTGACATCAAGCTGAATAGCCCGTACATCGCCGGTGAGCGTCTTGGCCGCCGCCTCGCCTTTTGCAAGATCACGTGAGCCCAGAAAGACCGTGATGCCTTGTGCGGCAAGCTGCCGTGCGGTCTCAAGACCAATGCCTTTGTTTGCGCCCGTTACCAGAGCGACTGTCGTTGTGTTTCCCATGCCCTCTTCTACAAGAACCCTCTCCCTGCGGTTCCCTAGCCATTCGGGGAGAGAGGCTAGGCGATAATCCCCGTGGCGACCTCGCCGTGGACATCGGTGAGGCGGTAGTTGCGGCCTCCGTAGAAGTAGGTGAGCTTCTTATGATCCATGCCCAGCAGGTGTAGGATCGTGGCGTGCAGGTCATGGACGTGGCACTTATCCTTCACCGAGTAGAAGCCGTAGTCATCGGTCTCGCCGTAGCGGAAGCCCGCTTTCACGCCACCGCCTGCCAGTACCATCGTGAAGCCGTGCGGATTATGGTCGCGACCATCGTCGCCCTGGGCCACGGGGGTGCGTCCAAACTCTCCGCCGATCACCACCAGCGTGTCTTTGAGCAGGCCGCGTGACTTCAGATCTTTCAAAAGTCCCGCGATTGGCTTGTCGACTTCGGCGGCGTTGCTCGTGTGGTCTTTTCGGAGATCCCCGTGCTGATCCCATTTATAAGAATGCGTCACCTGGACAAAGCGTACGCCTTTTTCGGAGAAGCGCCGCGCGAGTAAACACTGGTGCCCAAAGTTGCGCGTCTTGGGATCATCGAGGCCGTAGAGTTTCTTAGTCGCCTCAGACTCTCCCGCGATCTCTTGAAGCTCCGGCGCGGCAAGCTGCATCTTGAAAGCGAGTTCGAAGGAGCTGAGGCGACCTTCCATCGCGGGGTCGGGGCCGGTGTGCGCTAAATGCTCTCGCCCGAGCTGCCCCAGTAGCTCCAGCTCTAGCTTCTGCGCCTCACTCGGCGTCTCCGTGTTCTGGATAAAGGGAATCTTCGCCTGAGCCGCATCTATGCTCGCATTGCCAATGGGCGTGCCTTGGGTCCAGGCGGGCAAAAACGCCGAACTCCAGTTATTCACGCCGCCGTGGGTTAGGGTCGGGCAGATCGTCAGAAAGCCGGGCAAGTTCTGGTTTTCCGTGCCGAGACCGTAGGTGATCCAGGAGCCCATGCTTGGGCGCACGAAAGTATCGCTGCCGGTGTGCAGCTCCAGAAGTGCCCCGCCGTGCCGCGAGTTCGACGCGTGCATGGAGTGGATGAAGCACAGGTCGTCCACACAGCCTCCCAGGTGCGGGAAGAGATCGCTGACTTCAATCCCGCTCTGGCCATAGCGCTTAAATGCCCAAGGGCTCTTCAGCAGATTGCCGGTCGGGCTGGAAACAATGCGCGGAATGGTTCCCGGAAACGGCTTGCCATGGTCGCGGGTGAGCAGCGGCTTGGGGTCAAACGTGTCCACTTGGCTTGGTCCGCCGTGCAGGAACACAAAGATCACCCGCTTGGCCTTCGCAGGAAACGGTGGTGCTTTAGGCAGGAGCGGGTTGCGGCTCGTATCTGCCTTTGCCTCTTGGTCCAGCAGGCTGAGGAGGGCCAGGTTGCCAAAGCCAATTGCGCTACTTTTCAGAAGCTGGCGGCGCGAAAACTCAGATCTAATCAACATAGAGAAACTCATTGGCGGCGATTAAAGACTTGCAGAGGCTCTGCCAGGCGCTCTGGCGTGGGTTGGGCGCTTTGGCGTAGGCGGCCTCGAAGCGGGCGAGAAAATCGAAGGCACGGAGCACCTCGGCGGTGGTTGCGGGGCGTCCGTAGCACGTGAGGTAGAGCGAGCGTACGCGGGCTTCGTCGTCGAGTGCTGTGTCTTTAAGCAGCACTTCGGACTGGGCCTTGGTAGCGCTGAGCACCACCGAGCTATTGAGCATGAAGAGGGCCTGGGGCGCGACGGTCGTGCTGGGGCGGTCGCCATTCATGACCGTGGGGTCGCCAAAGTCAAAAGCCGTGTAGACATCGTAGAGGGCGCTGCGCACGACTGGGAGATAGACCGCGCGGCGGCGGCTGTCGTACTTGACGGGGTCGGCGTTGGCGGTGCTGGTGACATACTGGCGGGGCCGGAAGGTCAGCAGCGTGCCCCCGAGCGTCTTATCCAGTGTCCCTGTGACTGCCAGGATGCTGTCGCGAATCGCTTCTGCCTCCAGGCGCTTTCGCGGGAAGCGCCAGAGCAGCTTGTTGTCCGGGTCGAGCGCGGCGGCTTTTTTATCGAACTGCCCACTCATCAGATAGGTATTGGTGAGCATCAGGCGCTTGTGAAGCTTTTTCAGGCTCCAGCTATCGTCTTTGACAAAGCTTGTGGCCAGCCAGTCCAGAAGCTCGGGGTGGGTGGGCAGGTCGCCCAGCGCTCCGAAGTTATCCACCGAGCCCACAATCCCGTGCCCGAAGCGCCAGCGCCAGACCCGGTTGACGAAGACCCGCGCCGTGAGCGGGTTCTTCGCGTCGGTGAGCCACTGTGCCAGCTCCAAGCGCCCACTGCTCGCCATCGGCAGGGCAGGCTGGTTCTCGCCGGAGATCGCGGTGGGGAAGCGCCGGACACACTCCTCGCCCAGCGTGAGATAGTTGCCGCGCAGGTGGACTTTTAAGTTGGTTGGGGTTCCCTCGCTCACCGCCATCGCACGCGGCAGCTCCGGGCGGGATTTCTCCAGTGCTACGCGCTCGTCGTCGAGTCTCTTGAGCGCCGCTTGGACGTCTTTTGGGAAGAGCCGGTCGGGCTTGTCGGGAAGCTCTAAGCGAATCTCTTTTTCGTCTTTGATACGCTCGGCCAGCTCCGCCACCAGCTCTGGGAGGAGTGTTGCCTCAGCGGCAAGCGTCTCTAGGCTCTGGGTGAGCGGTGCATCGGGCCGGGCGATCAGCAAGAGCTTGTCGATGTGTGGGAAGTAGCTATCGCGCTCCAGCTTGATCGTGTTGGTTCCCGCCTTTAGTGCAAAGACTCCCTCCGCAAACCACTTCTGATGCTGGGGATAGAAGCCCCCGGTCACTTTCCCAGCAGCGCTGGAGGCCACGAGGGCGCCATTGACATAGATGCGGCAGGCTCTAGGGTCCCCTGAGGCATAGCGCAGGTCAAGCTGATACGGCCCTGCCGTCGGCACGGAGACCTCGTACTCGGTGCGGTTGGGGTACTGCTCGGCATTGACCAGCACGCCGATCTCTTTTCCAAAGCCGCCCTTGTCTTTGTTGACATTACCGCGGGTGAAGTCCTCGGCCTCACGCAAGATCACGCCCGCTGGCACAGCACCATCCGGCATCGGGATAGTCGCACTGAGCGCGGTCGCGGCTTTCTGGGTGGCGAGGAGCTGACGAGCGGCTTTCTCGTAGGCAGCGGTCTGGGGGCGCACCTGCGCTAAAAGAGCCTTCTCAGCGGCCTCGCGCTGTTTATTGGCGTCGTCGCGGCGGGTTTTTATTTGCGCCTCGATAGCGGCGAGCTTGTCCTGATCCTCTTTGCTTGCCAGCGGGCGCTCGTTCCAGTCGGCCATGTTCTTAAAATTAAGCATGGTCTTGGTGGACTTGAAGATTCCCGCAAGCGCGTAGTAGTCACGGGCGGGGATCGGGTCGAACTTATGGTCATGACAGCGTGCGCAACCAATCGTCAGGCCGATAAACGTCTTGCCCAGCGTGTCCACTTGCTCGTCGATAATGTCCAGCTCTTGCTTAACGGGATCGTCTTCGGCGAGCATCTTCGGTCCCAGCGCCAGATAGCCCGTGGCGATAATGCCATTGTCGCCCGCACCGGGGATTAAGTCGCCTGCGAGCTGCTCTTGAATGAAGCGATCAATCGGCTTGTCGGCATTGACCGCATTGATGACCCAGTCGCGGTAGCGCCAGGCGTTGGCGTAGACTAAGTTCTCATCGACACCGTTCGAGTCGGCATAGCGTGCCACATCCAGCCAGTGCCGCCCCCAGCGCTCCCCATAGGCTGGTGAGGCGAGCAGCCTGTCTACCACGCGCTCAAACGCACCGGGCTTGGCATCGGCCAGAAACGCGTCTATTTCTTGCGGCGTCGGCGGCAGGCCCGTCAGATCAAAAGTCGCACGACGAATCAGCGTCCGGCGATCCGCAGGCGGTGCGGGCTTCAGGCCCTGGCTCTCCAGCTTTGCCAGCACAAACGTATCGAGCGGGTTCTGTGCCCACCAGCGTGCCTTGACTTTTGGGAGCGCAGGCGTTTTCGGCGGCACAAACGCCCAGAACGGGCCTTTAGGCTTACTAGGAGCTTTTGTCGCACTCGGCCAAGGCGCACCGGCAGCAGCCCAGCTCGTCAGCGCCGCTCGCTCGGCTTCCGGCAGCTTCCCCGAGGGTGGCATCTTGATCGCACTGGTGTAGCTCACCGTGGCGATAAGTTGCTTCGCTTGCGCCGCAGAGATCGCCTTATCCAGCCGCAAGTTCCCGAGCTGCTGATTTGGGCCATGGCAGGCGACGCAGCGTGCTAGAAGCGCCGGGCGCACTTTCGATTCAAAAGTCAAGGCGGCTACGTTATTCTGCCCTGGTGATGGCACCGCAAGTGTTCCGAGAAGCAGAAGCGATCCTGCGAGGGAGTAACCAAAAATAAGGCTTTTCATAGATGCTGAGGCATTATAGCAGTGTTTATGGGTGTTTATGATCTCACAAGAACCTAAAGAGGAATCCGGGTATAATTGGCCCATTATGGCTTATAAACTCACGGTCAATGGGCGACCCGCCACGGTGGACGCCGATGCTGACACGCCGCTCCTCTGGGTGTTGCGTGATATTCTGCACCTCTTTGGCACCAAGTACGGTTGCGGCATCGGAAGCTGCGGTGCGTGTACGGTGCATCTCAATGGCGAGGCGATTCGCTCCTGTCAGACCACAATCGCTGAGGCAGCGGGCAAGAAAGTAACGACCATTGAGGGGCTCTCTCCCGATGGCAAGCACCCGCTGCAAGTCGCGTGGCAGGAAGTGGACGTGCCGCAGTGTGGCTACTGTCAGGCTGGGCAGATTCTCTCGGCGGCGGCGCTACTGGCAAAGAAGCCCCGTCCCACCGATGCCGACATTGACGACGCGCTCAGTGGCAATCTCTGCCGCTGTGGAACCCATATGTCCATTCGTAAAGCCGTCCACCGCGCCGCGTCTATGACGCCGTTGCCGGTTGTCAAACCCACGGCTAAGCCTGCGGCAAAACCGGCTGGCTCCACGAAGGGAGTAAAGAAATGAACCGACGTGACTTTTTCAAGGCCACTGCGCTGATCGGTGGCGGGTTCGCTCTGGGCCTCTATACCAGCTCCGAGACACCCGCTCAGGCACAGCCGCCCCGGCCTGCGGGTCTGGAGCCGAGCGCCTTTATCAAGATCGGCACCGATGGCACGGTGACGCTTATCAATCGCGCTCCCGAGATCGGACAGGGGATGCGTACCACTCTGCCGATGCTCATCGCCGAGGAGCTTGATATTGACTGGAAGTCCGTGCGCGTCGAGCAGGCCGATGTGGACCCGCGCTACGGGGGGCAGTTCACGGGGGGCAGTGGAGGAACGCCCAGCGCCTGGGAGCCACTCCGACGTGTGGGAGCTGCTGCACGGATGATGCTGGTCGCCGCTGCCGCGCAGGAGTGGGGAGCCGCCGTCGGCGACTGCCACACTGCCTCGGGCGCGGTCATTCATAGCGCAACCAATCGCAAGCTCGCCTACGGTCAGCTCGCCGCCAAAGCGCTTGCGATGCCTCTACCTGATCCCGCAACCATCAAGCTCAAAGACCCTACTAGTTACAAGATTATTGGAAAAGCGACCGGTGGCGTGGATGTGCCCAGTATAGTGACGGGCAAGCCGATCTTCGGGATGGATGTGAACCTGCCGGGGATGCTCTATGCCGCGTTCCACAAGACCCCGGTACTGGGGGGGAAAGTGGTGAGCGCCAATACCGATGCGGTTGCTAAGCTTCCCGGCGTCAAGAAAGTTCTGGTCGTGCCAGGCAACCCACAGATCGGGCTGGAGTCGGGTGTGGTAGTCGTGGCGCAGACCTGGTGGCAGGCGCAGTCGGCACGGAAAAAACTGGAAGTGGTCTGGGACGAAGGCAAGTGGGCGGGCTACAACACGAGCGATCAGGCTAAGAAAGCCGCCGAGCTCCTCGGGCAGGCACCGGCCAGCACCATCGGAAAAGTGGGCGACCCGGAGGCTGAGCTAGCAAAAGCCGCCAAGGTGATCGAGGTGCGCTACGAGTACCCGCTCATCGCCCATGCCCCGCTGGAGCCGCAGAACTGCACCGCTTGCTTCAAAGATGGCAAGCTGGAGCTCTGGAGCACAAGTCAGATTCCCAGCCCTGGTATCAGCGGCGCGGCGCGGGCCGTCGGAGTCGCGCCGGGTGATGTCACGATGCACCTGCTACGTGCTGGGGGTGGCTTCGGGCGGCGTATCTACAACGACATGGTGGTAGACGCGGCTTGGGTCGCCAAAGAACTCGCAGGCACACCCGTGAAGCTTCTCTGGAGCCGGGAGGACGACTTCGCGCACGACTTCTACCGGCCTGGTGGCTGGCACCACTTCAAGATCGGGCTGGATGCCAGCGGAAAAACCATCGCCCTCCACGATCACTTCGTCGGCTACGGCGAGAGTGGGCGTTTCGTGGACAGCGGCGGGGTCGGGCCGGGTGAGTTTCCCTGCCGTACGATTCCTAACTACGCGCTGGGCCACTCCATGGTTCCGCTGGCTGTGCGCACGGGAGCCTTACGTGCACCCGGTAGCAACACCCATGCATTTGTCTTTCAGTGCCTCACCGACGAGCTAGCTCACGCCGCCGGAAAAGACCCCGTCGCGTTTCGCCTGGAGCAGCTCGCCGCGCTCGAAGCCCTGCCCGCCAACCAGCGTGGGATGGACATCGAGCGCATGCGCACTGTCCTGAACCTCGTGGTCGAGCGCTCGGGTTGGGGTAAGAAGACCTTGCCAAAGGGCACGGGCATGGGAGTTGCCTTCTACTACAGCCACCGGGGCTACTTCGCTGAGGTCGCCCAGATCAACGTCAGCGCTAAAAAAGAGATCAAGGTAGAGAAGGTCTGGGTGGTCGGGGATGTGGGGCATACGATTGTCAACCCATCGGGGGCGGAGGGCCAGGTCTGTGGCTCGGTGATTGATGGCATGAGCCAGCTCATGGCGCAGGAGATTACGCTTGCAAAAGGTCGCGTCGTGCAGGAGAACTACTCAGAGCACCCGATGGTGCGCCTGAACCAAGCCCCGCGCGAGATTGACATCCATTTTCATAAGTCCAACAATCCCCCCACCGGCCTCGGCGAGCCCGCGCTCCCCCCGATCCTGCCTGCCATCACCAACGCTGTCTTCGTCGCCACCGGCGAGCGCGTGCGGACGCTTCCCATGAGCAAGTCAGGGTATTCGTGGGGGTAGAAACCCTCCTCCCCCTGCCCCTCCTCCCAACCCTGGGAGGAGGCTGGGAAGAGGGGAGGCTCTTTCCTGCACCGTCGCACAAAACACCATCTCCCCTCCTTTCACCCTGCCTCCGCAGGGTTGGGAGGAGGGGCAGGGGGAGGAGGGTATGACCGAACTTCTCAGAGTTGCCCGTGCGGCGCAAGCCGCCTTTGCTTTGGGAGAGTCGGCGATTCTGGCGACGGTGATTCGTGTGGGCGGCTCGACCTATCGCCGTCCGGGAGCGCGGATGCTACTCACCGAGACAGGCTGGGCGGCGGGCTCGATCAGCGGTGGGTGCCTAGAAAACGATGTCCTCCAGCGCGCGTGGTGGCGCACGGAAAATGGCCCGGCCCGCGTGGTCTACGACTCCACCCAAGAAGACGAAGACATCGAGTGGGGCTTTGGGCTAGGCTGCAACGGTGTGGTCGAGGTCTTGCTGGAGCGCCTGAATGAAACTACCGTCGCGCACCTCGCCCGCCTAGAGCGCTGGCAGACGGAGCGTACCATTGGCGTGCTCGCCACCACGGGCGAGGGCAAGCGCCTCGCGCTGGAGCCGAGTGGACAGTTTTGGGGCGAAGAGTTGCTACTCGCGGGGGCGCAAGAGGCTCTCGAATCCCAAAAATCTTTCTGGCGTGACGAGACGTTTTTCGAGCTGATCACACCGCCCCAGCGCCTCGTTATCTATGGTGCAGGCCACGATGTTGTGCCGCTTGTGAAAGTCGCCACGGAGCTCCTGGGCTGGCAGGTGACGGTCGTAGACAGCCGCTCGCTCACGCTCCACCCCGAGCGCTTCCCTGGTGCCAGCGTCGTGCCGAGCTTCCCTCTCACCACGCTAGACTCCACGGATGCCGTCGTGCTCATGACCCACAGCTTTAGCGCCGACCAAGAGCTCCTGCCCCAGCTTCTCGCCTCACAAGTCGGCTACCTCGGCCTGCTCGGCCCCCACCGCCGCACTGAGCGCCTGCTCGAAAACCCCCTCTGCCTCCCCCTTCCTTGGAACAGGGAAGGGGGCAGGGGGGATGGGTTCAAGGATGGGTTCAGAGCACCGCTCGGTCTCGATATCGGCGCAGACAACCCCGAAGAGATCGCGCTGGCGCTGGTCGCCGAGATTCGCGCCTGGTCGGCAGGCCGCAGCGGTGGGCCACTGACGCTCCGTGAAGGGCCGATCCATTAAAGCCTCCCCCGCGCCTGAGAGCGCGACCCCTCCGGCAAGCGAAGGGGTTTGTGTGATTGTGCTAGCCGCGGGCGCGTCGGTGCGCTTGGGGCAACCCAAGCAGCTCCTGCCCTACCAAGGAAAAACACTGCTACGGCACGCCACGGAGATGGCGCTTTCCGTCGGTCAAGTAACGGTTGTGCTGGGCGCACATGCCGAGCAGATCGCGCCAACTTTGGACGGCTTGCCGGTGACGATTGTCCTTGCCAACGACTGGCAAGAGGGCATGGCGGCATCTTTGCGGGCAGGAATCACGGCAGCCAGCGACTGTGATGCCACGCTGGTAATGCTCTGCGACCAGCCGCTGGTGACGACGGAGCTCCTAGAGGCGCTTCTCCAAGAATGGGAGCCAGGGAGCATCGTAGCATCGGACTATGGTGAGGCGCTCGGGCCGCCGTGTGTCTTTGATCGCACCTACTTCCCCGAGCTCCTCGCGCTCACCGGCGACTTGGGGGCGCGCAAGCTCCTCAAAAAATACCCCTGCCGCACGGTGGCTTTCCTCGGCGGCAGGGCCGATGTCGATACGCTTACGGACTGGCAGGCGCTAGTAGCGCCAGCACCGCGGGATTGACCCAGGCTTGGTCGTGGAAGCGCTCGCCCCAGGTGCGCGGGGTGACATCGAAGTACTCGTGCAGGGTTTCGTCGTCCACGAAGCGTAGCTCTTTTCGGAGGTTGGCGTGGACACTTGTGTTGGCACCGTGATCGAGCAAGAGGCGTGCCATGTGCTCGCTCGGGCGGCTACAGCGGTAGGCCTGCGAGACGACGCAACCAAAGAGCGCGGTGTGGCCCCCGAAGCCATCGGGGTCAATTCCAGCGGGTGCGTTGACATCCGCACCGTTCTCTAAGAGCCACTGCGCGACCTCGTAGGCATCGTCGTCTATGGCGAGATGGAGAAGCGTGCCGCCTGCCAGTGGGGTTCCACAGAGTGCGAGGGTGTGATCCGTGTGGCAGCCCAGCTCAGGCGGATAGATCTCCTCGTGAGCAAACTGCTGGGTGAGCACGCTGGGATCACGCTGGACATGGGCGGCTAGTAGATCCAAGCGCCCCCGGTGCACGGCAAAGACCGCCGTGTCGGGGAGGGTGTAGCCGTGGCTTGCGAAGATCTCCAGAATCTCATGCTTGCCCTCGGGGTAGCGCGAGTAGGTCTCCAGCACCAGCCCCAGGGGAGCCAGCCGGTCGCCGTTCTCGTCGGTCAGCTCCGCGCCCAGCTCCAGCTGGAGCGCCAGCCCCACCGCACTGAGCGTCTCACACGGCCCCATCGCCGAGCCGGGCTGCGGACGGGCTCCCATCGAGTAGAGCAGCCGCGCGGTGTCCCGCTTGCTACGCAGGCAGGCGCGCTCAAAGGCGTGCTGGACGCCATCCGCCCCCAAGCCATGGAGCATCTTGACCAGCTCATCCTGTCCGACATTGGCGGCGTAGGAGAGAGTCGGCCCCCAGTTGCACTGCGCCGTGCCGCGTGCGTTCTCTCTCAGCAGCGACGGATGCTTCTCAATAAGCCCACGGACGGCTTCCAAATCACCGCGCCAGATGGCATCAATCAGCTCACAGGCGAGCACAAGGCGCGGCCAGCTGGGAACCCCATAGGCACGCGCCAGCGTGAGCTGGGCATCGGAGAGCTGGACTTTGGTGGGATCGAGCCGCGCCGACTCCGGGTGAAACTCCCTCAAATCAGCCAGAGCCCTAGGGGCGCTTGCGTGAAGCGCGGAAAGTAGCTCTTTAGCCTGGTGCTTGAGCTGTATCAGATCGGGGCGAACGGGTAAGTGACGAGCGGACATAGAAGTCCTCCTTTTTTGTGTTGCGCCCGGTATCCGCTCGCTCGGGCAAAAAGGAGGCTTGGGTAAGACCAAACCGGCGCCAAAAACCACTCAGGTGAACTCAGCTCTTCCCGCGGACAGGAGGCACCCTGCATGCCTGTGCCTCCCAGATTAGCCGATTTCTCCGTGCCTGTCAAGCAACGGTTTGCTAGGGGGTGAGCTTACTTTGGCTCAATTGTCAACGAGGGAATCGCAATAATGGCCGCTCGCTTCGCCCCCTGTTCCACTAGCCGTAGCTTGATAGGCTTTTGAATTTTCAGGGCCTTAAAGACGAGAAGGCCACGCATAG
>Ga0315904_10009463_pt1 | contig 12720 bp, 8 predicted proteins | sample LakEriMetagenome_6_FD_203529 | JGI IMG/M metagenome (GOLD analysis project Ga0315904, IMG submission 203529) | Freshwater fungal communities from buoy surface, Lake Erie, Ohio, United States - Buoy 12 MA120 | ecosystem: Environmental > Aquatic > Freshwater > Lake | place: USA: Lake Erie, Ohio...
GCCGCCCAAGTCCTCCAGGATGCCGATCTGTTCACACTGCCCCTCGGGCTGAAAAGTTTTCAAGCGACCATGTCCACCCAGTGGGGGCTGTACGCCGCAGCAGCCTTGCTGGTCAGCCTCCCTGCGGTTCTGATCTTCATGTTTCTTTGCCCTTATCTCGTATCCGGCCTCACCGCTGGTAGCGTCAAAGAGTAATTCCCATCGTGCTGTGCTCCGAAATGTCCTTGCCCTCAACCCTCAGGTCCTCCAACTCATTCGAGCTCTCCCTTCCCCAACACGAATTCGGCAACCGCCACGAACCACAACCCGGAAATCCGCCATTCGCCTTTCGCCCCACTCACAACTTTATCCGCCATGGCATCTATCGAATTTATCCAGCTCGATAAACACTACCCGAATGGCTTCCATGCGGTCCGAGACTTGAACCTGAAGATCGCCGATGGAGAATTTGTCGTCCTCGTCGGCCCCTCAGGTTGCGGAAAGTCGACGACGTTGCGGATGCTCGCGGGCCTCGAGGAACCGACCGGCGGGGAAATCCGAATCGCCGACCGCCGGGTGAATGAGTTGGAGCCAGGCGAACGGGACTTGGCAATGGTCTTCCAGAATTACGCACTCTATCCCCACATGACCGTCCGCGAGAACCTGAGTTTCGGACTTCGCATGCGCAAAACGCCACGAGCGGAAATCGAAACCCGGATCGCCGCTGCAGCCAAGTTGCTGGGCCTGGACGATCTGCTCGATCGCAAACCGCGGCAATTGAGTGGCGGCCAACGGCAGCGAGTCGCGGTTGGCCGAGCCATCGTCCGACAACCCCGGGCGTTTCTCTTCGACGAGCCTCTCTCCAATCTCGATGCCAAACTCCGAGCCTACACCCGTACGGAACTGGCTCAACTGCATCAGCAGTTTCGCACGACGACGGTCTACGTGACCCACGACCAAGTGGAGGCGATGACGCTGGGCGAGCGAATTGTGATCATGCATCAAGGACAAGTCCAACAGGCCGGAGCCCCGCTGGAGGTTTATCACCAGCCAGCCAATCGCTTCGTGGCGGGCTTTATCGGCAGTCCCGCGATGAACTTTCTGTCCGGTTCTTTGGATGCAGATCTGTTCTCGGCGGAGGGCGTCCAATGCCGGCTGAACATTCCCGCCGCGCAGCGGCTCGATGATAGGCAAGTGACGCTCGGTTTTCGCCCCGAGCACCTCTCGTTAAATCCCGAGCATCCCAGCTTGGGGCAGGGGAGAGTCACCGTAGTCGAAAACATCGGCAGCGAGTCGTTTGTCCACTTTGACCTCAATGGCAACCCGATTGTGGGTAAGTTCCCAACCGAGCGGGGAATCCAGCGCGGCGAACTTATTCCGCTCCATCTCGCCCCCAGAAGCTGGCACCTCTTCGCTACGACCACCGCTGCCCCACGGCTTCTCAGCGCCTCAGAAATACTTTAGCCCAAGAGGCGGGCAAAAAGCACTCTCGCCTCTGCGTTCAGATTCTGCGGGAAGCGACTCGGAGAGAAGCCGCACTTCGAAATCGCAAGCGACTCGTCATCCGTACCGAGAGACTCACAACTTCCCAATCCAGCGGAATGCTTACGGCTTCGGCCAGAGCCCCCCAAACGTAACGCTGTCATACAGTTCCTGCGTCACGGCAGCGAACGAACTCCCAATCCGCACGTGGTCCACGAGGAATTCCTTGCGTCCATCAAAGTTGGCCAAACCAACTCGGTCAAAGGCAAAGTTCCCCAGCCCGCGAACGACAGGCTCGGACTTGACCTCTTCGCTCAATGAGGTCGGATTAACGTAAACTTCCAATTCGTCGCGATGCTCGGGCCCAAAGGTAAGCTTGATCACCACCAAGGCAACTTTGTCCGGCTCGCTGCCCAAATCACCGAGGTTCAAGACCGAGTTCTCCTCCGGTCCATTGAACTCCGAAGTTACCGCCCAGCCTGTCGCGGGCTTGGATCGATCGGGTGCCCGAGGCGGCCCCGGTTGCCAGAACAAATGAGCCCCATTGCCGATGCAAAGCACGCGGTTTCGATTGCCGTCCCCCCGATGCAACTCGAATCCATAAAATCCCTGATTGAGTTGACTAATCCGCTGCAAGTAAGCGATGTAAACAGTCTTGCCTTCCCGCCCAATCAACCGGGCTCCATCCTGGTCCTCGATGTAACCGGCGGAATCAAAAACGCCCCCGAAAGAAGTGCTCAGCAGGCGACGGACGCGATTGAATTGGCCATTTAAAACCGCATGGTTTCCGCTCGCACTCACTCCGACATACCGCAAACTTCCCGACGTTACCAAATTGGTTGCCAGCGGGTCATTTCCCTCCGCTGATAACACCTGCCAGCCGTCCGCCCAGCCAAACCCGCCGTTCTGCTCGCTCAGCGGCGCTGCCGTGTACTCAAAATCTTCTTTCGCCAGGATGCCATTCGCCGGGCCCGTGGGCGGCAACAGACTCTGCACAAATCGAGTGTTGCTCAATTCCACCCGGGACAGCTCCTGGGCGGCAAAGTCGATTGCAACAACTGACTCGGCACCAAACCGAGTTTGGCCTCCTCCTGTTTTCCAGCTATCGCTCACTTGAGCAACCACCTCGCCATCAAACACCTGCAATTCCGCAGATTCACTTCCGCTGGCAACGAGGCCAAATTCAGCCGCGATCGGCTGGAGCGTGACCTCGCCCCTGATCACGTTGAACTTCTCGACGCAGTCAGCGGCCAAGAGCGTGATCCGCCCGCGCAGCAGCTCCAATTCCAGTTCAGTGTGAACCTGAACCTGAGCTGGCCCCTCGAGAATCACCTTCGCTCCAGACTCAAACGACAATTCCACCAATCCATCATCCAACCAGAGGACCTCCCCCGCATAAATCGGGTCGAGGAAGCCAGGTGACGGGCCTCCCACCACGCCCCGCGCGTGCCAGCGGGCATTGCGCATGCCAGAGACCATGGCCACCTGGGCTCGCTGCTGCCCTCTCAGGGAAGCGCCCGCAGCCAGTTCGGTCGCCGCGCTCCGCTGCCAACTCGACCAAGCCTCCCAACTCCAACCACCCAGCAGCACGCCGGACAAGAGCAGCAGGCTCCAGATCCCAAAATTCCTCAACCAATTTCCCGGTGGCGTTTCCAAACCGGATAGCGGTGTTCCCCGCTTCGCGGTTTGAAACCGACCTTCCGACCAGTCCAACTCGCTGTGAATTCCCAGATAGGCGCAATACTTTCGCTGAGCCTCCGGATTGCGATCCAGCAGCCGCGACAACTCCGCCGCGGTCCGCTCGTCGAGCGTCCCATTGCAGACCTCGTCCGCGAGTTCCAAAACCCGGTTTTCCAAATCACGCCCACTCATCCCGCAATCCCTTCAGCTGCCAGTTTTCGCTGGACACAATTGAACAGAGCTCGGCGAATTCGCGCCAAAGCCCGATAAAAGCCCGCTTCGTCGACACCTGCCTGTTGGGCATGTCGGCGAATTTTCCCCGGACCTTCACTCCCGTAAACAGATTCAACCAAATTTTTATCTTGTATCGGCAAACCCTCGAGACACTCCCCGAGAAACTGCCGGCGAATGTCGACCACCTCACGGTCCTTGGAAATGACCGAGGCCAATTGCTCAATCACCGCCGCGTCGAGATAGGTCGCCTTTTTCTTTCTTTGTCTCCAAAACTTTTGCACCTGGTGGTAAGCAATCACGCTCAACCAACCGGTGAAATTCGTTCCCAACTCAAAATTCTGATGCTCCCGCCACATCACTACGCTGACTTCCTGCATGACATCCTCGGCGTCTTCCGGATTTCCCAGCAATGTCATCAGGTATCCATAAAGCCAGCGTTGATGCTGTGAATACAGTCGCACTACTGCTTCACTGTGCTGGGCCGAGTTGCGCGAGGCGCCGGGCTCACCGCTCTCGCGGGCTGAACCTGCCAGCCCTTTCGGCTCGCTTTGCCCAGCTTGTTCTTCGTCTGGATTCATCGCCTTTCCCCTCCCAGCAGGCCGCTGCCTTGCTTCAACGCTCGAAACTGATCCAGCGGTCCACGTTCCCAGGACAATCCATTCTGCTTTTACTCAAGCACCCCAGTCACCGCAAAACCAGCCTCTCAACTCATTCACCTTGCTCGCGGTCCCCTCTCAAAAGCGTCTTTCGAGTTAATCCTGCGAAAGAATCAAGACCGAATAGGGAGCAATCGAAATCGTCCCGGAAAATGGCATTCCATCCCAACTGAAGTTCTCGCCTGTCACATCGGGCGAATAAAAATTGCCAAAGTCAGCTGAGTAACCCTGCCAATCGCTGTTGAATCGCACTTTCCAGGAACCGCCACGGGGCAACCCGATTCGGTAATTGGTCCAAGTCTGGTCGCGGAAGTTGCAAATCACCACCACGTCATCGCCCGGCCCTCCCTGATCCCAGCGATGGAAAGCAACGACCTTGGCCCCATTGTTCACATGAAACACGTTCCGCTGATGCCCCCGCAATCCGCGCGTGTGGTTAAACCAGTTCCGCCTCAGCCGAATCAAGTCTTGGTAGAGCTTGCGGACTCCCGCGAACGTCTGGGCCTTTGACCAATCAACGGGATCAGTGTCCTGAAACCAGCCATCCTCGACGAACTCCTGCCCCTGAAACAACATCGGGATCCCCGGGGCCGTCATCACCAGCGCGGCTCCCAGCGTCGACCGCTTCCGCGAAAACCAACTCCCCGCATTTCCTGGCCAGATTTCCTCGGGAACACGGGCTCGGCCATTTGCCACCTCGTCATGAGACTCTGTGTAGATCACCCGCTGGAAAGCGTCATTCGAGTAGCCGAAATTGATTGCCCAGCGAATTTTCTCCATGTCGCGGGCGTTGTCACTCCCTCCGACCAGCACCTCTCTCACCGGATGCACGAAATTCGCATCCCACTGGCTGTCAAAGCCGGCTCCACCCGCCGAAGTCGGCCGCACCATCCAGGCATCACTTTGCAGGTCCTCGGCAATATTAACCGCCCAAGGCTGACGCCAGTTGATCTCGTCATTGACCCACTGCAGCAGCGACCACCCTTCTGGCAGCTGCCCGCCATTGTGTCGACGGATATTCACTGTCGAATCCCAACGCAAACCATCGACATGAAAGTCCTCCAGCCACATCAGGGCGTTATCGCGGATGTATTGGCGCACTTGGGTCCGACCAAAATCCGGACGCGTATCCCCCCAAGGCGTATCCGCCCGATTGTCCTGATAGAAGTAGACACCGCCAAAACGGTCCTGCGACCAGCCATCAAATCGCCAGAGACCGAGGTCCGAAGGCCCGTAATGGTTATGCACCATATCCAGCAACACGGCGATACCGCGGCGGTGCGCCTCGTTGACGAAATACTTGAAGCCATACGGCCCGCCGTAGGCCTGCTCGACCGCATAGGGAAACGCCGGGTTGTAACCCCAGGAGAAATCCCCGGCAAACTCATTAATCGGCATGACCTTGACCGCATTGACCCCCAAGTCGGCCAGGTAGTCCAGCTTGTCGACTGCACTGAAAAAATTCCCCGGGCCCCAACCCGGCGAGTCATGGAACGTGCCGACATGCAGCTCGTAAATCACAAGCTCATTCCAAGTCGGCATACGGAAATTCTGATCCGTCCAAAGAAAGCGTTCGTCAAAGATCACCGAATCGCCAGTCGAATTGGTAACCTCTTCCTCACGCGGATCAGCTCGCCACAACTCCTGACCCTCACGACGAATCACGTAGCGGTAGCGCTGTCCGGGCTGCGCATTTCTCATGTCCAATGACCAATGCCCATTCCCTTCGCTGACCATCGCCGCGCGATAAGAGTGCCAGCCATTGAAGTCTCCCGCCACATGCACACTCTGGGCATACGGCGCCCAGACCCGAAAGGCAGTCCCACCTTCGAAGGGCCGGGCTCCCATCCCGCTCCGATACGACCGGCGACTGACCCGCCGCGCTTTCAAGCGAAACTTGGCCGATCCCTTCGCGCCAAAAATTGAAATGTGGTAGCGGCCGCTCTTCAACTTGGGTGTCGTCGCGTCATGCAACCAATGGTCTTCGCGGAGAGCCAGCGACTCGTCCCGAAAGTCAAATTGCCTGAGCGTCGGCTGGGCTCCAAGCCGAAGGTACATCGCGGCGGTTGTCGCAGGCCGACCACCTGGCTCGCCCTCCTGCCGCCACTCCAGCGACAACTCCTGATTCCAGTCGTAAACGTCAAACACGTAATGGACCCACTCGCCCCGCCGGACCTCACCCGAGCGAATCACTCCATCCTCGAGCAGCGTCTGGGCCGAAAGCTGCGTTGCCCAGCCGATAAACACCAGCCAACCGCACGCCGTCACAAGCACCGACCACTTCAATCGCCACCAATCGAGTTCGATGACCGACCTGCTCGATGCCCTGCTTGATTCAAAGCTTCCAGCCGCCTTCCCCGCAGGCCCGGCTGCTTTCACCGAAGTCCCGGCTGCTTTCACCGAAGTCCCGGCTGCTTTCACCGAAGTCCCCGCCGCCTTCCCCACAGAAAAGTTCGGCCGAAATGACAGTTGCCGCACCAATTGCGATTCCTCCTTTAACCCCACATCGAACTTGCCAAGGATTAAAGGCGCGGAACAGGCACTTTTTTGCTCGAAAAAGCCCAAGCCGGCTCCGTTTGCCGAAATCAACGCCCCCGTGGATGCAGCACCCAACTCACCGCTTTCCCCGCCCGAGAGCAACCGCTCCCTAGCGCTCAAAAACAATGTCGAGTCCGCGATCGGGCCAAAAAAACGGTCCCCCCGAGTAACTCGCTCCGCTTGGCAACTGTCGGCCAACCCAACTTTGTGAAATCGCGTTCACCAACCATCCCCCCCGATTTGCCAGCATCCCCAGCCCCGTCTCTACTGTGCACCGACGCAAATCAACCGCTCCTGCCGCTTCCCCTCGACCTCAAGCGCTACGCGAAAATAAATCTTCCCGCCGCAGATCGCAGGAGTCGCAAAGCATTCGCTCCCCAGCTTATTTCGCCCCACCTCGCGATACCCCTCCGGCGTCGCTTCGTAAATGAAGGTCTCTCCAACCTCACTGGTCACGTAAATCAGATTACCTACCAGCACCGGCGAGGAACTGAACTCGCCTCGCAACCGATGCTTCCACATCTCCTCGCCAGTATCCGCGCGAAAACACTTTGCAACTCCGGCATCCAAAACGACATACAAATATCCGTCCCGAAGCAGCATCGATGGCACATAAGCCCGATCACCGTTTTCCCAGGCCAAAGCGCCGCTTCCATCAGCCTTTACCGCCGCAATATGATTCCTCGGAAATCCCCCCGAAGAATAGACGTGTTTCCCGTCGGTCACTGTTGTCGTCACACACTCCGTCGTTGAATGCGGCGCATCCCACAGCGTCTCGCCACTTGCCGGATCAAAACTGGAGACTTTATCACAGCCGATCAGGATCAGCTGGTCGCGACCGTACAACCGATAGACAACCGGCGTCGGATAGCTCGCCATCTCAGGCCGCTCGCGCTCCCACAAGACGTCGCCGTCGGTTTTTCGCAGAGCCACAAGTTTGCCCCCTCCCTTGTGATCCGCCACGACAAGCACGAGGTCGCGATACAGGGCAGGCGAGGAGCCGTACCCCTGATGCATCTTGTAGTCGTCGACCATTCGCTGCCAAACGATCTTGCCGTCCAAAGATAACGCCGTCGTAAAGACAGCGCCGGTCGTTGGAAAATTCACGTACAGTCGCTCGCCATCACAGGAGATCGTCGCGGAAGCCCCCGTCGAACGCTCGTTTCTCCGCATCGCTCCGCTGGCATGAACCTCAGTCGCCCAGCGCTGCCGTCCCGTCGCCCGGTCAAAACAATAAACGGCTTGGGCGCCCGTGGTCTCGTCGCAACTCGGCAGATAAACCGCATCGCCCACCACCGTCGGGGAGGCATTGCCGCGCCCCGGAACATCGACGCTCCAAATGACATTCTCCTCCGCGGACCACTTCAGCGGCGCTTCAAGCGAAGGCGAGCGACCGTCAAAACTGGGCCCGCGCCACCAAGGCCAGTCGTCTTTCAACGCCTCCGGTGCTGGCCACGCGTTGAAATCGCCCTCTTCTTCCTGCCATGCCGAAATGGGGGAAGCTCCCAACAACCCAATTACCAGCAAGCCCCAAACACCCGAGGCCTTCAACATCCCGACTCTCATCGTTAGCTTTCCTGTCACTCTCTCTTCTCAGTTCCACGCCCGACCAACATTTTAAAGCAAGCCCCTTGGTTGCGGAGACCTCAGCCAGCAACATTCCAGTCCACTCACGGTCGCGTCTTCAATGACAGCCTGCTCCCGTTGCCTTCAAGTCGATCTCAACGGTGGCTGCTCGCCCCGCTCGAAGCCAGACTCCAGGAATATCGGTGCAAGCCAGCCAGCCTCACCGACGAACGCGGGCTGCCTGCGCTGCCTGACGCCGACTCTCAATCGCGTCACCAATTTCGGCAGCCAGCGATGGCGACCGTTTCAGCAGGTCGTCGATCGACTCGCTATCGAAGACCAGGACTTTTAAATCGTTCACGGCCCGAATCCCGATCTCGTCGGTTGCTCCACCGATCGCAACCTGATTCCCAAAGCACTCACCCGGCCCGATTTCGCCAATTTCGATCACTTTGCCGGCGCTGTCTCGCGTCGTCAGTTCAGCCTTGCCTTTGACGATCAAGGCAAAGCCCTCAAACCTTCGGCCAATCGCCTGAATGGTTTCTCCAGCCGCGTACTCCAAAACGCCCGGGGCATGTTCCACTTCATCCTTGACGGCGGCCTGAAAACGCACGTGCTCGCGCAGCAGTTCTGCCGGAGTCGTGGGCGGCGGGCTGGCACTTTCGCCCGGGCCGTATTCAAACGCGGTCGGAAACGGAATCGTCAACCCCTCGCGGCGGGCCACATACCACAATCGAGACAAAATCTCGTCCCGTGTCGCCGCCAACTCCTCCTGTCGAGCGACCGAGAAGACCAGCTTGTAAATCACCGAAAAATCGGCATAGCTTGCTGTTCGCACGACTGGAGCCGGCTCAGCCAGCACACCCGGCGTCGTCCGCAACAACTCGCCCATCACCTCCTTGACCCGGTTTGGGGGATCGTCGTAACTGAAGCCCATCTCCAACACCTCAGTCCGCACGGTCGTCGGCCGCGACAGATTGCTGAACGCATCCTTGTACAGCGATACGTTCGGCACAATCCGCAGCTCGCGCGTCGGCGTCTCGATATGCACCGAGCGCCAATTGATTTCGATTACCTTGCCCGTCGTCCCATCGGCCACCACATAATCGCCAACATTCAGCGGACGCTCAAACAGCAGCATCAACCCCGAGACAATGTTGCCCAGCGGTTCCTGCAACGCCAAACCGATCACTACCGAACCGACTCCCAGCGCCGTCAGGGCATTGGTCAGTTCGTAACCCCAAACCTTGGAGTAAATGAACATCGCTCCAATCGCGACCAGCAAGGCTCGCGATAGGTCCCGAAACAGCTTCGGCACCCGCGCCCGCCACGACGCACTATCCCGCGTCCCAAACACCAGGTCATTAACCACTCCGAGCAGGGCATACAGCAGAAAGACCAGGAAGATCGTCTGTACCACGCGGACGAGCGTGTTCTCTTCCGCCAGTCCCAGGACGTAGCGACAAAACACGAGAGCCGCGAGGCACGGAATCACCAGGTTGCGAACCGTTCGCAGCGTCCGCCCCACAGCAAGTTCACGCCGCTCGCAAAACGAAATTGCTTCATTCAGCAGCAGCAAGACCGCAGGAAACCCGATCGCCAGCCCGACCGCGGGCCAAAAATTTGTCAGCTCTTGTCCCAGAAATTCATTCATGTTCTCTGCTCCCGGTTCGCGCTCGGTTCACCGCTCAGGCCGTCACTTGCCAGGCTTCCAACGGCTCTTTCCCAGGAAGCTCAACGCTGACCGGCCCGCTGAACTGGAACTGCTCCCCCAATCGGTCGCGCACCGGACGAGTCACCCGAATCGCCGCTCCTGGCGATCCCGCCAGTCGCTTGGCGATCGCCACCGTGTCGCCCCAGAGGTCGTAAAGGAATTTCCGTCTGCCAACCACGCCACCCACGACTGGCCCCGCGTTAACGCCGACGGCCAAGTGCAGGTCAGCCGTTTGCTCCCGATTAAAAATCGTGATCGTCTTTCCCATCTCCTGTGCGAACTGAATCACGCGTCGGGCATGATCGGGACGATTCACCGACAACCCGCACACGGCGAGGTACGACCCGCCAATGGTCTTCACCTTTTCAATGCCAAACTTCTCGGCCGCTTCGTCGAAAGCGGAAATCAAGTCACCCAAAATCGATAACGCCTTCGATTCGCCCAGCTCGTGGCCCAGCTCCTCCATTCCCTGAATCTCTGCAAACAGCACCGAGACATCCGCAAATTGCCGACTGGCTCGCTCGTCCCCCTCCTGACGCTGAGCCACTGCCGACGCCGGGAGGATACTCAACAGCAGTTCCTGATTCTCACGCACCTGCGACTCAAGTTTATCCGTTTGCGACCGGATGCTCTCGGCCATCTGGTTGAAGACCTTGCCCAGTTCACCGAACTCGTCGCGCGAGTCAATTTGGACTTTGACGTTGGTCTCGCCGGCCCCCAAACGCCGGGCCCCTTGCGTCAGCAGCCGCAGCGGCCGCGTCAACATGCTCGAAAAGGCCAGCGCCAAAAGCGTCACTGCCAATGCAATTCCGCTGGCCAAGTTCAGAATATCGCGGCCAAGTTTGCGGATCGGTGCCTCGGCTTCGTCCTTATCCAGCTCTGCCAGCACACCCCAGCGGAGCGAATCGAGCTCCAGGGGGCCATAAGCGCTGAGCACTTTCTGGTTGCGATAGTCGGTGACTTCCATCAAACCCGAGCGGCCTCGCAGGGCCTCAGCGGCACTCTCCGAGTCGATCGGCAGCGAGCAGATTACGTTTCCCTTCGCTTGAATCTCCTTGACCACGCGCTCGCTCATCCCGTTGGCCCGAAGCGTCTGCAGAAATCCCTCTGGCTGCTCAATCATGAACCGCGAGCGACTGCGCATCGTCTTGTCGGGTCCAACCAGATAAACCTCACCGGTTTCCCCCAGCCCTTCAGCTTTCCAGATTCCCGTCACCTCGGAGCTCTCCGCCTTCAGCTCATCGACCCCGGTCAGAACCTTGTTGAAGCTGTTGATCGGGAACTGCAGAACAAGCAGGCCAACGTTGCGCGAACCATCAAAAATTGGGCTGACCGCAAAGCCCATCGGCTTGCCGAGACTGGGTCGATACGGCTCGAAGTCGGCAATTTTAAAGTCATCGCGGTCGCGGAGAGACCGCATGCTGCGAACCTTCTCGGCCATCAGCGTGTTGGAGTAGGGACCAGTTGCCAGATTGGTTCCAAACTCGGTCGTCTTTTGGTAGCTGTAAACGATGTCCAGGGTATCAGCGTCAACCAGCAGGATATCTTCAAAGCCAAAGATCTTTGCCGCCCGATCGAACAGGCGATGATACTGCGTGTGAACCTGGGAATAACGGGATTGATCGCTGGTCGATTGCTCGAGCAGATGGTTCTGCTCATAAGGTTGGTCGTTGGCGACGATATAGTGGTACTGCAGGTAGCGTGCTGCGTTTCCGGTCGGCAGATACTGCTCAAGCACCGGCTTGCCATCCAGATTGGCCTGCAGTGCGGGCAGGAACTCAGCCGAGTAGAACCCCGTCAGCTTGGCCGCCTCGACCTCACTTAGCTGTGCGGCATCGAGTTCGCGGTAGGCTTGAATGAACGCCTTGGTTCCCTCGATTGCAGCAACGCTGTCCGAGATTGCGATCACTTGGTCGCGGAGCCCCTCGAGCATCGCCTTGAGCGTAGCCGTTTTGGCCGCGCGGACGCCGGTCAATTGGTTCTCGATTTGGTGGACCAAGGCGCTTTTGGCTGAGAGGTAGGCGGTCCAGGCGATAATTCCGATCGAGAGCAGGCTGACCAGCAGCAGCAAGAGGATCATTTTGGACTGAATGCTGAGTCGATTCATACCGAAAATGTGAGTGGAACTCAGGGGTGAGACGAATCAGAACGGGACTCCAGCCCGCGTCCTAAGGGCCCTCCAGTATAGTCCCGCTGAGTCAGTTTTCGGCCGGCCCCATACACTCCGCGCGCGATCATTTCACGAGTCGGACCATTGGCCCCGCAGCATTTCCTGGGCCCTTTGAGTGAATTGGCCGCCCCCCCGGTCACTAGCGAGGAGCCGGGCAAGTAATTCCACTCAATGCCGCTCGCCACCGCCGAACTCCCACCCCACCGCGAAGACCTCAACGCCAGGACCCCGCTACCAAGACCCCACGGCCATGGCCGCTGCATCGGCCGAAGGCTGACTGCCCAGCCACACTCGGGATGAAATACTGATTTCCGAGGTCGCCACATCGAGGGGGTGTCGCTCGATAAACCGCGCTTGCCCTAGACTAAAGGCTTGAGTGGCCCCGGCCTGCAGGTTAAAGCTTGTTCAAGCGGGCGGTGAGCCAACTCGAGGCCTCGCTTCTGACTATTTGAGAAATGAGTTGTTGTGATGCGTGCATTGCCTTGTCGCGTTTACCTTGTCATCTTCGCTGGTCTTTTGACGATCAATTTATCGCACTGCCTTGCGTCGGAGACTGGCCTGCGGCCGATTGACGGATCCGGACTGGAGAAACTGGCCTCAGCTGAATCGCCCTTGCCGGCCGAAACCCGAATCGCCTTTTTTGGTGATTCGATCACCATGCAGGGAGGTTTTATTGACCGGATTCAGCAGGCCTTGGAGAA
>Ga0315904_10009464_pt1 | contig 12720 bp, 12 predicted proteins | sample LakEriMetagenome_6_FD_203529 | JGI IMG/M metagenome (GOLD analysis project Ga0315904, IMG submission 203529) | Freshwater fungal communities from buoy surface, Lake Erie, Ohio, United States - Buoy 12 MA120 | ecosystem: Environmental > Aquatic > Freshwater > Lake | place: USA: Lake Erie, Ohio...
GAAACGGCGCTACCAGAGCCCGCAGGAGCCGCGATGGAGGCCACGGGTTCGTCACAGGCCGGGCCCCTCGCTGGCCCTCTGGCTGCGCCCCAATGCGCCACCACATCGCCCCAGCCCCGCCCTCACGCCGACTTCACGGCAGGCACCTCAACGCCTGACGGCCCACCCCCCGAGCCCATGTCGGCCCGTCGCGGCGAAGGCTGGCCCGGCAGTGTGCCCGCGGGCGTCGAGCCCCCTTCAGTCTTGGGCATCACGGCTGGGACCTGACAGGCGGCCATGAACGGCATCTGCGCGTCCATGAACTCCAGGATCCCCTCACTTAGGCCATCGGGCAGGCTCTCGAACCATGAAATCCACCCGTAGGCGGTCGTCCGGGGCACCTTGAAGAAGCGGGCCAGAGCCGCGCCGCCATAGCCCGCCCGGTCGTGCAAGTAGACGGCCAAGATTCGCCGTTCGTTCTTGATGACCACCTTTCGGACCATGGCGTCGTCTGGCTTGGCGAAGTGGGTGAGCCGGTAGTGGAGTTGGCGTTCGAGGATCTCCACCTCGACCTTCATACGGTCCCGGTCGCGGCCGTAGAGTTCGATCAGGGGCTTGAGGCTCGCTTGGCTGGGGTCTTGGGCGAACGTGAGGACGACCCCCAGAAACTTGGTCTGCCAGTCGAGGTGCTCCAGCCAGTAGCCGACGTCAGCGAGCGCGAAGGCGTCCTGGAGAAGGATGCCACGGGATTCGGCTTCACGTAGAAGTTCCGCCAGCTGGTGCGTGCTCTTGGCGAGGAAGTCGTGGCACCGCATGAACTCGTGGCTCATGCGCTCGACCGCCTGTTGGATCGCCTTGGTGCGGTCGGGGTTGGGCGTGTTGGCGTTCATCGTGGCGGCCTCGGGGCACGCCCTTGAAGATAGCGCACGGCGAGGGGGCGGCGCTAGCGGGAGGGCTAGTGTGTGCATGGGCTCGGGAGTGCGCTCTGGATACGTCCAGCGTTGCGTCAGGGGTACGCCATGCTTGCCTCCCCGTCGCCAACGCTTCGCCCTGTCACTGCCTTCGGCGAAACCTTGGGCAACCCAGCGAGCCCCATCCCCGAGAACCCTTGGCGACCCCGTACGCCACTGCCCTACGCCGCCAGCCGCAACTCACTGCCCAAGACCCGCACGACAGGCGCCCGGGAAGTGTGCCAGCATTCGGGCCGGTACTGCTCCAACTCGGCAACCACGGCGGCGAGGCTATCGGGGGCCAGACCGACAGTGGCTACCGCGTCACCCGGGCTCTCGCCATGGCCACTGGAAACCTCCGCCAGCGCGCCGCCAACAGGTGCCGCTTCGAGGTCGCCAAGAAGTTCCCGGGCTCGCTGCGTATGCCTAGCTACTCCCGCAGGCCTGCCCTCCCGGATCTTCACGCAGGCGGCAGCCAGATGGATGAGCCCTTGAACGAACCGGGCTTCGGAGGTCGTGCGGCCCAGGGCGTGCCAAAAGCTTTCCCAAGCCTCGTGAGCCTCCCAATAAAAGCCCCCGTTGAGGAGATCCAAGGCGAAGCGCCATTCCGGGGCGGCGGCGAGCGTGGCGGCCAAGGCATGGCGCCGGGACACGGGATCGGTCGGCAGGCTTGAGAGCACGCTTGGAGAGATCGGCGGCTCGGGGGCTTGGTGGGCTTGGGTGTAGAGATGCCCGCGAGGATCGTTCACCGGGTGGGGCAGGTCATGGCCGGGCACGTAGCTGTAGGGTGGGAGCGAGATGGCCGGGGCGTAGCGGGGCGGGATGCGAGCGAGCATGTGGGCTGAAGAGTCGCGGGAGTTGTTAAGTAGCGCCAGGGCTGGAGGCGCAAAAGTAAAGATATCTATTAGCGCGACGGTTGGGCAGGAGTGTAATTCTCAAAGATATCTATTAGCGCGCAGGGTGACGCGACCATAGCGCGCTAATGTTCTTTAATACCCAGTGAAGCAACATCACGAGGGTAGCTCCACGCTGGGAAGCGGATCCGTGGGCCTGCGGCTGGCATCGAACGGGTAATTACTCACTCCCCGATGTTTTCAGCCCAGAGGCCGGGATTTCTGTCCATGAACTCGCGCATGAGGGCAATGCACTGGGGGTCATTTCGGACCTCGAGCCGGACTCCATGGGACTCGAGCCATTTCTCTTCGCCCATGAACGACGTGTTTTCGCCGATCACGACCTTCGGAATCTTGTAGAGCACGATCGCCCCGCTGCACATCGGACAGGGCGAGAGCGTCGTGTAGAGCGTGCACTCCCGATAAAACACCGCAGGCTTCCGGCCGACGCGTTCCAGGGCGTCCATTTCGGCATGCAGGATGGCACTGCCGCTCTGGACCCGCCGGTTATGGCCCCTGCCGACGATCCGGCCCGAGTGCACCACGACGGAGCCGATGGGGATCCCGCCCGCGGAAAGCCCCTGGCGGGCTTCGTCGATCGCGGCTTGCAGAAACTCGTCCATAGGGGCTGGCCTCTTGCATGTAGCGTAGGGCACCTGCGGCTGGCCCGAACAGTGCATCCGGCTGGTCACGCCAGCGCCCAGCAAGCCGCAACGCTCCGCCGGACCTTGGAACCCGCTACCGGCCTGCGTCGACCGGCCAACTCCTGAGCTTGGCGTGCATGATGGCCACCTTCCCCATGTAATGATCCATGCGAAAGGGCCCGGCGGCCTGGGTGATGTGCTCGCGGGCTTTCTCGGCGTCACCGGCGGCTTCGTAGTAGAGCCCCAGGTAGAGGTGGGCGTAACAGAGCTGGTTCTTCTTGGCTTCGCCTTCGCCCTTTTCGGCGGCGGCCAAGACGGCGGCTGGCTCACACCGGCCCGCGTAGAGGTCCAGGATTTCTTTCATGGGTACCCGCGGGTCCTTCCCCACCGGGAGAAGTTTCCCCCGAGCAGCCTCCAGCCCCTCAAGTTTGGCGACGCACAGAAAGTGCCAGGCGGGGTTCTCGACGTCATTCGGGTTCACGGTTCGGTGCAGCTCGAACTGCTTCCGGCCGTCGTCGAAGCGTTCTGCGTAATACAGCGCCAGCCCGCGTTGCCATAACTCTGGCTCCGCCCCAGGTACGGCCAACGCAAGCTGATCGAAATTTCGGGCTGACTCAACCGGCTTGGCGTCGAAGAACAGCCTGACGGCCTCGCCGAAGACTTCCTGGGGCGTGGGCTCGGCGGCCAGGCTCGAGGGCAACGCAGCAAAACCCCAGGCGGCCAGCAGGCAGCACCACTGCACGAAGAGTTGCGTCATGAAATTTGGTTCAGACGACATGCTTCTTGAACCAGTCGAGGAGTCGCTTCCAGCCATCTTCAGCCTGCTCGCGCCGGTAGCTGGGCCTGTAGTCGGCAAAGAACGCGTGCGGCGTGTCGGGATACAGCACGATCTCTGACTTGCTCCCAGCTTCCGTGAGCGCCGCCTGCATCTGCTCCACTGTCTCGTTCGGGATCCCAGCGTCAGCGCCGCCATAGAGGCCCAATACGGGCGCCTTGAGGCGGGCCGCGACGTCCAGCGGGTGTGCGGGCTGGAGTTCAGTCTTGGGGCTCGTCAGGCGGCCGTACCAAGCCACGCCCGCCTTGAGGTCTGGGTTATGGGCCGCGTAGAGCCAGACGATCCGGCCGCCCCAGCAGAAGCCGGTGATGGCCAGCTTCGTGGGATCGCCGCCGGACTTCGAGGCCCAGGCTGCCGTGGCATCGAGGTCCTGGAGCACCTGGGCGTCAGGGACCTTGGCGACCACCTTGCCGATGATCTCCTTGAAGTCCGTGATCTTGGAGACGTCGCCCTGCCGGAAGAAAAGTTCCGGGGCGACTGCGAGGTAGCCGAGCTTGGCCAACCGGCGGCAAATGTCCTTGATGTGCTCGTGGACGCCGAAGATCTCTTGGACGACGAGGATGACGGGAAATGGCCCACCTGAAGCTGGCTGCGCACGGTAGGCTGGGATCTCGCCATCAATGGTCGGGATCCGGAATTCGCCAGCTTCAAGGCCCGCGGCGTCGGTCGTGATGGTCTCGGCTGAAACGGGCTGAACGGCGAGCGCGAAGCCCGAGGCCAGGAGCGTGACAGCCTCGCGGCGGGTGAGGTCGGGGGCAGGCATGAGGGGGTTCCGGACAGAGTGACAGAGCGCTTCGGGACGCCATAGGCTACACGCACGGCCAACGGGCGGGCGTTTTTTCGATTCTCATGGATATCAGTGCGATTTTCACGGGCATGGCCAAACCACCCAGGGCTCACTAGGACTACGTCAAAGACTGCCCCGTCTACTGCCACCCCATGACGCTGCACGTGGACACAGACCCGGTTGGCGAAGCCCATGTAGAGGGCGAGCACGAGTAGGCCCATCACATCCTGTTACGCTGCTTCCAGTCCTCACTCATTCCAAAAGCTCGGCTATGACACTCCCACGTGACTACTCGATCCGACTCATGCGGCCGACTGACTACGCCACGATCAGCGAGATCTGCCGGGTGGTCTATCCGCACGACACGCCCTATACCGCGGAAGAATTGGCTGAGCACCACGCTGTGTATCCGCCGGGCCAGTTTGTTGCCGAGCACACGCCGACAGGTCAGGCCGTGGGGGTGCATTTCACGCTTCGACTTCGCATGGCCGACTATCACGTCGAAGACTCCTGGGATGTGCTCACCTCTCACGGCTCTTTTGCAGACCACGACCCCGCGGGCCCCACGCTCTATGGCGCCGACGTGTTCGTAAGCCCCGAGCACCAGCATCATGGACTGGCGCACGCCCTGACCGACGCTACCCGTGGGCTGGTCGTCGAGGAGAAGCTCTGGCGCATGGTCGGCGGGAGCCGCTTGCCGGGATATGGTGCCGTCGCCAGGAGACTGCCCGCCGCCGAGTATGTACGCGAAGTGGTCGGCGGCTCCCGAATCGATCCCGTCCTCTCAGCCCACCTGAAAGACGGCTGGCAGGTAGTGAAGCCCATCTATGGCTATCTGCAGCACGATGTAGAGAGCGCCAACTGGGCCGCGGTGATTCAGTGGGTAAATCCTGCGTGTCCGCCGCCGCCTGAGTTCGTGCTGCGTTGAGCCAAGGCTTTCGCCAACAGGCACCGGGCTGTCGCTTCGCCCCGACTGTACGCCCCGAGAAGCTCCTTGGACCGCTGGGCGAACATCCGGCGGAGCTCCCGGCGTTGGCCCCTCACGCGGCGAGTCAGGGCGGCGTCACCGGGCGGAAGAAGGATCCAGCCAGTCGGGACCGCGAGGGTCTGGCCCGAGGGCTTCCGGGCGGTGCTGGGCGTCGGGCCGGGAAGGTAAGTGGGGGCGGGCATGGCGGGAGTGTTATCGGCACCGGCAGGCGTCTGGGAAACGCCCGCTAGCCAGGGCTCACTCCGGCGGGCACCCTATCAGCCATGAGTGCGCCGAAGAAAACAAGCCAAGAGCCAGCCCACCACCCCGAGGAAGCCGCCCGGTGGTTCAACCAGTGGCACGTCTACCAAGCGATCGTGGACGCCAACTGGATGGCCCATCGGGAGATTTTCAACGCCGTCAGGACCTGGGTTCTACTGCGTTATCCGGGGCCGTTCACGCTCTTGGACCTGGGCTGCGGCGACGCGGGGTTCATCAAGAGCACGTTCGACGAAACTGGCTTGTGGGCGTACACCGGGATAGACGCGTCTCAGGCAGCGCTCGCCAAGGCCCGCAGTGAGCTGGCCGGGGCGAAGTTCCAGGTCGAGCTTCGCGAGGCCGACATGCTGGCATACTTGAGAGCAGACTCAAGTTCAGCCGCCAAGATCTGCGACGTGATCCTGGCGAGCTACGCGGTGCACCATTTGCCCGTCCAGGAGAAGCACGAGTTCTTCCGGCTCGCCCATGGGAAACTGGCTCCAAGGGGCTCGCTGCTCTATGCCGACGTCTTCAGGCGGGATGGTGAGACTCGGGAGCAGTATTTGGAGGCCTACGTCGGCATGATGCGGCGGGACTGGGCGGGCATGCCTCTGGAAAGCTTGGCCAGCACGACCCAGCACGTCATGCAACGAGATTTTCCAGAGAGCATCGAGGCCCTGGCAGCCATGGCCCGCGAGGCTGGATTTCAGGAGCCACGGGAGCTGTATCGGGACGCCACGGTGTTTCACAGGCTCTTGGCGTTCACGAAGGAGGCCGGAGCGTGAGCCAGAGCCAGCCCGCTTCCCAAGACCGGTTCAAGCTCCGGAGCGTCGCATTCTTCGGCCGCACGCTGGCTGAATATCTCCAGATGTTCTCGCTGGAGATAGATGAGTTGCGCGGCCAGAAGATCCTGGACGTCGCGAGTGGCCCGGGAAGTTTCGTCGCCGAGGCTCTTGCCATGGGCCTGGACGCGACCGGCTGCGACCCGATGTACGCCCAAGACGCCGCCACGATCGCCGCCCAGGGCAAGCGAGACATAGATTCGTGCCGGGAGCAGATCAGGGCGAACCCCGGTGTGTTGGCCTACCGGGACATCGAGAAGTTCTATGGCGAGAAGTACGCTGCGTTGGAAAGATTCGCGGCAGACTTTCGGCACCGGAGCGGCGAAAGCCGGTACATAGCCGGGGCGTTGCCGGAGTTGCCCTTTGCAGACGGGGCGTTCGACCTCGTGCTCTCGGCAAACTTTTTGATGGTCTACGCGCCACTGGCCGACGGCGGCATGCACGACGGAGAAGAGTTCGGCCTGGAGTTTCACCGGCAGGCGTTCCGGGAACTGGCCAGAGTCACGCGACGGGAGCTTCGCGTTCCCGGCCTGCACACCTGGACGCAGCCGCCGAAGCCGCATCCGTATTCACAGCCCGTCGTCACAGTCCTGGAGACCCTGGGATTTGACGTCGAAATGGTGCCGAGCGAATACGACGACGGCTGTCAGGCTGGAACCGAGCGGCTAGATGGCGGGCCTGTAAATCGAGTCTTGGTGGCCCGCAGGAATTTGCCGAGAAGCAAAGAACAGGGACCACGACCTGTCGCCAGCGGTTATTGATGACAAAAACGCTGGCCAAACCGGCCTATTTCAGCACCGACATGCCCGCGTTCGCCAGTAGCTTGTTGAGAGCCACCCAGAACGATTCAGTTCGGCTTATGCACGAGAATCACCGCGGTCGCGAAATTGTTCCGGTGCTGGCCGCTGGGACCAGATCGCTGGGTGCGAGCCCAGCACCGGCTGCTCACGCTGCGCCTGCCGCCGATACCCCGGTGGCTCGACATGGGCAAGCATCTTCACGAGCGTCCGCCAGTTGATGCCGTACTCCCGGCAGGCGGCGAGTTTCGACAACTCGCCGGTCAAGACCCGGCGGCGAACCTCCGTCCACATCTCCATCGCTGCATACACTCCTCGTGCCTCGCTCTCGGTAGGGGGAGAATCGCGGCTTCACCGCGATTCTCCTGACCGATACCGCTGCGCAGTTGTGCGCTGCATTTCTCGGCCGGCCGGGGGCTGCCTCGACTGCTGGCACGGGGACGCAGGTCGCCGCGGCCCCGAAACCCGCCCCGAGCCGTAACGCAGAATCCAACGCACTCGTAACGCAAAAAGCCACGCAGCACACAGCCGCACCAAAACGCACCGAGCCGACCGACGTGATGGAATTCCCTGACGTGGAACGACTTATGCGTGTCTATGCGGAACTGTGCGGTTCCCTGCGGAATGCCGCAGCGGATGGGGTGGGATTCGAACCCACGAGCGACTTTCGCCGCTGCCGGTTTTCAAGACCGGTGCATTCAACCGCTCTGCCACCCATCCGAATCCGGCGGCTGCCTCGGGGCAGCTGCCGATCGACCTCGACAGTCTACCGCCTTTTCGCCGGGGCCTTCCGCTGCGGCTTTGACGCGATTCCCATCTTTCCGTACAGTTTCGTCTTTCCCGATCATTCTTATAGGAACGCAGGATTCATGGGCGGCATCAGCAACCGGATGAAGGAAGTCAAGCGGCGGCGGCACCGCAGGCAGAAGCTGGCGAAGATGCAGACCAAGCTCAAGAAGGCCACGACGAGCGAGAAGCTGGCGATGGCTGAAAAGCTCCGCAAGATGACCGCCGGCTGCAACGACCTCATCGCCCGCATGGGCCTCGAAGATCGCAAGCGCTGATCACACGGCCGCAGAAGATCTCCACGGCCTTCTGCGCCGCGGACGACCGTGGCGTCAGCCGACCTTCGCGAACGTGAAGCCGTCCTGCACGAAGTCGATCCGCACGGCGCTTCCCTCGGGAAACTTTCCAGAGAGCAGCTCGCGGGCCAACTCGTTCTGCAGCTGCTGCTGGATTACCCGCTTCAGCGGCCGGGCGCCATACACCGGGTCGTAGCCGAGCCGGGCGATCTCGTCGAGCGCCGCGTCGGTGCACTCCAGCGTGATGCCGGCCTTCTCGGCCTGTTTCACCAGCCGCTTCACCTGGATGTCGACGATCCGGCGGATGTGCTTCTTGTCGAGCGGATGGAAGACGATCGTCTCGTCGATCCGGTTCAAGAACTCGGGGAGGAACCGGGCCTGCAGCGCCTCCTTGACGGCGTCGCGAACCTCCTGCTCGCTGCCCCCCTCCTTCGTGATCTCCTGGATCGCCTGGCTGCCGACATTGCTCGTCATCACCACGATCGTGTTGGTGAAGTCGACCGTGTGCCCGAGGCTGTCGGTGAGCCGGCCATCGTCGAGCACCTGGAGGAGCACGTTGAACACGTCGCGATGCGCCTTCTCGGTCTCGTCCAGCAAGACCACCGAGTACGGACGCCGCCGCACCGCCTCCGTGAGCAGCCCCCCCTCCTCGTAGCCGACGTACCCCGGGGGGGCGCCGATCAGGCGGGCGACGGTGTGCTTCTCCATGAACTCGCTCATGTCGATCCGCACCATCGCGTTCTCGTCGTCGAACAGCACCTCGGCGAGCGCCTTGCAGAGCTCCGTCTTCCCCACGCCCGTGGGCCCGAGGAAAATGAACGATCCGATCGGCCGGTTCGGGTCCTGGAGCCCGGCCCGGCTGCGGCGGACGGCGTCGCTCACCGCCTCGACCGCCTCCTCCTGGCCCACCACCCGCTGGTGGAGCCGCTCCTCGAGCACGAGCAGCTTGGCCCGCTCCGTCTCCACCAGCCGCGTCACGGGAATCCCGGTCCAGGCGCTGACGACTTCCGCGATCTCCTCGGGGCCGACCTCGCGGCGCAACAGCCGCTTCGCCGGCGCCTTGCCCGCCTCCTTCTCGGTCCCCTCCTGCTCCAGCCGCTGTTGCAGGGCCTTCCGCTGCACGTCGAGCTCGTAGAGCTTCTGGTACATCTCCTCGCCGACCGGCTGCCCGGAGGCCTGCCGCTCCTTGATCTGCACGCCGGCCTGGTCGAACGCCAGTTGCACCGCCTCGAGCTGCTGCCGCAGTTCCTGGGCGCTGCCCACCCCGCTCTTCTCGGCCTCCCACTGCTTGCGCAGGTCGGCGAGCTTCTTCCGCAGCCCGACCGCCTCCGCTTCGATCTCCGCCAGCCGCTCCTTGGCATGCTCCTCTGTTTCCTCGGCGAGCTGGCGGGCCGCGAGTTCGAGTTGCACGAGCCGCCGCTGCACCTCGTCGATCTCGCTGGGCACGCTCTGCAGCTCCATCGCGATCCGGCTAGTGGCCTCGTCCATGAGGTCGATCGCCTTGTCGGGCAGGAACCGGTCGGCAATGTAGCGCTGCGAGAGCTCGGCGGCGGCCACGAGCGCCGAGTCCTTGATCTTCACCCCCTTGTGGTGCGCCTCGTACCGAGGCTTGAGGCCGCGGAGGATGGCGATCGTGTCCTCCACGCTCGGCTCGCCGACAAGCACCGGCTGGAACCGCCGCTCCAGCGCCGCGTCTTTCTCGATGTGCTTGCGATACTCATCGAGCGTCGTGGCGCCGATGCACCGCAGCTCGCCGCGGGCGAGCGCCGGTTTGAGCAGGTTGGCGGCGTCGGAGCCTCCCTCCGCCGCACCGGCGCCGATGACCGTGTGCAGCTCGTCGATGAACAGGACGACGTTCCCAGCCGCCGCCTCCACCTCCCGCAGGATCGCCTTCAGTCGGTCCTCGAACTCGCCGCGATACTTGGTGCCGGCGATCAGCGCGCCGAGGTCGAGGGCCACGACGCGGCGGCCACGCAGATTCTCCGGCACGTCCGCCTGCACGATCCGCAGGGCCAGCCCCTCGGCGATCGCCGTCTTGCCCACGCCCGGCTCGCCGATGAGCACGGGGTTGTTCTTCGTCCGCCGCGACAGTACCTGGATCACGCGCCGGATCTCGGCATCGCGGCCGATCACCGGATCGAGCTTGCCCTGGCTGGCCCGCTTCGTGAGGTCGATGCCGTATTTGTCGAGGGCCTGAAACTTCTCCTCCGGACTCTGGTCCGTGACCCGCGACTGGCCGCGGACGGCCTGCAGGCCCGCCAGCAGTTCCTGCTCGCCGACGGCCGCCAGCTGGAGGACGTTCTTCGCCTTCGACGGCACCTTGGCCATGGCCAGCAGCAGATGATCGGTCGAGACGAACTCGTCCTTCATCTGGTGCGACTCGGTCGTCGCCGCCTCGAAGACCTTGATCAGCTCCTGGTCGGGTTGCGGCTGGGCTCCGCCCGAGACCTTCGGCAAGTGGGAGAGCTCGGCCTCGACGATCCGCTCCAGGTGGCCGCGGTCCGTCCCGATCTTCTCCAAGAGCGGCCGCACGATCCCCTCCCGCTCGCCGACGAGCGCATTGAGGAGATGGACCGGCGTGACCTGCGGATTACCCCGGCTGCCGGCCAGTTCCACGGCGGCCTGCACCGCCTCCTGGGCCTTGATCGTGAACTTGTCGAATCGAAACGGCATGACGTTACTCCTCTCCATTCTCACTCTGGCAGCGGTTTTCTCCAGAATCCTCCCTCTCCCTCTGGGAGAGGGCTGGGGTGAGGGTGCCTCCGCGAACCCCCGCGGACAAGGTCGCTGCAACATCCGCCAGTCGCAGGACGACCCCGTCGATCTGACTCATAACCTCATCGCTCCAGAATCGTGTCACGGTCGCGCCGCGAGATACGCGGACCTCCTCGCGTCATACGCCCTTGCCAGCTCGGTGTTGTGTTGCCCGCCATCCACCTCGATGACCCACTGCAACTCCGCGCAGTAGAAGTCGGCGACATACGGACCGATCGGGTGCTGACGGCGAAACTTCAGTCCCCGCAACCGACGGTCGCGGAGGACGGCCCAGAGCACAGACTCGGGCTTGCTCTGGTCGCCGCGGAGGGAACGGGCTCGGGCGAGCAGTTCCCCCGCGACGAGTCGCTCCGGTCCCATGTCTCCGGCACCCTCACCCGGCCTTCGGCCACCCTCTCCCAGTGGGAGAGGGCTGAGATCACCCCTTCACTTCGAACTCGGCGTCGATCGTGTCGTCGGGGCCCTTGCCTCCCGGGGCCGCCCCGGCCTCGGGGGCCGGGCCCCCGCGCTGGGCCGTGGCCGAAGCCTCGTAGAGCGCCTTGGAGAGGGCGTGGGCCGCCTGCTCGAGCGCGTCGTGCGCCGAGGTGATCGCGTCCACATCCTCGCCCTTGCTCATCTCGCGGGCCTTGGCCACCGCCGCCTCCAACGGGGCCTTGTCCGACGCGGAGAGCTTGGCGTCGTTCTCCTTGATCAGCTTCTCGGTCTGGAAGCAGAGGGCCTCCGCTTTGTTGCGGGCCTCGGCCAGACGATACTTCCGCTTGTCTTCCTCGGCATGGCTCTCGGCGTCCTTCCGCATCCGCTCGATCTCGCTCTCGTTCAGGCCGCTCGACTGCTCGATGCGGACCGTCTGCTCCTTGTTGGAGCCGAGATCCTTGGCGCTCACCGAGAGGATGCCGTTGGCGTCGATGTCGAACTTGACCTCGATCTGCGGCGTGCCGCGGGGCGCCGGCGGAATGCCCTCCAGGTTGAACTGGCCGAGCAGCCGGTTGTCGCGGGCCATCGGCCGCTCCCCCTGAAACACGCTCACCGTGACCGCCGTCTGGCTGTCGGCGGCCGTGCTGAACACCTGCTTCCGCTCCGTGGGGATCGTCGTGTTCCGCTCGACGAGCTTCGTGAAGATGCCCCCCTCGGTTTCGATGCCCAGCGACAGCGGGGTGACGTCGAGCAGCAGCACCTCCTGCACGTCGCCGCCGAGCACGCCCCCCTGGATCGCCGCGCCGAGCGCCACGACCTCGTCGGGATTCACGCCCTTGTGGGGCTCCTTGTTGAACAGCTTCTTGACCAGCTCCTGCACCTTCGGGATTCGCGTCGAGCCGCCGACCAGCACCACCTCGTCGATGTCCTTCGGGTCGAGCTTCGCGTCGCGGAGAGCCTGGAGCACCGGCCCCCGGCAGCGCTCGATGAGCCCGTCGCACATCTGCTCGAACTGGGACCGCGTGATCGTCATCTGCAGGTGCTTCGGCCCCGTGGCGTCGGCCGTGATGAACGGCAGGTTAATGTCGCTGCTCTGGGCACTCGACAGCTCCTTCTTGGCCTTCTCGCAGGCCTCCTGGAGCCGCTGCATCGCCATCGGATCCTTGCGGAGGTCGATCCCCTGCTCCCGCTGGAACTGATCGGCCACGTGGTTGATCAGCGTCTGGTCAAAGTCGTCGCCGCCGAGGTGCGTGTCGCCATTGGTGCTCACCACCTGGAACACGCCGTCCTTCGAGACGTCGAGCACTGACACGTCGAACGTGCCGCCACCGAGGTCGAAGACGACGATCTTTTCGTCCTTCTTCTTCTCTAGGCCGTAGGCCAGGGCCGCCGCGGTCGGCTCGTTGACGATCCGCATCACCTCGAGGCCGGCGATCTGGCCGGCGTCCTTGGTGGCCTGCCGCTGGGCGTCGTTGAAGTAGGCCGGGACCGTGATCA
>Ga0315904_10009465_pt1 | contig 12720 bp, 8 predicted proteins | sample LakEriMetagenome_6_FD_203529 | JGI IMG/M metagenome (GOLD analysis project Ga0315904, IMG submission 203529) | Freshwater fungal communities from buoy surface, Lake Erie, Ohio, United States - Buoy 12 MA120 | ecosystem: Environmental > Aquatic > Freshwater > Lake | place: USA: Lake Erie, Ohio...
CTGTTGCCAGACATCGACGATGTGGCCGTGCTGTACCGGAATCAAGGGGGTTGGGTGGCCCAAACCGACCACTACCTCGGCACCTACCCGCCCGCTCCGGACCTGTCCGGCTACACGCCGGGCACGAACGGACTCTTCTTCGCGCCCCAAGGCGGCTTGCGGGCCTCGGCCGTCGACCTCGTGCGGCTGTACGACGTGCTGGCGGACGGCGGCGGTCTCGTCGCGCCGGCCACCGCGGAGGCGCTCCGTGCTGAAGTTTGGTCCGCAAACGGCGCGAACGGCAACGACTACTACGGCCTCTTCTCGAGCTGGGGCCTCGGCATCCACCGCGCGAATACGGGCCCGGACGACGCCCTTTTCAGCGGCTTCGGCCCGCTCGTCGGGCACCCCGGCGAAGCGTATGGCCTCATCAGCGACGCCTACCTCGAACCCTCCTCGGGCTGGCGGTTCGCCTTCCTGACGAACGGCGCGTGGTCCGGCTACCCGCTGGGATCGACGGCGTGGTACGCCGTGGAAGAAGCGGTCTTTGCGGCACTCGCGGCCGACCTCGCCGGCTGCGCCGCCTCCGCCGTCCCCTCGGTCTCCCCCCTCCCGACCGCGGCCCACCCGGTCCTCGCCCCGAACCCGGCCCGCCCCGGCACCCCCCTCCTCCTCGGCTCCTCCCCCGCCGCGGGCCTCCTGCACTTCGCCCGCCCCGACGGCGCCACCGCCGCGACTTCGGCCGACGGCACGGTCCCCGACCTCGCCCCCGGCCTGTACCTCGTCAGTGCCCCCGGCCTCCCGGCACCGACCCGGCTCGTCGTGGCGCCCGAGCGCTGAGCCGAATCCGGCGCGCATTCGGCTCAATTTTTGCGTATTTTTGAGCCGAATAACCGCTTCCTTCGGCGCATGCGTTTCAATTGGCAACTCCCGGATTGGCCTCACTTCCGCTACGACCTCGCTGCGTTTGACGCAGCCCGGGTGGCGTACGCCCGTTTCGAAGGACGGCTGCAAGGGCTCCGAGAAGCCCTGCCCGACGGAGAACAGCGGGAAGCGGCGCTGCGCGCGTTGGTGCTTGAGGCCTTGAAAACGTCCGCCATCGAAGGCGAACTGTTAACCCCCGACGACATCGTGGCTTCCGTCCGCCAACAGCTCGGCTGGGACCCCGGCGCCATTCCCGTCCGCGACGCCCGCGCCCGCGGCATCGCCGAGGTCGTCGTGCAGGTGCGCGATGCGACGCAAGAGCCGTTGACCGAAGCGCTGCTGTTCGCTTGGCACGCGGCGTTGCTCGGGTCGGAAGCGGACATTGCCGTCGGGAAGTGGCGGACCCATCCCGATCCGATGCGCATCGTGTCCGGCCCGATGGGACGCGAAGTGGTGCATTTTGGGGCGCCGCCTTCGCAGCGGGTGCCCGAGGAGATGGCCCGATTCCTGATTTGGTTCAACTCCACCCGACCGGGCGGTCCGGAGGCCATCGATCACCCCCCGGTGCGCGCGGCCCTTGCCCACCTGTACTTCGAGAGCATCCACCCCTTCGAAGACGGCAACGGCCGCATCGGCAGAGCGCTCGCGGAGAAAGTGCTCTCCGAAGCTTCCGGGATGCCGATGCTGCTGGGCCTTTCCGCCGTGCTCGAGCGCAAACGGAAGGCCTACTATGCGGCGTTGCACCGGGCATCGCTGGACAACAACGTGCAGGATTGGTGCGATTTTTTTGTGCCGTGCGTGCTCGAAGCCATTGAGCGCAGTTGCGCATGGGTAGGCTTTAGCGTGGCCAAATCCCGATGGTACGCCCACTTCGGAGGCCAGCTTTCCCCGCGTGCCGCGAAAGTCATCGCCCGGATGTTCGCAGCAGGTCCCGAAGGGTTCGAAGGGGGGATGACGGCGGCGAAGTACATGCGCATCGCGGGAACCTCGAAGGCGACGGCAACGCGGGATTTGGCGGAGCTGGCGGCCTCAGGGGCCCTTGCCCGAGAGCAAAGCGGCCGCAACACCCGCTATCGGCTCACCGGGGTGTGAGTACCTTCGGGCCATGGAATCACAGCGGATTTTCCTGACCGGCGCATCGTCCGGCATCGGCGCGGCGACGGCAGAACTGGCCTTGAAGCAAGGGCATCGGGTGTGGGGCATGGCGCGCAGTGCCGGGCAGCTGGCGGAGCTCGTGGAGCGGTTTCCCGGCGCCGCGGGCTATACGCTCGGTGACGTGCGCGATCCGGAGGCGGTGCAGGAGGCCGTGGCGGCTGCGGCGGCGGAATGGGGCGGGCTCGATGCCGCAGTACCGAACGCCGGTGTCGGGATGTTCAACCCGCTGGAATCCGCGCCGCTCGCCGAATGGACGCAGATGGTCGAGGTGAACGTGGTGGGGGTGCTGAACGTGGTGCACGCGGTGCTGCCGCACCTGCTCGAAAGCGGCGGAACCCTCGTGAACATCGGATCGGTGGCGGCCCGCAACGTCTTCGCGAACAGCGGCGTGTACTGCGCCACAAAGCACGCGGTGCTGGCGATTTCCGAGGCGCTGCGAATCGAATGCGGCGGACGCATCGGCGTGACCACTGTAAATCCAGGGGCCGTGCACACCCCCTTCATCGACGCCACGCAGAACGCCGAGCTGCGCGAGAACTACCGCGGACAGTTCGAGGCAGGCCTCGATCCGCAGGTCATCGCCGAGGCCGTCCTGCTCGCCATCGGTTCGAAGGGCCGGGCCGTATACAGCGAACTGACCGTGCGCCCCGACCGGCGCGCATGAACCTCGCCTTCCTCACCAGTTCGACCGGCTACGGCGGCCTCGAACAAAACCTCGTCCGGCACGCCCGGTGGATGCGCGAGCGGGGCCATGCCGTGACCGTGTTCTGCGTGCCCGGCAGCCCGACGGCCGCCGCGGCCGAGGCCGAACTCGGCGCGGAGGCGGTGCGTGCGATGCGGAGGCAACGGAGGTACTTCCCCGGGCCGGTGGTGCGGGAGGTGGCGCCGCAGCTTGCGGGGATGGAGGTGCTGTGGGTGCGGGATCCGCGGGATTTGGCCCTGGCGGGCCGGGCCGCCAGGAAGGCCGGAATCGCGTGCATCTTCCAGCAAGGCATGCAGCTGCCCCGGCCGCGCCGGCTGCCTTGGCACCGCGTGCGTTACGGCCGCGTCACCCGCTGGGTCGCTCCGCTGGAGCACCTGAGGGAGGAGGTCCTGCGCAACACGCCGCTCGATCCGCAGCGCGTCCGCGTCATCCCGCTGGGCCTCGAAGACCACTGGTACGGGCCGCTGCCGGACGTGCAAGAGGCCCGGGCCGCGCTGAACCTGCCGGCGGAAGTTCGGCTCGTGGGCTGCTTCGGCCGCCTCGATCCGCTCAAAGGGCAGCACGTGCTCATCGAAGCGCTTGCGCACCTGCCGGAATCCACGCACGCCCTGATTCTCGGGGACGCGACGGTCAACGCCGACGGCGGGTACGCGGCTGGACTTGGGCCGCGGGCCGAGGCGCTGGGTGTGGCGCACCGCGTGCACTTCCGGCCGGGGATGCGGGATGTGCGGCCGGCGTACGCGGCGCTGGACGTCTTTGCGCTGTGCAGCGCGTCGGAGAGCATTGGCATGGTGACGCTCGAGGCGCTCGCGTGTGGGCTGGCCGTGGTAGGAACCGAGGCGGGCGGGACGCCGGAGGTGCTGGGGCACGGGCGGTGGGGGCTGCTGGTACCGCCGGACGATGCGGAGGCGCTGGCGCAGGCGGTGGAGGCCGCGCAGGAGCAGGAGCGGCGGGGCGAGGCCGTGGCGCAGAATGCGCGGGGCGGGGTGGTGGACCGCTGGGAGGCGCTGTGCGCGGAAGCGGCTGCCGCGGGCCGCTGACCTACCTTTGCAGGCCCATGGCCACGCTCCACGACGAAATCTCCCGCCGGCGCACGTTCGCCATCATCAGCCACCCGGATGCCGGCAAGACCACGCTGACCGAGAAGTTCCTGCTCTTCGGCGGCGCGATCCAAACCGCCGGTGCCGTCAAGAGCAACAAGATCACGAAGACCGCCGCGTCGGACTTCATGGAAATCGAGCGGCAGCGCGGGATCTCGGTCGCTACGTCGGTCATGGCGTTCCACTACAAGGACCGTTTGGTCAACCTGCTCGACACCCCGGGCCACAAGGACTTTGCCGAGGATACCTACCGCACGCTCACCGCGGTAGACAGCGTCATCCTCGTCATCGACTGCGTCAAGGGCGTCGAGCCCCAAACCGAACGGCTCATGGAGGTCTGCCGGATGCGCAACACGCCGGTGATCATCTTCATCAACAAGCTCGACCTCGAAGGCCGGGATCCGTTCGATCTGCTCGACGAGCTCGAGGCGAAGCTGGCGATCAAGGTCCGGCCGCTGAGTTGGCCCATCAGCGGCGGGCACACCTTCCGCGGCGTGTACAACCTCTACGACCACAACGTGCGGCTGTTCAACCCGGACAAGACGCGCATCGCGAAGGAAGTGGTGGCCATCGACGACCTGCACGACCCCGCCCTCGACGCCCTGGTGGGCGACAAGCACGCGGCGCAGCTGCGCGAAGAGGTGTCGCTCATCGACGGCGTGTATCCTGTTTGGGATGCCGCACCTTACCTCGAAGGGGCCATCGCTCCGGTGTTCTTCGGGAGCGCGGTGAACAACTTCGGCATCCAAGAGCTCCTCGACACGTTCATCGCCATCGCCCCCGACCCGCGGCCCCGGCCCACCGACCGGCGCGACGTGGCCCCCGAAGAAGGGGCCTTCACCGGTTTTATTTTCAAAATTCACGCAAACATCGATCCGCGGCACCGCGACCGCATTGCCTTCTTGCGGGTGTGCAGCGGGACCTTCCGGCGCAACACGTTCTACCACCACGTCCGGCTCGACAAGGACCTGAAGTTCGCAAATCCGGCCACCTTCCTCGCCCAAGACAAGAGCGTCATCGACGAAGCGTACCCCGGCGACGTGGTGGGCCTGTACGACACCGGCTCCTTCAAAATCGGCGATACCATTACAGAAGGTGAAGAGCTTCAATTCCGTGGTATTCCGAGCTTTAGCCCAGAGATATTCAAGGAACTCGTGAACAAAGACCCGATGAAGAGCAAGCAGCTCGAGAAGGGCATCCAGCAGCTCACAGACGAAGGCGTCGCGCAGCTGTTTGTCCGCGAGTTAGGCAACCGGAAAATCGTGGGCACGGTGGGCGAGCTCCAGTTCGAAGTCATCCAGTACCGGCTCGAGCACGAGTACGGAGCACGCTGCGAATTTCAACCTAAGAATTACTATAAGGCCTGCTGGATCGTGTCCGATGACGCCACGAAGCTCACCGAGTTCAAACGCATCAAGGGCCAGGACATGGTCCGGGACAAGGACGGCAACGACGTCTTCCTCGCTCCGTCGAAGTTCCTGCTCGACATGGAGATACGAAACTACCCGGAGCTGACGTTCCACTTCACGTCGGAATTCAAAACTGCCGTCGCGTGAGCCGGCGTACCTTCGGAGCATGGTGAATCTGCGGTCGTTCCTGTTAGCAGTTGCGGTGTTCGGGGGTGCCGCGGCGGGCGCCACGGCCCAAACCGACCCTCCCCCCGTGGTCCAAGTCTCCGGCATGGTGGTCACCGGTGATTCGCTCTCCCCCCTCCCCTACGCCACGGTCTTCCGGACTCGGGATCAGCGCGGTACGACCACGGACATCAACGGTTTCTTCAGCCTACCTGCCCTCGCCGGCGACACGCTGCGCATCAGCACCATCGGCTTTGTCGGCCGCGCCATCGTGGTGCCGGCCAGCTCCGACCGCTTCAACGCGGTCCTGCCCCTGCTCCGCGACACGGTCACCCTCGGCACCGCCACGGTGAACCCGTGGCCGTCGCGCGAGCGGTTCCGCGAAGAATTCATGGCCCTGACGATGGCACCCGACGCCTACACCATCGCGAACGAACGCCTCGACCCCGTCGCCCTCTTCGACCGGCTCTCCTACATCGAACCGGATGCCGCCGAAGTGGGCCGGACGTGGTCCACGGCGCAAGCGCAGCAAGCCGCCGCGCTCGGGATGATGCCGACCGTCAGCGTGTTGAACCCCGCCGCTTGGGCCGCATTCATCCGTGCCCTGCGCTCCGGCGAATTGCGGCAATGACGGCGGGCGGGCGCCTCTTCCTTCTCCTTTTCTGTGCGGCCGGAGTGGCTGCACAGGCCCAGCAGGTCACCGGCCGGGTCACCGACCGCACGGGGCTGGCCTTGCCGGGCGCCTCGGTGGTGGTCGTGGGCGCGCCGGACCGAGTCACGGCCACCGGGCCGGACGGCTCCTACCGCCTCGATTTGCCCAGCGCAGGGACGTGGACGCTCGTCGCCTCCTTCGTGGGGTACGAATCCGGCCGCAAATCCGTGGAAGCGGCAGACGGTGCTGTGCGGCTCGACTTCCGGCTCGCCGAGGGCATCGCCATCGGAACTTCCGAGGTCATCGCCGACGGCACCCGGACGGCCCCGGTCCAACGCATCGACCCGCGCGTCGCCAGCCGCATCCCCTCGCCGCGCGGCACCATCGAAGACCTGCTCCTGCAAGCTCCGGTCAACTTCACCAGCGAACTCTCCTCGGGATACAACGTGCGCGGCGGCAGCTTCGACGAAAACCTCGTCTACGTCAACGGCATCGAGGTGTACCGGCCGTTCCTCGTCCGCTCGGGACAGCAAGAAGGCCTGTCGTTCCCGAACCCCGACATGGTGGACCGCATCGTCTTCTCCGCCGGCGGCTTCGAGGCGCGCTACGGGGACAAACTCAGCTCGGTCCTCGACATCACCTACCGCCGTCCCACCGAGCGCGCCGTGCGGGCCACCGCCAGCCTGATGGGCGCGAACGTAGCGCTCGACGCGGTGGACGGGCGCACAGACGGCCCACAGCGCTGGTCGTTGAATGCCGGCGTGCGGTACCGCGACAACGCCTACGTCCTCGGAAGCCTCGACGAAACCGGCGAATACAACCCGCGGTATATCGACGCACAGGCCTTGTTCACGTGGGACGTGGACGGCTACGGCCCCTGGCAGGTCGAAGCGCTCGGCGTCTTCGGCCGCAACGACTTCCGGTTCGTCCCGAAAACGCGCACCACCGACGTGGGGAACATCAACGAAGCGCTGCGGCTGACGATTTACTTCGACGGCAGGGAGCATACCTGGTATGAGACGGGGTTTGGTGCGCTGAGCGCCGTGCGGATCACAGACGCGTCGGTGCTGCGGTTCACGGCCTCGGCCTTTTCCACGTCGGAGCAGGAGCAATTCGACATCCTCGGAGCCTACTTCCTCGACGAACTGGACCGCGACCTCGGCTCCGATGCACTCGGCGAGGTCGTCGTCAACCGCGGCGTCGGGGCCTACCTCGACCACGCCCGCAACCGACTGTCCGCCCGGGTCGGCACCTTCGCCGTGCGCGGAACGCACCGTGCGGCGGGGTCGCGCCATGCCACCGAATGGGGCGTGCAGAGTGCCACCGAGCGGGTGGAAGACACGCTGAACGAGTGGTCGCTGGTGGACTCGGCGGGGTACATCGCACCGCGGCCGCCGAACGACCAGCCCGACCCGGGCATCTTCCTCGACGACGTCGTGCGGGCGGAGAACCGGTTCACCGCGCTGCGCACCACGGCCTTCGTGCAGCACAACCGGACGTGGTCGCAGGGCGAAGGGCGGCGCTGGGAGGCGACGGTCGGGATGCGGGCGCACCACTGGACGCTCAACGGCGACCTCGTGGGCGGGCCGCGGGCGCATGTGAGCCGGACGACCCGGTCGGGGGATGTGTGGAAACTTGCGGGCGGGATGTACTACCAGCCGCCGTTTTACCGGGAGATGCGGAGGTTCGACGGGACGCTCAACACGGACCTGCGTGCGCAGCTCGCCCTCCATGCCGTGCTGACCTCGGACCGCGTGGTGCAGTGGTACGGCCGGCCGTTCAAGGTGGTGACGGAAGTGTACTGGAAGTCGCTGCGGGACCTGGTGCCGTACGAGCTGGAGAATGTGCGTCAGCGGTACTATGCCGAGAATTTGGCCCGCGGGTACGCCGCGGGTGCAGACTTCCTGCTCAACGGCGAGTTCATCTCCGGCATCCAAAGTTGGCTGCGGCTCTCCATGCTCTCGACCCAGGAGGACCTGTCGAACGACGACCACTGGAACTACCTCAACGACGAGGGCGCAGTGATCATCGAGGGGTTCACCCTGAACAACGTCGCGGTGGACAGCGTGCGGGTATCGCCCGGACTCATCCCCCGTCCCACCGACCAACGCTTCAACGCGAGCCTCCTGTTCCAAGACGAGATGCCCGGCAACCCGGCCTACAAGGTGCTCGTCAGCCTCTACTTCGGGACGGGCCTGCCCTTCGGACCGCCGGATTACAACCGCTACCGCGACATCCTGCGCACGCCGCCGTACCGCCGCGTCGACATCGGCTTCTCGCGCGACCTCTTCTTGGAGGACGAACGCGGCCGGAGCGGCTTCATCGCACTGGAAATCTTCAACTTGCTGGGCATCCGCAACACCATCAACCACACGTGGATCGAGGACGTCAACGGGCGGCTGTACGCCATCTCGAACTACCTGACGGACCGGCGGGTGAATTTGAAGGTGGGCTTCACCTTCTGACGGAGGCGCTCAGCGCTTGATCCAGCGGGCAGCACCGCAGGTGCCGTCGACGCAGTGCAGGACGTGGTACAGGCCCGGAGACCAGTCGGTGGCGGCGATGCGGCCTGTGCCGAGCGGCGCGTCGTGCAGGCGGCGGCCGGCGGCGTCGAAGACGACGACGCGGTCGGTGGCGGCCCCGCGGAGCGTGAAGCCGTCGGCGCTGCCGGGGTTCGGGTAGAGGGCGACTTCCGGCGCGGCGGCTTCTTGCACCCCCACGGCCGGGCAGTCGCCGCCGTAGAGGTCGATGGCATAGGTGTTCGTCACCGGAACGCCGGGGTCGGCGAATCCGAACGAAATCCAGTGGATGAGAGCGTCTTGAAGCTCGGGGTCGCCGAGGGCGTAGCCGAGTTCGAGGTCGGTGGAGGGCGAAGCGAAGCTGAGGGTGTAGCAGCGGGTTTGGTCCAAACAGACCTCCTCCCCCCAGTGGGTCCACGCCGAAGAGGCATCCAGAACCGCAGATCCTGAAGCCAATGGCACCGACTCCCCGTACTCCGTGAGCGACCACGCCAGCTCGACCGGACCGTCCACGCCGAAGGCATTCATGCGCACCTTCACGGGCAGGCAGCCGCCCGTGCCGGTCCCGGCGAACTCGAACGTGCGCGGCGTCCATGTCACATCCTGCGTGCAGGCCAGTTCGCTCCCGAAGCCCGTGTACAGATCCAGCACCGCCGGCAGGTCCGCGTCCGTAGGCAGCTCGGGGGTGCGGTCGAGGGTATGCAACGAAAAATCGCCGATGCCGAAGTAGATGGTTTCTTCCTCGGCCCACACCGTGCCGGCCGCGTCCAGCAAGGTCCACGAGGGGTAGGAAAAGTCGGCGAACGTCGGATTCGCAACCAGGACGCGCACGAGCGTCGTATCGAAGGGATCGAGCCAACACGCTTGCACGTCCAACGCGTCGCAGGCCGGGGTTTGGGCCAAGACGGCCGCGGGACTCAACAGGGCGAGGAGGGCGAGGTGCTTCATGGGGTCTCGGAGGTGCGGCGCAGCAGGGTTCGGAATTCGTCAGGCGTCACGATGGGGATGTGCCATTTGCGGCACCGCTCGTACTTCGCGGGACCCATCTCCGGACCCGCTACTACGGCTGCGATTCGGGGTGTCACCGTCGGCAAGGCGCGCAACCCATGCGATTCCGCCTCGTGGCGCAGCCCGTCCTTTTCGTCCGTGTTCAGACCCGACATCACGAAGCTGTCCCCGGACTTCAGCTGCTTCAGCGCCCGCGTCGGTGACCAGCGGACCAGCGGATGCACAGGCGCCGCGGCGCTGCGGCCCAAACCCGCACCCCCGGCGATCTCCACCCGATACGGGGCGAGCGGCACCTCGCGCACCAGAGAAGCAAAATCCGACAATCCTTTGATTTCCATGGCACGAACGACGACTTCCGCACAGACGCGCGCATCGCTCTCCGGGTTGTGGTGCTGCAGCGGAATTTCGAGGTGGCGCGCCAGCACCTTCAAACCGTGCTTCGGCAGGTCTGGCCACACTGCCTTTGCCAAATCCCACGTGCAATGAAACAGCGGCACCTCCCCCCGCCAGCCGGCAGCATCGAGCGCCACGCCGAGGTGCCTCCGCTCGACCGTCGACGCATTGTGCGCCACGAGCGGCGAATCGCCGATGAGCGGCCGAAGCTCCTCCCACACTTCGACAAAGCTGGGCGCCTGCATCACGTCCTTGAGGGTATACGGCAGGTTCCAGCGCTGCCAGTCGCCAAATTCCGCAATCGCCGGACGCACCCGCGACCGGAAACGGCCCACTTCCTTGCGGTCCTCCATGACGATCACTCCGACCTCGCACACGTTCCCCGTGTCGCTTGTCGCGCACTCCAAATCAATCGCGGCAAAGCGCATGCGGCAAAGTTACTCGGGCTGCCCGGGTTTTACGTCGCACAACGCCTGCAAACCCGCGTAGTCCACAATGCGCACCCCGAGGGCTTCCGCCTTCGTCAACTTCGAACCCGCCGCCTCCCCGGCCACGAGCAGGTCCGTGGCCTTGCTGACCGACCCGGTGACCTTGCCGCCTTGGGCGCGGATGAAGTCCGACAGCGCATCGCGCGAAACCGGATGGGTGCCTGTGATCACCACCGTCAGCCCGGCGAGGGCGTCCCCCACGGGCCCGGCCGGTGCCGTAGACTCTAACTGCACCCCTGCTGCCGCAAGCCGGGCGAGCTCTTCGCGGTTCTCCGGGCGGCTGCCCCATGCAACGACGCTCCGGGCGATTTCCGGCCCGATGCCGTGCACCGAAGCCACCGCCGCTTCATCGGCGGCAAAGAGTGCCTCGGCGGACCCGAAGGCCCCCGCGAGCACGGCAGCCACCTCCTCCCCTACGTGGCGGATGCCGAGTGCAAAGAGGACGGCAGAGAACGGCCGCGCCTTCGCCGCTTCGATGGCGGCGAGGAGCTTGAGCAGGTTTTCGCGGGGGTGGAACTTGCGGGCGGGGGAGAGCCGTTCCGCGAGCTTCAGCAGGGCGGCCACGTCGTCCGGCGGGAAGCCCCAGAGGTCCCGGTCGGGGTCGAGGGCGCCCGGGCCCGCGAGGAGGTCGTGCGGGGCGTCGACCGCGGCGGCGGCGGCTTCGAGCGCCGGAGCCGCGAAGGTGCCGGCCACTGCGATGCCCCACACCGCCCGCCAATCCGATGCCGCCGCGAATTCTGCGGCCCACGGGGCTCGGGCGAGGATGCCCGGCACCGACGCGGCCGCCACACCGGTCTTCGAACGGGAGAACCACGAGGCGAGCGCTTGGGCCCACCGCAACCGCTGCTCCTCGGGGGACTCCGCCTTTTCGCGCGGCTTGAACACCCACATCCGGTCCGCCCACGCCGCCGGATCGCCGGCCTGCGCGGGAAGCTCCATCAAATCGGCGCCCGAGGCCACACCTGCCCGTTCGATGAGCAGATCCACCATCTCGCCGCCGAGGCCGAGGATGTTCATCGCCTTGCGGCTGCCGAAGTGCTCGATGCGGAAGCGCACCTGACCGGGACAGCCCGTGGCGTTGAGGCAGTAAGCGCGGGCTTCGCCGGCTTCCCGGACCAGCGGCGATCCGCAGGCCGGACAGGCTGCGGCGAAGGCGGGCGGAAGGGCGCCGTCGGGCCGCAGGGAAAGCTCGACGGCCACGACCTTCGGGATGATTTCGCCGCCCTTTTCGACGTAGACCGCGTCGCCGATGCGCACGTCGAGGGCCGCCATCACGTCGGCGTTGTGCAGCGATGCGCGGGCCACGCGGGTCCCGGCGATGACGACGGGGGCGAGTTCCGCGACCGGCGTCACCGCGCCCGTGCGGCCGACTTGGTAGGTGATGCCGTCGAGGCGGGTGAGGGCGCGTTCGGAGGGGAATTTGTAGGCGATGGCCCAGCGGGGGGATTTGGCCGTCAGGCCCAAACTCTCCTGCTGCGCGAACGCGTCCACCTTGACCACCACCCCGTCGGTCGCGAACGGCAACGCGTGGCGAGCGGTCTCCCAATGCGTCAAGAACGCGACGATTCCCGCGGCGTCGGTCGCCGTCTCGAGCATCCGACGCGACGCATCCGGCACCCGGAAGCCCCAGGCCGCCGCCATGGAAAGCGCCTCGGCATGCCCCGCCGCCCCGCCGCCCCCGACGAAGCCGTACACCACGCAGTCGAGCCCGCGCCGCGCCACGACCCGCCCATCGAGGCTTTTGAGCGTCCCGGCCGCCGTGTTCCGCGGGTTCATGAACGCCTCCTCCCCCGCCGCCTCGCGCTCCGCGTTGAGCGCCTCGAAGGCCTCGAACGGCAGGAAGATCTCCCCGCGGACCTCGAGTTCCTCCGGGGCCCCGTCGCGCAGGACGAGCGGGATGCTGCGGATGGTCCGCACGTTCGCCGTCACGTCTTCGCCCACCGATCCGTCGCCGCGCGTGACGGCACGCTCGAGCCGCCCGTGGCGGTAGCGCAGGCTGATGGCCACCCCGTCGTACTTGAGTTCGAGGGCAAAGCGCACCGGGGCGCCGTCGAGCCCTTCGCGCACCCGCTCGACCCACGCCTCCACCTCGGTCGGGCTGTACGTGTTCGTCAGGGAGAGCATGGGCGCCGTGTGCGGGACTTTCTCGAAGGACCCGCTGAAGTCCGCTCCGACTCGTGCGGTGGGCGAGGTGGGATCCGCGTGCTCGGGATGGGCGCGTTCGA
>Ga0315904_10009469_pt1 | contig 12718 bp, 18 predicted proteins | sample LakEriMetagenome_6_FD_203529 | JGI IMG/M metagenome (GOLD analysis project Ga0315904, IMG submission 203529) | Freshwater fungal communities from buoy surface, Lake Erie, Ohio, United States - Buoy 12 MA120 | ecosystem: Environmental > Aquatic > Freshwater > Lake | place: USA: Lake Erie, Ohio...
AAAATGAGAGAGATTTTTGAATTAAATTCAGATTCAGGTCACGTTTACGAGGTTAAGAAAATATAATAATATGGTCCCGTAGCATAATTGAATAATGCAACTCACTTCTAATGAGTAGATTCCAGGTTTGAATCCTGGCGGGACTACACTAATACATTACCATGAATTTCACGATGACAATTAGAACAAACTAAAATACATTTATCCAATTCTTTTTTAATTAAATCATCAAATTTGTATTGTCTAATATGCGCTATTGTAAAATCCTTTTCACTTGGGTTTTTATGATGAAAATCTAATGCCCCTATGTATTTTTTATATCCACATATTTCACAACAACCACCCTTGTAATCAACCATCTCCTGTTTTAATTTTTTTGTACGATCAACAACTTGTGTAGTTGTACAAGACTTACAATAAACAGAACCACCAATTTTACCACGCCTATTGTAAAATTCACTAATACTGCATTCGTTTTTACATTTTGGGCAATATTTTCTATCACCATAATCTTTTTTACCCTGATATAAAAAACTTTTTGTTTCAAAAGTTAAACCATGTTTCTTAACCCAATACCTAACAGTGGTTAAAGACTTACCGGTTTCTTTACTAATTCGATTCAAAGATTTACCATCTTCAATAAATTTTTCTAATTCTTCTTTTTTCATAGTTTAATGGATTATATTATATAAATATCCAACTAAACTAAAAAAGTTGATTTTTTTAAAAAAAATATTTATATTTGCGTTATGGAAGACATATTTGAACAACTACACCAAGAATTTATTAATTCAGAAGAATTTATAAATTATCTTAAAGAACTTGACGAATATTCAGAAAAATATGTATCTTTGTAAAAATTAAATATATGAACAAAGAACTTATCGCCCTATTTTTTTCTATGGATCACGAAGCAGACGAACTACTTGAAGTATTCAATAAGAAACAACTATTAGATTTTTATATCAATGGGTGTGAATTAAGATTACGAATGGATTACCGATTGAAAGACTTTAATAAGTTTCATAAAGAAACAGGTATTAGTTTTGGTAATCTAATATCAAATAAGTACAATTTAGCAAAACAATTAAACGTATTAAAAATTGCGTTAGAAAAACTTGGAGTTAAAGGTATTGAAGAAACTGAACATATAATGTTAAATAATTAATGAAATCATTTAAAGATATAGAATTTAAACCACATCCAATGGGAGAAGGACATCACGGATTAATCTTTTTCCCAAATGGGTATGGTGTATCTGTTGTTAGATATAAAAGCCCATTATCCAAAACTTTTAGTTCCTACACGTCAAATGATAATGAGTGGGAAGTTGCTGTTATTGTTGGAAACAAAGATGATTGGCAACTTTGTTATGATACTGAAATAACATCTGACGTATTAGGACATCTAACTGAAGGTGAAGTAGATTGGGTAATGTTACAGGTTCAACAACTATGAGTTTAGATAAGTCGTTTTCAGAATATATTGATCAATTTTTACCTTATATAAAAAATTTAATGTTACATCATTATAAGGATGATGACACAATAACATTTTACTTACATGATAAAAAACAAAAGACACACTTTGTGTTTTTTCATTTTTTAAATGCTGGTTACGGAAAAGACTTAAACTGTTCATATAAACTTTATGATGAACTTCAAGCATTCTTTAGTGATAAGACCGACGAATTATTATTATCTTGGTTTAAAGAAACATATGATATTGAATTCCAAAGACTTATACCAACGCCACTAGTTAGTCGTTTATAGATATTTATATATAACCTCTCAGGGATTTGTTATTTTTACCCTTTTGTTTAATACTCGGCCGTAAATGCAATAAAGAAAATTTAACTCGGTAGTTGAGAACAACAAAGAAAATCACATGGTGTAATTGGTTAGCACAAAAATTGGTGTAGGTTTGAATCCTACTGTGATTTCTTTTATCTTTTCCTATATTTATTACATATGGAATTTAGACAGATATATTCACTTGCAAAAGCATTAACCAAATTAGTTGAGGCCGAAATGATTGATATGGCCATAACAAGACAAAAAATAAAAAATTTGGTATCAAGTGACCATTTTGGTCAATTAATCATGTCAAAAGCACCAACAACTGCAGATAAACTTAAAATTATCGTAACATCATGGTTTATAATTAATAAACCAAATCTTAAACCTGAAGATATTAATAGAATAGTTAGTAATCTTTATGTCCTAACGGTTGATATCTACGATGAAATGGGTTATAAAAGTGAAACATGTGATGTCTGTGCTGGTGATGGTTATGATGATTGTTCTAGTTGTGATGGTAGTGGTGAACAAGATTGTAGATATTGTGATGGTGAAGGAACTGAAGAATGTTATGAATGTAGTGGTGAAGGAACTGAAGAGTGTAGGTATTGTGATGGTAAAGGAACTGAAATTGAAACGGAAGAAGATGATGAAGGAGAAGAAGTTGAAGTTGAAGTAGAATGTGTTCATTGCGATGGTGAAGGCACCGAAAGATGTAGAAATTGTGGTGGACAAGGAAATTTTGAGTGTAGTGCTTGTGAAGGTAGTGGTACTGAAACTTGTGATCCTTGTGATGGAAATGGACACGAAGATTGTGATAACTGCGGTGGTAGTGGAGAAATTGATAGTTATAATTATTATTACAATATTGAAAGAGTTGATTATTTAATTCTTGGAAAAACTTTAGAAAAATATATTGATAAACCATTACCAAAGGGAACTTTTGATGATATTGAATATAATAATCCTTCTTTTGATTATTATATGATATTAAAGTCAAGTAGTTATATGAGTGAAGAAGATGTTGATGATACAAGAGAACTATATGGTATGGAAGATAATTTTGTAATTATTGAAAATATTGATAAACTTGAAAATACTAATATTAGAGTTCACGGACTTTATTAACCATTAACATATTTATAAATAAAATAATATGAAAAGAATTATAAAGATTACGGAATCAGATTTAGCAAGAATTGTTAGAAAGACATTAAAAGAAGATAAGGATAAAAATCCACTTTATAATGATATAAAAGATATATTATGGGATTCATATGAATCTCAAGAATCTAAAGTATTTATATTAAGACAAATCGCTGATGAAATAGAAGGTGATATGGATTTAAGAAGTGACGTTTCAAAAAGATGGTCAAAAGAAAAGGAAGGACCGATAAATAGATTTTAATAAAAAATATGAAAAAAATAATAAGACTTACAGAATCAGATTTAGCAAGAATTGTTAAACGAACAATAAATGAAATGGAGGATGAAGACTTCATGAAAGGTGCTGATAGAAATTGGGAAGATAGAATGGAAGATGAGGATGACGATTATAGTGGATTGAAAGATGTTCATCGTAAATGGTACGATCAAAATATGGGAAAACATAAAGAAGATAGAGATGAGGATGACGATTATAAAGACAGAAGTATGTATAGTCCATATTATGGTGATGACGAAGACTTTGAAGAAGACGAAGAGTGGGGTGAAACCGATATGGGAGAAGAAGAACTTCAAGATTTAATTGAAGATGCAAGAGACATTTTAGAAAATGAACTTGGTTTTTCAATTGATGCTATTAATGAAATGGATGAATTTGATATTGTTGACGCACTACATGATCATGGTTATGATGAATTGGCATATGATATTGAACATTTAATGGAAGTAGAAGGTTTTTATAATGACGTTGTAGAATACGAACCATACGAAGACGAAGAGGATCATGAAGAGGAAGAATTGGAAGAAGGTTTTGATGACGACCTAACAAAACACAGATTCAAAGATTATCACCCAGCAAGATTTAGAAAATTACCAAAAATGTTTGAACCAGGAATGGAAGACCCTGAAGGAACAATGTTAATGGGAACAGAAGAAGAACCATTTGATGATTATGATTATTTAGGTAATATTGATTTTAATGATGAAGATGAAGATTACGAAGATGAAGATTTCGCATAAATAAATAAATAAATAAAATGAAAAAAATAATTAGATTAACAGAATCAGATCTTACAAGAATTGTAAGACGAGTGATAATGGAAGAAAAATCTTCTGATATATATACGAGGTTTAAAAATAATTTACTAAATGAAGATTTTAAATCTTTATTAACTAATATGCAAAATGAAACAAATAGTTTGGTTAGTAGTTTAGTTGGAAAAACTGTTGATTTAGGTGGGTCGTTAGCAGGTTATAAGGACACAATTGAAACTGTAAATATAACAAGTCAACTACAATCGGGAGGGTTATCAATACAAATAAAAACCAAACAATATGGAGTTACAATTGAATTTATGATTGGAGTTTACATTGACCCAAAAAATCCAAATGTAACACAAGTCGGTATTAATGTGACAGGAAATCAATCTCAATTAGACCCAACTCCACAAAATATAGCATCAGTGATTGAAAAAATTTCACCAAAAAAAATAAAATATAATTTTCCAAATAGTGTAGATTTTTTAAATACTTTATCACAGGGTTTAACAAATTTAATTGCAAAATATAAAACAGGTGGAGTAGCGACTAAATAAAAAAATAATAAAAACACTTGTCAATTAAAAAAAAACACGTATATTTGTATAAGAATTTAAACTTTTAGTAAACAACGATATATTTATAACAAAAAATGAAAACAACTCTAAGACATATGGTCATTTGTAACAAGCCGAACAATCAGTGGTTGTTTAGCTATCTTACGCAAAGACAGTCTCGGGCAATTTCATTTATTAGTTGATAAAGATTAACAAAAATATAAAAGGAATATAAGACCCGAACTCAAAAAAAGTTCGGGTTTTTTTATACCCAAAAAATTTGGTCTCTTAGTTTAACTGGAAAAATACGTGTCTTGTAAACATGAGTTATCGGGTCAGTTCCGATAGGGACCTCAAAAGAAAAAGTTCTTTGACATATTGGCCTTATTTATTGTCTCGTAGCCTAATGGCAGGGCACCGGATTTTGGCTCCGGGTGTGTTGGTTCGACCCCAGCCGAGACAACGATAAAAAATGGAAGTCTAATTGCAGCGGCCTGCAACCCCGTCTTGAAAACGGGCGGTACCTAAAGGTATGGGGATCGACACCTCAGGCTTCCTCCAAAAAATAACGAGTGTGTGGTGTAATGGTTGCACAGGATGTTTGGGACATTCGGGAGACGTTCGATTCGTACACATTCGACAATCGTATAAAAAAGTTTTGACCAAAATTGGTTTTTACGACAAATTAAGATATTTATAAGTATGGAAACAGAAATTATAAAAAATTGTAAAACAAAATCAGAAGCTGTTCGTTCTATATATGGATACGATAACGGGACATCAAGAAGAAAGTTTGAAAAGCTTATTAAAGAAAATGAGATTGATATTTCACATTTAACTAAACAACCTTTTATCTATGAAAGAAAAATAAAAGATTGTCCTGTTTGTGGAAATAAATTTGAAACAATTGTTAATCATAAACGAGAAAAGACCACCTGTTCATACTCTTGCTCAAACACGTATTTTAGATCGGGGGAAAATAACCCAAATTATGGTAATTTGTCAGGGGAAAAAAATCATTACAGAAGAATCTGTTTTGAACACCATAAAAAAGAATGTGTTGTTTGTGGAGAAAATAAAATAGTTTCAGTTCATCACTATGATGAAAACCATAATAATAATGAAGTTGAAAATTTAATACCCTTATGTCCAACCCACCATCAATATGTACATTCAAGGTATAAAGATGAGGTTATGGATAAAATAAACGAATTTAGAAATAAATTAATAAACAAATAAAAACAAGTGTTATGGAAAGTGACAAGTATGACAAGAAAAATCCCCTCGAAGCTCATGTGGACGGGCACTCCGCTTTTAACGGAGGGGTAGTAGGTTCGAGGCCTACCGGGGGGACACCTTAAAGATCTCGTAGCTCAGTTGGTTTAGAGCACTCCACTTTTAATGGAGGGGTCGTGAGTTCGAGCCTCACCGGGATCACAAAAAAAATTTGGTAATTAAAAAAAAAGTATTACCTTTGTAGAAATTAAATGCACCTTTAGCTCAGCTGGTAGTAGCGGTTGTTTTACATACAACAGGTCACAGGTTCGATCCCTGTAGGGTGTACGAGAAGTTTACGGTAAGTTCCTATAAACCGTGTTTGGGAGAGTTGAGCAATTGGTTGGCTCAGCAGACTGTAAATCTGTCGTCGTGAGACCTTGGGGGTTCGAGTCCCTCCTCTCCCACCAAAAGGATCAGAAGCTTAAGTGGTATATAGCTACGGCCTGTTAAGCCGAGGATAGTAGGTTCGAGTCCTACCTGGTCCGCAACCATGGGTACCACCGAGACGTGACTGACGGGTCCGCTGACGAGCTGAGGAGGTGGTTAAGAAATATCCCTAAATACGTACCAGCTCATATAGCTCAATTGGTGAGAGCGCCGACCTGATACGTCGGAGGTTATAGGTTCGAGTCCTGTTATGAGCACAATGGAAAGTAAACCCTGAAGGCGACGGGACATGCCTGCTAAGCATTGTGATCGGTGAAAATCCGATTGTGGATCGTTACCACTGCTTTCCTCAAAAATGCCGATAGAAAAGGTTTTCGGTCCGGGCTCATATCCTGGATGTCATTGGGTTCGATACCCTTTATCGGTACTACATGGTGTATGTAGCTCAGTTGGTAGAGTGCCGTTCTGTGAAAGCGGAGGTCGTGGGATCGTGACCCATCATACACACAACATACCTTCGTAGCTTAATGGAAAAGCCTCAGAATACGAATCTGATGATTGGGAGTTCGACCCTCTCCGAAGGTACAAAAGATGATAAGAAGCGTAGAATGACAGACGTGGAGAGACGTGTCGCAAGGGTACAAACTAAGGAAAGGTATTCAATCTTAATTGTATTGATGTAATAACCCAACTCTCTAATGGTGTGTGAAGCTTTGATAGAAGTAGCGGGATTCCTGATAAAGTCATTTATCATCTTTTATTTGCCCCTTTCGTATAATGGAAGTACAACACTCTTCTAAGGTGTCAGGTCGGAGTTCGAGTCTCTGAGGGGGTACAAAACATAAGCGTCTCTGGTGTAATAGGTAGCATGATGGATTCCAAACCCATCGGTCAGGGTTCGAGACCTTGGGGACGCGCAAAAAGGAACTATGGTGTAAGTGTGGTGTGTCACGCCAGTCTGAAAAACTGGAGGTTACGGTTCGACTCCGTATGGTTCCACAAATAAATAAAATTTAAAATTATGAACAGAGTATTCCGAAAAGTAACCGGTGAGGCTGTTCCTGATATTGTAAAACACACAATTGACATTGTAAAAGAATGTCCATGGATTGAAGTACATATTGGGACCGATTCACAAAACCATAGGCGAAGTACCGTATATGTTACAGCAATTGCATACCGGTTCGGAAACCGTGGAGTTCATTACATTTATCATAAACAAAAGATTAAAAAGATAAAAGATAAATGGACACGATTATGGAATGAGGCCGATTATTCAATTGAAGTTGCTGAATGGTTGACACAAAAAGTAAACGTAAAGGTGGAAATTGATCTTGATTATAATGGTGATGAAAAACATTTTAGTTCAAAGTTAGTTCAACCAGCAGTTGGTTGGGCAACATCACTGGGGTATAAAACAAACATTAAACCTCATAACCAAATTGCAACAAAAGCTGCAGACCACCACTGCCGCTAATACAGGCTCAGGTGTCTGATTGGTAAAGTCCCGGTCTGCAAAACCGTGGTATGTGGGTTCAAATCCCTCCCTGAGCTCAAAAATGCCTTCGTGGTGGAATGGTAGACACATCCGGCTTAGACCCGGATTCCCATAAAAGGTGTGAGAGTTCGAGTCTCTCCGGAGGTACAAAACTTTTTATGATATTGATATATTTATAATTAAAATATTATTATGAAAAGAATAACTAGATTAAATGAAAGAGACTTGTCAAGAATTGTTAGACGAGTTATTAAAGAAAATAAAGATGAAAGAAGGTCAATAGGTCAAATTATTAATGATATTGTATCTAAATTTGAATTTTCAGAAAAAGGAAATGACGAAATGATTCAATTGGCAAACTATATTTTAGAAAACCCAGAAAATGTGGCACAAAAAATCTATAGCAGTCTTAAAAGAGGTTATGGAGCTCATGATGAAGATGATGATGGATTTGGTGTATACACAAGTGATAGAGAATCATTAAGAGGTCTTGATGATAGATTTGGAAGAAAATAATAATTATGAAAAAAGTAATTAGATTAACAGAATCAGATTTAACAAGGATTGTTAAACGTGTGATTAATGAAGGTGGATATGAAGGTATAAAAAATGAACTTATTCACGATAAAGGTCTTCTTGATTTTACAACAACAGTAATGCAAGCGTTACTTAGTCTTGGTGGAACAATTAAAAAAGTAAAATCACTTTTAAAGGGTGATATTCTTGGAATTTATCAGACAAATATTGCACTTTCTTTATCAAGAAAAATAAATATGATGATGAAAAGATTGACATTATTAGAAAGATTAATTAGAAGTTTCAAAGAAAGAGACATGTCTTTTTCTAAGAGTGATCTTGATGATTATGGTTTTAATTTATCTAAGTTTTTAGATGATTTACAATCTCGTTATGATGAAATTGATGAATTAAGAGATTTAACAGATGATGAAGGTATTTTAGAAATATTAGATGGATATGAAGAAGATATAAATAAATTAGTTGATTTATTATATGAGATTCCAGATTAATTCAAGACTATAATTAAAAAAACTTGACACTTTTCAAAAGTATCATATATTTATAACAAAAACAATAAAAACGCAAATGAAAAATTTACATATCATACTATTAGGCGGATTGGCGATAGCTGAGGATCGTTCCTTTAGGGAGGTGGTATGATAATTTAATACATAATAAATTTTGAAACCCGTCTCCAAAAGAGGTGGGTTTTTTTGTTTAAGGGTATTGTGGAATTAAAAGTTTTTTGTAACTTTGTATAACAAAAGAGGTTCTTTGACATAATAGTGATGAATAAAATGGTTCGGTGGTGGAATTGGTATACACGACAGGTTTAAGCCCTGTTGCCCTTTGAGGCTTGTGGGTTCGAGTCCCACTCGGACTACAGAAAAAAAAAGTTTAAAAAAGTTTGGCAGATTGAAAAAGATTATATATCTTTGTAAGACAGAAAACGGGGGTAGGAAGTGAGAGGTTGGTGTCCTACTCCCGTGAAAAAAGAAGAAGTTCGTTGAAATAAAAATATTGTGGTTGTAAGAAACGGGAAACTCGTAAAGTGCATTAACCTGTTGACACAAGATGGTGAAACGAGAGTGTGTGTCAACTACTAAACTACAAATTATGGTGCGGTAGCTCAGTAGGTAGAGCAAAGGTTTGAAACGTCTTGTGCCGGTGGTTCGATTCCATCCCTCACCACAAACATCGCGGGGTAGTAGCAGTTGGTAGCTCGTCAGGCTCATAACCTGAAGGTCGTCGGTTCGAGTCCGACCCCCGCTACTAAATCATTGCGGGCGGCAAGGTTGGTATCTTGGGAAGTCTCATAAGCTTCTTAAATGTGGTTCGATTCCACAGCGGCGCAACTAAATGCTGACGTACCAGTGGATGCTTATACCATCTATACCTGTAGCGGTAAGTTGAAAACGTTGGTTCAAATCCAACCGTCAGTACAATAAGCGGAAGTAGCTCAATTGGTAGAGCTCCTGCCTTCCAAGTAGGTGGTTGAGGGTTCGAGTCCCTTCTTCCGCTCAAATTTGGGCCTGATGCCGACGGCAGGTCGACTGATTTGCAATCAGATCGTATGGGTTCGATTCCCACAGTGTCCACAAAAAAAGTTTGAAAAAGATTTGGCAGATTAAAATAATCTACATATCTTTGTAAGACAAAAATAAACAACTATGACAAACACAGAGACAATTAAAACAGTAGGTTTAAAAATTACAAAAGCTGGTGACGATTATTGTTTAACCGGGTACCCAAACAAAAACACAATCCGTAATTGGGAAGATGCGTATGAGTTTGAAAATTTTGTAGAAAATGTTTTAAAGATTGAAGGTGATTTTGATTCTGAAAGTGGTCAGTTCTACGTTTACTTCAAAACCAAACAAAAGGCAACTGCCGCTTTGAATAAGATTGAAAAACATTTCAAAAAAGTTGGTGAAATGTTAGGTTTGTAAAATAAATAAAATGGTCCATTCGACAAGGGGTTAAGTCGTCACCCTTTCACGGTGAAGTCACGGGTTCGATTCCCGTATGGACTACAATAGGACGAACAACGCGACCGCAGGAGTTGTACCTTTATGGTTTTGTAATGTGGTTTTTTGGTCCATTGGTGTAGTGGCTAACATACATCCCTGTCACGGATGTGCCGCGAGTTCGATTCTCGCATGGACCGCACAAATAAAACACGTAAACCTAGGTACCTGTACAGCGGTGAGTAACGGGCTAAGTTAGATACAATTCCTCGGAGCTGGGAGTAGAATGCCTATGAACGTGTTTTTAAATTATAAAAAATTATGACACCATTATTGTTTATATTCTTTATTATGTTTATTTTTTCAGTAAGAAAACGAAGATAAGATTATTGGTTGGTCAGGAGCGTAATGAGGCACGGTGCCGAGTCCTAAAAGTACCACGGTCCATAAACATTTGGACGCGAGAAACTATAAGGGTTGCTCATTGTGGGTTCGACTCCCACCCTGACATCACTTGACATTATTAATTTAATGTTTTATTATTAATCAAAACCGGGTAGCTCAGTTGGTAGAGCAATCCTTTTTAAACAGGACGTGTCATTGGTTCGACCCCTTTCCCGGTTTTTTCTTTAAAAATGTTTGGCAAATCAAATATTTTTTATATCTTTGTATTCTAAATCAAAGACACTATGACCACTATCACAAAAGTACAAAACTATCAAGGTAAAAATTCTTTCATCTTAAAAATGAAAGACGCTGTTTCAAAATACGGTAAACTTACACCAGCACAATCAAATGCAGTAGAGAAAATCTTAAATGCCGCTGAGGAAGCAAAAAAAGTTGAGTTAACTGAAGACGAGAAAAAAATTCAGTCTTATACAGGACAAAACTCTTTTGTTAAAGACCTTCAATCTAAACTTGAAAAGTACGGTAAACTTTCTGAAAAACAAGTAAGTGTCGCCTTAAATCAAATCCAAAAAGAGATCGATAAAGAAAACACCATTAAGTTAAATGTACCTGCTGAAGGTGACACAATTATCGTTGGTCGTAGAATTGGTCAAAGATTAAAAGAGACTTACGGATTGAAGTTTAATCCTACACTTTTAGATATTACTAAAGTTTTAGGAATTTCTCCTAAAGCTGTTAAGTTCTCAGGTAAAATGACAGTTAAACGTGGAGACATTTGTGTTTGTTGTGGAAAGACTTTGACTGATGAATTCTCAATGTTAACAAAAATGGGTAAGACTTGTTCTAAACACATGGGAGTTGAATATATTACAGATAAAAGTCAAGCGGATCGTTTTCGTGAGGAGTATTTGAAACGTGTTGAAGAAATTGGTGAGATGGAGTTTTGGGTTCCTAAATCACAAATTAAAAAGTGGGAAGGAACCGCTGATATCTTGTTAAAGATGTTTTAATAAAATGTGAGAGGTGGTTGGTAAATAATACCGACCATTTGCTCAATTGGTATGGTTTTAGTTATTAGTATTTATTATTTATTTAAAAAAAACACAATGGAAGTAATTATCGCATGTTTGGTACCTTTAGTATTGTTAGGTATCATGTTTGTGTCTTATATGACACATAAGAGATAAAAAAAGGGACTTATAAGTCCCTTTTTATTTATAAACTTAATAACATATCTATTAAATCTGGGTGTGGGTACATATCCACTTTTCCTCTGATAACGTTTGTGTGTGTATAAAGACCTGGCACTTTTTCGGCTCTTGCAACGTCTAACACATCAAAACCATCGGCACCTTTTGCTCTAACATATTCAACTAAACCAACTCTTGGATCAATAGAATATTTTTCAGCAACAAACTTAATCCAATTCTCTAAAGATTTTAATTGTGCTTCAGAATAGTTATGCCAGTATTGGAAACCTCTAAATGGTTTTGCTAATTTAATAACTTGACTTGGATCTGCTGGTGTATTAACATAAGTTTTACCATTAACAATTTGACCCATAGAACATACTTCAATTGCAACAGAGTTTCTATGCATTACAGAGTTTCCTGTACCTGTATGCCATCCATAACCTCCTTCAGGAAAACATTGAACTAACTCACCATCAAATTTAACATTTTTACCATCAACAGACTGGCCACCTAAAATGTATTCAGTACCAACATTTCCTCTGTTGTCTCTTGCCCACATATCAGCAACTTGATAAGGGTTAGGACCGCCAGCAGTATGGTGTAAGAAAATCCATTTTTTAGGAACAGGACCTTTAAAGTAAGTTCCTTCTGTCATGTAATATTTTTTAATACTTAATGCGTTTGCAACTTCAATGTTTTCTGCATTATCAGTATTTAAAATACCCATGTGTGCCCAAGTTCTTGGACCAACAACACCATCAACTGTTAATCCATTTTTCTTTTGGTAATTTTTAACTGCGGTTTCGGTTTTCGGTCCGAAGTCACCATCAACTGTGATTTTAAGGAATTCTTGTAGGGTTTTTACCGCCTCACCCTTACTTCCTTTTTTTAATACTACACTCATAATTTT
>Ga0315904_10009472_pt1 | contig 12716 bp, 6 predicted proteins | sample LakEriMetagenome_6_FD_203529 | JGI IMG/M metagenome (GOLD analysis project Ga0315904, IMG submission 203529) | Freshwater fungal communities from buoy surface, Lake Erie, Ohio, United States - Buoy 12 MA120 | ecosystem: Environmental > Aquatic > Freshwater > Lake | place: USA: Lake Erie, Ohio...
AGAGCGTCACCGGCCCGAAGGCCGTGGGCTGCACCTCGACGGCGAAGGCCGCCGTTCCGATCTGCGTCAGGGCGTTGACCGTACCGTTCGTCACCGCCACATCCTCCACCGCAAAGTCCATGACCTGCACCTCTTCCAAGCTCCGGCGGAAACGCACCTCCGCCGTAAAGGTCCCGTAGACCGCGGTTTCTCCGTCTCCCGTCCCGATCCAAGCGACCGGAGGCAGCACCGTGAAGTCCCCGTAGCGGTCCGATTCCCACATGCCGCGGCCATAGGTTCCGGCGCGCAGGCGGGGCGGATCTGAGGGCGACGTGCCGGGATACAGTTCGATTTCCGTCACCCGCACCGTCAGCGGCAGGCCTTGCGAGAAATCCACCCAGTCCCCCATGGAGTCCGCCCGGAAGTAGATGCCGCGGTCCGTACCCGCGTACAGTCCCGCCCCGTCAAGGTCGTAGCACAACGAATTCACGCGCACATCCGGCAAGGTGCCTGAGATGTCCGTCCAGCTCAGCCCGAGGTCGTCCGAGCGCCAGACCTTGTTGTTGAAGCCGAGGTACACGAGGGAGTCCTCGCCCGGCACCGTCTCGAGGGCCGTAACCGGCTGCGAAGAAAGCGGAAGGTTGTCGCTCAAATCGTCCCACTGCACGTCGGCGAGCGGGGCGAGGGCGTTGACCGAGCGGTACAGCCGCCGCGAGGCCTTTGCCACGAAGACCACGTTCGTATCCGCCTTCGACCGGTGGAGCGTGTGCAACGTAAGTGGGCTGGCGCCGAGGTCGGTGGTGAGCTGTTCCCAAACGATGGAATCGCGCACCGCCGTCTTGATGTTGCGCGAGCGCCACACGTTGACCAGGCCCACAAACAGCGTGGAGGGGTCGTGGCGGTCCAGCGCGAACGGCGTGGACCACGCGCCTTCCTCGGTGATGCCGAGTTCGTTCGGGGCGACGATGCCTTGGTTTTGGATGCCCGGACCGGTGCGGTAGAGGCGGCCGTTTTGGGAGCTCGTGATGAACCAAGCCGGGTCGGTCACGTCGTAGGCGCTGTCGAACCCGTCCCCGCCCGTGCGGCGGCTCCACTCGGCCCCGTCGAAGGCGTACGTGCCGTTGTCCTGGTAGCCATTCATGGCGTCGGTGCCTGCGAATGGGCTTTGGCCTATCTTGTAAATCTGACCGGTGACAATCCCCGCCGACATGTCCGCCCACTGCACACCGCCGGCCAGCCGGTAGATGCCGCCGTCGTTCGCCAGCCAAACTTCATCCGTGTGCGGATTCGCCGCGAGGGCATGGTGATCGACGTGCAAGAAGCTGTCCTGCATGTCCACCCACGTCGCCCCTCCGTCGTCCGAGCGCTTCATCCGGATGCCCCCGACGTACACGCGGTCCGCGACCACCGGATCGGCCACGAGGCACAGGTCGTACCAGGCCTGTCCGCCCTCTTGGTCGCCCGACGCACTCCACGCCATGATGTTCGGGCTGTCGCTCATCTCCGTGAAATTCAAGCCGCCGTCGGTCGAGCGGAAGAAGGCCCGGAAATCGTAGGTACCTGTAGAGCAGACGTAGACGTTGTCGGGCGCTGCGGGGGTCACAGAAATGACCATCCGCGTGCTGGGATCGATGCCCTCGTTGATGTAGGTCCACGTGAGCCCGCCGTCCCCGCTGCGCCAAAACCGACCCTGGCCCGTCGCGTACACGATCGCCGGATCCGTGGGGTGCCACGCGATGTCCTTGTAGTTCTGGGTGTTTGCCGACACCACCTCCCAACTCCCTGCGGCATCCGTCGACCGGAACACGCCGCCGCTGGTCGCTGCAAGCAACACGCCGGGCTCGGTCGGGTGCGCCAGCAAATCACCGACCACCCGGTTGCCGAGGCCCTCGGTGGCAAACGCCCACGTCAACCCACCGTCGGTCGACTTCATCACCCCGAGTCCAGGGCTGTCGGCCGCATCGCGGTCCCCCGTCCCGATGTACACGACGGTCGGATCAAACGGATCGAAGCAGATGCTGCTCACCCCGAGCGACGGGAACTGGTCGGTGTTCGTGGTCCAGGAAGCGCCGCCGTCGTACGACCGCCAAAGCCCGCCCGAAGGCGCCCCAGCGAAGACGGTGCTCGGATCCGTCGGGTGGAAGGCAATGGCGTTCATGCGGCCCACGCCGCGGATGTCGTTGCGGTCGGTCAAGTCGTCGAGGGTGGGGCCGCAGACGGTCCAGTTGCCCGCGGTGGAGCGGGAGGTGCGGAAGGCGGCGACGTCCGCGGCGGCGTCCAGCGCTTCGCGGGCACCCCAGGCGGCGCCGTCCGCGTCGGTGCGGCCTTCGGCACTGTGGAGCCAACGCTCGACCTGTTTCCACCCGCCGCCTTGGGGACGGGTGCGCCCGGCCCACCACGCGTCGTGGAGGGCGCGGACTTCGTCGGGGTGGATGCCCGGCGTGTGCATCAGGACGGACCAGTCGGGGGCTTCGGTTTGGGCAAAGCCTGACGGGAGGAGGCCGAGCGCGAGCAGCCCGGCGGCGAAACAGGAACGAGACAGCATGTGCGCAAGATACCGCCCTGTGACCGGAGTGGCAGCCCGAAGGGACAGAATGGCAGACCGGGGGGTACGGAGTGCGGTTTGGCATCCGGCTTGCCGGAAGTTCGGCACCATCAACCCATCGCCATGCAAACCGGCAGCATCAACGTCTCCACGGAGAACATCTTCCCGATTATCAAGAAGTTCCTGTACAGTGACCACGAGATTTTTCTGCGGGAACTCGTTTCGAACGCGGTCGACGCGACCGTCAAACGGCGCACCCTCGCCACGCTCGGCGAACTGCCTGCCATCGACGGCAACCCGCAGGTCGAAATCCTGCTCGACGCCGAAGCCCGCACCCTCACGGTCCGCGACCGCGGCATCGGGATGACGGCCGAAGAAGTCGACCGCTACATCAACCAAATCGCCTTCTCCGGCGCCACGGAATTCCTGGAGAAATACGACGGCGGCGACGCAAAAACCGCCATCATCGGGCACTTCGGGCTCGGCTTCTACAGCGCCTTCATGGTCGCCCGCAAGGTCGAAATCCTGTCCCTGAGCCAGCGTCCCGGAAGCGAAGCCGTCCGCTGGTCCTGCGACGGCTCCCCGAACTACACGCTCGATGCCGCCGAAAAGGCAGAGGCCGGCACCGACATCGTCCTGCACATCGCCGACGACAGCGAGGAGTTCCTCGAGACGGACCGCATCCGCGGCATCCTCAACACGTACTGCAAGTTCATGCCGGTGGAAATCGTCTTCGGCACGCGCAGCACCTGGGTAGACGACCCCAGCGGCGAGGCGAACGAGGACGGCACGGCGAAGCAAATCGAGGTCGAGGTGCCGGACGTGGTAAATGCGACGGACCCGATTTGGACGAAGGCGCCGGCGGAGCTCGGCGACGAGGAGTACGCGGCCTTCTACCGCGAACTCTACCCGATGAACTTCGAAGATCCGCTCTTCCACATCCACCTCAACGTCGATTATCCGTTCAACCTGACGGGCATCCTCTACTTCCCGCAACTGCGCAAAGAACTGGAGCTCAGGAAGAACAAGATCCACCTGTACTCGAACCAGGTCTTCATCACGGACAACGTCGAGAACATCGTCCCCGACTTCCTGACCCTGCTGCACGGGGTCCTCGACTCACCGGATATCCCGCTGAATGTCAGCCGTTCATACCTCCAGGAAGACGCGAACGTCAAGAAGATCAGCGGCCACATTACGAAGAAGGTGGCGGACAAGCTCGCGGCCATGTTCAAGAACGACCGCGCGAAGTTCGAGGCCCAGTGGGACGACTTGCGCATCTTCATCGAATACGGCATGCTGACGGACGAGAAATTCGCCGAACGCGCTGAGAAGTTCTTCTTGTTCAAGGATGTAAACGGAACTTGCCGCACGTACGAGGAGCTGATGGAGGCCGTCTCGACGGCCCAAAAAGACAAAAACAACAAGGTCGTCCTGCCGTACTGCTCGGACGCGGAAGCCCAGCACGCCTTCGTACAACCGGCCCTCGAACGCGGCTACACGGTGCTCGTGATGAACGGGCCGCTGGCCTCCCACGTCGTCGGCAAACTCGAAGAAAAGCACCCCGACGTGCAGTTCAAGCGCGTGGATTCGGAGGTCATCGACACCCTCATCGACACGGGAGAAGCTCAAATCAGCGCCCTCGATGACGCGCAGCAAGAGCAGCTGCGGCCGGTGCTCGAATCGGCCTTCCCGACCGGCGGTTCCTACCGCGTCAAGTTCGCACCCATGTCGCCGTCGGCCGCGCCGCTGACCATCACGCGGTCCGAGTGGATGCGCCGGATGAAGGAGCAGCAGGCCGTGGGCGGGGGCGGCTTTACGATGTTCGGGGCCCTGCCGGACAGCTACGACGTGACGGTGAACGCAAACCACCCGCTCGCAGCGCGCCTCCTGAGCGAGAACGACGAGGCTGCAAAGACCCGAGCGGCCCGCAAAGCCGCCGACCTGGCCCGGCTTTCGCAAGGCCTGCTCACCGGAGAAGAACTCACGCGGTTCATTGAGGCCGGCTACGCCGACCTCGCGTGAGCCGCTTCATCCCGTGGATCGGCGGGGCAGTCGGTTGGGCCCTCGGCGGCCCCATCGGCGGCGTCCTCGGCTTCGCCTTCGGGAAGATGTTCTCGGATTCTTCCCTGAGCGTCGAAACAACCACCGGACCCCAGCGCCGCCGCAGGCCCGCCGCCGGCAGCACGTCCGCCGGGGACTTCGCTGCCGCCCTGCTCGTCTTGAGCGCGGCGGTGATGCGCGCGGACGACCGCGTGATGAAGTCCGAGCTCGGCTACGTCAAGGAATTCCTCGTCCGGAACTACGGCGCGAAGCAGGCGGAATCCCTCGTCCTTGCCCTGCGTGAACTCCTCGACCGGCCCATCGATGTGCGGGAGGTGGCGGACCAAATCCGGCACCACATGGAGCACGCGAAGCGGCTCCTCCTCCTGCAGTACCTCTACGGCATCGCCGCCGCCGACGGCGAACTCGACCCCCGCGAGCTCGACGAAGTCCGCCGCATCGCCGGCTACCTCGGCATCAGCGCCCGTGACCGCGACAGCATCGAGGCCCGATTTACGGCAGGTGGCCCGGCGGCCCGGCGGCCGGCGGACCTCCCCTCCGCCTACACCGTCCTCGAACTCGACCCCGGCTGCAGCGACGCGGAGGTGAAAAAGGCATTCCGCCGGCTCGCCGTCAAGTTCCATCCGGACAAGGTGCAGGACCTCGGCCCAGAACACGTGGAAGCCGCCCAAGCCCAGTTCGTGGCGGTCCAGCAAGCCTACGAAGCCATCAAATCCGCCCGCGGATTCAAGTAGAGAATTGTTCGAGGGAAGCGCGAACTTCGCCGCCCATGTTCGTCTCCGGCTTCACCTTCATCCGCAACGCCGTCCGGTACGACTACCCCATCGTCGAAGCCATCCGCTCCATCTTGCCGCTGTGCGACGAAGTCGTGGTGGCGGTGGGCCGGTCCGAAGATGGGACGCGCGGGTTGATCGAAGGGATGGGGGAGCCGCGGGTGCGGGTGGTGGAGACGGTTTGGGACGACAGCCTGCGCGAAGGTGGACGGGTGCTTGCAATCGAAACGGACAAGGCCCTGGCTGCGGTCTCGCCCGAGAGCGACTGGTGCGTGTACATCCAAGGCGACGAAGTGCTGCACGAAGACGGACTGCCCGCCCTGCGCGCGGCGATGGCATCGGCTCCGGAGGAAGCGGACGGGCTGCTCGTGAAGTACCGCCATTTCTACGGCTCGTACGACTATGTAGGGGCCAGTGCCGGGTGGTACCGGCACGAGATCCGCGCCATCCGTCCGGGCCGCGGCATCTACTCCTACCGCGACGCACAGGGCTTCCGCAAACCGCCCGACCTGCCGCTGCGGGCCGTGAAGGTCGACGCCTGGATGCACCACTACGGCTGGGTGAAAGAGCCGGCAGCGATGCAGCGCAAGCAAGAGAATTTCCACCGGATGTGGCACGACGACGCCTGGGTCGCCGCCCATGTGGTGCCCGCAGAGGCCTTCGACTACGGGCGCGACCTGCGGCACCTCGCGCGGTTCACCGGAACACATCCCGCCGTGATGGCCGACCGGATTGCCCGCCGGAATTGGACCTTTGAAACCGACATCTCGGTGGACCGCCGAACCCTGAAGGACCGCGTGAAGTTGTTTTGCGCGGAACGGCTGGGCCTCGAACTCGGCTACACGAATTACCGCCTCCTCCGCTAACCTCTACTTCCCTGAAGCCATGGCCATGATCGAAGAACTCGAGCGCTCCGGAAACCTGCTGTTTCGCGGCCGCTCCTACTTCCCGTTAGCGCTGTATGCCGCCATGGCGGCGCTGTTTGCGGCCGGCGCGATGCCGCTCGCTCCGTTCGACCCGGCGGTGGCCGTGGCGTGCCTCGCGGTTTCGATGGCGGGCCAAATCGTGCGCGCCCTGACCATCGGCTACACCCCGCGCGGCACCTCGGGCCGCAACACGAAGGCCGGACAGGTGGCCGAACAGCTCAACACCCGCGGCATGTACAGCCTGGTGCGCCACCCGCTGTACTTGGGCAACTTCTTCATGTGGTTCGGCATCATCTTGTACGCCGGGAGCGCGTGGTTTGCGCTGGCGTGCTGCCTCGCCTACTGGCTGTACTACGAGCGGATTATGTTCGCGGAGGAGGCCTTCTTGCGCCGCAAATTCGGAGAGAGCTACCTGGCGTGGTCCATCGATGTTCCTGCGTTTTTCCCGCGGCGGCTGCGTTGGACCGCGCCGGGCGTGGACTTCTCGCTGCGCAACGTGCTCAAGCGCGAGTACAACGGCTTTTTCGCGGTCTTCGTGAGCATGGCGCTGGTCGATGCGGGCAAGCGCGCGGCGGAAGGGTTGAGCTGGGAGGCCTGGGTGCACCCTTTTTGGGCCTGGGCGACGCTGGGCTCATTTGCCATCTTCCTGACGTTGAGGAGCTTGAAGCGATACACGCGCGTGCTGCACGTGGAAGGCCGCTGACGGCTCAGCGTCCTCCCACGGCCAAACGCAACCGCTCCCCCCCTGCCGTCCCCACCACGTACACGCCGGGTGCCCAGCGCTCCGTCTCGAGCGTCAGCACAGGCCCGCTCGCGGTGCCCCGCCACACCATGCGGCCTGCGGCATCCCACACCTCCACCGCCTCCCCCGCCGCCACGCCGAGCACCTGCACCGGACCGCTCGCCGGATTCGGGACCGCCTGCAGCGCATCGCCCGTCTGGAATGCTTCGCCCACCGCCGACGCCGCCTCAAACTCCGGCAGCACAACGAAATCCACCCATGCCGCGTCGGCGCCGTCGGAGATGATCTCGTCCTTCACATACCGCCAGCGGAACGTGCGCTCCCCGCCGAAGACGACGTACGCCACCTCCTCCCACGGCTCCTCCCCGCTCCACGCGTCGACCACATTCCCATCGATCGAGAACTCGAGGAAGTCGTAGCCCGCTTCGCTGGAGACTTTGCGGGCGAACCGGATTTCGCCCCAGTTCGGCAGGTCGAGGGTGAGCTCGAGGTCCGACGTGCCGCCGGCGCCGATGTCGCCGCTCTGCATCGCCGTCTCGCCCTCGTACACCGCGTCGGTGGTGAGGAACCAGGGCGACGTTCCGGACGAGGCCCACGGGAATCCCGCGCCGCCCGTTTCCCAATCTTCTACCACGAGGGCGAGCTCGAGGGCGCACCCGCCCGAGGCGCCGTACGCGCCGGCAAGGACGGTGGCGCCGCACTGCAACAGGTCGCCGGGCTCCGCGCCGGCGTCGGCGGTCACGGCGACTTCAAGGACGGCGGTGCCGCCCGGCGCCACGTTCCCGAGGGCGGATAGGGCGAGCGTGGCGGTACCGGGACCGGTCACGGTGCCGAGGGCTGCCGTGGCGGCTGTGGCCATGGACGATCCGGTGTTGTGGACGTCGAGGAGGAGGGTGCCGGATTCGCCGGCGTCGAGGCGGCCGTTGCCGTCGCTGTCCACGAGGGTGCAGCCGGAGACGGAAAGAACCGGGGCCGCGACAGTGAGGGTGAAGCTGCCGAGCCAGGAGGTGCCATCGGCGTCCGTGAACGTCACGGTGAAGGGGATGGCCGTGCCGTCGGGGAAAGCCAGTGGCTGCAAGGCCACGCCGAATCCGTCGAGCGGCGCGGCGGTAGCGCCCACCGCGAGGTCGCCATACGTGGCTGTCGCATCGGTGATGAGGACACCGAAGTAGCTGCAGTTCAGCGTGCCGACGACGCCCAGGGCGGCCTCGGTGCCGACGTTCGTGGCGGCGACATCGACCGCCGCCGACTCGCCCGACTCCGGCAAGGCGTTGCCGCCCGGGCCGTCGAGCCACGCGGCACCGTCGTCGAGGACGTACGGCCCGGCGGCCGGGACCGCCTCGAGGAAGCCTTGGTAGGGCAATGTGTTGAAGTGGGTGGCGGTGACGGTCAGCAGGCCCGGCTCCGTGAGCGGCACATCGAACGGTACCACCGCGATCCCCCCAGAAACCGCCGCCCGCCCGTAGAGGATGCCGTCGCGGGTGAGGGCGACCAAGGCCCCTTCCGTGTTGCATTCGACGATGCACTCGGTGGTACCGAGGAACAGCATGGAGGGATGGGTGGCCGTGATGGACGTCGGCATCGCCGTCCGCAGCACGAGGGTGGGGTCGCCGAAGAGGCACCACGTGTCCATCATCTCTTCGCCGGCTCCACCGTAGGCCTCGACCATCGAGGCACCGCCGTGGAAGAGGATCCCGCCGAGGCTGTGGCGGATGCTGCCCTGGCCCTGGTCGGCGATGAGGAGGTTCATCTCGTCCTGGCCTTCCATGGGCGGAGCCCAGCTTTGGAGCACGCTGGAAAACGCCCCTCCGATGCCGCCGACCGGGGCGCCGGACGGGTCCACCGCTTTGCAGAAGCCTTCGCCGAAGCAGTCGCCGCTGCCTTCCTCTTCGTCGAAATCGCCCACGCAGCAACCCACGATGATGAAGAAAGGCCACGCGGAGGTGTTCGTGAGGGAGGGCAGGTTCGAAAGCTGGAATCCGGTCGTGGAGATGCCCGAATGCCAGCCGTGGCCGGTGTAGTTGAGCAGGGAGAGGCCGGCGTTGATGCGGCCCACGAGGTTGCCCGAGGTGGGGTTGCCCGCGGCGTCGGCCGTAGGTCCGCCGGAGGGCGAGGCTGCGGTTTGGTTCCCATCGTACAGCTCCTGCACGGCGGTGTACGTGAACCCGAGCAGGTCCGCCTTGATGCCGTTCTGGTGCTGCCAGTCGCTCTCGCCTTCGTCCCCAGCTCCAGCGCCTTCGTTCGATCCGATGCCCGCCGCGCGCGAGAACCAATCGTCCTGCGTGGACGGATTCTTTTCGTAGGCCAAAGCCCGCGCCACCAAGGTCTCCAGCTCCGCCTCGTTGTGCGCCAGAAAGCGCCCGACGAGCAGCTCCGGATAGTGGTCGTCGCCCTGCAGGTACCCGAAGCACGGGTCGCAATAGCCCGAGCCGCCCCCGTTCTGCACCAGCTCCGTCGCCACCTGGTCCTCGTCGCCCGCGAGCAGCAAGAAGCTGTACGGCTCCTCCGCCCACGCCTCGGCCACCGTGGCACGCAGCGTCTGCCACGTCGTTCCCGGGGCCACGTCGATCACGTCGACACGCAGCCCCCGCTCCCGCTTCCACTGGATCCACGGGGCGAGCTCGTCGTCGTACGCGTGCGGTGCAAGGACGAGGATGCTGCCCCATTCGTCCACCACGTCGTAGCGGTCAGAACCGGCGAATCCGTTCGCAAACAGGCGGTTCCCAAGGTCGCGCACGGACGGATCCCAAGCCGGTACCGGCCCCTCCGGCAGCGGATTCGCGCCCACCGCGCCGCTCGGGGTGAACCGGATGGTCAACGAACGCGTGAACCGCACTTGGCCGCGGGCCGCATCGTACGCCACGGGATGCAGCATGGCCGTCACGCCGCGCACGCCGCGGAGCAGGAAGGGATCCCGCAGAACGACCGGTTCTGCGGGCCAAACGCCCGGCGCGCCATACGCGCGGCCGGCCGGCCGAGGCGCCGTCCGCGGATCCACATCCCGGTACAGATTCCCCGGCGATGGCGCCACCTCCCAACGGCTCACCTCCACCTCGGCCTCGATCACTTCCCACGCGAGCTGCTCCTCGCCGATGCTCAGCGTCAGCGGGAACACCGGCACGTCGGGCGCACCGGCTTCCAGCAACGGCACACACCCGGGGATGTGCAGCGCCACCTGCCCCCTCGCGACCGGTACGGCCGTGAAGTGCGGAAACTCCACCCGCACGACCGTCGTTCCCGGCGCCGACGGCAAAAACGTCACCCGCGGCCCTTCGGCAGCCTGCAGCACACCCGCGAACACCGTGGCCGCGACAAGGCAAACAATTCGCATCATGGTAGATAGAGTTTCAAGGAATTAGGACCTGCCGGCATTTGGCAGGTGAGCACGTGGATGCCGGGGGCACCGCCCGGCAGCGGAAAGACCACGTCAGGCCCGGTGGACACCCCTGCCGCCACGGTCCGGCCGGCGAGGTCGCGCAGTGCGAACGGCGTTCCGGCGGGGAGTCCGCGCAACCGCAACGCGTCGGGCAGCACTGCACAGGACCAGGCGGACCCGGAACGGTCCGATGTCCCGACCATTCCGGGCGAGGCAAACACGATGTAGAGGTCGCTGCCCAGGTCGAAGGCGCCCTCCGGATGGACGTAGAATTGAGCGAAGCCGCTGCCTTCTGTGCCGGGCGACGAGAGGATGAGCTTCAAAAACCCGCTGGCCCCGGGGGCGATGGGCGGAAAGTCCGCGCCGATGGGCACCCCGCCGTAGCATTCGCCCGTGTCGCAGGCATCGCAGGTCCAGCCCGCCGGCACGGACAGGTCGACGCGCCGCCAAACCCACCGCGCCGTGTCGCCCTCGGCATCCGCCGTGAGGGTGAACGTCGGTTCGACGACCGTCCCGTCGAGGGGGACCGTCGAGGTCAGGAGGGTGTCGGGACCGAGGGTGACGGCGGTTTGGGCCGCGCACGGCGCGGACGCACACAGCAGAGCGAGCGCAACTCCCATTCCTGCAGGCCGGAACATGGGGTGAATGTACATAATTTGGCCCGCTCAACCCTGCCCATGCGCCTCCCCCTCCTCCTCGCTCTCAGCCTGCTCGCAGCCTGTGCCACCCCGTCCCTCGCCCAGCGCGGCCGCTCGAAAAAAACCGAAGCACCAGCCCCGGGCGACAAGAAGAAATCGGAACTCAAGACGGTCGCGGAAGTGACGAAAAGTTGCATCGCGCACCCCGGCTTGTTCACGCTGTATCAGGACACTGCGAAGGGAACGCTCTACCTCGCCCTGCCCGACAGCATGCTCGGCCGCGAATTCATCTACTTCTCGCACATCGCCGACGGCGTGGCCCCTGCGGGACTCGTGCGCGGGAACTACCAAGGTTCGAAGGTGGTGACCTTCCACCGCCACTTCGAGCGCGTAGAGGTCCGCAGCGAAAACACGAATTACTACTACGACCCGGAAAATCCGATCAGCCGCGCATCCGAGGCGAACATCAACTCGCCCATCCTCGCGAGCTTGAAACTCGAAGCGGCGGAACCCGGGCTGGTCCTCGTTTCCGGGGATGCCCTCTTCCTGGCGGAAGAGTTCCAAATGGTGAAGCCCCCCTCCCGCCGACCCGAAGACGGCCTGCTCGGCAAGCTCTCGACCGAGCGCACCCGCCTGACCGGCATCAACAACTACCCGGCGAACACGGAGGTCGCGGTGCGCTACGTCTACGAAAACCGCAACCCCACGCGGTCCGGGGCGGATCTTGAGGATGCCCGCTTCGTGTCGATTTCCTACCAGCACGCCCTCTTAGCGATGCCAGATGCAGGCTTCACGCCGCGCCGCGACGACCACCGCATCGGCTACTTCAGCACCCAAATCGAGGACATGACCTCCACGGAATCCGCTCCGTGGCGCGACATGATCCACCGGTGGCGGCTCGAAAAGGCGGACCCCTCCGCCGCCGTCTCAGAACCCGTCACCCCCATCACGTGGTGGATCGAAAACACCACCCCGCACGAATTCCGCGCCTACATCAAAGCCGGTGTAGAACGGTGGAACCAGGCCTTCGAACCGCTCGGGTTCCGCAACGCCGTCGTCGTGCTGGAACAGCCCGACTCCGCCGAGTGGGATGCCGGTGACATCCGCTACAACGTGCTCCGGTGGACGTCCTCGCCGAACCCGGCCTTCAGCGGCTACGGCCCAAGCTTCGTGAACCCGCGCACCGGCGAAATCCTCGGCGCGGACATCATGCTCGAGTGGTCCGGGATGACGGGCCGGTTGTGGCGCGAGGAGGTCTTCCGGCTCGCAGGCCTCGACGCCGCAGCTCCATGGGAAGAAGAGGCGACGCTCGACAGCCGCGCGGCCTTTGCCGAAGCCCTGCACCGCTGCGATGCTGGAAGCGTACAAGCGCGCCAAGCCCTGTTCGCCGCCGCCGCCATGCAAGCCCGCAGCTTCACCGACGCAGAGCGGCAGCAGTTCATCCGCGAGACCCTGCAGCGCCTCGTCCTCCACGAAGTCGGACACACCCTCGGACTCACCCACAACATGGCCGCCTCGACGCTGCATGCACCGGCCGTGTTGCACGATCCTGCACGGGTGCGGGCAGAAGGGCTCGCCGCGAGCGTCATGGACTACCCGGCCATCCACTTCCCGCGCAAACCAGAGCACCGCGGCTCAAAGTTCTTCGACGACGCGCCGGGGGCCTACGATGC
>Ga0315904_10009473_pt1 | contig 12716 bp, 7 predicted proteins | sample LakEriMetagenome_6_FD_203529 | JGI IMG/M metagenome (GOLD analysis project Ga0315904, IMG submission 203529) | Freshwater fungal communities from buoy surface, Lake Erie, Ohio, United States - Buoy 12 MA120 | ecosystem: Environmental > Aquatic > Freshwater > Lake | place: USA: Lake Erie, Ohio...
CGAGTGAAAAAACGCCATCTGAAAAACCGGCGAGTAAGTCCTCTGAAGTTCCGGCACCGAAAAAAAACTCAAAGAAAAAAGACTAGAGTCTTGATAAACCAGTAGTCAGACGACGCGCAAGCGTCGGCGTCTTCTCCATGGTAGAGCCATTGTCCCCAATGGCTCTACCCGACGCGCAAGCGTCGGCGTCTTCGGTTTTCGGCTGTTTTGTCTCACCAGCCACAGTCACTTCAAGCGTCGATCGATTCGGGACAATCGATCGACGCGCATTGACCGAGTGCGAGGAGGGGACTTTACACCAGTCAAAAACGCTCGATCGAGCACTTCGGTCCAATGCTTTGTTCGTGCTTCTTCTCGTACTCGTACTCAGCATCGCGGTACTCGTACTCGTACTCGAAGCGATCCAGTATAGCAATCCGACCCATTGACCCACAAGTAGTCGCGAACTGCCTCGATCAACGATCGGCATCGCCGAGGTTCAAACAGCCATCGAGTACGAGTACCGTTTCACTGAGTACCGCTTCGCTGAGTACGAGTACGACGAAATCCGATGCGAGGGCACGATCTACCATTTCAGCGCGGTTAACAGATCAGATCAGATCAGGAAGGTGCCCTTGGCTATCGCCGAGTTTCTCCAGGTCGACTTCCATACGATCGAGCAACGACAGCCACAAATTGCTGATCGGGGTTTCCTTCGGGAATACCATGTGCCTACCTGTTTTGAGCGTGCCAGAACCACCACCGGCCACGAGGATGGGCAAGTCCTCATGATTGTGCGCATTGCCATCATGGATCCCGCTTCCGTAGGCGATCATCGAATGGTCAAGCAACGTTCCTGGCCCCTCTTGAATCGATTGGAGTTTGGTCAGGAAATAAGCCAACTGCTTGGTATGAAAGATATTGATTTGTCTTAGCTTCGATTGTTTCGAACCGTCCCCTCCGTGGTGTGACAAATCGTGATGCCCCTCGGGCACATCGATAAACGAATACGACTTGTTGCTCCCTTCGTTAGCCAAGACAAAGGTGATGACCCGCGTTACGTCGGCTTGAAAGGCCAAGACCATCAAATCGGCCATCAGACGGATATGCTCCTCGTAGACGGCAGGAATACTCTGCGGTACAGAATACTCGGGAACCTTTACCGGCGGCAGTTTTTCTGAACGCTCGATCCGAAGTTCAATATCGCGTATCGAAGAGAAATACTCATCGAGTTTACGCTGATCGTTGGCCGCCAAGCGCCCAGTAAGCGACTTGGAGTCCTCTCGAACGAAATCCAAAATGCTCTTGCGCCTTGCGTCCCGTTCGACTCGGGGCGAGTCATTGCTCGAACCGAACAACCGATCGAAGACAATCCGAGGATTGACCTCCTTGGGCAACGGTTGAGTCGCCGATCGCCAAGACATCGTCGAAGAGTAAACGCAACTGTAGCCCGAATCGCAGTTGCCTGCCATCGCACCTGCCTCGGTGCCGATCTCCAGAGAAGCCAATCGCGTTTGGTTGCCGACCCGCGAGGCTGCAACTTGGTCTACACTTACTCCATTGCGAATATTCACTCCGTCGGTCTTCAAAGGACGAGCACCGGTCAAGAATGCGGATAAAGCCCTCGCATGATCGCCCCCGCCATCGGCGTAAGCTCTCGCGCCGTCGGCAGTCAGGCCTGAGACGACCAAAAGCTTGTCTTGCACCGGGGCCAAGGGCTCGAGGATCGGAGAAAGCTCAAATCCCTTTGCAGCCGAATCGAAAGCCGGTGTTAGTGATGACGGAGTTTTGGGAGTCCAGTCGGCCATGTTCTTGCCGTTAGGTACATACAAAAACGCCATGCGATTTGGTGCTTTGGGGACCGAGTCCTGTGCCCAACTCGTCATGCCAGACATCCCCTCGAGCCAGGGCAATCCTAGCGACACACCCACCCCGCGCAATAGCGTTCTTCGGTCCATCGGCCTACTGGGAATCAGCATAGCATTACTCCTTACCCCGCCTTAAAAACGGTTCACTCAAGACGATCTCACGAATCAAGGATTGAAACTTGTACCCCTGGGCGGGCATCGACGCGACGATTTTCTCGATCGTGGGCCGATCGTAGTATTCTACCCCACGGCCCAGGGCATAGGTCAGCATTTTCTCCGTCAGACATCGGATGAAGTCCTCAGGTTTGTCCAAGAGAATCGATTTTAAATCCCCCGGCCCCGAAAAGCTCGACCCGTCGTCAAACTGCCCAGAGGCATCGATTTCAAAGGAACCATCCTTGGTCCGATAAGCTCCGGTAGCATCAAAGTTCTCCAACGCAAAGCCGATCGGATCCATCTTGGCATGACAACTTGCACATGCAGGATTCTGCCGATGAACCTCCATACGCTTGCGAAGCGATGCTGCCGAAACATCCTCCGCATCGGTCGACAATTCTGGGACATTCGGAGGGGGCGGGGGAGGGGGGGCACCAAGAAACTGCTCCAAGATCCATCGGCCTCTTTTGACCGGCGAAGTCCGAGTCGGATTCGAGGTCGCCGTAAGCACGCTCGCCTGGGTGATCAAACCACCTCGCCTGCGGTCCTGCAACGCGACTCGCTGGAACGACTCCCCAAGGATCGGCTTGCCATCGGGCGCTACGGCAGCTTGGCCCATGGCGTTTCCCGATGTGTCGGCGATCCCGTAATGCTTTGCCAAAGCCTCGTCGAGATACGTGTAGTCAGCATCGATAAGCTCCAAGACACTTCGATTCTCACGGAGCACCGATTCGAAAAACAACTCCGTTTCTCTCTTCATCGATGACTTGAGCTTGGGCCCAAACGATGGAAACAACTTCACATCGGCAGCAAAAGAATCCAGCCTCTGAATCTGAAGCCACTGCGTTGCAAAACTCGCTACCAGTGCGCTCGATCTCGGATCGGCAAGCATCCTTGTCACATGCGTCGAAAGCTCCCGAAGCAGCGTCCCATTCTCGGCCGCATCGAAAAGCAACTCGTCAGGCATCGATGACCACAGGAAATACGAAAGCCTTGAAGCGACGGCATAGGAGTCCAAATCCCGAGTCTGAAGACTCGACGCTTGGTCGTCGGTCTCAACGCGAAAAAGAAACTTCGGCGAACATAACACCGCTTGCATCGCAACTTGCATCGCCGACTCCCACTTGAGCCCCCCGGCTGTCATCTGATCGACCCAAGCGGCTAGCTTCTCAAGCTCTTGGGGGTCGACCGGTCGGCGATAGGCTCTGCGCATCAAGCGCCCAAGCGCCTCACGGGTTTGCTCAGGGACCGATTTCCCAGGATCGACCGCCAAAAGACGGCGGTGCGTCTCTGGACGCGTATCGAGCGGCCCATCGAGGGCCATGTGCTCGACATAAAGTTTGGCCCATTGCCCCTCAGGACGCTTCCGCTGCCCTACGATCAATCGGTCGCGATTGGCCATCGCCGGAATACTCACTTCGATCACCTCGGCTCGATCTGCCGACTGGGCCGAGACTTCGAAGGTCTTGAGAATTCGCGCCGGCCGAGGAAAGCTACCGCTGATCGTCTCAAGCTCCGCATCGCTCGATGGATCCGCCAAATCCTTGCCATGGATCAAGATCACCCCTTGGATACTCTGAGCATCCGAAGCGACCCCGTAGACCTTCGTTCGAAACAAGTATTCGCCGGATGCTTCCCACTGGTATGGAGTATGAATCGGACCTGTTTCAATCCCCTCCTTGCCCGCAGTGTCCAACCGACGGTACCCGTTGTCCATCAGCCTCGAGGCCACCTCGGCGGAGGCCGGCTCGGTGTACTGACTCGACAAATGACGTTTGGGAACCGCCGGTGGATCGGGTGTGATAGCCCGACTGAGAATACCCTCGGCCGCATCCAAATACCGTTCCATGAGCACCGGTGGCAAACTCAACACATCGCCAATATTGTCAAAACCATATCCGATGTCATCCGATGGGAACTCGCCCGTGGGGTCAAAGTCCACGCCGATCAAATCGCGAATCGTGTTCTTGTACTCAAGCCGATTAAGCCGACGCATCGTGACTCGTCCCGGCTCGGGCTTCGCGTCCCGGTCCGCACGATCGAAAATCCCTTCGATTTGCTTGACGAATTTCTCCGCCTCGGAAACACCAGGCGATCGCTCCTCTTTCGGTGGCATTGAACCGGATCGGACCTGCTTGATCACGTTCATCCATACCTTACGCTCCCGAACGATCGAGTCCGAATCGCTAAAACGCGTCAGGACCATCTCGGCCTGTGGCTCGATCTCCGAATGGCACTTCGAACAGTACTCGTCGATAAATGCCTTTCCAAACGTCTTGTAATCAGCAGGCGGATCCTGACCACAGACCCGTTTCGAAACACCCAGTGCAACGATCAAAACCAAAAAAACTCGCCAAGCTCGATTCGAGTGCTCAAGCCACCAAAAATGCATCGTACATCCCATGGATACTCCAACAATAAAAATCCCCAATATGGGGGCCCGCCAACCCGACGTGCTCAGTCCGCCGCGGCGGACGGTGCTCGTCCTCGTCATCGATGCTCAGAGTATACTCGCCCAGGGATTCCGACGAACGACCCCTAGGTTTCAAAAGTATTCGCGACCTATTCGATCGAAAGGCGATAGACCTCAAGTCGGTCATGGTCAAACGACGACCATCACCGAGCATCCGCCAGTGAGGTATCTAAAGTCAAAAACGCCCGAACGGATGCTTCGGTGCATGGTTTTGTTCTGGCTGTTTTTCGTGCTCGTGCTCGTGCTCGATCGAGCACGCAATTGTATCATTCCATCCCGGTCAACGCGCTGCTCGGGCAGGAATTTGGTAATAGAGGTAACGAATAGGATAATGGAGATAAGGAGCGTGATCCGCAAGTCGGGGAACGGCGGTTTGTGGGCCGTAAGGCAAGGCGCGTTGATGCCATGCACGCGAAGCGTTCGATTACGATTACGAGCACCGTCCGCCACGGCGGACTGAGCACGAGCACGATAGGAGCCTGTGGTCGCGTAGGCCAGAACAAAAGACTGTCACTGATGTCCCACTTCGATGAAGAGCACCACGGTTACAATCGGATTCAATGAAAAAAACCGATCATTTAGACAATCGATACTCCCCCCTTAAAGCATTCACAAAGGTAATAACTCCTCCATAAACCACCAAATGCCGCATTTCGCCCGGGGTTCGGGGCTTCTTCGAACGTCTAGCTCCATTCCCAAGCCTTGACGCACCGCCCCTGAAGCGATATCTTAAATGCCTGAATTTAATGGAAGGAGAGCCAAAATTAGTAAATCAGATAAAAAGGCGGCTAGTCAAGCGGTCCACATCCGGTCGCTCAAGGTCTTCTACGATGTGGTACGCAAGAGAAGTTTCTCCCATGCGGCCGTCGAGCATGGTATGACCCAAAGCGCCGCGAGCCAGAGCGTCCAGCACCTCGAGGAATTCCTCGGCGTGAAGCTCATCGATCGAACCAAACGCCCTTTTGTCATGACCGCCGAAGGCCAAAAGTTCTTCGATGGACTCTCGGCGGTTCTGCGCCAGTTCGACTCCTTGGTCGAAGAAGTCCGTGCAGGGAATAACTCTGCGGCCGCTATCACCGGCCATGTGATGGTCGCCTCGATCTATTCGATGGGGTTGTCCTACCTGCCGACCCTCCAGGAGCAATTCGCGAAAGCCTGCCCCGCAGCGACGATGAATTATCACTTGGCACATCCCCACGAAGTCTATCGAATGGTAGAGCAAGGGACCGTCGATTTCGGGATGGTCAGCTATCCAGAATCGACCCACTCGATCGTAGCGACCAACTGGCGACATGAGCCGATGGCTCTGGTCGCCTCGCCTAGGCACCGCTTGGCCTCGATGCCCCAACCGATTCGGCCCGAAGATCTCTCGCAAGTCGCGCTGGTCGCTTTCGCGCAAAATTTAAAAATCCGACAGGAAATCGATCGTCAACTCCGACAACTTGGGGTAACCATGCGGATCGCAGTCGAACTCGATAACATCGATTCAGTCAAACATGCCGCAGTAGTCAACAGCGGTGTTGCGATCCTCCCAAAACTTACGGTTCAAAACGAGGTGGAAGCCGGTTCATTGACAATGCTCAAATGCGAAGGCTTGAACCTAACACGTCCGTTAGGAATCATCCAGAAACGAGACGTTTCCATGTCGCGTGCAGCAAGAGCCTTTACCGAATTGATCATCGGTCATGCCATTTGGACCGGAGACTCAAATCAAGAGGAGCTTGTCCCTACCAGCCATTCAGAACCATCGACAGGCTCGATCGACCCGAACAAAACCAATGTTCTAGCCGATGCAACGCCAGCCTCTTCGTAGACCGTAAATAAGGTTCTTGCCAACCGAGTCGCGGCCATAAATGGAAAGATTTCATAGGGAAATTTCCACGTCGCTCCTCGGCCTGTAGATCGCTGATCTAGTTTCCATCCACCATCACTTCCCCCTGCTACTGAGTCTATGAATACTCCTTACGGATACCCCACCAAACAGGGCCTGTATGACCCAGAACTCGAAAAAGATTCCTGCGGTGTTGGTTTTGTCGCGAACGTAAAAGGTGTGCCTAGCCATCAGATCGTCGTCGATGCAGACACGATCCTCAGGAACATGGACCACCGGGGTGCGTGTGGCTGCGAACAGAACACCGGCGACGGGGCTGGTATTCTCGTTGGACTGCCTGATAAGTTTCTCCGACGCGTCGCGAAAAGTACGTTCGGAGTCGATTTACCCGCCAAGGGTCTTTGGGCCGCCGGCAATATCTTCTTCCCTAAAATCGCCGCAGAACGCGACAAATGCCGCCGGATCTTCAACCGACTCATCAGCTCCGAGGGCCAAACCCTCATCGGTTGGCGCGACGTTCCCCAGCAAGCAGATCTTGCCGACATCGGTCCGACTGCACGCTCGGCAGAGCCTTGGACCGAACAGGTCTTCATCCAAGCAGCCGAGGGGATCTCATCCGAGGAATTCGAGCGCAAGCTCTATGCGATTCGCAAGCAGGCCAGCCACACGCTGCGCAACGATTCGACCCTCGAACAAGCCTCCTTGTTCTACGTCTGCTCGCTCTCTACCAAAACACTCATCTACAAAGGGATGCTCACTCCGGCCCAAGTGGTCCCCTACTATCCCGACCTCTCCGAGGAGGATTTTGAAACCCACCTGGCCATGGTCCACTCGCGGTTTTCGACCAATACATTCCCGAGTTGGGATCGGGCCCAACCGCTGCGATTCATGAGCCACAATGGCGAGATCAACACCCTCCGAGGAAACATCAACTGGATGAGGGCTCGCGAAGGCATGGCCCAGAGCGAGCTTTTCGGCGAGGAACTCAAGAAACTTTTCCCCGTCGTCGAGCCTATGTGCTCAGACTCCGGAACCTTCGACAACGTTCTGGAATTCCTGCTGATGAATGGCCGAACGCTCCAAGAAGCCATCATGATGATGGTCCCTGAGGCTTGGCAAAAACACGACACGATGTCGCAAGAAAAAAAGGCCTTCTACGAGTACTTCAGTTGCCTGATGGAACCCTGGGACGGACCGGCCTCGATCGTCTTTACCGACGGAAAATACATCGGTGCGACCCTCGATCGCAATGGACTGCGCCCCAGCCGATACTACCTGACGACCGACGATCGCGTCATCATGGCCAGCGAAGTCGGTGTCCTACCAGTCGATCCTGCCATCGTCAAAGAAAAAGGACGATTGCAACCCGGACGTATGTTCCTGATCGACTTTGACCAAGGCCGCTTGATTCCCGACGAGGAACTCAAGTCCTCTTTTGCAGCCAAGCGGAACTACCAGGAATGGCTCCGAGAAGGCCGCATCACCTTGGACCAACTGGCCAAAGCCAAAGAGTGGCACGGATTTTATCCCGATACGCTCCTGTCTCGCATGCAAGCCTTCGGCTACACCATCGAAACGATGCACTTTATGCTCGTGCCGATGATCCAAACCCAAGTCGACCCTATCGGCTCGATGGGCAACGACTCTGCGATCGCCTGCCTTAGCGACCAACCTCGCCTGATCTACGATTACTTCAAGCAGCTCTTCGCACAAGTCACCAATCCGTCGATCGATTCGATCCGAGAAGACGTGATCATGTCGCTCGAGTGCTACATCGGTCCGGAAAAGAACCTCCTGGCAGCTACCCCAGAACACTGCCATCGCTTGCTCATCCACCACCCGATCCTAACCAACGAGGAACTCGGGGCCCTGAAGAACATGGATCTGCGCGGCTGGAAAACCGCTTCGATCGATATCACTTTCGATCGCTCACTTGGAAAAGCCGGCCTCGAAAAAACACTCGATCGAATCTGCGATGAAGCCGAGAAAGCCATCGATGATGGATACTCGCTAGTCCTGCTGACGGACCGAGCTCTCTCGAACCAACGCGTCGCTGTCAGCAGCCTACTTGCCTGCGGCGCTGTCCACCAACACCTCGTCAAAGTCGCCAAACGGACCGCCATCGGGATCGTCGTAGAAACCGGAGAAGCTCGCGAAGTCCACCACCACTGCCTGCACGTCGGCTTCGGCGCCGATGCAATCAACCCTTACCTGGCTTTCGAATCGCTCTGGCAAGCTTCCCGAGACGGGATGCTCGAAGAAAAAGACGAAGACAAGATCGTCGCTCAATACCGCAAAGCGGTCGCCAAAGGGATGCTCAAAGTCATGGCCAAGATGGGCATCAGCACCCTGGCTAGCTACAAAGGTGCCCAAATCTTCGAAGCCCTCGGATTGCAAAACGATGTCATCGAACGCTGCTTCAAAGGAACCAGCAGCCGCATCCAAGGCTGTAGCTTCGATATCCTCGCCGAGGAAACCCTCCGAAGACACGCTCTGGCCTTCCCAACCGAACGCTCAGACGCTTGGTCCATGCTCCCAAACGTCGGCGAATTCCACTGGAGAGCCGAAGGCGAAAAACACGGCTGGGATCCTGCTGCCATCGCCGATATCCAAGTCGCTGCCCGAAACGGCGATAAAAATGCCTATCGACGCTTCGCCGATCACATCAACCAAGACGCTCGTATGAGGTACGCCCTACGTGGCCTCTTCGAATTCCAATCCACCCGCGACCCGATCCCCTTGGACAAAGTTCAAACGGCCGACAAAATCGTCAAACGATTCTGCACCGGCGCGATGAGCCTCGGATCGATCAGCTCCGAAGCCCACGAAACGCTCGCCATCGCCATGAACCGCGTCGGCGGCAAAAGCAATACCGGCGAGGGAGGCGAAGACCCAGCCCGCTTCAAAATCCTCGATAACGGGGATAGCAAACGATCTGCCATCAAACAGGTAGCCTCCGGGCGTTTCGGCGTGACCATCGAATACCTGACCAACGCCGATGAACTGCAAATCAAAATCTCACAAGGTGCCAAGCCCGGGGAAGGTGGAGAATTGCCCGGTCGAAAAGTCGATAAATACATCGCCAAAATCCGCTACAGCACCCCAGGCGTCGGACTCATCAGCCCTCCTCCTCACCACGATATCTACTCGATCGAAGATCTCGCACAACTGATCCACGACCTGAAAAACGCCAACCCCTCGGCTCGCGTGAGCGTTAAACTCGTCAGCGAAGTCGGAGTCGGAGTCGTCGCATCAGGAGTCGCAAAAGCCCACGCAGACCATATCCTCGTCAGCGGCGATACCGGCGGCACAGGCGCAAGCCCCCTGACGAGCATCAAACACGCCGGACTACCCTGGGAATTAGGGATCGCAGAAGCCCACCAAACCCTCGTCATGAACAACCTGCGGAGCCGTGTGACCCTTCAAACCGACGGCGGTCTGAAGACCGGACGCGATGTCGTCATCGCCGCACTACTAGGAGCCGAGGAGTTCGGATTCGCAACCGCCCCGCTGATCACCCTCGGGTGCATCATGATGCGCAAATGCCACCTGAATACCTGCCCGGTCGGGATCGCAACCCAAGACCCCGAACTGCGCGCCAAATTCGCCGGCAAACCAGAACATGTCGTCAACTACCTGTTCATGGTCGCCGAAGACGCTCGACAAATCATGGCCTCGCTAGGATTCGCAAGCATCGATGAAATGGTCGGGCGAACCGATTGCCTTAAAGTCGATCATGCGATCAAGCATTGGAAGTCCGATGGACTGGACCTGACCCCCATCCTAAAACCCGCCAAAGGGCCAACGCCCGATACCGAAACCCATCAGACCATCCCGCAAGACCACGGCTTGGAAAAGTCCCTCGACATGCAAGTCCTCTTGCCGAACTGCCGAAAATCCATCGAAACCGGCGCGCCGATCGAACTGCATCTGCCGATCATCAACACCAACCGAACCGTCGGCACCATTCTCAGCCACCATATCGCCAAAAAATATGGCCAAAAGGGACTCCCGGCAAACACGATCCACGTCAAATTCCGAGGGTCCGCCGGCCAAAGCTTCGGCGCTTTCCTGGCCCACGGAGTGACCCTCGAGATCGAAGGCGATGCCAACGATTACGTCGGCAAAGGTCTCTCCGGGGGACGTATCGCGATCTACCCAGATCGCAATGCAGGCTTCAAACCCCAAGACAATATCATCATCGGAAACGTCTGCCTCTACGGCGCAACGATGGGCGAACTGTTCGTTCGCGGTCGCGCCGCCGAACGCTTCGCAGTCCGAAACTCCGGCTGCTCTGCTGTCATCGAAGGGGTCGGTGACCACGGTTGCGAATACATGACCGGTGGTCGCGTCGTCATCCTCGGTCCAACCGGACGGAACTTCGCCGCCGGCATGAGCGGCGGTGTCGCTTATGTCCTCGACGATATCAACGCCCTACGCATCCGAACCAACCTCGGTACCGTCGAACTCGAACCACTTGTCGATTCTCAGGACATCGCAGAAGTCCTCGCGCTGGTGAGTGCCCATGCAGAACTGACCAATTCGGCGGTCGCCCAAGAACTCCTCCAAAACTGGCAATCGAGCCTCGCGAAATTCGTCAAAGTCATCCCTACCGATTACAAGCGAGTCCTTGCCGAACAAGCCAAAGAAAACGCTTTGCAATCGTCCTCCGTTGCAGCCTCCTAAACCATCCAACCAAAAGATCAACACGTTTACCAATAAAGTTTAGACCTATGGGAAAGCCAACTGGATTCAAAGAATTCGACCGCAAAAAGGTATCCTGGAGATTGCCAATCGTCCGGCTAGAAGATTACCAAGAGATCTACACCGATCCGTCCGAAGAACACCTGCGCACCCAAGGCGCTCGTTGCATGGACTGCGGAGTGCCCTTCTGCCAATCGGCCAGCGGTTGCCCTATCCAAAACCTCATCCCCGAATGGAACGATCTGGTCTACACCGGACGCTGGAAAGAAGCCCTCGATCGTCTCCATAAAACCAACAACTTCCCCGAATTCACCGGCCGCGTTTGCCCTGCACCCTGCGAAGGTGCTTGCGTCCTAGGAATCACGAACCCACCCGTGACGATCAAGAATATCGAATGCGCGATCATCGACCGCGGTTTCGAAGAAGGCTGGGTCGTCGCCAAACCACCCAAGGTTCGCAGCGGTAAAAAAATCGCCATCATCGGAAGTGGGCCTGCCGGTCTGGCGGCGGCCGACCAACTGAACCAAACTGGACATAGCGTGACGGTCTACGAACGCTCCGACCGAATCGGTGGACTCCTAACCTATGGCATCCCCAACATGAAACTCGACAAAGGTGTCGTCCAACGACGCCTCGATCTCATGGCCGCCGAAGGTGTCCAGTTCGTCACCGGGGCCGATGTCGGTAAAAACGTTGATCCAAAAAAACTCGTCGCAGAAAACGACGCTGTCCTACTGGCCACCGGTGCGACCAAACCCCGCGATCTGCCTATCCCCGGTCGCTCGCTCCGAGGTGTTCACTTCGCCATGGAATTCCTATCGGCCAATACCGCTAGCCTCCTAAATAGCCATCACGCCGACGGAAAGTTCATCTCCGCCAAAGGCAAACGGGTCGTGGTTATCGGCGGTGGCGATACCGGTTGCGATTGCATCGGAACAAGCTTGCGACACGGTTGCGCGCAACTGGTCAACTTCGAACTCCTCGACCAACCCCCAGAAGAACGCGCCAAAGACAACCCCTGGCCCCAATGGCCCCGTATCTTCCGCAGCGATTATGGACACGAAGAAGCCGCTGAAAAATTCGGCCACGACCCGAGAACCTACAACATCCTGAGCAAAGAGTTCGTCGATGATGGTCAAGGCAACGTCACGGGCATCAAAACCGTTCGAGTGGCTTGGAAAGTCGAAAACGGCAAAATGAATATGACCGAAATCCCAGGCAGCGAAGAAATCATCGGCGCCGACCTTGTCCTCCTCGCTATGGGATTCCTAGGCCCCGAACAGTACGTCTGCGAACTCCTAGGGATCGAAACCGACGCCAGAAGCAACTACAAAGCCCAACACGGTCCGTTTGCAACCAACATCCCAGGTGTGTTCGCTGCAGGGGATTGCCGTCGTGGTCAATCGCTCGTCGTCTGGGCAATCAACGAAGGTCGGGGCGCAGCACGCGCTATCGATATCTTCCTCAGAGGTCACAGCTCACTGCCAGCCCCAGGCGTTACCCTCGGATCAGCTCTCGCAACCGCCAGCATCTAAGACAACAAAAAACACTAAAAACCAAGCATCCGGATCTCTACGCGAGATCCACTACCGTCATATCTCTGCGGTCGTCTTCCCTTGCGTCCTTGCGTTCATTTCTTCCCTTGCGTCTTTGCGCCCTTGCGCCCTTGCGTTCATTTCTTCCCTTGCGTCCTTGCGCCCTTGCG
>Ga0315904_10009474_pt1 | contig 12715 bp, 7 predicted proteins | sample LakEriMetagenome_6_FD_203529 | JGI IMG/M metagenome (GOLD analysis project Ga0315904, IMG submission 203529) | Freshwater fungal communities from buoy surface, Lake Erie, Ohio, United States - Buoy 12 MA120 | ecosystem: Environmental > Aquatic > Freshwater > Lake | place: USA: Lake Erie, Ohio...
TGCGAAACGCTCCGATATCGCTGATGGGGCTCATCGGCACTTCGATCAAACCCTCTGGGTAGACGAACGGCTGCGCGGCCTTCTGGGTTTCGGCGATCTGATCGAGCAATGGTTCGTCGGGCTGCTGGAGTGGCTGGGTATTGGGATGAGCTGGGTAGAGGCTGCTGACCCATGGGTACCCTAGATCGGCCAGCATGGCGCGCACCGCAGGATGCGCCTTCAGCCCCTCGGAGAAACCACCGGGGGTACGAAAGCCACTGGGCTTTACCCCCAGCCGATACTCCATGGCCTTGGTGGTGCGCACAATGTTCTCACGAATCAGCTCCAACACCGGACGATCCTCCAGCAGCCAGGGTGCCCGCTGAAAGCGATACTGCAGATCCTCGCGTCGACCGGCCAGTACGTTGACGTGGTCGTAGGTGTGATTGCCCACCGGGTGACCTTCCTCGACAATCTCCTTCAGCCATCCAACCTCCGCCTGCTCGAACAACTGCCCTACCGCGAAAAAGTGGATCACGCCACCTTGCTCGCGAACGCGACGGGCCGCTTCCGTGGCATAGCTCTTGGTCGGCTGATCGAGATTCCCTTTCTCGTAATCCCAATGGGTCGATTCCCAGGTAGGAAAATTCCTCGCCATTTCCAGATCGAGGGTGATGGCGATACGGCTCTTGGGACCACCACTTGTGGAGCGATGCACATGCCGGCATGGGGCCGGTGCCGCGATGGCAAGTGGGCTGGCCAGCGATGAGGTAGCAATTGCGTGCGCCAGCCAACTTCGGCGGTTGATCTTTTCCTTCATCGGGCACTCTCCTTGCTGCGATCCTCTCCAGTCTGCACCCAAGAGATCTGTGTGATCAGCTGCTGCAGCGCGGCATACGAAATTGCCGCATTGACGGCGAAGCGAGGCGAACTGTTGGAAGGGAAAGTGGCCAACGAAGCATCGGCCACCAGGAAGACATTGAAGTCCTTCGATAGGTTTTCGTAACCTGCGGTCGTTTTGCAGTAGCACATGTCGGTAGCATAGCCGGTCAACAGCACATGCCGGATCCCTTGCTTCTTCAAATAATCCCGCAGCTTGGGATATCCCTCTTCATCGAAAATCACCACATCCTGTGGCGCGACATCGATGGCGTCGCTGATGGGAATCGGCAACGACCAGAATCCTTCGCCGTTGTAGCGCGCTGAAGCATCGAGTCCTGGGAACTGACGGAAGTAATCTCCCACTGGATGATTCTCCCCAAGGATCAGCTGATCGGGCAGCTTCTCACCCCGATAGTCAAAGGCCGCCAACCGCTCACGCAAACGCCGCATCCCTTCCTCCCGCTTCGGCTCGTCTGGCGTCGACTCGAAGGTTCGATAGACCATGGTGCGAATTGGATCGGCCGGACCAGGCAGGCTGTACATCACCAGCGACACATTCTGACGCAGCCTCTTGAGGAATGGGTCGATCACTTCCCGCGAGTGACGAGAGGCGAGATGATTTTTTGTTGGCGTGCAGAAGTCGGCGACACCATGGGGTTCGGGCGTCTTCCAACCCCATGAATCATCGACCGCCCAGGGATGCACCATGATGATCGCTGTCTGATCCCCACGAAGTCGATTGGGCATTTCAATGATGCCCCTTGCGTTGTAGCTAAAGCGCCAAGCTCTTACGTGGAGATCCCCCATCGGGTCGTCGACGACCGCATCGGCCTCGAATCGCTGTTCCTCAACGACGGGTTCAAAAAACTCCGGATGATCTGCCAGGATCGGTTTGGGTGCCTCGATCTTCCGAAGCGTGTTGGAATAAACACGCCCTGTGGATTTTTCCTGACCACACAAACTCCCTGGCCATGCGATACACAAGAGCGTCATGGCAATCCACCAATGTTGCATCGTCTTTGTCTCTCTGCTGGAGTCCAGGGAAACCGACCTTCTGATGGCCGGGAATCATGGCGAGATCGCGGGATCGGACTGAAGGTACGCAAACAGATCTCTCAACGCCTGCGGCGACCACTGGCGATACAGATCTTCTGGCATCAGCGACATGGCAGATTCCTTCGCCTCCGCGATTTCCGAGAGAGCCAGAGCGATCGGTTCGCCGCGCTGCGGATGGAGGAGCACCCGCGAATCGCCATCGGCTTTGACGATGCCGGTCAGCACCCGATCATCCTCCGTGCGCACGATGGTGGAAAGATACTCCTTGCGAATGACGCTGCTGGGGTCGACGATCGACACCAGCAAAAAGTCGCGGTCCTTCCGGTTGGCGCTAGTCAGGTCGGGGCCTAGTTGGCCACCTTCTCCAAAAAGCTGATGGCAAGCCGCGCAGTGCTCCCGGAACAAAAGCTTACCTTGCCCTACGTCCCCCGGGCCCGCCCGCAGATCGTTGTTGAGTCGACGCACTTCCGCCAGCCGTTCCTCAGGTGTCGCACTGACGACGCGTCCCCAGAACTTCACCACCTTGGAGTCGATCTCTGAATCGTTGTGACTGGACAGCTGCTGGACTACCTCGCGTGGTACATCATCGGCGGCGAATTCTCCCTGCCCGATCGTCGTTAGCAACTTCTTGGCCCAGGTAGGACGTGAGGCGAGAACGGCCAGTATCCGATCCCGCAAGCGAGGCTCCCACGGCGTCTTGAGAAGCTCCAGCATCCCGTCCGCTACCTCCATGGTGTCGATGCGACTGAGGTACTCCACACATGCCAACTGTACCGATAGTCTTTTCGAACGCTGAAGGATCGAAAGGACCATCGCCGGCGAATCGATGGCAGGCCGGATCGCGAGCACCGCAAAGTCTTCGACCAGCTTCTCCGAGTCGGGATCCTCGATGGCGATCCGCTCCGTCCACCGCCGCTGCACCTCGCGATCGCCAAGTCGTAGAGCCAACCGTGCCAGCCCCGAGTGCATGGGGTGCTGCTGAAGATCGCTTTCCAGTAGTGGCTTCCAGGAAACCGGCGACGCATCGGGGGAGATTCCTGTCGGTTGGTCTGCTGAGCTGCCGTTCATCTGCCATCCAAGTTCGATCGCTTCCCAGACCGCCAAGCGATCGAGCGGCGTGGGGCAAGCTTTCAGTATTCGCGTCAGCGCGGCATCCCCTTGGTCCGAACGTTCGGCTGCATACCTCCGCACCAGACGTGGCAGCAGAAAGTCGCGTCCCAGCTTCGATTTCCACAACGTCGGTCGCTCGAATCGCCGAAGCACCTCTTCCCTACCATCGATCGCATGCCGCTCGATCGCCCACCACCACAGCAAGGGCAACATCGGGTCGTCGACATCGATGCTGCGATTGATCTGGGCATTGATGATCGGCATAGCGACGCTGGCCGGTAGACGCGCTGCGGTCGAGGCAAGTTGCTGACGGACATGCAGGTCAGGCTCAACCTCCGATAGTTCATCCAACAAATGCGCCAGCGATTTCGAAATCGTCCATTCATCGGTCCACAGCGCCTGATCTCCTAGTGCGCGCAAGGCCCAGAAGCGAATCGACGGATGGGGACTTTGCAGCAGGCGAGCGAGGTCCTGCTCCTCGATAGGCTGGGCCCTTGCATGTTCCAGAGAGATCCAAGTCCAAATCGCCTCCAGCGCCGCCGATGGATGATCCAACTGCAGCGCCGCGTCACGGCACCGGTCGATTAGTGCATTCGGTAGTTCACTTGGGGCGATCTCCTCGCCTGCCATGCTTCCATACCGTCGCACCAGCTCCTGACGGCTGCGACGTTTTTTCCATGCGTTGGCGGATACTGGGTGGAGGATTTCATCCATCAACTGCATATCGGTCAGCAGGGACAGATCGAATGGGGCAGCTCGTGGGGGCGACTGCCAAGTGGTGATCCGAAAGATGCGACCGTTTGAACGATCCCAGGAAGCGTCAGGGTCGGGGTGGGCGGTCCGGGCATCGTGCCAGTCGGCGATGGTGATGGCGCCATCGGGGCCAATCGTCAGGTCGGAGGGTGCGAACCAGGGATCGTTCGATTGGAGAAGATTGCCTCCGTGGCGTGTGGCAAAGGTCGAACCCATCGGCTGGATCTCATGCCAGTAAGCCGCATGTCCTAGCAGATCGGCGGCGACGTACTTGCCTCGAAACGATTCGGGGAGTAAATCTCCCTGATAGACCATGCCTCCGACGGTGACATGTCCACCCGTAAAGTTCGCATGTGGTGCATGTTCGAAGTAGCCAAACGCATAGGGGTTGTGGAGGTTCCCATGTTTAGCGAACGACTTGACGTAATAGCCTCCCTGAACTCCATGCAGCAGCAGATGGCCACCATAGTTGGTGCTGTAGAGTAGATGCCCGTGGGCATCGAAGTCGAGTCCCCAGGAGTTGCCACCCCCCTCGCAGAACAGTTCGAATCGATCGGTCGACGGATGGTATCGCCATACTCCCTGCTGAAACTCGATCCCCCGAATATTCGACGTTACGGTGCTTCCCTGACATCCATACAGCCAACCATCCGGGCCGAACGTCAGCGAGTTAGCGACGCTGTGAGCATCCTGCATTCCGAACCCTGTCAGCAGAACTTTGGGGTCGCTATCGGGAAGGTCATTTCGATCGCGATCGGGATAGAAGAGCAAGTAGGGGATATTGAGCACGAAGATCCCACCATGGCCGAAAGCAAATCCCGATGCCAGGTTCAGTCCATCGAGAAAATCGTCCCCACGATCGACGCGTCCATCTCCATCGTCATCGTGCAGGATGGTCAGACGATCGGATCCGCGGGGACCGTCTGGGGGTGGAGCCGGCAGTCGGTCGTAACGGGTGCGGGAATACCGATCGACCTCGATGCGACGGAGCCCTTCCGGGTTGGGGTACTGCAGATACTGCAATACCCAGAGGCGGCCTCGATCATCCCAGTCGATCGCCACCGGTTGCCTCACCCATGGCTCGGATGCCAACAGGTCAGCCCTCAATCCCTTGGGCAGCTGCATCCGCGCCAGCGAGTCTTCGGGGGAAAGCCCTTGTCCTGTCGCCAGAGAGCCAGCCATACCGGCCAGGACGCCAACCCAGAGCATCATCCCGCGCAGCATCTTGAACACCTCGAAAATCGGCGATGCGTAAGGCAATCCCGTCGCTGCGATCGGGTCGCAGTGATCGCCCATCCCAATATCGTATCGTGCTCCCGAACCAGGCTTGGGGCACTCGGCTCGAGAGATCTATGGGGAACTGCTGCCCGTTATCCAAAAAGGGTAGTGATCGGCTGTCCGGGAGTCAGGGGAAAGGGGCGGTTCTGGGTATCGCGAATCTCTTGGGCCGGGTCGAGCCCCAGGGCCCAGTAGAGCGTCGCGGTGATGTCTTCCGGTCCGCAGGGTGCGTCGACCGGATAGGCACCGTGCCGATCGCTGGCGCCATGGATTGCACCTCCCCGCAAACCGCCTCCGGCCATCATCACCGTGTAGCATTCCGGCCAATGCCCGCGTCCCTTGCCATCGCGATCACCAATCTTCGGGCCTCGTCCAAACTCCCCCATCCAGATCACTAGTGTCTCTTCCAGAAGACCTCGACTGGCCATATCTTCGATTAGCGTTGGGACCGTCTGGTCGGTGATCGGTAGCAGGCGATCCTTCAGGTCGACGAAGTTGTTTTGATGCGTATCCCATCCTTCGCTTCCGGCGCCTCCGATACCACGGGAAAAATAGACCGTGACAAAGCGGACGCCCGATTCGATCAGTCGACGCGCCAGCAAGCAGGACTGGCCGTAGGTGGTCCTGCCATAGGCATCGCGCAGTTGGGAGCTTTCGCGATCCAGATGAAAGGCATCCTTGAAGGCGCGCGACTGGAGCACATTGAAAGCCTGCTGTTGGAATTGAGCCTGCCCATGAATCTCCGATAGGGAATCTTGCAGCTTCAGTTGCCGATCGATCACCTCCAGGAGATGCCGGCGACTAGAAAGCCGATCGGCATCGATCGAAGAAGGAAGCTGCAACTCAGGAAGCCCGAAGTCGTCGGCGTTTGGATCCTGTCGAAAGAAAAAAGGATCGTGCTGTTTTCCTAGGAAGCTGGCGTGCTGGCCTGGGGTCACCGATCCATCGCTGACCACATGCGGGAAGGCGACAAAGGGTGGCACACCTTCGACCAGTGGCCCTGCCGCATGCGACACCACCGATCCGTAGGCAGGAAACAGTTCGAGGGTATCGCGGAGGCGTATGTCATCGGTAGGAGGCGAGTGTCCGGTGAGGCAGTAGTAGCCGGCTGGGTTGTGGTTTTTCATCCGGTGATTGACGCTACGGACCTGCGTCCATAGATGAAGATTCTTCCCCCATCGCGGAAGATGTTCGCAGATCGGTGCCCCTGGAAGACTGGAGGCGATAGGTCGGAAAGTTCCACGGATTCCTTCAGGTGCACCTGGCTTCATATCGAAAGTGTCGATATGGCTGGGGCCACCACATTGATGCAGAAAGAGAATCTGTTTGGCGCGAGGACGGATCGATGGGTAGGAAGGAGACGCGGCCAGAAGGCGTCCCAGAGCAGCATTCATACCCATCCCCAGACCGCCGATCTGCATCAGCGCGCCGCGGCGAGAAACCATCTTCTGGAATCCATGGCAACCATGCATCATTGCGATTCCCCTGTGTCGAAGCATCGGTGATGGACTAGCGGATCCACTGGAATTCCTTGCTGTTGAGAAGTGCCCAGAGGAGATCTTCGCACGCGCGGCGCAGATGGTCGCTTCGTTCCAGGTGCTCGATCATCGCCTGTTGCTCCTGGTCGGTGGGTCTGCGCGATAGGGTCGCCAGATAAAGCTGCTCGATGATCGCCTCACGCGACGCCTCTTCCCTCAGAAGCATCCCCAACCGATTCGACTTCGCCTCGATCTTCTCCCGCACTAGGCCGCCATTGAGCAGCTGGAGTGACTGAGCCAGGGAGGTGTCCGAACTGCGTTCACACTCGCAGGACAGAAGGCGGTCTGGTTTTCCGAAGGCTTTCAGGAAATCAGCTCCCTTTGGACTGGGACCTCGTTCGATTGCTCGCCTCAGCACCGCCGGTACCAGTTCACCGGTATCTTCCTTCGGTATCTCCCCGGTCCAACCCATCGCAGTCGCATCGCTGACCGCATCCTCCACCAATTCGGCTGACATGCGATGGATGGGATAGCCGGCAAGGCTACCTGCAATCCCAAGCGCATTCTCTGGTTCGGCCACGGAGACACTTTGCCGAGCGAAGGTATCGCTGGTTAGTAGTAGACGCATCACATGGCTAGTCGACTGATCGTGACTCAACCACTGATCCGTCAGATACTCCAGCAATTCCGGATGGCTTGCTGGGTTGGTCTGGCGAAGATCGTCGGGAGGGTCGATCAAGCCGATCCCAAAGAGGTGGAAGAAGATGCGGTTGACCATGTTGCGAGCGAAAAGACGATTGTCGGTCACCAGCCAATCCCCGAGTGCATCGAGCCCTTCTTTTGGAGAAAGATCTTTCCAAGGCACCTGCGAAGTAGGGTGGGATTGCGACTGCAGCGGCAACGGCCGTGGCGGAACCTTGCGGCCTTTACCGGGATGATCGACACGAGGCTTGCGATCGGCCACCGAGATAATCTCGTCGCCAGTGATCACATGGGTATCGAGTTTATCGGGTGGCTGGTTATCGACCGCTTTGCGTTCCATGGCACCGAAGAAAGCCGCCATGCCGTAGTAGTCATCCTGGGTCCAGCGGTCGAAGGGATGGCTATGGCATCGGGCGCACTGGAGACGCACACCGAGGAAAACCTGGCTGACCGCTTCGGCCGCCACTTCGGGTTCTCGGTGGACTCGATGGAAACTGGCTGGCGGCGAATCGTAAGTACTGCCCAGCGTGGTGACCAGTTCGCGCACCCATTGTTCGGCTGGGCGATCGCTGGCAGCTTGTTCCTGCAGCCATCGGTTCCATCGATCGACTCCCTTGCGACTCATCGTCTTGGGTTCATTGCGCAGCAGGTCGCTCCAGTGAAGCGCCCACCGCCAGTGCGCTCCGGGCTCCTGTAACAGTCGGTCGATCGCAAGATCCCGTCGATCGATGGGAGATGCGGCTTCCAGCTGTCGGATCTCCTCGACGGTGGGCAATCGCCCTGCCACCACTAGGGTCGCACGCCGCAGCCACGTCCAGTCATTGGCCAATGGCATGGGAGCGATCCCCCATCGCTCCAGCCGCTGGTTCACTAGAGCATCGACAGGGTGATGCAGGGAGTAGGCGACGCGTTGGCTTGCATGCGGAACGAAGGCGATGCGGGCACTGCGACTGGACGATCCCAAATAGGCGCTCACCGATAAGTCCATCGGTTTGGAAACATGCAGCTGGCCCTGGTCGTCGACAGAGGCTCCGTCGACGACGCTGGTTTCCCATCGGACCCAGGGAGTCACATCGCGCACCGATCCGTCGGCGTCGATCGCTTGAACAATCAGTGGCAATGGCTGTTCGGCACCCTCCAGCCATGCTTCTTCTGGCCAAAGCCGGAGAGTCGGTTCGTTCCTGGACTCCAGGTCGATCGATTGCCGGATCGATGGTTGACTCATCCATTGCATTAGCCGCATGGCCGATGGGGAATCGAGGGAGAACCTTGCACCACCTTGGTGGCTGATATCCTGCACCGCCTTACGCAGCAGGAGACTGTACCGAGGATGTAGTCGATCGATGCGGCGGCCTCCGGCATCCGACAGCAGCGTATCGAGATCCAGGTGGGCATCTTCGCCACGCAGGCTCAATCTCAATCCACCTTTCCCGTGCAGGCTGCCGTGGCAGATCCCCGCATTGCATCCATGACGCGAAAAGATCGGATGGACATCGCGATGGAAATCGATTTGAGTCTCCCCAACTCCCCAAACCGTGATGGGGACCGACACCACCTGCTGCTCGATCTCCAGAAGCAGCGTCCCAGACCCATTGGACTTCGCTTCCAGTCGGCCTTGATCATCCCAGGCGACCTGAGCTGGAAGTTCCTTGACCGTCCCCTGAAGCGCTTCCAAAGCAATCGTCCGCTCGATCTTTCCCTCGGCATTTTTTCCGACCAATGCCAGTGTGGCGGGGTAGAGAGGGGAGACAGCAACGACCTCGGGGTAGACATGCCAAGTGCGAAACGACTGTCCTGGGGTTGGACTGGCCAGAGCCGTCCAGCAAATGATCCCAATCGAGAAGACAGGCCAAATCCGGAAGAAAGTTGGGGAGAGGATTGGTCCAGGGTGGGTCATCATGGAAGATTCCATGGAGGCGGGGAATGATTCGATTTAGCTTAGCGGACCTTGCTTCGATTGGCCAACTATTGTTTCCCCTTCCTTGATGTTGTAAGACCGGTTCGTAGTCAGAGCGTGGATGAAAAGGGCAAAGGCGCCCAAGGCGCCTCCACAGAGCAGTCCACCGAAAGCTCCGAGAACCACTGCCGCTCCCACTGGGTCCGCCTGGATCGCCGGTGTGGCCCATGGAGTGAAAAATGCAGGGGCCAGATGCCCTGCGGCCCAGCCGAAACCGGCCCCTAGAACCAACCCCAGAGCCGCAACGGCCAAAACTACCTGCACAACGCGCCCGACACTCATCGCAAGGCTCCTTCGCTCCTGGAGCGACAGTTCATAAGATCGGAACGGAGTCACCGGTATTCATATCGCCTCCTAACATAATCGATCGGCAGTTCGGCCAACCGAGGTCCTTTGGCGATCGTTTTTTCGCGATCGATCGGCGGCAGCCCATTCTCACACCCCCCCTAAGGGTGTTATCCACCAATCGGTGCCACCCACCTTTCTCAATCGGTGCCACCCACCAATTGAGACGGAAAACCCACCAATCGGGGTGCAAGAGATCCATTGGTGCGATCCACACTTTTGGCGCAGCGCATACCTAAGTTCTCTTCAATAATAGACTTAAGGATTCTCCAATCGGTGCCACCCACCTTTTCAATCGGTGCCACCCACCAATCGAACCCCTCTTGTGGGTGTGCATCTTGTCTCGGTTTTCTGTTGAGGGGCGGAATCGTTTTGAGGAGGAGGTCGACCAAATACTGGTGATCATCAGGCGTGGCTCTGCAGATTGTCAGATGGCGTCCCTGGATGGGTCGCGATGTGCCATCCAACGGGAATTCGAAGCCTCGGGTTTCTACAGACGACTGTCGGTTGATGCAGGCACAACTCCCATCGCATCGGCCTTTCCCAGTGGCTTTGAACCAAGTCCTGAGCGACGCGAAACAGACTCGCGCTGCAGTGCGTTCGGTTTGTGGTGGCCCGTCAACTTGTTCCAGCGTTCGTCTCCATCAGCCAAGGACTCCGCAATCACCAAAAATGAGGGATTTCCTCTCGATTTCCCCTTCGCGTCCAACCGAATGCGCCGTTATACTCCGCAAAGTGATGCCCAATGTTCGGTTTCCATCCCTTGCTCCAATTGGCTCAAAGGCTCAATCATGCACAGACTAAGGATGGCGGCAGCCCGGGTGTCGAAGCGAAGCAGCATGCGTTCGGCTTTCACGCTGGTGGAGCTGTTGGTTGTGATTGCGATCATCGGGATCCTGGTCGGCCTGTTGCTCCCGGCCGTCCAGGCGGCCCGCGAGGCGGCTCGCCGAATGCAGTGCAGCAACAATCTCAAGCAGATCGCCCTGGCATTTCACAATCACGAATCGGCGGTTGGCTACTTCCCATCCGGTGGCTGGGGTTGGTGGTGGATTGGTGATGCCGATCGAAAATCAGGGCAGAACCAACCGGGTGCCTGGACCTATTCGATCCTTCCGTTCATGGAGCAGGTCGCCCTGTACCAACTCCCCTCTGATGGTCAGCCCAATGCCATCCTCACGGCCCAGTTAGCCGGTGGCGCCAAGCTGGCCGAGACGCGGGTGCCGGGCTTTACCTGCCCGTCCCGACGTTCCAGCCTTCCAGCCAACCGAGTCATTGGCGGGGGATCGAATGGCCACGCTTGGAACGCCGATCCCGTCGCCAAGGCCAATCGCACCGATTACGCCGCGAACGGTGGTTCGGTGAAAGTCTTTTGGGGCAACGGACCTGATCCGACGGCAGCATTTTCCGGCCAGGGCTTCATCAGCCTCGCCAACTTCAACGGCATCTGCGCCCAACGCAGCAACGTCCGCTTTTCCGACATCCGCGACGGAACATCGCTCACTTACCTGGTCGGTGATAAGTACCTCAACCCAGATCAATATGTAACAGGCTTCGACTATGGCGACGACCACAGCATGTTCATCGGCGATGATTTCGATATTCATCGCTGGACGGACGAACCTCCCATGATGGATCGCCCGGGCGTTGCTTCCTTCTGGCGTTTTGGCAGCAACCATCCGGGAACGTTCAACATGAGTTTCTGCGATGGTTCGGTGCGGACGATTGCATACACAGTCGAAGCGAATATCCATCTGCTTTCTGGCAACCGAGCCGACGGTATCGCCATCAAGGACAACGATTGATCCGAAGCATAGGACGGAATATGGCCTTTCCATCGGTAGGGACTCAGTGGCGATGGAGTCTATTGCTGCTCGCAGGCGCGATCGGTTGCTCCGGTCGCAAGTCTCGCATCGACAGTGGGCTTGGTGACCCCGCCGAAACCACCAAGGCGATGTTCCAGGCGCTCGACAAGAACTCCGACGGATCGATCCAGGGGGATGAACTAGCAGGCAGTCCTGGACTGGCCGCATCTGTAGGAGGCTGGGACACCGACGGCAACAAAGGAATCTCGACCGCTGAAGCTCAGCAACGATTCGAGAAATGGAAAGCGCTGCGAGTCGGCGCTATCAACGCCAGCACCACGCTGAAACTCAACGGCAATCCTCTTCGTGGAGCCAAGGTGGAGTGGGTTCCCGAAAGCTGGATGGGCAGCGGCTTTCCCACCGCCTCCAGCACCACGGATCCATCGGGACGGGCCATCGCCAAAGTCGCTTCCGATGGCAACCGCGATGCTTCCCTGGGAGATGGACTGCCACCAGGATTTTACCGACTGGTCATCACGCACCCCGAGGTCCCCGAGAAGTACAAAGTCAACTCGCAAGCCGGGCTGATCATCGCACCCGATGACCCTATGGGGCTCTTGAAAGCGATCGAACTGACGTCGGAATAAATCCATCGAAATACCTTGGCCCTCTTCCCCGCGACCTTCTCCGTCGCCATCGCCCACCCTCTCGGCGATTCTCTCTACCTTATCCCATTTCCATCGACTTCCTTACGATCGACTAAGATGATCGGTTCCAAGGCACCGTGGCTTTGGCGTGCACCGACGCCATCATGTCGCGTTGGAAGGTTTTTTGATTGAATGGAGGAAGACCAGCAGTGATCAAACCACGTCCATCTCTTTGCCACAAACTTCGCCGAAATTTACCATCGACCATCTGGTTCCTTCTCCTACTGTGGTGCCTCGTTGCACCTGCCTTCCAACACCACCGCCCGCTTTTCGCCCAGGATCCAAGCCCCCTGTTTGTTGAAGGCTATACGTCGCAGGTCAGCTACGCACCGGGCGACATGCTGAAGCTGCATGTCTCCAGCGCCAGTGCCCAATGGTCGCTGGAGATCGCTAGGCTAGGTGCCAAACGAGAAGTCGTTCATCAGCAGCAACAGATCCCAGGACAAGTCCATGCGATCCCCGAACTGGCCTCTTCGCAGGGATGCGGATGGCCAGCTTCCTGGGAAATGGCGATTCCCGAGCAATGGACAAGCGGCTATTACGAAGTGGTGCTGCGCGTCGCAGACCGCGGTGGCAAGTTCACTCACCGATCCCAACGCTCCGCGCAAACAACCTGCTACTTCATCCTTCGAAGCAAAACCCCAGGCGCCACCTCCAAGATCCTCT
>Ga0315904_10009477_pt1 | contig 12712 bp, 12 predicted proteins | sample LakEriMetagenome_6_FD_203529 | JGI IMG/M metagenome (GOLD analysis project Ga0315904, IMG submission 203529) | Freshwater fungal communities from buoy surface, Lake Erie, Ohio, United States - Buoy 12 MA120 | ecosystem: Environmental > Aquatic > Freshwater > Lake | place: USA: Lake Erie, Ohio...
TCTTTAATTCTCTCTAAAGCTTGTGTGGCAAGATAGGCATCCTTGGGCGAAAGCTGCAGCTCCTCTGTAGCGAGTATCTCACTCAACACACAGCCAATCTCAGCTAATATCTCCTCTCTCTGCTTATCTGCACTCGTCATACAGCGACCTCGCTGTAGATAGATATGCTACAAACCGGCGAATATGTGCCGCATAGTGTCATGCTAATTTGCAATTATAGAGGTGCTAACTACGTGTATCTAGTAAATACGCGTTTATTGCGCCGCGGGCTCTACAGGAATCTCCTACCCCTTTCGCCCACTGCTCACATTCCACTCAAGAGCCTCGCGAGCAATATGACTATCGTGAAAAGGATGTTTCACCCCATGAATCTCTTGGTACGGCTCGTGTCCCTTGCCGGCGATCACAACTAGATCGTTTGGTGTGGCGATCGCCATAGCCTTTTCGATCGCCTTTTTTCGATCGACTTCCACAAGCAGCTTCTCAGCATTTGGATTTTGAATACCCGAAACGATCTGTCGGACAATCTCAGAAGGATCCTCAGTGCGAGGATTATCAGACGTAACAATCGTGAGGTCCGCCAAGCGATACGAGATCTCTCCCATCACCGGGCGCTTGCCAGAATCTCTATCACCACCACAACCAAACACATTTATCAGCCGCCCAGCACACAGAGGCTTAAGAAACTCTAAAACCTTCTGAAGCGCATCTGGCTTGTGCGCGTAATCAACGTAGACCGGAACCGCATATTCACCAACAGGCTCAAGCCTTCCAGGAACAACTGGAACCTTAGCGATCGCTCGACTAATATCGCTCGCGGTATGACCCAAAGCGCGCAGCGCCACTACTGCGCAAGCAAGATTGTAAGCGTTGTGCTTTCCGATAAACCGGCTACGGATTGAGATCTCCTCACCTCCCCGCTCAATAAGCGTATACAACGTACCACTAGCAGTTGCTTGCAGATCTCGAATCACAAAATCAACCCCTGGGCGCTCGTGTTGCGAGATGCACAGGACCTTGATCGTCAGGTGATTCCGCTGTAGTTCACGGGCAAATCTCTCCCCCGCGGCATCGTCTACGTTAATAACGGCAATACGATTGGCTTTTGGGCTACTCTCAAGATCGGTTGTGAAAAGCTCTAGCTTGGCGGCTTCATAAGCCTCCATCGTGCCATGAAGATCAAGGTGATCGCGGGTTAAATTAGTAAACACCGCCACATCCCACGCCACATCGCGCATACGTCTGTGCACAACTCCCTGTGACGTCGCCTCAAATACAGCAGCCTGTGCACCATCTCGTACCGCACCAACAAGAAATTTCTGTACCGAGATCGGATCAATAGTGGTGTTTCCCATCTCTTTAAGTGCGCCAGCCGGTGACTCTTCGCCCTCTAAAAGCTGAAAGCCAAGTGTACCCCCCAGGAACGTGCGTGTTCCCAAAAAATGCAGCGCATGTGAAGTGATCCACGCTACTGAGGTTTTACCGCTCGTGCCAGTGATCGCTACATTCTTAGTCACCAGACTGGGCCTACCAAAATACACATGCGCTGCGTATGACAATGCACGCCGTACATCTGTCACCGGAATACAAACCCCATCAACAGCCTCAGGCAGCTCGCCACTGTACACAACTGCCGCCGCGCCGCGCTTAAGCGCATCGGCAATAAACTTCCTGGCATCAACCTGCGCACCACTAACGGCAAAGAAAAGCGCCCCTGGCTTTACCTCACGCGAATCAGCAGTGATGCTTTGAATCTCTCTAGAACCTTCCCTGGCCAGCAAAGCGTTATCTAAGCACACTTCAGCAAGTACTAAGTCTGATAGTACACTCTTTGAGCCTTCGACACTTAAACCCTCAGGCTTTTGCATGTGAGAAAAAACCTCTTGGTCAATGACCCCCTCAGCAACTTTCGTTACTGGCCCAGTTAACCTAAGTGAAAAATCATCAGCTATCTCGATTGCAAGGGAGCCTCCTGGCATGTGGACTGTGACATTTGAATCAACCAGTCCTAAACGCCTCGCAACACTCGCCGCTGCACACGAACTACTCCCCGACGCCAAAGTGTATCCGGCTCCTCGCTCCCAGATCTCAATTCGCAGGTTTTTGCGGTCGATTACTTGGGCAAACTGAACGTTTATACGCTTTGGGAAATACTCGTGTGACTCAATAAGTGGTCCCAAGCGCTGAGCTCCCGATTTGATATTAGGATAGTTAAAGATGACGCAGTGCGGGTTTCCAACGTTGACGCAGTTAATAAGTAATCTCTCACCAAGAATCTCAAGCTGCTCTTGAATCAACTCGCGTGAAAGTCCAATAGTCGGAATCTCTTGGCTCAAAAAGGTTGCGCGACCCATATCGACCTGAATAGCACGTTGAGGATCGCGTATCAGACCTGTAATTTTGCGCTCACCTTTGACTAAGAGGTTAAATGGCTCACGCCCGACCAGCCCCGAATCAAACAGGTAACGCGACACGATCCGCATACCGTTACCACTATTCTCCGCTTCGCTACCATCTGGGTTAAAAACCCTAACCATGAATCCTTGCGGAGTCTCGCGCTCAACCAGCACAATACCGTCTGAGCCCACCCCGAAGTTACGGTCGCAGATGGTCACTATCTGCTTAAGGGTAAGCGGCTCCGCGAGATCCCTTGCGTGCATGACCAGATAGTCGTTTCCAAGGCCGTGATATCTAGAGTATCTCATCAGACGATCGTATTAAGAGCGTTAAAGTCAAGTGTGGCAAAATAATCTAAAAGAGTCTCTGCCCGTCTTATCTGCACCACCGAGCCATCAGGGCGCAGGAGTAACTCGGCAGAGCGTAGTTTGCCGTTGTAGTTAAACCCCATTGAGTGTCCATGGGCACCAGCATCATGGATTACAAGCAGATCGCCAACATTAATCGGAGGCATACGGCGTTGAATCGCGAATTTATCGTTATTTTCACAGAGCGAGCCCACGATATCGTACGTTTCTGAAGGCGTGTCATGCTCCTTCCCCACCACGCTGATGTGATGGTATGCGCCATACATTCCTGGGCGCATCAGATTCGCCATGGTGGCATCCACTCCGATGTAACGACGATAAATATCTTTTGTGTGAATAGCTCGTGTTACAAGATATCCATACGGCCCTGTGATCACGCGACCACACTCCATAAAAAGCTTTGGGACTGGTAGGTTTGAGCCTGACAGCTCAGCTTGAAAGCACTGCTCAATCTCTTTGCTCAGAAGCTCCAGATCGAGCGGCCTCTCCTCTGGACGGTACGGAATTCCGATACCACCGCCCATGTTAATGAATTCAAAAAGTATTCCGAGCTCAGCGTGCAGCTCGCGCACAGTTTGCAACAACAGCCGCACTGTGCCGACAAAGTAACTCCTCTCAAGTTCATTTGAAATCGGCATGGTGTGCAGACCAAACCTTGTGGCTCCACAGGCCTTAGCGAACTGGTAAGCATCGCGTAGCTGCTCGCTGGTCAGGCCAAACTTAGCCTCAACTGGCTTACCGATAATATCAGTACCGGCCAACTTCCTCCCAGGGTTTAAGCGAAATGAAATTAGCTCTGGGATACCAACGTGCTCCTTTAGATATGAAACTTGAGTGAGATCATCGAGGTTAATTACAGCACCAAGCTCTCTGGCCCTGTGATACTCAGGGGCAGGAGTATTGTTAGAGGTGAACATGATCCGCTCACCAGCAACCCCGATCGAGCTACTAAGCTCAAGCTCAGCTATCGAGCTACAGTCCATCCCAAGACCAACGTGAGCAAGCAGCTTCATTACCACCGGATTCGGTAGAGCCTTGACAGCAAAGAACTGCGTGAACCCCTTGTTCCACTCAAACGCCTTCAGTAGCCGTGAGGCGTTCTGCAGCATCTCTTTCTCTGTGTAGAGATAAAAAGGCGTCGGGTAACGTCTGGCAAGCTCTGTTAGCTGCTGTGGATTAAGGGGAAGATCTTTGAGCGCTGTCATGACAAAAAAGCTACACCGCAGCCAAAACTATGCGCTAAAGAGAACACACCTCCAAGCCGGCGTTTTGGGGTCAGTAGCCTTTATGAAAACCCCACCTATCTGGCGGATTATCAAAAAAGGCCGTAGCCACCCACTATAGTAACCGTATACTTAAGGATCAAGCGTACCAAGCGAGACTTCCAGAGCAATGCCAGAGAAGCGCCCCCCAAAACTTAAAGGCTTTAAAAGCCACCTCCCCACCAAGGTCTGTCCCGTGTGTAACAAGCCATTTTCATGGCGTAAAAAGTGGCAGCGCACCTGGGAGACCGTCAAGTACTGTAGCGACCGATGCCGCAAAGCAGCGTAGTACACCCACACGGTCAGCAGAAATAATCTCAGAAACTAAAAAATCTTTCCCCTTCCAAGCAACTTTTGAAGGGAAATTTTCGATATATAGATTAGGTGGCAACGTTTGGCCTAAGGAGGGAACTAAAGTAACCCCCTCAAGCCAGCGTAACCCCCTGTTTCGGGGAGGTAATTTATGGCAACTACTATCATCATCAGTTTCCACGGCGAGACACCTCAGCTAACACAGACCGTGTTCTCACGCTCAGGACAAGAAGCAAAGCTGTGCGTTCGCGGTAAAACCTCCGGTTCGCACCAAAACGCCGGCACCTTCCAATGGACCTCAGCCGTACAGGGACTGTGTGTGCTGCTTATAAAGGCCCGCTTAAGTCACCTAAATCCTACTTGCGGCCCAGCGAATATCTCCGGCTTTAAAGACAGCCTGGCCTCTTCACTAGATTATGCTCTGGTGAAGCAACCGCTGTGGCTTACAGATATGTTTGGTGTCGATGCCATCGGCAACACATATTGTAGGCGCCTTATCACCAAGAGCAACTCACAGCGCAAGCTACCAGGCCCAGTGATTCTCTCGGTTAATGACAAGGCACTCTCACCAGCCGATATCAGGATTGTGTGGAATGAAAATGAGGTCTCTTCCGAGCAAGAATTAAAGCAGTTGATCTCTCTAATCGATGAGGACGCATCTGCAAATGAGAGCCAGGGAGAATTAAGTGATGGGTCAAAGGCGCTGGCGGCGTAGTGCGGGCGCGGCTCCGATTTATGCAATAAGTCTGAAACTGCCGGTGAATTTTGGGGGGACGAAGGAATATGTGCGAGAATGAACTAAAACTTTACTTCGATGGTCAAACTGAGCCTGTCCTCTTTGAGACTCACTTTAGGCGTGCCACAGATAATTCTCTACAGATCTGCGTGCGAGGAAAGACCCTGACGATTCCCAGCGCCGCTGGCACGTTTCAATGGACGACTGCGGTAAGAGCACTCTCTGTACTCTTTGTCAGAATCGCCCTGAGCAACCAAAACCAGTCGCTACAATCTATGAACTGCCTCAGTGGGCACAAAAGCAGTCTAGCCGCATCGCTCGACTACGCTTTAAGTAAGCAACCGCAGTGGCTTCAAGAGATGTTTGGTTTAGGCAGCTTTGGCACAGTGTATGCTCGCCGACTGATCTTACGAACCAATTCAGAGCGAAAACGCCCTGGACCAGTCACCCTTGGGGTTAACACAGTTGTACTAAAGCCTGAGCGAATCCAGATCTACTTAGACAGTAAACTGGTGACATCAAGCGATACTTTGGCAGACCTGCTCGCAAGGCTTGAAAGCCGCCAGAAGGGGATGGTCACAGAGCATTCTCAAACCACCGTATGCGACCTTGCAGCCTAGCACGCAAGCCAGCGTGTGCCTGTTGCCCATACTATGTGTGGCCACCGAGCCCTTGCAGCCTTAACCAAAAGCGAGCACCCACCACGTTATAAGCCTTCCCCCTGGCCTAGCTTCCAGATATCCTTCGATCAGGAATTTATCCTTACACTTTCATGACAGCGCCCAAAAAAATCTTACGGCTTATCCTAGGGGATCAGCTCAACATCGAGCACTCATGGTTTCAAGACCCACCAGCGCGCTATGAGTATGTGCTAATGGAGGTGCGCGATGAAGCAACGTACGTAACCCACCATGTTCAAAAGATCCTAGCTTTCTTTCTGGCCATGCGCGCTTTTAAAGATGAGCTCGTTGAAAAGGGATTTTCGGTCCGGTACTTTACTATTGATGATGCTGACAACAAGCATTCGCTAGAAAGAAACGTAGAGGCCCTGATCGCCTCTACACGTTACGAAGCCTTTGAGTATCAACAGCCAGATGAATACCGAGTCGTTCAGAATCTAGCATCCCTATGCAAGAAGCTCTCAGTTCCAGCCTCTATGTTTTCAACTGAGCACTTTCTGACCGATGTTGATTTTTTTAAAGGAGTTTTTCGGGGGCACAAACGTTACGTGATGGAGAGTTTTTACCGCGCTGTCAGGGTGAAATACAACCTGTTGATGGATGACGGCAAACCTCTCGGCGATCGCTGGAACTTTGATAGCGAAAATAGAAAAAAGCTCCCCGATACCATTACCCCACCTCCCCCACTAACCTTTCCGCGTAATGTTGATTCCCTCCTAAAGCAGCTTGATAAGCTTAAGATTCCTTCAATCGGCTCGTGTGATCCAAAAAACTTTCCGTGGCCCGTCACACGCGCTGAAGCGCTTAAGACCCTGGCGTATTTCTGCGATCACCTCTTACCTGAATTTGGATCGTACCAAGATGCAATGCACACAAAGCACCACTTTCTTTTTCACTCACGGCTCTCATTCTCGTTGAATGTTAAACACATCTCACCATTAGAAGTTGTCCACGCCGCTATCGCCGCCTTCAAGAAGAAAAAAGGAAAGATCTCGCTTCCGCAAGTCGAAGGCTTCGTGCGCCAAATTGCCGGCTGGCGCGAGTTTATGCGTGGGGTGTACTGGGCGCATATGCCCAAATACAAAACCTTAAATGTGCTTAATGCAACGCGCGCACTTCCGCACTACTTCTGGGACGCAAAAACCCGCATGAACTGCATCCATCACGCAGTATCACAATCGCTTGATGAGGGATATGCACATCATATTCAACGGCTGATGGTGACCGGCAACTTCGCTATCCTAGCAGGGATCGACCCAGACCACGTCGACGCTTGGTACCTTGGGATATACATCGATGCCCTTGAATGGGTACAGCTCCCAAACACCCGCGGCATGAGTCAGTTTGCCGATGGTGGTATAGTGGGAACAAAGCCCTACACCTCAAGCGCCCAATATATCAATAAAATGTCTAATTACTGCTCAGGGTGCTTTTACTCATTTAAAGAGAAATTTGGCGAGCGCGGGTGTCCTTTTAACTCTCTGTACTGGGATTTCCTAATTAGGCACGAAGCGACCCTATCAAAAAATCCACGTATCGGCATGGGGTATCAGCTACTACGTAAGATGTCCGACAGCGACAAAAAAGCGATTATGAAGCAGGCTAAAAGTGTCTTAGAGCGTATTGAAGAGTTGTAGCCCTAAGCATGTACACTCGCTATACTCGGCTAGCATGAAGACCTACAAACGTTCACTCCATATCTTTCGTCGCGATCTGCGTATTGAAGACAACACGGCTCTCAATGCGGCTCTGGCAGCATCAGATGAGGTCGTTCCGTGCTTTATCTTTAACGACGCACAGGTTGCTCCGCACTCTTACCGCTCAGTCAACGGGCTGGCGTTTATGATAGAAAGCCTTGAAGAGCTCTCAAGCGCGATTGAAAATGCTGGTGGAAAGCTGCTGGTTTTGCACGGCTCTCATCACGAGGTGATTCAACGCGTAATCAAAGAGCTTGCCATCGATGCTGTCTTTTTTAATAAAGACTACACTCCCTTTAGCCGCAAGCGGGATAAAGCGATTGAGGAGATCTGTGCCACCGCTGGTGTGGCGTGCGTGCAGTGCTCTGATGCGTTGCTCGTCGAGCCTGCTACATTTGGAAAGGATGACGGGCGACCCTACACCGTCTACACTCCGTTTTTTAAGAAGGCCTCAAAGCTTGAAGTGCCACGACCCGTTCGCTTGGCTTTAGGAAAAATAGCAGGTGCAAACTACAAGGGAAAAACCGTCTCCCCGCGCCAGTTTTGGCCAGCTGACTCAAGCCCACAGCGCATAAGCAGAGGCGGCCGTTCGCAGGCTCTGGGAATTATTGAAACCATCAGAGACTTTAAAAACTACGAGGAGGAGCGCAACCTACCCGCTGTGCGCGGCACAACACTATTAGCCTCGCACAATAAATTTGGCACCATCTCCATCCGCGAGGTGTACCACGCAATCACTAAAGCATTTGGTGCCGGCCACACCCTTATTCGCGAGCTGTATTGGAGAGATTTCTTTACCCACATCGCTTGGCATTTTCCGCACGTTTTTGGGCATGCTTTTAATAGGCAGTACGATGCAATCGAATGGAGCGATGACGAGAAGCTCTTTAACGCTTGGTGCGAGGGACAGACAGGATTTCCGATTGTCGATGCCGGAATGCGTGAGCTGGTAGCAACCGGCTTTATGCACAATCGGGTGCGAATGATAGTAGCCTCTTTTCTTGTCAAGGACCTACACATTAACTGGCAAAAAGGTGAGCAGTTTTTTGCAAAGTACCTGACTGACTACGACCCAGCGGTAAACAATGGAAGCTGGCAATGGGCAGCATCAACCGGTTGCGATGCTCAGCCGTATTTTAGAATCTTTAATCCATGGCTACAGCAGAAACGTTTTGATCCTGAGTGTGTCTACATCAAACGTTGGGTACCTGAGCTTAAACAGCTTACAAACGGCTACATTCACACCATGTACGAAGAAGATATGACTCGATCAGTAAACTATCCAAAGCCGATAGTTGAGCACTCGATTCAGAAAATTCATGCTGAAGAGATGTTTCGGCAGTGCGTAAAGCAGTCCTAGACCCTAATCAAGCTCGATCTGCTCGTGACTCAAGTTCTTGCTGCGTGAAAAAGCCCCTCTTCGCAAAACGCCCAGAAGCGCTTGTGGGTTTCCAACCCTCGGCTCAAGATCGTACTGTCCAAGTAGATCAAGCACAGTCTGAATCTTTGCATCGTTAGAGATAGTGGCACAGTTTGCTCGGTGAAGGGTGCGGAAGAGGTTACGAAAAAGCTCATCGTTGTATGAGAACTCAGTAACGGCCAGGATATCGTTACAGTTCTTAACACAAAATCTCTCTCGCAGTCCAAACATCCCTTTAGAGCCAAGAATTTCTAGCCTTAGTTTATCGAGCTTAGCGGCCTGATCTCTGCGAGTAAATGGAGTTACTAGACGTAGCACTAACCCAGAAGCAGCCTCATCTACCGGGGTAAAGAAATCCGCCTGGATTGCGCGTGAAAACCAGCGCTCCTTGATGCGTACTCCGGGGAGTGATGCATACTCTTGCTCATTATCATCATTGAGAGATTCCTTAGCCTCTAGGCGCTCAAACATGGCAGCGCCCGTCTGAAGATACAGCTCATCGATGGAGAGGGCACCAAGAAGCCGAATAGCATCTCGTATATCCTCATACACCTCGTAGTGCGGCGCTTCACGGGTGTAGTAATCAGACAGATCATCATCAAAAAATATCTGTGGAGTAGGTTCGATATGCTCGGTTTTCTCTGCCAAGTCTTTCTTAAAGCGCCGGCTACGGTAGACATGTGCCTGTAAACGTCCGATCAGGTGCGCACTCTCTGTTAGTTTCTGATCAACGCCCCACACACCTCGGTCAACAAAGGCTTCAACCAGACTCCACGCATCTCGCAGCAGCCAGAGCGCCTCGCCCCGCGCAGCATGGTGCGCGATCAAGTCAAACCGAATAAGTATGCGCGGACTCTCCGGCGCATACGACCCCGGCACCATAGGCAAACGGCCAGTCTCAGATACTGTACCCTTTAGAAAGCGATCGCCGTTTTGCGCAGTGACAACTAGGTATTCAAGCTCATGCCTGGCACCAGTCAAGTTGTGTCTAGCTGAAACGTGTAACTGCTCACCGCCGCACCCTTCCCTACATGGCTCGTGTCGCACGCTGACCACGGTAGGTTCGCCGCTTGCGCTTTTAAGCTGAAAGAAAGACGGTGGTGGCAGGTCTGCAAAACATTCACGTTGAGGAGGCTTCAGGTCTGAAAGCGCAGGAGTAGGCGCACTCTTTATACGGCCAAACAAACCCCATCTCTGAGAAGGCGCATCATGAGGGTTATTGTCTTTTTTAAACTGCTCCATACTGCCACAGAAAAAATGCTTTCAGAGAGTAGCATGTTCCCAGGCTACATCAAAAAGTTTTTAAAAAAGAGCTCGCTAACTAGTCGGTTTCTCTATAAGAGAGGGTGTCGTCTGCGCCAACTAATAATCTCTAGGGCAGCGACACCCGCCTCAATTCCCTTGTTTTTCTGGTCGTCCCCAGCACGTTTACTAGCTTCCTCAAGGGAATTGACCGGCAGGATCTCGTTAATAATCGGAACATCACACTCAAAACCAACACGCTCAAGGCCGCTCATGGTTAAATCTTTTACAACATCAAAGTGATACGTATCCCCCTTAAGGATCACTCCAAACACCACCACGGCCTCTATATCGGGCTCTCGCTTGAGCAAGCGCCGAACTGCCAAGGGAATCTCTAAACATCCAGGCAGAATATGCACGTGTGGATTCTGACATCCACCAGCAAGTAAAACCTCAACACAGCGCTTCGTCATCGATTGAGAGATCTCGCCGTACCACTTAGAGCATACGATCACTACCTTTGCGCCCGGGGTCTGAGGAAGTTGCTCAAGTGAGTAGGAGATCTGTGCCATACGGCTTGGAGAACAATTAGTAACGGACTTTCTTGGAGGCGCTGTCGATGCGCGACTTGACCGATAAAGACAAGGTTACTCTATACCGGAGAAGGGACTTGAACCCCCACACCCTCGCAGGTAGCGGATTTTGAATCCGCCGCGTCTACCATTCCGCCACTCCGGCTTAAACCTTGCCCCCTGTTCTACGCACAATCGTGGTAGATTTCAAGCCTTAGCCCGATTCTCCCTAGACCCCGTGCACCTTTAGCCCGCATTTTTCATGAAACTGCGTCGCGAGAGTGTCGAGAATGGTGATTTTTCGGGCCCGAAGGGCGCGTTAAAAAGCCGATTTTCAGGGCGCAATCGTATCGAGATACCTTCCGGTCTAAAAATCGGTTTTTAAACCGAAAAAGCGTCGTTATCGGCGCTCGCAGCAGCTAGCTACCTAGGCTACTCCTACAGCTTCTACAATTCGCTGCTCAATTTCGCTACTCAGCTCGTCAATGTGGCGGCCCTCTGGCTCTACCGGTGCGAGAAACTCAAGTTCAATTGAGGTGCCGTAGGGAATGGGTAAAAAGCTATACCGAAGCAGCTCCCAGTTCCCTCGAATCGCAACCGGTTGAACGATAGCGTGTGGCATAGAGCGTAGCAGCGCTTTTAAGCCTGTCTGCTTAAACTTCTTCATCACTCCATCCTTAGCGCGTGTGCCTTCTGGAAAGATCGCAGCCACCTCGTTAGCTTCATCCTTCATCCGACCAAAGCGCTCAATCGCTTCTACAGCCTGCGTGGCATCTTTACGGTCAATTAACACCGACCCTAAACGACGAAGCGCTAATGAAATGCTCGGTATCCCGCGCCCAAGCTCCCTCTTTGCGATAAATCCAACCTCGCGCGAGCGACACTCCCACATCATCATCGGAATGTCGTACATGCTTTGATGATTTGAGACCATCACCACTGGTCGACCTGGAGGAAGAGTTGGTTTGCCGATCACGCGGTAGCGCGCGCCTGTCGTTACGCGAATGTTCCAGATGATGCACAGGTTCATCAGATCAAGGGCGTGTTTGTGGCACTTTCTCCCAAAGCACGCCGCAAGAAGATGAAAAGGGTGAAATAAGACAAGTATCGCAAAAAAAATAACGATGTACGGAAAAGTAACCAGCCAATCGATTATCCTTCCCTTCTTTGAACGCGAAGCTAGGGCTGTTTCAGTAACGACACTCATACAATCTTTAACTCTATGCTCAAGCCCTATCGGCAGCGAGCCGCCTACGCTGTAAGTTAATCGCTACCTGAAGTTTTTGCACCAAAATCTCCGCGGCGCTACTTTTTAGCTTACTGATTACTTTATCCTCTAAATCTTCAAGGATCGACTCCCTCTGTAAAGCCTCCAAGCGGGTCAGATGGAGGTGTCTCACCGCATCGAGTGCAATAACACCGCGAATACTGCTGCTTATGGTATCATCTTCTTGCCAACCTTCTGCCCTGGCCACTAACTCCCGGATCTGATCTGGAACACCACCCAAGTCAGAAGACGTAGCACTCTCTGTCGCCCCCAACCCCGAATCAAACACCGCGGCATAGAGCGCTGCGCGATAGATTTCAATATCAGTACACCCAAGGTCTCTTGCTAGAATCAGCAGCACCCGGGCTAAGCGCGGATTGTATGACACTCCCTCCTCGCGTGTTAGCCCTATCTCTACATCCCCACCCAGGTCTTTAGCTGTTTGGTAATCCTCGCTAAGCTGTCTCAGCTCGGTTGGAGTTAAAAACTTGGCCAAAGCTTTAAACACTTTTGGCGATTCGTTTAACAGAGCTTGCTTTTCCATGCTGTTGTCAGCTCATGACTTTTGCTAAGTCTCTTGGCTACTTGCGGCCCTTTGGTAGGGGAAATTGATTACGAATGACTGCGGTTGTAACATCTATTGAGCATTAAATACAAAAGCTAGACTACTCCCTGGCGTGAACGCTCAATGACAGCTACCATGGTTAAAGCACACAGCGGGGAAGGATCATGGCACTATGAGAGCGCCAAGAAACCACA
>Ga0315904_10009479_pt1 | contig 12711 bp, 25 predicted proteins | sample LakEriMetagenome_6_FD_203529 | JGI IMG/M metagenome (GOLD analysis project Ga0315904, IMG submission 203529) | Freshwater fungal communities from buoy surface, Lake Erie, Ohio, United States - Buoy 12 MA120 | ecosystem: Environmental > Aquatic > Freshwater > Lake | place: USA: Lake Erie, Ohio...
GATATTCTATGAGCAGAATAATCATAACCATCAAAATACACTAAATTAGGGTTGTCGCTTGACCTCAGCATCATAGCGAATATAGGTAAGTATGAATTGGATGCACCATTCCAAGCATTAGTGACTACATTTGTCCTACTATATAAAGATAAGTGTGTATTGTTAAATGTTAATGATGTATTAGGCACTAATTTTGTGTCGGCAAAGCCATTAGTTCCATTTGGTAACCAACCTGTACTGCTGTGCGTACCTCCACCACTAAATACTAATCTGAATGCAGCATCTGTATCAAGCGGATTCTTAAGGTTCCACTTGTGTGTAGATGCCGTGCCTCCTACAAAAGGGTACAAAGCTTTCATCTTGGTCCAAATGCCGTATCCCTTTAAGTCAACTACTAATTGATTTATTGCACTTTGTTGATTAGGATCTGTAATTCCTGCAGCTGTGATAAATGCTTGTGCATTTGGATCAACAGAAGGCCCAGAAGAAAATATAGACCTGTTTACAAGCGAAGAATATCCTAGTCCGTAGCCTGGCATTATATAAGTACTATTGATACAGATCCACTAACCAAATCTACAGCCGAAAAAGGCTTGTTTATGTCCAATGGAGTGATTATAGCCCCAGCCTTTACTGCAGCAGCAGTATCTTGAATATAAGAAGACTTAACGTCAACACCACCTACCTTGATAGCATTAAAAATAGTGTCCTCAAGAACAACAATCATTAAGTGATTTACTACCTTCTCAGTTGCTGTGTTTACGATAAATGTACCTGCCTTTGGTACTAAAATCTCATTCCAATGTGTCATCTCTTTTACTTTTTAAGTGCACCACCACGGGCACGATTTTTCTTTCTATGTTCTTTAACTATTGTGCCGTTCTTATGACTCGCATCCATAGGACTGCCTTTAGGAATGCCCAATTTTTTTCTAGCCTTGTTTGCCTCAGCTCTCTTACGTTTTGCCTCCGGCTTTGCAGCTGCCTCCTTAGATGTCTCCTGATGCTTCTTTCGAGCATCTGGATTTTCTCTGTAGTACTTAGCCGTCCTTCCTAGTGCCATATAATACTTTATTAATAAGCAGATCAGGATTATTCATCGCTTTCTTCCTAGCTTCACAAGGCTTGCATGGCTCAGTAGGATCTCCGTTCTTTATAGCGTTAGCAATGTAATGAACACCAGTAACCTTAAGTATAGACTCTACAGTATCGCCAACACCCTTGTGCTTCTTGATAACCTTGATTTGCATATCAGATGCAAAGATAGTAATTTTACTAACATGAAAATAGTAAAACAAATTCAAAGAAATTACATAAGAAGAGAACCAAAGTCAGACTTTTTAAAATGGTGGCGCGTAATAAGAAGATATACATGCATACGATACGGCCTGAAATCACCAGATCTAGACATACTCCTATACCTATACTCCGAAGGACTTTTCAACTATTGGACATTTATGGAGTACTCTAACTGCTTTGGATGGGATAGACATAGATTCACTAGATTGAAAGAAGATGGATGGATACATGTGTGGAGCAAAAAGAAAGACAGCGAATACAAACTATACGAGCTTACAAGACATGCAAGACACGTATTTACAAACATGTACAAAATGCTAAACTACCAAATGGAAATACCAGAGCACCCAACAAATAATCCCATAATGAAAAAAAGGACCTTCTCTGAGAAAGTCCTTGCGATAAGTATCAAGAAATTTAATGAAGAAGTTAGAAAACAAAATCCCCAAAGAAGAATAAACTATTAACGCTTTCTTCCGAACTTCATATTCATAACTGGCATGTTCTCGAGCTGCTTTTTCATCATGTATTCTTGCATCTCTTCAGCCATGTCCTTCATCTTCTCCTTCTCTTTTTTCATTCGAGTAAGTTTCTCGATTCCGGTCTCTACGATGTAAAATGGTTTGTTTTTCATAATAACAAAGATAATAATTATTTGTAAACCTTCTTAGTCTCCCCATCAGAATAAAGCAAAATGACAACTCCACTATAGTCATCACCTACTTCTCTTCCTAATAGATCGTATATCTTTACTACTTTCTTTTCAGTAACATCTCTATGTAAAGATAACACAGCGAGAAACCTATAATTACCATCAAAATCATTTTGAAACAATTTATAATAAACAATATTGGAAGTGTCAAAATCAATACAATCATATTCAATAGGCGATTCACTATCTCCAGATCCATCGACAATATTTGATACAGTCCAATTAATCCCATCTGTAGACTTTAGGACGCTAAAATAATCATTATTTTTCTCACTATATGTGCCCCACATAAGTACATTTCTATCCCTTAATGACTGACCATTGAAATACCAAAACTCAACAGGTAATGGTATGGCTGTTATCCATAACTCAAAGTTATCCATCCACCACTCCTCACCTGCAGCATTTACTCTTGCAAGTACATCAACTGCTATCTGTGTTACCCCAGAAAATTTCAATTTTACCACGGAATACCCCGTAGATAGCCCGTTATTATTTCCAGATCCGCTTTGATAAACATCATCTCCACTATAATATGCGCCATTAGCTGTATGGTTTATCACACCTGTAGTCTGATATTGCCACGTAGCATTAGTATTACCAGTTATCCTTAGCTCAGATACATAACTAACTCCACCATTACGGCTTAACTGAACGTCTACATAGTCCGCGTTGTCAACACCTCTTGCTGTTGACGATGGAGAACTGAATGTATAAGATGCCAATCTGAATCTAAACTCATATTGATACGAAGAATTTAATCCGGTTACATTTGGAAGAGAATACCAATTCTGCTCTATAGGAGATGTCCCATTGCCAGATCCAAAAATGGCAGCACTAGTCGAAGGACTTACAGATGCGTTTGTATAATATCCTCCAGGATTAGGATTCCACCACACCCCCGTCCAGTCCCAAGCCTCTACGTTGTCGTATCTAAGTAAAGTTTGTGAGTGTAGAGTGAAATTACAAAGTAAAATAATCAGTAATATCCTCATGTTAATATATCTTATTTAAAATAAATATATCCGAGTATATTGAATTTAATGCACTATTACTGCTCCATTGTGCCGTTACATCTAATGTATTTGAAGTGGTAGTGTCAAAAGTTGTGTTGTTTATGCTATTAAATCCAAACCCCTCTTGCGTACCTCCAGCTAATTTTAATACGTGTAAATTACCCAATGTCACTATAGAAGCTACTCCAGCTCCACCTATAGCTCTTATGGTAAAATTTATACTCATAAGCCAAACTTGATTTGTTATTCCAGGCATAGAAAATGGACCAGAATCACACAATATTACAGCTCCAGCCTTAACCCTTATCCTAATAGTGTCTGCATTTTTAGCTGACATCAATCCTCCAAAGTCAGCCCTAAAAGAATCACCTGCATTAAATCCATTTGCAGGAACAGATAAGGATCCAACACCTCCATCAATCAATGTACCCTCTGCTGTTGTGGCTGTTAATGTAGGACTATTTGCTGTTTGAGCAAATAATCCATAAGATATAGAACTTGGAGGACCTGGCTTCCAAGTGCTATCTCCATAAAGAATTGTAGTGCTGCTTGGTGTGCCACTGCCTAATGTTGTCGGATCTAAATAACTATTCTTAGGTAGTTTTATTATCTTGCCTAAAACATTGATGAGAGGACGTACTATTATCATACCGCAAAGGTACGAAAATACTACTTAGGATATTCTCCGTTCCACCACTCGTACTCAGAGTTACTAGTCTTGAACTTGACGTAATGAACGTCATCTGAATTTATTTCCTCAACAATCTCAGTAATTGGAGTTGTCATCCACCAGTCCCTATCGCTATAAGACCTAGCAGAAACTGATCCAACACGCATAGAACAACCAAGTCTCGGAACATAGTCTATTATCCTGTTAAAGGTTCCGTCCTTGTTCCACTCTATAGCTTCGCTTCGTCCTCCAGACTCGCCTTCACCATCTCTTGTTCGTCTTAAATTAAAGCTCATATATTGTCTAAAATAGTTAATTATAGAGTAAAATAGTTAATATATTGACTGTAACGTGTAAAACACTTATAGAACTACAACTATGTCTTTCTCCTGAACGACCGTCAGCATATCTCCGTCTATCTTAACGTCAAAAGCATGCACCTTGTCAAAATAAACAGTCTCCCCCTCTTTAATATGCTCGACCAAAGTACCAGGTGTCACTACAACGCCTATCTGATACCTAAACTCAGCAGACTCAGCCTGCGACATCAAAAGACCACCCTTAGTAACAGCCTCCTCCTTTACCTTTCTTACGATCAAATACTTATTTATTGCCCTCATCTTGTCTCATGTTAGTGATTACAACCTCAGTTGATAGTATTGTAGTTGCGACAGACACAGCGTTCTTAAGAGCACTCTTCGTCACCTTCGATGGATCGATAACACCCATCTTTATCATGTCGCCATACTTGTCGTTCTTCACATCGTACCCAAACCCATTAGTATCTTTGTCAATGATTGGCTGCGCTACAGCAACCTTGTCAAGCCCAGCGTTCTCAACAATGCGACTGAAAGGAGCAGCAAGAGCTGTCTTCATAATGTCCACTGCCGCCTGATAGTTCTCGTCCTCAACATTGTCCTTGATTCTCTGCGATGCATTAATCAGCGCTATACCACCACCAGGCAAGATGCCCTCCTCAATAGCGGCAGCTACAGCACGTACAGCGTCATCAACTCTGTCATACTTCTCCTTCTGCTCAATATCACTATTGGCTCCTACATAGATAACACCAACACCTCCGTCAATATTTGCTATCCTCTCCTGCAAGAACTCCTTCTCATACTGAACCTTTGTCTCTGCATGCTTCTTCTTAAGCGCGTCAATATGCTCTGATATAACCTCCTCCTCAGCGTTCTCATGTCGCATAATTATCGTCCTGTCTTTAGACACCACAACCTTAGCTGCACGACCCAAGCCCTCAAAGTCAATCAATGACAAATCGTCACCGGTTGAGTCCGAATAATACCTAGCGCCAAGAACAACAGACAAGTCCTTCATCAGGTCAGCCTTTCTCCATCCCATGCTCGGTGGCTGTATATGACACGCCTTGATGTTACGTTTGGCAACGTTCAAATTAAGCGCGTTTAGCGCGTTACCGCTTAAGTTACCTATGATAAGTATCGGACGACCTTGCTTGATAACTGGCATAAGAGCGTTCTCTATAGATTGCAAGTTGTTTATCTCAACGTCCGACAATAACACATATGGGTTCTCAAGAACACTCTCCTCTGTCTCCTCGTTCGTAACGAAATACTTCGATGACCAACCCCTGTCGATCTTCATACCGTGAATAATGTCTATATACGTAACTGGCGTAGCAGAATTCTCTACCGTCACAACGTTAACCTGCTTGAATGCATCAGCAATTAGGTCGCCTAGCTCCCTGTCATTGTTAGCCGAGATAGCAGCAACATCGTTCAAAAGCTTTGCCGATACCTTCTTCGATAGCTTCTTGTCCAAAAACTCTACCACCCCATCAGTGATCTTGTTCATGTGACGTATCACCTCCGTCCTGTTGTGCTTCTCCGCGTCCAAATACTCGTCAGCCGCGTCAATAAGCGCCTCCGTCAACACAACACTCGTTGTCGTACCATCGCCAGCTACCGTAGATGTCCTATCTGAGGCCTGCCTCACCAACTGAACCGCTAGGTTCTCGACAGGATCAAAAAGATTTATCGTCCGAGCGACCGTTATGCCATCCTTCGTGACTGTAATACCTCCTACATGCTGCTCTGACTCTAGTAACACAGTGTTGCCCCGTGGACCGAGCGTACTGCCGACCGCCTTTGCGATCTTGTGAATGCCATTTCTGAGCTTACTTTGCCCAATTTTGTCAAAAAATAACTGCTTAACTATCATATTTAATTGAATTTAGGTGCGAATTTAGTGTTTTTTTAGATGAAAATCAATTTTCCTTGATAAGTATTGTTCCAGAAGTCTCGCTAATAACTACTATCATCTCAAGTTCAAAGCTGTTATCGTATGATACTGCTCTCCAAACTCTCATGCCACCATCTGTCGGAGTCACATCATCTAGACCATAGTACTCTAAGAGCTGAGATGTGTACAAATCTATGTCATTCGCGTATCCACTCATCATCATCTTTCCGTCAGGCTGCTTGTACCACTCCATGAACTCTAGTCTCTCACCCTTCTTATAAACGTTAGGATTCTCGAATGTCTGGCTTGTAGCAAAAAAAGAAACTACTGAAAGTGCTACTGTTAAAATTACTGTTCTCATGGCTTTTAAATTTTAAAGTTATAAAGCAAATATATACAAAACAAAAACCGCCCACCAGCGAAATGTGATGAGCGGTCAAAATAATTGATGAGTGGTAATTACCCTCTGTATGTCGTTCTTCCTCTAAGAGATTTTCTCTCGTATTTGATGCCTTGCCTTACGTCCTTCAACTCTTTCTTCACGCTAACACCAGTAGTTCTTCTTGCATCCTTAAGATTTTTCTTTTGATCCTTAAGCGCCTGAAGTCTTTCTCTTCCAGTACTACCGCTTTCTCCAGTGCCTCTCAAACCTCGTCTTCCAGCTTCAGCTTGCTTCTTCTCTCTCTCGAACTTCGCCTTACCAACAATGTTCTTTACGCTAGTAGCAATGTTACTACCAACAACTGACTTCCCACCTTTAGTTAATTTCTTAGTTTTTGCAGTAGGCACAAACTTCTCCTCTTTTTTTGCAGGAGTATTTATAACGTAGTCCTTCTTAACCCTCATAGGGGCAACATTCGGTGGACCTACTTGAGTTGCCTTCTTCGTAGGAAGCTTGCCAATCTCAGTTCGCTGAATAGGCTCTGGCTTTTTTCCAGAAGGTGTAGATATCTTTTTGTATACTGGTTGATATTGAAAATTTCCAGGAGAAGACTCACCCTTATATGATCTACTTAAATCTAATTCATAGCCAGGCTTGTCCCACTTACCACTTTTAGCATCTTCATCAGTCATTTTGCCGATGTTGCTTACATTTTGATTTTTAAGAGATTTGTAATATGAAGGACTTGTTGGTACAACTTCATCTTTCTTTTTTTCTGTATTTTTTTTGCCGTTGTTTTCAACAACTTTTAAATTTCTCGTTAAAGTATCTCTCTTAGGTGGTAACATGATCCTTATATTTATTTATAAATCAAAACAAAGATAGCAATAATTATATTACTCTCCCTTCTTTCTCCTCTTAATTCCCTCAACAATGCCACCAACAGCAGCAACACCCTCGCCAACAAGAGCCGCAAGGCGACCAACCTTCTCAGCCTTCTCGCCAACAGACTTTATGTCCTTCGGCTTGCGAAGCTCCTCAAGCTTGGCCTGCTGCTTGGCAACCTTGCCAGTTACCCGAGCTTCCTTCTTCGCCTTCCTAAACTCAGACCGGCTCATCAACTTGCCGTCCTCACCCCCGTTTAATTTCGTCCCGTAGAACTTCATTCCTGTTTTCATGATCTATATCTTTTTACTTCTTTAGACTTGCCTATCACAGAGCCAGGAGTGCCCTTAGTCTTGACAACCGTCTTCTTCACCAGACCACCCTTGCCATAAACTGTCTTCTTTTTCTGCATAGCGCCATACTCCTTCCCGTCAACCTCCATGGTGACAGACTGCTTTTTTGTTCTTACTACTTTTCTCATGCTACAAAGATAATTATTTTGCTACAATACGCGAAGCGTTTTGACTCCTGACGCATAAGTACTTGATTATCAAGTATCGTTGCAAAGCGCTGACGGTTTGCTGACGGTTTTGATTTTGTAACTTCTTGAAAATGAACAATCTTGACGGTTTGACGGTTTACCCCCCTATATATTATATATATTTTTTTTATTTTCTATTTAACATAATACTACCCTATTTAACATAATATTCCATTTTTTCTACGATTTCAATAGGGTTTTTCCGTCAAACTGTAAGACTCGTTGATTATCAGTACTTTAACCGTCAGAAATCCGTCATAAAAAAAAGACCAACTGTAAGACTTGCTGATTTACAGATAGTTATATGTCAGCGAACTAAAAATGTAGTCAGATATGCAGAGGGTTTGGGTAATATGTACGTATGACGCTGACGACCGCTCGACCGAACTGACTTTAAATCGCGATGGGGGGTGTTCATTTACAAACTTTCGTCTGAACTTTTTAGCTTTTTGTCTGACGGCATGTCGGTAGGTAGGTAGACATGTCTGTCTATCGGTATTGCGACATACCTACATGCTGACCGCTCTGACTAGATGCAACAAATGAACGTAGGGAATGAATGCCTCACGTACGTACGCACATACATACACACATACACGCATACACGCACGCGCGCCCAGGCGATCACGCGCACGCATGAGAGTTCTATTTAACATAACGTACGAATGCACGCTACCTGATAAACCGGCCGACCGACCGACCTTCCGTCATGACTGATTTACGGCCGTACGTTTTTTGTTCCTTGCATGACCTCAGCGGAAGAATAATCCCACCTCCCACCTACCGAACATTAAACCCATTGAACGTATGTACGCACGCACGCACGTGTAGGGAGGTCTAACTGACTGATTTTCAATCGCAAAGCAAAGCAATGCAAACCCACTATAGTACGTAGAAATACTTAGTACGTTCTAAGTAGAAATACGTATTTTGATATTTATTTTCGTTGATATCTTGACTTGTGTTGATTTCTTGTATTACATTTGTATCAAGCAAACGAGCTAACAACAATACTTCTCAAGCGTAATTAAAAGGGGGTGACAAAGCCAACCACGGAATAGGAAGATAGAAAGCAAGTTTGACAAATAAGATTCTTTGACATATTGTAACATGCGTTTCCTAAGGTAACACCAAGGGACAAACGAAGAAGCCCGATGAGATATCGGTCAATGCTTCGATTAAATGGTAACTTTTCACGCATGGGGTTACAGCGTCACGGGATGAGTGTCTCGTCTGAAGAGTCCAAAAGGACGAAACGGAAACTTTTTAAAACTTGAGTCATGAGTAAAATTTTGAGAATTGAGGGAGCGTATGAGATTATAGGCTTTTTCGTAGAGGGTCAACTAGTAAGAACTACAAAGAGAAGAATAACTAATTGGAAATAGTCATGTTGGTAGTAGTTTTATTTTTATTGGTAATTGTGGCCCTTGTGTTGAATGAGGGCAGTTTTTAATTTTAAAATTTAGAGTCATGAAAAGAATTGATTTTGAAACAGACATGGGTAGTGGGTACATTGAGTATACACATAGAGATGACACATTCAAGAATGATACGTTTGATGTAATAGTTGAGGATACGTATTCATTCTATACTGAGGATGATGTAATCGCGGACATTGAAAAAAACATTTACAAATACATTTAAATTATGAAAGCATTCATTTTTTGTATGGCCTTAGTGCCTATCGCGATACATTACGAACTGCCCGAATTCGGGGCGATATTAGTAATCGCAGGAATTTTATTAGTTAACGTTATTAAAGAAAAGAGGTCATGCAAGTAAAACATATTTTAATCAGAGGGTTCTTTCTGATTGCGTTTATTTCGCTTTTTGGAATGTCCATTTTTGCCGTCAAAAAAGCTATAGAACTTAGGGAGATAGGCGGTATAGTGGTAAGTATTTTTATGGTAGTATTTTTCGCTTACTCTACCTATAAAGTTTGTGTGAGCGAGGTTAACGAAGATATTTAATTTTAAAATTTAGAGTCATGAAAAATTTATTGAGCAATGGCGATACAAACGCCAAAACAAAAAAGAACAAACGCGAGTCTTTAATTTTGTACTTAACTCCTGGCAATGTGATGGGGCGCAACATATGTCCGAAAGCTAGCGAAGGATGTTTAGCAGCTTGCTTGAATACTGCGGGTCGGGGTGCATTCGGTAACGTTCAGCAAGCAAGGTTGAAACGAACTGAATTTTTATTGAATGACCGAAAAGCATTTTTGAAGCAATGTGCTGACGAGATAAACAAGAAAGCAAAAAAGACTGAGGAATTAGCGGTCAGAATGAACGGGACTTCGGATCTCAAATTGGTAGAGATGTTGGTATCTGATAACGAAATCGCGGACAATGTAGTTTTTTATGACTACACGAAAATACATCAGAAGGCCGGCCGTCGCGTATTAACTAGTGGTCATATGTACGTTGTGACATTCAGTAGGTCTGAGGTGAATGAGAGCGAAGCAATTGCAGTACTGCATAGAGGCGGTCATGTGGCGGTAGTGTTTAATGAATTGCCTAGCGAGTGGAACGGATTTCCCGTAGTGGACGGCGACCTATCTGACGACCAAATGTTAGACCATGTTAACGCGGTTGTGTTGGGGTTGAAAGCTAAAGGTAAGGCACGCAAGGATGCGAGCGGATTTGTAGTAAAATAATTTTTAAATATGGGGGATGCGCATCCGTAACGCATGTAAATTTTTTGAGTCATGAAAAAAGTAGTTTTAGTTGGGGCAAAGTCCTTAGAGATTGTAATGTTTAGCATTGCATTTATTGGTTTAGCGATTGCGATTGTCAACCTATGCATTGGTAACTATGGTAGTACTGCAAGTTATGAATTTTAAATTTTGGAAATCATGAAAACAATAGAAGAAAAAAACAGAATGATTGCCGATTTTATGGGTCTTGAACACACATTAAACGATAGCAAAACAAACAAACCGTTTAGTGTAAATTTCTTGTATCATTCATCATGGGATTGGTTGATGCCAGTAGTTGAGAAGATTGAAAGGTTGGGTTTTACTATAGAGAAAAACTTTCAGCCCGTGGACAACGATTGGCAATGTTTAGTAGTAAAAGGTAACGACATATTGTTCCAAGAATTTAACGGGCAGTCAATACAAGCTATGCACTATGTGGTTAGTGAATTCATCGAAATGTATAACAATAAAAACAAATAGTCATGAGAGTAATTAGAGTAAACACAACGGCCTATAGTGAGGAAGATTTTTTCCTCCTCACTACATTATCGGATGACCAAATAGCTGAGGCTCTAAATGGAATTATATTCAAAGAAAGATTCAGCGGTAAAGAATACGACAACGAAGATTTATTCAGAGCATTAACGTTCGCTTATCCCGATGAGAAAATAATCATGTACAACGACATTGAAACATTAGAGTTATGAATGTAGTCACGAATTACCGATACACTACCAAGGCTAAGGTAGTAAATAAAAATCTGAAGTCCTACGGCAAGGAAGTGTGGATAATCAAGAAGGTCAACCGATGGAATTACCTAGTTGAATTTAGTCCAGGAGGCCGGTCTTTTTATATGAATGTAGATAGTTTAGAAATCATTTAAAATTTAGAGTCATGGAAAATTTAGTATTACAAGCAATTGGGAATTCAAAAGTTGAGAAAATCAACAAAATCAAAAGGAACAAAGAATTTCTAAAAAAACTTATTGGTGATTTGCAACAAGTATATACTTTGTATGTATCTAATCGTGATGGTGAGGATAGTACAACCTATCATATTAAAAAACAAAGTAATTATCTCAATACGATATTCTTTACTGCTGATGAAAATGGTTGTAGATTTAGAACAAAAATCTTGGGTTATAGAACGAACTTAGGTTGGCTAACTGATAAGTACGATACTTGCAAAGGTGATGATAACTTTATGAGTGTTGATAATCGAATGGGTTGTCATGGACACGTTGAGGTGTTAATTAACTTTACTGATGTTAGCGCAAACCTAATGGACATTATCAAAGATATTGCACGAATTCTTGACCACGAAAAAGTTTCAAAAAGATTTTAATAATAAACCATTTAAATCATTTAGTCATGAAGTACATTTTAGTAAGCGTATCAACGGCCTTTGTCATGTTAGTTTTATTCTCATTCGTTCATCATAGAGAGTACTGCATAGAGTTAACTCAAAAGGGCTATGTGGTACACGACAACGTAAAAGAGATTATTGTCGAAGTACCTGTAGGTGAATTGGATAATTACATTTTAAGTCAGAACAAATGAAAACTTTTTTAGGAATTATTGCAGCGTTCTTAATCGGACGCTCTGACGGGGTTAATTACTCCGAGTCGATAGACAATCCGTCCAACCTAGAGTTCGTTCGGGAGATAGCGTTTAATGAAGGTATAGAGGTATCTGAGGTAACTCAGCAGATGTTTAACGAGAGGTATTTGATAGATGAAGCTAACTAGTTGGGAAATTTTGGAGGCTATTGAGGATGGCCAGTATTAACGTTTAAAATTTAGAAATCATGAAAGAGTACAAGAATTTAATTCGTGAGTATCAATCCATTCAGGATGATTTATTGAATTATACACAAGAGTTTCACGATGGAATGCTATTCGATATCGATGGGTATATAGATAGACTTTACGATGAAGACTACAGCGACATTGATAAGCTACGAAATCAAGTGAAATCATTTAGACTAATCCTTGAAGGATTAAAAAATATTAAGTATGTATTTTGTTAAAATCTAGGAATCATGGACGAATTATTTTTTAGGTCGGTAGTATGGATTGTAGGCCCATTGGCGGTCTTGCAGTTCTTTGTATGGATATTTAACATTTGAAATCATGGAGGCAATAAGATATGACGACTTGCATGTCGTAACGTGTGGCCATTGCGCCAGTATTTTGACGCATACAATAATGGACGACAAGGTCGATTGTCCGTACTGCGGATTTGAGTCAGAGCCTTGCGACTTTCCGGATCTTAACTACTGAAGGATGAT
>Ga0315904_10009481_pt1 | contig 12708 bp, 9 predicted proteins | sample LakEriMetagenome_6_FD_203529 | JGI IMG/M metagenome (GOLD analysis project Ga0315904, IMG submission 203529) | Freshwater fungal communities from buoy surface, Lake Erie, Ohio, United States - Buoy 12 MA120 | ecosystem: Environmental > Aquatic > Freshwater > Lake | place: USA: Lake Erie, Ohio...
GTGAGAACCATGCATGGGTGCTCATGGTAAGGAGCCATTTCCATGGCGAAGAAGAAGAAGAAGGCTGCCAAGAAGGTCGCCAAGAAGAAGAAGGGCCACGGCTGAATCTGACGTCGGGGATTCGCTCTGGGATTCGCTTCGGCGTTCATCTCGGGGAGTCGCTCCGGCGCAGATTCGATGCCGGGACCCCTTTTGGGGTCCGGTGGGTCGCCTCGTGCGGCCTGCGTCCCTTCGCTCTGGCCTCTCGCATTCGGGGGTTCGCCTCCGGGTGCGGTTGATCAGGGCGTCCACGCTCAGACGAGAAAGGCCGGCCCGGGCCCTTGGGCGCCCGGGCCGGCCTGATTCGTTCTGGTGGTACGATTTTGGGCCATGCCCGCCTCAAACCTGCCCGTCCCCTCTCCGCCGCCGTCCGTCCGGGGGGGCTTCATCCTCTGCCCGTGCCATCCCGGGGCCGAGGCGGTGCTGGCCGCGAGACAGGCCGAAGTGCTGCCGGCGTTTTCGCGGGGTGTCTGGCGGCGCGGCGTGGTGACATTCCGGATCGGTCCGGAGGGTTTCGACCCGCCCGACGAGTTCGCGCCCGACCTGATCTTCGCCCACACCGTCGTCCGGTCGCTCGGCCAGGTCGCGGAGGGTTCCGTCGCCGAACTCGCCGTCAAGGTCCGTGAACTCGCGGGGGCGGTGTCGTGGGATGCGATCCACGTCTGGAAGCGAGAGGAGCGGATCGACGTGGCGGTCGCCGACGCCCGCGCCGCCGTCGCGGCGGCGTGTGGCATCACGCCATCCGCCGACGAGATGGCGCAGCCGGGCGATCTCGTGCTCGACTGCATGCTCGACTCCGCCGACCGCTGGTGGGTTGGGTGGCACCGCGCGGGGGCTCCGGCAAGCCGCTGGCCCGGGGGCGTTTATCCACGCCAGCTTCCGGATGGCAAGGTGTCTCGGGCTTGGTTGAAGCTCGATGAGGCGATCGCGTCGTTCGGCGTTGACCTGCGGCGCGGCCAGCGGGCGATCGAACTCGGTGCTGCGCCCGGCGGAGCCTGCCAGCGACTCCTGGAGGCGGGCCTCGATGTCGTGGGCGTGGATGCCGCGGTGGTGGATGCTGCCGTTGCCGCGCATCCACGATTCGAACAGTGGCGGATGCGGGCCCGCGAGGTCCCGCTGCGGCGGATGAAGGGTTACGACTGGCTGCTCACCGACATGAACATCGATCCCGCGAGCACGATGGAAGCTCTGGAGCGGGTGCTGGGCGGCGGCGTGCGGCCCGCGGGCGTGATCGCCACCCTCAAGCTTCCCGACTGGTCGCGGGCTGCCGACCTTTCCGGTTGGCTCGACGCCTTGCGGGCCTGGGGCTATGAGCCGCGGGTTCGCCAGCTGTCCACCGGAGGCCGCGAGGTTTGCGTGGTCGCCACCGCCCGGCCAGCCAGCCGGGTCATGCCCGCGAGTCGTCGCCGCGCCACTCGTCGCCCGGAGGCGTGAGGCTTCCCGAACGGACGACGGTGCGCCCGGTTTCGGTTTCGATGATGAGACCGCCTCCATCATCGATGCCCCGGCAGACACCCGCGTGGATCGTGTCGCCGACGAACACCCGCACTGTGCCGCCGGTGAGGCTGCAGAGCGGCCGGTAGCGTCGCGAGAGCGTGCGGGGCTCGACTGCCAGCCGGCCAAGCAGCTCGAGCAGCCGCGGCACGAGTGCCGCGAGCAGGCGCTGCCGGGGCATGGTCCGTCCGGTGACATCCGGCAGCGTGACCACCCGCTGCCGCAGCGGCTCCGGCGCATCGCGTCCGTGGCCTGACGTGTTGACGCCCACGCCGAACACGACTCGGCCGGCGGCGATGCTCTCGACCAGGATGCCGGCGAGCTTCCTACCGGCCACCTCGACGTCGTTCGGCCAGCGGACTCGCGCCTCGACGGTCGGCTCGAGGTCGCGGATGGTCTCGGCGAGGGCCATGCCGCAGGCGAGCGACCATGTCGGCTTCACGCCGCCTTCCACAGCGGCACCATCGACGACGAGGCTGACGGCGAGCGATCCAGGCGGCTGCCACCACGCGGCCCCACGGCGGCCGCGGCCGTCGGTCTGCCGGCCGGCGATCACCACGGCGGGCAGCCGCGAGTGCGGGTCGGCGGCAAGCTCGCGGGCCCGGTCCATCGTGGAGGCGGCCTCGGGGAGCACCTCGGCCGCGGCCAGTCCGGCAGCAGCCCGGAGCCATGCCTCCTCGATCGGGTCGTCGGTGGATGCAGGGTTCATCGGCAAGGTGGGGTGGTTCCGCAGTCCACGGAGTCTAGACGGCACGGGGTGCCTCGGCACCCCGGTGGCCGGGGGCGCGGACTTGATTCCCTCGTTGGCTGCGTGGTACCCCCGCGGCCTTCCTTTTTTCGGTGGGTCGATTCCTCCCGAGCCGCCGGCGGTGCCGGCGGCGGGCGTGGAGCATGCACGGCATGAAAACGGTGGCAGCGCTTGCGATCGCGATCGTCCTGCTCGCCGCAGGATCGCAGGTCACTGCGCAAACGGCCTACCTGCCACCGCCGGCGTCGTCGTCGCTCGATCGCATCGCCCAGGCCCCGGTCTCGCCGCCGCCGCCGACATGGGATGCCTACGGGCCGCAATCGGCCCAAGTCTTTCCCACGCCGGGGCCTTCATCATCGACCTGGGCGCCGTCAGCGATCGGCGGCCAGCCTGGCTATCCGGGCTACTCGACGGCGGCGCCGTCGCTGGTGCCGCCCCAGAACGCGCCCCAGCAGGCGTCGTTGTTTCCCGCCGGCTATCCGTCTCAGAGCCAGACGTTCCAGCAGACGATGCACGTCTTTCAGGGTGTCCGCGGCAGCTGGGCCTACCTGATGGGCGACGGCAACGACCTCAACGTGGGCGTCAACGAACTCGACACGACGGCCACGTTCGCGCTGCCGTTCTTCCACAACTCGCCCGTCAACCTCAACCACGCGCCGCTCTTGATCACGCCCGGTTTCGGACTCCAGCTCTGGGACGGCCCGGAGACGACCTCGACGCAGCTCGCCGACCTGCCGCCGAACACCTACGACGCCTTCATCGACACCGCCTGGAACCCGAAGTTCACACCGCTGTTCGGCGCCGAGCTTGGCATCCGTGTCGGCATCTACACCAACTGGGACGTGCTCGTCTGGCAGAGCTGGCGCATCATGGGCCGGGCCATTGGCACGCTGCAGATGACGCCCACCTGGCAGGCGAAGGCCGGCATCATCTACCTCGACCGCAACCAGGTGAAGCTGCTGCCCGCCATCGGCGCTACCTGGACCCCGAACGACCGGTCGCGGTACGACATCTTCTTTCCCGCCCCGCGGGCCTCGTGGAAGATTGCGGGCACGCAGAAGCACGCCTGGTGGCTCTACACCTCGGGCGAGTATGGCGGCGGCGCCTGGACGTTTCGCCGCAGCACATCGAACTACAACATGATCACGCCCTTCGACTACAACGACATTCGCATCGCCCTGGGCACGGAGTTCGTGCCGCTGACGCAGACGGGCCTCGCGGGCAACTTCGAGGTGGGCTACGTCTTCTACCGGCAGCTCTTCTACGTCGATGGGCCGCCGCAGATCGTCGATCTGCCCGACACGATCATGTTCCGACTGGGGCTGGCGTATTAGGCGGACTGGATTCACTCCCGGGGTGGTCGGGAGCACGGCATGGTCGGTGCTGTGTCGCAGCCTGCTCGTCGTTCTCGGGTTCTCGGTGGCGTGGGCGGCGCGCGCCGAAGAGCCTCGGCCGGTGCCCGAGGTCGATGTCGTGACACCCCTGCCCCCCGTGGATCAGGGGTTCTTCGAGAAGATCCGCCTGGCCGCGCTCGGGGACCCGCAGGATCTCACGGAGCCGCTCCTACCCGACGACGTGGCGCCGCCAGGGCAGCCGCGGCAGGAGTTCGAACCACCGACCGGCCGCAAGCTGCCTCCCGGAGCGAAGCCCGGCATGCTCCAGCAGGCGCTCTCCCAGGTGACGGAACTGCCGAAGCTCGGCTCCGACGGGCTGGGACTGACCACGCTGGAGACTACGATCACGCTCGGGATGCCCGCGCCGACGGTCGAGTCGCCGCTGCTGGTCACCGCCGGATTTGCCGGCACACTCACCGACATCCCCGCCGGCGCCGACATCCCGGGCGAGCTGTTCGACGGCTACATCCAGGCCCGCTGGATGCGGAAGGTCGGCAGGCGGTTTGGCGTCGACCTGGCCGTTTCGCCTGGCTGGTACAGCGATTTCCACAACGATTCGTCGCAGGCCCTCCGAATCACCGGCCACGGCTTCGGGGCGTGGGAAGCGAGCGAGGATCTGCGGGTCGTCGCCGGTCTCATCTACCTCGATCGCTACGACGTCGATTTCCTGCCCGCCGGCGGCCTCCTCTGGACGCCGGCTGACGACAGGCGATTCGAGCTCATCTTTCCGCGGCCGCGGCTCGCCTGGCGGATCAGCGAGCGGCCCCGGGCGAGCCACTGGCTCTATCTGGCGGCCGAGTTCGGCGGCAACCAGTGGGCGATGCAATCGAACACCGGTCAGGACCAGATCATCGTGATCCGCGACTACCGGCTCCTCGCCGGCTGGGAGCGGCGGCCGGCCGACCTCGGTCTCTCGTGGCGACTGGAGGGGGGCTGGGTGACCGGGCGGAGCGTCGAATACTACCTCTCCGAGCAGCCCTGGCTGAACCCTTCCGACACGTTTCTCGTGCGTGCGGGCGTGTGGTACTGACGCGGTTTCAACGCCAGCGCTCCATGGCCCCTCGATAGGGCCGGCGAGAGAGCCAGAGATGGGGCCGGAAGGGGCTGCCCCCGGCCGGGCACTTGCCGAGGCGGTCGCGCCGTGCGACCGTTAAGGGGGTTGCCGGGTGCCCGGAACCGCATCCGAAGTCGTTCGACCATGCATTCAACTGCGAACATCACCGACGCTTCCAGTGGCGCGGCCGTTCCGCAGTCGACCTGGCCGAGGCTGCTGGCGGGCGGGGCCGTGTCGGAGGTGCGTTTCTGGCTCGCGCACGCGGCCTTCTGGGCAGCCGTCTTCGGCGTGCTGATGACGGTGATTCATGTGTTCAAGCCCGCCATCGTCGACCCGTTGGGCTTTGTGCTCGAGCGGGTGGTGCTGTGCTTCGTCGCGACCGCCGCGATGCGGTGGCTGTCGAGGCAGGAGCCGCTCCTCGTCCGGCTGGGCGTCTCGAAGATCGGCGTCATGGCCGGTGGCGCCATCCTCTCGGCCGTCCTCATCACCCTCGTGCTGTTCGTGATCGACCGCGGCACGGGGCGGTCGCCGCTGGGGCCGGCGCGGCTCGAGCTCGTCGCGCGGCTGGCGATCAACCTGGCGCTGCTGGCCAACTGGTGCGCCCTCTACTTTGGCTACCAGTTGATCCAGGAGCGCAACTCGACCGAGTTTCGGGCCATGCAGGCGGAATCGCTTGCGCTTCGCAACGAACTCCAGCACCTCCAAGGACAGATCAGCCCGCACTTCCTCTTCAACGCGCTCAACACCGTGATGGCCAGCCGCGACGATCCCGAGGCGATCGACACGGTGACGCAGGCGCTGGCAAACTACCTGCGGTTTCTGCTGCGGCCGGCGGCCACGCTCGAGCCGCTGGCGCGGGAACTCGACGCGCTTGAGGAGTACCTCACAGTACAGGGGGTGCGGTTCGGCGACGGCTTGGTGACGCGGATCGATTGCGATCTCGACGTGCGGGGCGTGGCGGTGCCGCCGGTGATGGTGCAGCCGCTGGTGGAGAATGCCATCAAGTACGGCGGCCAGACGTCGCCGCGACCGATCCGCGTCGACGTGGCGGCCCGCCGTGAGGGCGATGGGCTGGTGGTGGAGGTCGCCAACACCGGCGCGTGGGTGGCACCCGGCGGCCGTCAGGCCACCGGCACAGGTCTGCATTCACTCCAGAGGCGGCTGCGGCTGCTCGTCGGGCCCGCCGCCACCGTCAGCCACAGGGAGGACGACGGCTGGGTCAGGGTGCGGATTCGCGTTCCAATCCTGGAAGTTCCGGTTGCGATCGCGAGTGTTGTTCACGAGGGCAAGCAATGATCACGGCACTGCTGGTGGATGATGAACCGAAGGCGATCGACAGGCTCTCGTCCCTGCTTGAATCATTTCCGCTGATCGAGATCATCGGCACCGCCCACGATGTCGGCGATGCCGAGCGGTTTCTGACGGGCCGTTCTCCGGACGTGGTGTTTCTCGACATCAACATGCCCGGACGGCTGGGCTTCGAACTCGTGTCCAGCATCCCGCCCACTGCCAGGATCGTGTTCGTGACCGCCCACGAGGACCGTGCCCTCGATGCCTTTCGGGCGGGGGCCATGGACTACCTGCTCAAGCCCGTTGACCGCGACCGGCTTGCGATCACCATCGAGCGACTCGAGACGCAGCTGGTAAGCGGCAGGCCTGTGGCCATGGACCATGGCGGCCTCGCCGACGAGGACGCCGGCGAGGCCTCGAATGACACCGCGGAGTCGGTGACCTTCTCGCTTGCGGGTGGCCGTGGGTTCGAAACGGTGGCCTACAGCGACATCGTTTGGGTCGAGGCCGTGCGGAACTACACCAGGGTGCAGTCCCGCGACCGCCGGCCGCGGATCATCCGCCGCACCATGGCGGAGTGGGAGGCGATCCTGCCGGCCGCGGCCTTCGGCCGGGTCAGCCGGTCGCTGATCATGCAGCTCGCTGCGATCCGTTCGATGCAGTGGCAATCTCGCGATCAGACGCTCGTGTTCTTCGTCGGCGCGACCGAATCACTGCCGATCGGCCGCGCCGCCACCTCGCGGCTGAAGGAGCTGCTGGCGACGTGAGCCGCGCGGGGCTACCCGCAGGTATCACAGCGGCCCTTGAGCAGCACCTCCGTCACGGAGTGGATGCGCGAGGCCCTCGAGCCCCGCGGAGCGGAGCCGTTGGTGCGCCGCCGAGGCTTCGGGGTGATGGCCACCCGTACGTCATCGAGGCAGGAGATCTCGCCGCACGTGGTGCAGAGGAAATGCGGGTGGTCCTCGCTCGCCGTGCCATGTCCGCCAGGTCGCCGGAGCTCGAACCGCCAGACGTGGTCTCCGAGTTCGACTCGAGTGACGAGCTTCTTCTCGGTGAGTTCGGTGAGGTTGCGGTAGATCGTGGCCCGGTCGAACCCGAGGTTTGCCAGCGCCTCCGACACTTCGGCGTGCGTGCGCGGTCCCAGGGCTGATCCAAGATGATTCAGCACCGCCAGGCGCGCTGCCGTGCAGCGCAGGCCGGCATCGCGGATGCGTTCCTTTACCGTCTCGATGCGGGCCAGTTCGATGCGGGATCCTTCGGAACGGCTCATCTTCCGAGTCTACACCGCGGTCTGCGGACCACTCCGGCGCAAACCCCCCTTGCGGGGATTGAGCAGCGGCGGCTTCCGACTGCCCGCAACCCTTTGAGAAGGCCCTTTTTTGGCCCGTCTGTCACCCGTCCAAAAAGTCGCTTGACTCACAGGACACCGCCGCTACATTCACGCCCCGGCCCACAGGAAGGGGTCGCCGGACCGGCTACCACAATATCTTGCGATAGCATGCAGATGGACCTGCTTTTTCCGATCGCCCGAAGCCTGGCAGTTTCGCGGGCCGAATGACTCAGGATCGAACCCTTTCGGGGTCGATGACCGATTGTGGACTGACTATACGGAAGTATACTGATCGCCGGTGTCGGTGAGCGGACCGTTCCAAGAGCCCTTACTTTCACCCATTTCCCCAACCGCCCAGGAGTTCCACCATGGCAGCTTTCGACGCATCCGCCACGCTGGCTGGCAGCCAGCCAGCTTCCGCAGTTCCCGGTGCGGGGCCTCAGGCGTCGGGGCGGGTCGCGATCGAGGTCCAGCCCACGTTCTGCCCGCTCGAGGCAGAAAGTCCGTTCGACACGACGGAGTGGGAACTCCGGACCGCCGCCATCAAGGGCGAGGACGGCAAGGTTCTCTTTGAGCAGCCGGCCTGTGAGATTCCGGCTGCCTGGAGCCAACTGGCCACCAACGTCGTCGTGAGCAAGTACTTCTACGGCGAGATTCATACGCCCGAGCGGGAGCACTCCGTCAAGCAGCTTGTGCACCGGGTGGCCCGCACGATCGCCGACTGGGGAATCGCCGACGGCTACTTCAAGACCAAGCAGGACGGCGAGAACTTCTATCGCGATCTGTCGTGGCTCTGCGTGCACCAGCACGGCGCCTTCAACTCGCCTGTCTGGTTCAACGTGGGCCTGTTTCATCAGTACGGCGTCAAGGGCGCGGCCTGCAACTGGCGGTGGGATCATGCCAAGCACGACGTGGTGATGCCGGATAATCCCTACGAGTATCCGCAGGGGAGCGCCTGCTTCATCCAGAGCGTGAAGGACAACATGGAAGACATCATGGACCTCGCCCGCAGCGAGGCCATGCTCTTCAAGTTTGGGTCCGGCACCGGCACCGATCTCTCCACGCTCCGCAGTCAGCGAGAAAAGCTCGCCGGTGGCGGCAAGCCGTCGGGTCCGCTTTCATTCATGCGGGTCTACGACCAGGTGGCTGCGGTGGTGAAGAGCGGCGGCAAGACGCGGCGGGCGGCGAAGATGCAGTCGCTCAAGGTCCATCACCCCGACATCATGGAGTTCATCGAGTGCAAGAGTAAGGAGGAGAAGAAGGCCCGGATCCTGATCGAGAAGGGGGGCTACGACTCCAACTTCAACGGCGAGGCCTACAGCTCGATCCTGTTCCAAAACGCCAACCTCTCGGTCCGTCTCACGGACGATTTCATGGCGGCCGCCGACCGTGACGACACCTGGACCACCCGCTGGGTCACCGACCCGTCGAAGGCCGGCCCGAGTTACAAGGCCCGCGAAGTGATGGGCCGGATGGCCGAATGCGCCTGGCAGTGCGGCGACCCCGGCGTGCAGTACGACACCACGATCAATCGCTGGCACACCTGCCCCAACTCGGGTCGGATCAATGCCTCGAATCCGTGCTCGGAGTACATGTTCCTCGACGACACGGCCTGCAACCTCGCCAGCATCAACCTGATGAAGTTCCGCAAGCCCGACGGCCACTTCGACGTCGAGCGGTTCGCCACGGCGTGCCGGATCTTCTTCATCGCCCAGGAGATCCTGGTCGATCACGCGAGTTATCCGACCGCTCGGATCGCCCGCAATAGCCACCTCTACCGGCCGCTGGGCCTGGGCTATTCGAACCTCGGCAGCCTGCTGATGGCCGACGGCCTGGCCTACGACAGCGACGCGGGTCGCGGCCTGTGCGGGGCGCTCACGGCGATCCTGCACGGCGCGGCCAACCGCACGAGCGCCGAGCTGGCGGCGGCTGTCGGCGCCTTCGAAGGCTTCGCAGCGAACCGTGAGCCGATGCTGAACGTCATGCAGATGCACCGCGACGCAGTCGAAAAGATCGACCCCTCGTGCCCGCACTACCTGCATGACGCTGCCCGGAAGATCTGGGACGACGTCCTCGCGGGCGGCCGCCAGCACGGCTACCGCAATGCCCAGGCGACCGTGCTGGCACCGACGGGCACGATCTCGTTCCTGATGGACTGCGACACCACCGGCATCGAGCCCGACATCGCGCTGGTGAAGTACAAGCAGCTCGCCGGGGGCGGCATGCTGAAGATCGTCAACCAGACGGTGCCGCTCGCCCTGCGAACGCTCGGCTACGACGAGCCGGCCGTCGAGGGAATTCTTGCCTTCATCGACAAGAACGACACGATCGAAGGTGCGCCCGGCATCAAGGGCCAGCATCTGGCGGTGTTCGACTGTGCCTTCAAGCCGCGGCTCGGCCAGCGGAGCATCGCCTGGGAGGCCCACGTGAAGATGATGGCGGCTGCGCAGCCGTTCATTTCGGGCGCCATCTCCAAGACGGTCAACATGCCGCGGGAGACGACACCTGCCGACATCGCCGGGGCCTATATGGAGGGCTGGCGGCTTGGCCTCAAGGCGCTGGCCATCTATCGCGATGGCTCGAAGGAGAGCCAGCCGCTCAACACCAGTTCCGAGAGCGACAAGGCTGCCGCGAAGGTGACGGCTGCACCGCGGCGGGAACGGCTCCCCGACACGCGGCGGAGCGTGACCCACAAGTTCAACGTAGGGGGGCACGAGGGCTACATCACGGTGGGCCTCTACGACGATGGCCGTCCGGGCGAGTTGTTCATCACGATGGCCAAGGAAGGCAGCACGATCGGCGGCCTGATGGACGCTTTCGGCACGGCTGTGTCGATGAGCCTGCAGTACGGCGTGCCGCTCGAGGTGTACGTGAAGAAGTTCTCGCACACCCGCTTTGAGCCATGGGGCTACACCAAGAATCCCGACATCCCGGTGGCGAAGAGCCTCGTGGATTACCTGTTCCGTTGGATGGGCACGGAGTTCATTCCTGGCTACCGCGAGGCGAATCGTCCCGGCGGCTATGGCGGAGAGAGCAGCGGCGGGGAGGCCGCTGCCGGGGGCGACACGGAAACAGAGCGCAAGCCCGCCGCCACGACGGCGAGCGGGCTGGCCGATGGCCAAGGGAAGGCCAAGATCGAGGTGAACGGCAGCCGCGGCAAGCACCCGGGCGGAACGAACGGCCAGTCGGCGACGGCAGCGGTTCGTCCCGCCGGCAAGGCCGCGGCGGCCACGCTGCTGGAACGGGCGGGAGTGAAGATGGCGGTCGATCCGACCGCAAGCCCCGCCGATCGCCAGAGCCAGTTCGCGAAGTTCCAGATCGACGCGCCGGCGTGCGACAACTGCGGATCGATCACGGTCCGCAATGGCAACTGCTACCTCTGTCACAACTGCGGCAACAGCATGGGCTGCAGCTGACGAAGGCGCCCGGATCCGCTCCCTGCCCGGCGGTCGTGGCCGGGGCAGGGCGGCCGAGCGGGAGTGAGGGTTGGAGGGGTTGTGCACCCGGCTGGGAAACGCTGGACAGCGCTGCCGGCGACTGACGAAATCAGTGGCACGACATTCGACCCTCAGCCGCATTCCGTCGGAGGTGCCATCCCCATCGCGGTGACCCGAATCCCCTGAGGCCCCAGGCGTTTTGCCTGCAGCCACGATTCGCGTCAGTCTCGCAGTGCTCTACCCCGTTCGCAGGCGGCTGGCGGGTTCGATTCACGAGGGGCCGGGATTGCGATGGCATCCCGGCCCCGGTCGTTTGTGCAGGGTGGGCGGGCGACCGGCGGGGCGTGGATCAGCCGCCCGCCGGCCCCGCCCCCGGCCTCGGGAATCGGTTGATCCCCGGAATCAGAGGATTAGCATACGGGGGTTTTCAGCCTTCTCCCGTCCGCGAGGTGAATCCGTGCGCCGCTGCCTCCATGCGTTTCTGGTCGGTGTTCTGATGCTCTCGCTCTCCATGAACGCCGCGCGGGCGTGCTGGTATCTGCGGCATGGCGGTCCTGTCCGGCATCACGTCGTGGTCGGCTGCCCGCCCATGGCACCGGCCGATCCCGTGGTGGTCCATGCTCCGGTCACGGCCTGGGCTCCGGTCATGGTTCAGGCTCCGGTCATGGTTCAGGCTCCGGTGGTCGAGGTCGTGGATGCGTGCGAGGGTGGATGCGCCGACGTCTCGGGTGACTGGCCGATCGCGGCGGACGTCGTGATCGACGCGCCGTTCATGGCAGACGACTGCTCGTGCGACTGCGGAGGCGGCGTCGTTGACGGGGATGTCGTCCTCGAAGCGGAGACGCTGGGCGAGGAGCACGTGGGCTCGGCCACACTCATCGAGCCAGCGGCCGCGCCGCAGCCCACGCTCGCCGAGCCGGTCGTGGAAAAGACCGAGCCGACGCCCGCGGCGGTGCCCGTCCTCGAATCGACCGAAGAGGTGCGGCAGGCCGTGGCCTTCGGGGAGTCCGAGCGGAAGCCGGAGCCGGAGGTGGTGTTGCCCGCCGAGCCGATGCAGGACCACGCGGCCGAGCCCGTGTCCCCGGAGGCCGCGCCGCCAGCCGTCGAGTCGAACATCTTCGAGGAGGTCGATCAGGCGGCCGCCGCGGATGAGCCCGCCGGCGCTGAGCCGTCCGAGATCGAGACGCCCGCCGACGCCCCCGAGGCCTCGCCGGCCCCGGCAGAGACCTCCGTCCCGGCCGACCCGTTCGCGGCCGTCCGCCCCGCGTCTCGCGAGCCCGCCCGCCGCTGGATCGATCGCAGCGGCGACTACGCCGCGGTCGGCACGCTCCTTGCGGTCCGCGGCGATGGCACCTGCGAGCTCGAGGCCGCGGGCTTCACGATCGAGGTACCGCTCGAGGCGCTCAGCGAGTTCGACCGCGCCTACGCCACCGCGGCGTCGGAGCGGCTCGCGGTGCGGGCGGCACCGGAGTCGGGCGACACCGCCGGACTCTGATCTGCTCGAGTGGCACAGGTCAGCAACCTGCGGAGCCTTCGAAGGCGCTTCGCTCAGGCGTCGTCAAGCACCGCCACGGTCTGGAAGGCCTTGCCTTCGAGCATCTCGAGCGACGCGCCGCCACCGGTGGAGACGTGGCTCACCCGGTCGGCGTAGCCGAGCTGCTCGACGGCCGCCGCCGAGTCGCCGCCGCCGATGATCGTCACCCCGCCGTGGGCCGTCGCTTCCGCCACCGCGTCGGCCACCGCCTTCGTGCCGGCGTCGAAGGGGGGCATCTCGAACACGCCCATCGGGCCATTCCAGACGACGGTGCCGGCCGAGCGGATGATGTCGGCGTAGCGCTTCGCCGTCTGAGGCCCGATGTCGAGGCCTTCGAACCCGTCGGGAATCTCCCCGGCCTTCACGACCTGCTTGTTCGCCGCGGCCG
>Ga0315904_10009482_pt1 | contig 12707 bp, 11 predicted proteins | sample LakEriMetagenome_6_FD_203529 | JGI IMG/M metagenome (GOLD analysis project Ga0315904, IMG submission 203529) | Freshwater fungal communities from buoy surface, Lake Erie, Ohio, United States - Buoy 12 MA120 | ecosystem: Environmental > Aquatic > Freshwater > Lake | place: USA: Lake Erie, Ohio...
TAGTGGAACGTTCAGTATTGCAGCGCAGCTGACAGTACCTGCTGTACCAACAGTCAGTACAACAGCACCTACCTGTCTTATAGACGGAACAGCAACGATCACTAACTATAACGGAGCTCTGACCTATGTGTTCTCACCTGTAGGCCCAACTGCCGGTGCAACAGGAGCGATCAGTGGAATGTCGCTTGGAACAAGTTATACGGTTACGGTATCCAATGGAACGTGTACTTCTACTGCCAGCACTTCATTTAGCATTGAAGCGCAATTTATTGTTCCTTTAGCACCATTGGCCGGAACTGATTCGACGTATTGTTCGAACTGGATAATAGCTGAAATGACTGTTTCTGGGTCAGGTGGAACTTATACATGGTATACTGATCCAATGTTGTCTTCATCTTCTGAATTTGGCACGGGATCAAGCATTATGCCTGCTAATACAATTGGAACAATTACTTACTATGTAACGGAAACGCTGAACGGTTGTGAGGGTCTGGCAAGTTCAGTATCGATAACGATCCAGGATTGCGAGATCATTGTTCCTACAGCTTTTACTCCAGATAATGACGGAATTAATGATGTATGGGAGATAGTCGATTTAGATGAAGTTTATCCCAATAATGTAGTAACTGTATTTAATCGTTGGGGTAATGTTGTTTATCAGTCGGAAGAAGGTAATTATGGAGGAATGCCATGGGATGGCACCTTTAAAGGGAATCCTTTACCGGTAGCATCATATTACTTTGTTATAGACTTTAATGTGCCTGAAATTACACCTAGAACCGGTACTGTAAGTATTATATTAAATAATTAAGGATCATACTAGGATATATGCCATCAACTCTTACAGATCAAAAAATAAAGCACAACGATAAACCAGTTGACTATAGATCATTATCAACATTGATCACGGTCTTCTTTTTTTGGGGTTTTGTCGCTGCCAGTAACGACATCCTTATTCCGGTTTTTAAAAAGGAATTCGATCTTACGCAGGCTCAGAGTCAATTGGTTTCTCTGGCTTTCTACATCGCTTATACGGTCGGAGCAATCATATATCAGATAATTTCATACTTAATGGGATCTGATTTGGTAAACAGAGTCGGATATAAGAATTCCTTGACCCTGGGACTTATAATTTCTGCTTTAGGGACCCTATTGTTTTATCCAGCTGCTAACACTGGTTCTTTTGAGCTTATGCTCTCAGGATTATTCGTTGTTGGATTAGGATTTTCACTTCAACAGACGGTTGCAAATCCCCTGGCAATTGCCCTCGGACCTTCGAAAACGGGGTCTCATCGTTTGACATTAGCCGGAGGGATTAATAATTTAGGGACTACAATAGGACCATTGATTGTTAGTTTTGCCATTTTTGGTGCGGCATCCTCATCTGAAAGTTCGATAAGTATTGAAGCAGTTAAGATACCATATCTTCTGCTTGGTATTGCTTTCCTTGTAGTTGCATTATTTTTGAAATTATCTCCTCTACCTGAAAGATTTCATGCTGAACAAGCTATCGATGAAAATGATCGTAACGACAGGAGCAGTGCTCTGAAGTATCCTCAGCTATTACTTGGAATGATTGCAATATTCGTTTATGTAGGGGTGGAAGTCGCGACAGCCAGCAATTTACCCGATTATATGGATAAAGAGCTTGGGTATGACGCTAGTCAAATTGCACCTTATATCTCATTGTATTGGGCAAGCCTAATGATTGGAAGATGGACAGGTGCAGTTCAGGCTTTTGGACTTTCAGAGCAGAAGTCAAACATGTTAAAATTCATTGTACCATACATAGCATTTGGTGTTTTTCTATTGGTTAACATTGTTGCCGGTCATAAAATCGAATCCTTCCTCACGTATGCCGCGGTAATTGTTGTTTTGATTCTTTCTGATATTGTATCCAAAGGAAGACCGGGACGCATGTTACTTATCTTTTCCTCTTTAGCTATAGTTGCGTTATTTATTGGAATGTTTTCAGGAGGGATGATTGGTGTTTTTGCATTGATCTCTGTTGGATTGTTCTGTTCTACTTTATGGCCGTGTATTTTTTCACTTGCCATTTGTGGACTTGGAAAAAACACCAGTCAAGGAAGCAGCTTTCTCATTATGATGATAATGGGGGGAGGGATTGTAAGCTGGATACAGGGATTGTTGGCGGATGTCATTACGGTCAACTATAGTTACATTGTTGGTATTTTATGTTTTTTATACCTGGTTTTTTATGCAATTTTTGTTCAGAAAATACTGTTAAAGCAGGGGGTTGATTTTAAATAATTTGGTTTCAGTGGCGTCACGCCATCACCGTTATTAAATTTTTCTGATCATAAGAGATCCTTGAAGAATTAGATAAAACAAACTTTCATTTTATTTTCTGAGTAGCTAATATTTTAAGCCGTTTGATCCGATTTATTAAAGATTTCAAATTTTATCACACTCTCTAAATCCCTATAAAAGTTAGATTTTTCGACCTCCGAGGGCACAAAACACGCTATAAGTCCCATTCCATAAAGGTTTGGGGCTTTTTTATATGCATTTTAATTCAATATTATTTCATTTCTAAAAGCGCTTAAGTTTCATTATAATAGTTCATTATCTTTTTTAAGAAAGTTAGAACAATCGAGAGGGTTCAACTCAAATCGGAGAAATTTCGTAACCTCAGTTCCACTCATTGTCTCTTGAATCAATTTTATGTCAAAATAATTGCATATAATCGAAATATATCCGATTATTGTATAATAATATGACAATTTGGATTTTTTAAGACTTATAAAAGATTATACCAATGCCCCAATTACAAGGCATGTCCTTCTGGAAATCCTTAGGGAATACAAACGACCAAATGACAAGATCAGCGAATTGATCAAGAATGGTGAACTTATTTCGTTAAGAAGGGGATTGTATGTACCAGGTCCTGCAACGGGGCTACCGATACCTGAATCTTTTCTTATCGCCAATCATCTTCGAGGTCCCAGTTATGTGTCACTAGAAGCGGCCTTGTCCTATTGGGGATTTATCCCAGAACGAACCTATGAGATTAGTTCTGTAACGATTAAACTTTCTAAAAAAATAAAGACTCCTGTTGGAAGATTTGGATATCATCAACTTCCAACACCGTACTATTCATATGGTATTCGAAGTGTGGAATTGACAACAAATCAACTTGTACTCCTGGCTTCGCCTGAAAAGGCCATCTGTGATAAAATAGTACTTACACCAATGGTCAATCTAAGGAGTATAAAACAAACACGAGCTTTTTTAATGGATGATCTTCGGATGGACGAGCATTTGTTGCGGACATTGAATCTGGAAATGATAAGCACTTGGTTAGAAGACGCTCCGAAAAAAAGCAGTTTGAAAATGCTAATCTCAACACTCAAAGAAATATGATAAAAGAATGGATTGCTGAATATAACCCAAAGAATGAGGAAGAGATTTTGGATGCGCTGCGTGAAATAATGCAGGAGATTACCTTGGCAGCCTTGTCACGAACTGATTTTTTTGAGAAAGCAGGATTTTATGGGGGTACAGCCCTCCGAATTTTCTATGGGCTGGATCGGTTTTCAGAAGATCTGGATTTTTCACTTTTGGAAGGGGATGATACGTTTACGCTCGAGCCATATTTTTCTGCAATTCATAGTGAATTCGATTCATTGGGAATAAAGGTGAATATAAAAGAAAGGGAAAAGAGACAGCAATCCTCGATTGAGTCTGCTTTTTTGAAAACGGAAACGATTTGGAAAGAGTTAATTCTTGAAGATGTTGTGAAACAAACAGGCGTGAAATCGAATAAACCAATTAAGATAAAAATTGAAGTAGATCGCAATCCGCCATTTGGCTTTAAAACAGAGGAGAAGCTATTGATTCGTCCATTTTCATTTTATGTGAGGTGTTTTACACGTCCGTGTCTGTTTGCCGGAAAATTGCACGCGATCCTTTATCGAAAATGGAATAATCGTGTAAAGGGTCGTGACTGGTATGACCTGGAATGGTACATAAAGAAGGGTGTTCCGCTAGATGTTGGTCATTTCTTATGCCGGGCAAAAGACACTGGAGATTGGGAAGCGGAAGATATCTCTAAGGAACAGATCCTTACGTTATTGAACAACAAAATTGAATCGACATCCTTTACAAATATCAAGGAGGATGTGGTTCGATTCATTAAGGATGACAACATGTTATCCATTTGGAGCGCTTCTTACTTCAAGGATTTGGTAGAAAAGATGAAATTTGAAAACACATTCATTTAATTGATTTTATTGTTGATTAGTGGAATTGTGATTTTCTGATCGGTTACAAATTGAATCTTTCCATTCCTTCACCCCCTCCAAATCCCTTTTAAAATTACATTTTTCAACCTTTGAGGTCACAAAACAGAGTGAGAGTGAAGAGCGAGAGCGATATACTCCACTCTGTTTTTCTTCGCTCTCACGCTCATTCTCGCACTTTATCTAGATTTTTTGTTGGATTCTTCCCATCCAAAAACTTCTTCCAAATCCTTATAAAAGTTAGAATTCTCGATCCTGGTTGTCCAACTCATATAGCCGGAAGTCTTGCACCCTCATTTCCAATCATCGTTTCTCGAATCAATTCTATGTCAAAATAATTGTATAATCGAAAAATATCCGATTATTGTTTGAAAAAATAACAACTTGTATTTTTCAAAACTTAAGAGGCCGAATACGTAAATTTGTTCAACTTAAGTCTGGTTATGTTCACCGAGAAAAGTCCGGTAATTAAATTTCTGATCGTACTCCTAGTCTTTCCCGGAACGCTGATCTTTTCTATTTACACGTTCAAGTTAATAGATCTTCAATCAGTTTTGCTACAGCATGTTTTGATTCTCTTTCTGATTACCTGGAGTCACATATTTTGTGCTTTTATCTTTTTTCAGACATATAAATACTTCCGATTTCATCATGGTTTTTACCTCAAAAGAAGGTTTGAATCAGAAAAGTATTTCACCGCACTGGGCGTCCCTACCTTTCGTGTACTGTTGATCAATTCATTCTTTAAGCATCTGAATCGTCGTGTTTATCTCAAAGGAAAAGGGGAGGACAGGTTTTTGAAATTCATTGAAGAAACCAAACAGTCAGAGACATCCCATTTTATTTCATTCGTCGGCACAATGATCTTTCAGTTTGTTTTACTTTGTGAAGGAGCATTTGTGTTGCATTCCTTTCTGTTGATATTTAATCTGCTGTTCAATGTTTATCCCATCTTGCTACAGCGCATGAACAGGTTTTCAGTGGAAAAAAGGATGGAAAGTACCAACAGTATGATTTAGCTTGCTAACTTCGCCAAAATTTGATGCGATGAAAGTGTTGGTTGCTATTCCGGATGATTTTCCGGTGAGTAATCGCTTGAGTGAAGGGTGCATAAAGGTCATGGACAAAAACCTGTCTCCGCCGGAGTTATTTTCATCATGGCCGTTACGGAGCAGATCATTGGAGTAGCACATCGTATCCTGTTTGGAGCACAATATAAGAAGCCTAACAATGTTTGAAACCCTGGATGTGGACTTAGCCTGGAAAGAAGGTGACGAAAATATCTTTATTCCAATAATGGTGGTAACAGTCTGTTTCACCCTGTATTGGTTCGTTATGAAATCTGAGAGGATCAAAACTTATTATTACACAAAATACGACTTTGATCAGGCATCCTATCGGCATATCATCTTTACGAAGTATTTTGGTTTTATAAGTATGGGGTTATTGCCGGTTGTGTTCTGTATACCTCTACTCCCGGAGTATTCGTTACAGGATTACGGTGTGACCATCATTCCGGAAACGACCCTCTTCTCGTTGATCTGGATTCTTTGCTTAAGTATTCCGATAATTCCTCTTGTTTCATATAGTGCCCGACAACCGAAGAACCTGATCAATTACCCTCAAGTTCGATCCAGGATCTGGACAACCAGAATGATGTGCATGTATGCCCTGGGCTGGTTCATTTATCTTTTGGGTTATGAATTCTTGTTCAGGGGAATCTTATTAATACCACTGGCCGATTCTATCGGTATTTGGGCTGCTGTAGGGGTGAATATTGCATTGTATTCCGCTACCCATATCCCTAAAGGACTTGATGAAACGGTTGGGGCGATACCCTTTGGTTTGGTTTTATGCCTGTTAACCCTGGCTTCGGGTACTATCTGGATCGCTTTTTTTGTCCATGTTGTCTTGGCCTGGACGAATTTCTTTACGGCTCTGAAGTACAATCCGGAGATGAATTACATAAAGAAGAAATAGTTGGATCGACCTCTCAATATCTATTTGATCAGAGGCCTGACAAGAGAATCAGGTCATTGGGGAGATTTTCTGATCTATCTGCGTGAAGCCCTGCCTGATGCGAACATTCACCTGTTGGATCTTCCAGGTGCAGGAGTGCACGTAACCGAAAAGGCATCATCCAATGCAAAAAAAATGGTTGATTTCATGAGGGAAAGGGCGCTTTCTGATATTCAGAAACAAGACAGTATAAATATCATTTGTGCCACATCCCTCGCAGGAATGCTCGCTACTGAGTGGGTCCTGAACCACAAGAATGATTTTCATGGTCTGATCATGATCAATTCCAGTTTCAGGGGAATTTGCTCTATGAATGAAAGAGTGAATAAAGCGGTGAGGGGAGACATGTTGAAGATCCTCTTGACCTCAAATATTGAGTACAGGGAGAGATTGATCATCAGGGTAAATAGCAATAAACCGGAATTGCATGATAGTTTGACGAAGGAATGGAGTAAAATTCAACGTGAGAGAAGGATGACCCGTATGAACATCCTTCGTCAGACTTTAGCCGGTATGCGATATGGAACAAAGGGTAGAAAGCCAGAGATCCCTTTGTTAATTATCGGATCAAAAGCAGACCGGATGGTCTTGCCTTCTTGTATTGAGAAGATGCATGGATTTTTTGGTGGAAAGCTGGTATGGCATCCGACTTCAGGACATGGTTTACCTATTGATGAACCGGAATGGTTAAGTGCCGTGATCTCCGACTGGTGCAGGATGGATTTCAGGGAGCAGTACAATGCAAAATTGAAATTGAAAGAATGAGTGTATTTGTAACCGGAGCAACGGGGTATATTGGTGCCCATTTGGTCAAAAAACTTGCTGATGACGGGGAGAAAGTGCATGTTCTGGTTCGTTCTCTTTCCAAGGCCAAACACATACAACACCCGAATATTATTCCTTTTGAAGGAGACATACTGAATAGATCGTCTGTTCAATGCGCGATGAAAGGATGTAATGAGGTTTATCACCTTGCCGGTTTTGCAAAAGTTTGGACAAAGGATCCAAGAGAATTTTTTGAGATCAATGTAGAGGCCACCGTAAACATTCTGGAGGTAGCCCGGAAGCTAAATGTTTCAAAGGTTGTTTTTACGTCTACGGCAGGTGTATTTGGGCCTTCGATCGATGGAGATATAAACGAAGATTACCTTCGTCACGTCGATTTTTTTAATGAATATGAGAGTTCCAAGGCGCTTACTGAATCAAAAATTAAAGACTTCATAATTGAAGGCATGGATGTTACGATAGTTTCTCCAACCCGGGTATATGGACCTTATTTATTTGGAAAACCGGAGTCTGTCACCCTATTGATCGATCTCTACGTCAACAGATCATGGAGATTGATCCCTAGTGATGGTACCAAAGTGGGCAACTATATCTATATCGATGATGTGGTGAACGGACACATTATGGCAATGAAAAAAGGCCGTAAAGGACAAACCTATATTCTCTGTGGGGAAAATCATGACTTCAATGCATTCTTTTCCATGTTGGCCGAAGAATCAAAGATCAGAAGAATGATGATCAGGCTGCCAATTGGATTGCAAATGGTGTTTTCACGATTTCAGATGCTGAAAGTCTTATTCGGAGGCACACCGTTGATCACGCCGAAATGGATCTCAAAAGGATACTATGACTGGTGTGTAAACTCTTCTAAAGCAAAGGATGAGTTGGGCTTGAACATAACAACTTTAAAGGAAGGCATCAGGAGAACGGTAGAATGGGCGAGGGAACAAAACCAATAACGGCCGATCGCCACAACGTCTCCTTCGATTTCGTGTTCAAAACCTGACAGATTATTTTGTAATTTGCGCCTATATCTCCCGGTTATGAAGCGATATGTTATATTTCTAGCTTTACTCAACGTATTTAATGCGTTAACCCAGGAAGAACAGCATTTTTGTGCGGAAAAATATACGGTTCACGGAAAAGTCCCTCTTGAGAAATACTTGTCCGTGCAACAGGAACAGAAGGCTAACCTTTACGACGTCACCGGTTATTTCCTTGATCTCAACATGACTAATCAGTCGTCCGATATTTCGGGTACGGCACATATTTATGGAAAAACAGTAGGCGATCTTGATTCACTTATTCTCGAGCTGCATGAGAATTTCTCCATCAGTATGTTGAATGTAAACGGAACCGCGGCGGGTTACAATCGTTATGGTACTGTATTGGCGGTTGCGGTCAATGCGATCGGAGTTACTGAATTCGACCTTGAAGTGACCTATTCCGGAACTGCTCCTCCGATCTCATCCAATCCGGCAGGAGTTAGTGGTGTCTATAACCAGATGGTGTCTGCTATGAATGATAAGATCACCTTCACGATCTCAACACCCTTTTATGCGCATCAATGGTTTCCCGTCAAGCAGATCCTGCGTGACAAGGCAGACAGTAGCAGGGTGCATCTGACGGTGCCTGCGGTATGTAAAGCTGCATCGAATGGAGTGTTGGAAAATAATGTGGACCTTGGGAACGGATCTACGCGCTATGAATGGTTCAACAGTCATCCGATCGGTTATAATTTGATCTTTGCAGCTGTAGCGCCATTTCAGGAATATCTCGGACAAGCATTTCCTGCTCAATTAGGAGGAGCACCGGTTGAGATCCGGAGTTATCTATACGGTACAGGAACCACGCTAACGAACATGCAAGCGCAGTGTGACCTGATCCCGGATTTCATGGAGTTGTTCTCCGACCTGTATGGCTTGTACCCATTTGCAGATCAACGTTACGGAATGATGGCAGCACCGTTTGGCGGCGGGATGGAACACCAGACCATGCCAACGATCGGAACTTGGGAAAAAAAGATCACAGCACATGAGTTGAGTCACATGTGGTGGGGAGATAAGGTAGGCTTCAGTTCCTTCAGTGACATATGGCTGAGCGAAGGTATGGCAACGTACAGTGAATACCTTATGCTGCAAAATCTTTACCCGTCTGAAGCAACTCCTGTATTACTGGGTTGGCACAGCAATGTCAAGACAGGCGTGGCAGGAAGCGTGTATCATGTGGATACATTCAATCTGTATCGGATCTATGATAGCCGCCTCTCATACCGCAAAGGAGCTTCCATTCTTCATACATTGCGCGGTATGATCAACGAAGATGCAGTTTTCTTTCAGGCTCTGCATGATTATTACAACACTTTTCAGGATAGCATCGCAAGTTCAGCGGATTTCATTCAACGTGTTGAAACCACCACAGGCCTCGATCTCACGGAATTTGCTGATCAATGGCTCTATGGTCAAGGGTATCCAAAGTATGCGATTCGCTGGAACGATTTGGGGAATAACCTTCTGATAGAGATCTCACATACGGCGTCTTATCCTTCGGTGACACCCACATTTACCAATTTTATTGAAGTGCAATTTCAAAGGGCAGCCGGTACAGATACCATTGTACGTTTTAACATCACTTCCAATTCTGACCAGTTCCTTATTCCCGCGATCGGTCAGGTTACGGGTGTTGCAGCAATTGATCCGAACAACTGGATCATCAATAATAACGGAACGATTACGTATGATACTGAATTCACTGTGGGTTTAAGCGATCTGACGGATGAACAACTGAAGATCATACCAAATCCGACAGAAGGGGTAGTTTATCTGATCAGTCCATATGAACAGGTTTTGAAGATAAACGTTATCGATCCCGGAGGAAAAGAGGTGATGGAAATGGACAAAGTAACCGGACAAATTGATCTTTCAGGACTGTGTTCAGGAACGTATTTCATTAGGATGTCAGATCCTGATTCAGGATTTTCAGCAACAAGGCGGATTGTAAAATTCTGATTTATTCCACACAGTAAAGTGTGTCGAAGCCTGTTGAAATGCCGGCCCAGACGCCCAATGCACCTCCACTCATATTACTTGGTACATTGACCGGCGTAGCAAAAGGATTGCCGGAAGACTCCAACTGGGCATCTTTTTTATCAAAAAATTCAAATACGGCGCGATCAAGCCTTGAGAATCGGATCACCACAGAATCTCCAAGTTTATAATGTCGTCGAAAGTTTTCAGGATAAGTGGTGTCTTTCTCCGGGTAACGCGTATCGAATTCGAAAGTTAGGCCATTGAAGTATTCATCATCGAAGTAGGGATCGAATCCACGTCGGAAGATCACGTCATAGGGTTCTCCGTTATCTTTCAGTTTGATTCTTTTTGCTTCCCACTTATAAGCGTTGTATTCTCCTGCGGGATCCGACAGTCGAGCCCAACAGAAACCGAACTCAGGATTATCCGGATCCGGTTTCCAGTAAAGGTTATCCAATGCGACGGTTGGAAGCAAGGTGGTTTCACCTGAATAGCTTTTGCCTTGATGACTGATACTCAGCGTATATGTTTTATTTAACTCACCGGAAATAGCAGGATCCGCTGTTGAATAGACCTGAATAGGAAGAAAACCGACCTCATTCAATTCCAGTGAGAGCATTTCTGCAACCGTCTTTTGGCTTTCCAGCGGAAGATCTGAAATCGCATACAGCTGAAGGGGTAAAGATACGGAGCCGTTAGATACCGATACCGTCGCATCGGTGACAAATGAGGCAAGATAGGAGGACAGATCAGTAGAAGAATAGATATTTTGAGATCGGGAAAGCAGTACGATCGGAAAACCGCCAGTCTGGATGCGACCATCAACTACAAGTTGCTCCTCAAATCCCGGAATATCGATCTGGACCTCTTTCTCACAGGAGATCAGAAGCATGACAATAATTGGAATGATGAGTAAGACTCTCGGCATCAAATCAAATTTACGACAAATCAGCAGTTCCCTACATGAAAATTTTCGAGCTCATCTGTTATATTTTTTTCGCGATGTAGACTCAGGCTTAAATGTGACAACTTCTCCGGTTTGACATAGAGGTCTTCGCAGAAAATGATTCCCTGATGAAGGAGGTCTTCCTTTTCTGTTCTGGTGAGTGAAGTGAGACATGTAATAGGGTAGAGCTTGTATCGGTCGATCCGTTCTTTAATGCCGTTCTCTTTCGGGTAATCCCATCCAAGCAAATGTTGTCCGATACATTTTCCGTATTTCAGGGCATCCGGTGAAAAACGCGTATTCGTGATGATCCAGGAGCTTAGCTTCCGTTTGTCTTCCTTCTTCCAGTGTTCTGAAAGGTCGACAAAACGTGACCTGATGTACAGCGGTACTTTTACATCGCTGACCTTTCCCGGCTGACTGTGGTATTTGCATTCTCCAAGGATGACTTCTTCTTCCGTAGTAGCCATTACATCGATCTCGTGGGTGATGCAACGGCCTTGAAGAATCAGTCCTGTTTTCACAGTATAACCCTCCACCTTGAAAAGCCTTGATACAAATTGCTCAAACACAAATCCGTCCGGACCGAGTTCCATGATGGCTTTTTTTAGCTGGTACTTCGCTGCTACATATTTGGACCGTTGTTTCAGTAGATTAAAGGCCAAACGATAGATCTTTTTCGTAGAAATACCTGGATATAGGCGAGGGGTGATCTCCTCGATCACGTTAGCAATGACTTCTTCCTCAGCACCCGCGTTTCTCATGGAAGTTTGTAACTTCTCAATCGAAAAAACATCCTTGTCTCCTCCTGCTTTTGTGACGATTAGTTCTTTGAGATCCATGTCTCAAAAATACAAATTGTTCGCTCAGAAGGTGATCTGCGTAAATTTCAATACTGCCCGTATTCTGTCTTTTTCAGTTTCACTGATAGGGTTACCGCTCAGATTCAATTGCTTCAGATTAATGAATCGTCGCAAATCATCCGGCATATTACTGATCTGATTATTCGATAAATTCAGATCGCGAACCTTGCGCATACTTCCTACAGCAGGAGGGACGGCCGTCAGACTATTGTCGGACAGATCCAGTATTCTCATCTGTTTTAGTTTCGAAGCCGGCTTTGAGATCTGGGACAACCCGTTTCCTGAAAGATCCAAGGTATGGAGTTTTGCCATCGAGGCAATGTCAAAAGTCTGGATATTGTTATCAGACAGATCAAGCGATCGCAAGTGTTTCATGCTGTAGAGGGCTTTCGGTATACTGTCCAGTTTATTTGCTGACAGGTCAAGTGTCTCCAGATAGAATATGTAGGCTATTTCGAACGGAAGGTCACGTAATTGATTAGATGACAAGTCCAGGGACTTTAGAAACGTGATGGTGCCCACTTTGGGAGATATTTCCGTCAGCTTATTTTTACTGAGGTCCAGTATACTCAAACGGTCCATTTTGTAGATGCCTCTCGGGATCTTTTCGAGCCCTCTGTTACTCGCATCCAGTCTGACAACATCCTTCTTGTTCTTGAGTGCCTCATCCAAAGTGTACGTTCTGGAAGCATTCATGAGGTATTCGATATCGCTGCAACCTCCTTTGATCAACTTGAACCGTTTGTCTTTGAAATTGGCGAGATCACCTTCCTTAAGTTCGACATCGATGTTTTCAAGGTCC
>Ga0315904_10009483_pt1 | contig 12705 bp, 9 predicted proteins | sample LakEriMetagenome_6_FD_203529 | JGI IMG/M metagenome (GOLD analysis project Ga0315904, IMG submission 203529) | Freshwater fungal communities from buoy surface, Lake Erie, Ohio, United States - Buoy 12 MA120 | ecosystem: Environmental > Aquatic > Freshwater > Lake | place: USA: Lake Erie, Ohio...
CCGAGGACTACCTCGGCGTCGTCACGCAGCTCATGGCCCTGCGCAAGGGCCGCATGGAGCAGATGATCAACCACGGCACCGGCTGGGTGCGCATGGAGTACCTCGTGCCGGCGCGTGGCCTGATCGGTTTCCGCACGGAGTTCCTGACCGAGACTCGCGGCACCGGCCTGCTGCACCACGTCTTCGACCGGTACGAGCCGTGGCACGGCGAGCTGCGCACGCGGCCGACGGGGTCCCTGGTGGCCGACCGCACCGGCTCCACCACCGGGTTCGCGCTCGCGAACCTGCAGGAGCGCGGCACCATGTTCGTCGGCCCCGGCACCGACGTCTTCGAGGGCATGATCGTCGGCGAGAACTCGCGCTCCGACGACATGGACGTGAACCCCACCAAGGAGAAGAAGCTCACGAACATGCGCCAGTCGTCCGGCGACGTGCTGGTGCCGCTCATCCCGCACAAGCAGCTGTCCCTGGAGCAGGCGCTCGAGTTCTGCCGCGAGGACGAGTGCGTCGAGGTCACCCCCGGGTTCGTCCGCATCCGCAAGGTGCTGCTGTCGGCCACCGACCGCGCTAAGGCCGGGCGCAAGAAGGCCTAGCGAGCGCGGTCAAGGTACGTGGATACCCAACAATCCACGTCAGCAGCTCACTTGGGCAGGACAACGTTGTCCGATCTACTGCGAATGCGGGACGGCGTCCCGCACTGGCGTGATTGCGCGAACGTGAAGGTCACGATGCGGTGACAAATGCCGGTTTGGGACGTTCGGCGTAGTTACTGGCCAGTCACAGTGTCGTAACCTCCGGGGGCTAGCCTCGCGACCGCGGGGCCAGAGTGCACTGCAACCGTTCTCGGCCCCGGCCGACGTGAAAGCCAGGCAAGTGGCTGAGAGGTGACGACGAGGTGAGCACCGAGACGGCTACCGCGGCTCCCGCGGCCGCCGACGCCGTCGACGGCCTGTCGCTGCGCCAGCTCGCCTGGCGGCGCCTCAAGCGCGACAAGACGTTCATCGCCTCCTCCATCGTCCTGATCTTCATCGTCCTGGTGGCGATCTTCGCGCCGCAGATCACCGCCCTGCTCGGAGTCGACCCGTACTCCCTCGATGGCACGGCGATCGACGACTCCGGCGGAAAGCCCATCGGCCCGTGGGGCGGCGCCAGCCTCGATCACCCCCTCGGCGTGGAGTGGGGCACCGGACGCGACCTCCTCGCGCGGCTGCTCTACGGCCTGCGGATCTCCCTGCTCATCGCGACCTCGGCGACGATCCTGACCGTCACGCTGGGCACGATCTTCGGCATCATCTCCGGCTACGCGCGAGGCTTCACCGATGCGGCGATCGGCCGCTTCATGGACCTCATCCTCGCGTTCCCGTTCCTGCTCATCGTCCTGGCCCTCTCGGGCGCCTTCACCCAGCGGCTCACCGATCTCGGCGTCCCCGAGGGCAACGCCTCGCGGATCACCTACCTCATCCTGGTGCTGGGCATCTTTGGCTGGCCGTACCTCGCCCGCATCGTGCGCGGCCAGGTGCTGAGCATGCGGGAGCGGGAGTTCGTGGAGTCGGCGCTGTCCATCGGAGCCAGCACGCCGCGCATCCTGTTCCGGGAGATCCTCCCGAACCTGTGGGCCCCGATCATCGTCTACGCGACGCTGCTGCTGCCGACTTACATCGCGACCGAGGCGGCCCTGTCGTTCCTCGGCGTCGGTGTGCTGCCGCCCGAGCCGTCCTTCGGCGCGATGCTGTCGGAGTCGGTCCAGTACTTCACCCTCGTGCCCTCGTACCTGTTCATCCCGGGCACCGTGCTCGTGATCGTCGTCGTGGCCTTCAACCTGGCCGGCGACTCCGTGCGCGACGCGCTCGACCCGAAGGCGGCCCGCCAGTGAGCCGCCCCCACGATCTCCCGCATGACACCGATCGGACCTACCTGGCCGAGGGAGCAGCGAGTCACCTTCGGTGACCGTAGGTGCAGAAATAGGAGGAAACATGCGACACCACAGAAGGAATGCGACGCTGGTCGCGGGATTGGTGGCCGGCGCGCTGCTTCTCGCTGCCTGCGGCGGTTCATCGGACTCCGAGAGCGACGCCTCAGCGGCAGCCAGCGGAGCAGCATCCGAGGGAGCGGCCGGTGGCGAAGGACAGCCCGGCGGAACCCTGACGATCCTGTCGCCCGCCGAGCAGCTGCTCACGCTCGACCCGCAGGTCGTCTACACCGGTGAGGACCTCGGCTTCCTCGGCGCGACCATCCAGCGGTCGCTCACCGCGTACCAGGTTGCCCCGGGCGACGTTGAGGGCACCACTCTCGTCCCCGACATGGCGACCGACACCGGCACCGCCAGCAACGGCGGCAAGACGTGGGAGTTCACGCTCCGCGACGGGATCAAGTGGGAGGACGGCAAGGACGTCACCTGCGCCGACGTCGCCTACGGCGTCTCCCGCCAGTTCGACGTCGGCCTGACTCAGGGCGGCCCGGTCTACGGCGTCAGCTACCTGGACATCGCCACCGACGATGAGGGTGCCTCGCTCTACAAGGGCCCGTCGTCCGGCGAGGGCCAGGAGCTCTTCGACACGGCTGTGGCGTGCTCCGCTGATGGCAAGACCATCACCTTCAACCTCAACCAGCCGGTCCCGGACTTCAACTACGCCGTGACCCTGGGCTTCTCCGCGGTTCCCGCGGGCCTGGCGGCCGGCGACGACTACGGCAACAAGCCGATGTCCAACGGTCCGTACAAGGTCTCCGAGTACAGCAAGGGCAAGGGCGGCAAGCTCGTGCTCGTGCGCAACGAGTTCTGGACCCCGGAGGCTGACCCCTACCGCAAGGCCTACCCGGACTCGTGGGTGTTCAACTTCGGCATCGAGGAGACCGTGGCTGACCAGCGCGTCATCCAGGACTCCGGTGACGATCAGTTCGCCATGGTCCAGAGCCTGACCACGGCCTCGCTGCCGATCGTGTTCGAGGATCCGGCGTTCGAGAGCCGTCGCATCGACGCCTTCGACCCGTACACCATCTACGCGGCCGTCAACGTCGAGAAGGTCCCGGACGTCAAGGTCCGTCAGGCCATCGCCGTGGCCCTCGACCGCGAGGCGCTGCTGAAGAACGCGGGCGGCACCTTCGCCGGTGAGTACGCCGACGGTGCGGTCAAGCCGAACATCGGCATCGACTACGCCCCGACCGGACTGTGGGACGGCCTGCTGGGCCAGCCCGTGCCGGGTGCTGGTGATCCGGAGTTCGCCAAGAAGCTCCTCGCGGAGGCTGGCGTCACGGACCTCACCATCACGATCGACTACGGCCAGAGCGAGGACAACGACAAGGCCGTGGCCATCTGGGTCGAGTCCCTCAAGCGGGCCGGCATCACGGCCAAGCCCAACCCCATCGAGCGCGGCCAGTACTACGGCGTCGTGTTCCAGGATGCCAACGAGATCATGCTCGGCGGCTGGGGTGCGGACTGGCCGAACGCCTCGACGGTCCTCCCGCCCCTGTTCGTCCAGGGCTGGAACCTGTCGCGCGTTGACGATCCCGCCTTCAACGAGAAGGTCAAGGCGGCGTCGGTCGAGCTCGACCGCAACAAGCAGGCCACCATGTGGCAGGAGCTGAGCAAGGAGGCTGCTGAGCAGATGTGGATCATCCCGACCCGCTTCGGCCGCGATCAGCGCCTTGCCGGGTCGAAGGTCGGTCCGATCTTCAGCTGGTCGGCTTACGGGTCCTTCCCGTACCCGATCATGTACGCAGTCCAGTAACAGCGCGGTACTAGTGTCCGTGGGGGCGAGCCAGCAGGCTCGCCCCCACGGGCGCGACGCAGCAACGTCATAGCAACAGATCGCCGGGACACCACGGCTAACCAGGACAGGAGGTGCGGAGCGTGAACACCTACGTGATCAGGCGCGTTCTGATCATGCTCCTGATGCTGCTGCTGCTGTCCTTCGCCGTCTTCTTCCTCTTCAGCCTGCTGCCCGCCGACGTGGCGCGGCTGACCTGCGGAAAGATCTGCACGGACGAGACCATCGAGCTCAATCGGGCCAGGCTCGGACTCGACAAGTCGATCTTCGAGCAGTACTGGATCTTCCTCACCGGCATCTTCTTCGGACGGGTCTACGGAGAGGGCGCCACCGCGATCGTCTGCGATGCGCCCTGTCTCGGCTACTCGTTCACCCGGCAGGAGCCGGTCCTCGACCTCATCACCGACCGCCTGCCGGCGACCATCTTCCTGGCGCTCGGCGCCTTCGTGATCTTCCTCGTTGGCGGTGTCTCGCTCGGCGTCTACAGCGCGCTGCGTCGCGGCAAGTGGCAGGACAAGTCGGTGATGGGTGTCTCGCTCGTCGGGTACTCGCTGCCGTCGTTCTTCATCGGCCTCGTGGTCATCTTCTTCGTCGTCATCCGCTGGAAGCTGCTGCCCTTCCCGTCCTATGTCCAGCCATGGGAGGACCCGGTCAAGTTCGCGCAGACGATGATCCTGCCGTGGCTCGTCCTCGCGATCCTCTATGCCGCCTTCTACACGCGACTGACCCGAAGTCAGATGCTGGAGACCCTCAGCGAGGACTACATCCGCACTGCACGTGCGAAGGGCCTGCCCGAGAAGATCGTCATCCGCAAGCATGCGCTCCGCGCCGGGCTCACCCCGATCGTCACGGCAGCCGGTCTCGATCTGGCCGGCCTGCTCGGCGGCGCGATCATCCTCGAGACGATCTTCAGCCTTCCGGGCATCGGCAGCCTCGCCGTGTCCGCGGTCCTCAATCCCGACCTGCCCATCCTCGTCGGGGTCACGCTCATCACGGCGACCTTCATCATCATCGCCAACCTGATCGTCGACCTGCTGTACGCCGTCATCGACCCCCGGGTGAGGCTGGCATGAGCGACCGTAAGTTCCTGGAGGTCGAGGACCTGCGCGTCAGCTTCCCGACCGAGGACGGGATCGTGCGCGCGGTCGACGGGCTCTCGTTCCAGATCGACAAGGGGCGCACCCTCGCGATCGTCGGCGAGTCCGGCTCGGGCAAGAGCGTCACGGCGCAGGCCATCATGGGCCTGCTGAACCGCCGTCTCGCCGACGTGTCAGGGCAGGTGTGGCTGGAGGGTGTCGACCTCATCGCGCAGTCGCCTGACGAGGTGCGTCGCATGCGTGGCTCATCGATGGCGATGATCTTCCAGGATCCGATGTCGAGCCTTCATCCGTTCTACCGCATCGGCGCCCAGCTGACCGAGGCCGTGCAGGTGCATGCCGACGTGAGCAAGGCAGAGGCCCGAGCCCGGGCGATCGATGCCCTCCAGCGAGTGGGCATCCCCGCTCCGGAGCGTCGCGTCGATGACTACCCGCACCAGCTCTCTGGCGGCATGCGCCAGCGCGTCATGATCGCCATGGCGCTGATCAACTCGCCCTCGCTGCTCATCGCCGACGAGCCGACGACGGCACTCGACGTCACGGTCCAGGCCCAGATCACCGAGCTCATGCTCGACCTGCAGCGCGAGTCGGGGGCGACGGTCGTCATCATCACGCACGATCTCGGCGTGGTCGCCGACATGGCCGACGAGGTCTGCGTGATGTACGGAGGCCGCGTCGTCGAGTACGGCTCGCTCGACGACGTGTACTACCGAGCGGAGATGCCCTACACCCTGGGCCTGCTGGACTCGGTGCCGCGCCTCGATGTCGACCGCACGCACCGGCTCGACCCGATCCCGGGCAACCCGCCGTCGCTGGTGAACGTCCCGTCGGGCTGCGTGTTCCATCCGCGGTGCAAGCGACGCGATGAGGTGCCCGACGGACTGTGCTGGCAGGAGGAGCCGCTCCTGCTGCACACCGCGCCCGGCCACCTGGTGCGCTGCCATCTGCCCTCCGAGCTGCGCCGACGGGGAGGTGACTCGTGAGCGGGACCGAGGCCAGTGAGCCGGTGCTCGAGGTCGAAGGCCTCAAGGTGCACTTCCCGGTGAAGTCGCGGGGGCTCTTCCCCAAGACGATCGGTGCGGTGAAGGCCGTCGACGACGTCAGCCTGACCGTGGGCAAGGGCGAGACCCTGGGCCTGGTGGGCGAGAGCGGCTGCGGCAAGTCGACCACCGGGCGAGCGATCCTCCGCCTGGTCGATCCCACGGCGGGCCGCGTGGTGGTCAACGGCATCGACGTCGGGGGCATGTCGCGTCGTGATCTGCGTCCCGTGCGCAAGCAGGCGCAGATGATCTTCCAGGACCCGTACAACGCCCTGAACCCGCGACACACGGTCGGCGCGATCATCGGCATGCCGTTCAAGATCCAGAAGGTCGATCCGCCTGGCGGTCTGCAGAAGGCCGTCAAGGAGATCATGGACCGGGTGGGGCTCAACCCCGAGCACGTCAACCGGTACCCCAACGAGTTCTCCGGCGGGCAGCGGCAGCGCATCGGCATCGCACGCGCGATCGCGCTGCGCCCCAAGCTGATCATCTGCGACGAGCCGGTCTCGGCCCTGGACGTGTCGATCCAGGCGCAGGTCATCAACCTGCTGCAGGACCTGCAGGACGACTTCGAGGTCTCCTACCTGTTCATCGCCCACGACCTGGCGGTCGTCCGGCAGATCGCGCACCGCGTCGCCGTGATGTACCTCGGTCACGTCGTCGAGACGGCATCGCGGGACGTGCTCTACGACAAGCCGATGCACCCGTACACGGCAGCACTCCTGTCGGCCGTGCCGATCCCCGACCCGCGCATCCAGACCACGCGCGAGCGGATCGTGCTCGGCGGCGACCTGCCGAGCCCCATCGATCCACCGTCGGGCTGCGTGTTCCACACGCGGTGCTTCCAGTCGCAGGACCGCTGCCGCACGGAGGTGCCCCTGCTTCGCGAGGTGGCGCCGCGTCACCACGTCGCCTGCCACTTCCCGATCGTCGATCCGCTCGAGGAGAAGGTCATCCACGGGCCGGATCCGGGCCTCACCCCGCAGGAGCACGAGGAGCCCGGCTACTACAGCGAGACCATCACCGATCTCGGCGGTGTCGGCACGACCCGTCTGGATGCCGCCGACCCCGAGTGAGGGACCGTAGGGCTCAGCCCTGCAGGTGCTCGGCCAGGAACCCGACCTCGAGTCGCAGCAGGTTCTCCGCCACGACCTCCTGCGGCGTCATGTGCGTCACGCCGCTGAGCGGCAGCACCGAATGCGGTCGACCGGCCGCCAGCAGTGCACTGGAGAGCTGCAGTGAGTGGGCCACCAGCACGTTGTCGTCGGCGAGGCCGTGGATGATCAGCAGCGGGCGCTCGAGCCGTGCCGCCCGGGAGAGCAGCGACGTCGACGCGTAGACGTCCGGGTTGTCCGACGGCAGCCCGAGGTACCGCTCCGTGTAGGCGGTGTCGTACAGCTCCCAGTCCGTGACCGGCGCGCCGGCGACCGCCGCGTGGAACACGTCGGGGCGGTCCAGCACGGCGAGAGCTGCGAGGTAGCCGCCGAACGACCAGCCGGTGATGCCGACCCTGCTGAGGTCGAGATCGGGGATGTCGCTGGCGAGCGCCCGAAGCGCCGATACCTGGTCGTCGAGGACCCGGGTGGCAAGGTCGTTGCTCACCTCGAACTCGAACGCCGGCCCGCGGCCTGGCGTGCCGGCTCCGTCGACGATGACGACGGCGAACCCCTGGTCGGCGAGCCATTGATCGGCCGCGAATGCACCGGCGGCGTGCACGACCCGCGCGTGGTGCGGCCCGCCGTACGGTGCCATCACGACCGGCAGGGGTCCAGAACCGGGCACGTGCCCGGTGGGGAGCAGGACGGCGCAGTTGAGCCGGCGGTCGGTGACCTCGTGGAAGGACACCTGCGGCCGCACCATCGGAACCTCGGCCAGTGACGGGATGGCAGCCGTGCCGTGCTCAAGCCGGGCCTCGAACGACGTTCCCACGTGATCCGGCGCTGTCGAGGCGAGCACGATGCCACCGGCACCGGCCGCCGCGGAGTGGGCTCCGGGGCTGTCCGCGATCGCCGATACCGAGCCGTCCGCAGCGACGCGGTAGACGCCATGGTCCATCGGCCCGGGCTGCGCGCTCACGATGATCGTGTCGTCGACGGCCAGAACGCCGGTGACCTGCAGGCCGGCCGGAGTGAGGGGCGCATCGTCGGCCACCAGTCGGAAGGTGTCGGCTGCCTCGTCCGCGACGATCTCCAGCAGGGCCCCGTTCGGGCCACGGCGCGGAACCCCGGCCTGCATGGTCACCCACGGGGCCGTGACCCGCTCGCGAGCGACCGAGGTCCCACCGTCCGGGCGGACGTCGAGGATGAGCTGACGGCGCTGGTCGCGGCTGAGGACGCTGACGACCGCGCCGCCGGCCTCGTCCGGCACGACCGTCGCGAGGTACGGGTAGGCGTCACGATCCCAAGGCACCTCGACCGGCGGCGCGCCGTCGACGGGCACGACGAACAGGCGCGCCTCGGGGTTCGTGGTTCCGGCCATCGGATAGCGGTGTGCGACCGGCTCGCGCTCGGGCTGGGCGGGATCCGCGATCCACCGAATGTCGACCTGACCCTCGTCTGCCCGCTCGGCGAGCAGGGCCGCTCCGCCCGCAAGCCACCACAGCCCCCGCACGCGGTCGAGCTCCTCCGCGGCGACGAAGTCGGCCAGGCCCCACGACACCGTCTCGCTGTCGGCCTCGGCCAGCAGGCGCTCGGGACCGCTGCCATCGGTGTCGACGACGTACAGGGATCGCTCGGAGACGAAGGCCGCCGCGGAGCCGTCGGGGGAGATGCGCGGGTCGACAACTGGTCCGGGCGTGGGCAGTTCGATGGGCACGGCGCCAGCGACGGTCAGATCGACACCGAACAGGACTCCGTCGAGGCTGAACACGGCCCGGGTCACAGCGTCGTCGGCGGAGTAGGCGGTGATGCCGGCCGTGGTCTCCCGCAGTCGCTCGCGCCGGGCCCGCTCCGCGGCGGGCAGCTCGGCGTCGGCACGCACGAGCTCGCGTGCGTCGACGACGCAGCGCTCCGTCAGCGATCCCGAGCCGTCGGCCTCGGCCACCCACAGGCTGCCGACCGGATCACGCCCGCCGGCGCTGCGGATGAAGGCCACCCGTCGCCCGTCGGGAGCGACGGTGAAGGAGCGGGGAACCCCGAGCCGGAACCGCCTGGTCGCCGCCTCCTGGCGGGGGTAGCTCACGGGCTGGTCGGTCGCGGGGGTCGTCATCCCCGCATCGTAGGAGCCGTCAGCCAACCATGGCGATGTGCCGTCAGCCGGTGATGATCACGCGCCGCCGCCGGCGATGACGATCCGGTCGCGTCCGGTGGCCTTCGCCTCGTACATCGCGGTGTCGGCTGCCTGCAGTGCCTCGTCGAACGTCATCCCGGGCCGCCACTCGGCGACGCCGATCGAGACCGACGCTGGGGTCATGGTCCCGGCGATGCCGAGGGGGGTGCCACTGACCGTGCCGTGCATGCGCTGCAGCGCGACCATCGCCCTCTGGACGTCGAGCCGCTGCACGACGAGGAACTCGTCACCGCCCCACCGTGCGACCAGGTCGTCCTTCGAGAGGCTGCCGACGACCCGCCCCGCGATCGCCGTCAGGTACTCGTCGCCGGCGAGGTGCCCGAGGCTGTCGTTGATGATCTTCAGGCCGTCGCAGTCGATGAGCGCGACGGTGCGCGTGATGCTCGGATCCGCGGCAGCAACCCGGGTGGTCAGCCCGTGCCGATTCGCGAGGCCGGTGAGCTGGTCGGTCTCGGCCCGCGCTCGCAACTGCTCGGCGGCGGCGGCCTCCTGCAGGGCGGCGACGAGGGCGCGCTCGCGGCGGCCGCGCAGCGTCGCCGCGCCCACGGCAGCAAGGCCGGAGAGGGCGATGATCACCAGGCGGACCTGCTGGGCGCCGACGTTGCCGTCGGAGGCCAGCTGGCCGAAGGTGAACGCGGACAGCCAGGTGATGACCGCGACGAGGGCGGTGATCCGCGGGGTGGCGAAGACGGCGGAGAGCATGGGCACGACGGCCAGCACGCCGACGTAGGCGGTCTTGGGGCTCTCGAGGTAGTCCGCCCCGAGGATGAGGACGATCAGCAGCACGGGCAGCACAAGGCCCAGTCCGACTGTCGCCGCACGCGACGTGGTGTTCATCCGGCCCCCCCAGGTCCGATTCAAGCCCCCTGCGCGAGGGTACCCTGCCGGGATGGACCGCCGCCTCCTTCTCGTGCATGCGCACCCCGACGACGAGACCATCGCCACGGGGGCGACGATGGCCGCGTACGTCGCCGACGGGGTCCAGGTCACCCTCGTCACCTGCACCCTGGGCGAGGAGGGCGAGGTGCTGCTGCCCGAACTGTCCCATCTCGCGTCCGACCAGGAGGACGCGCTCGGCGCGCACCGGCAGCAGGAGCTGGCGGCCGCGATGGCGGAACTAGGGGTCACTGACCACCGACTGCTCGGAGGAGCCGGTCGCTTCCGGGACTCCGGGATGGTCGGGACCCCGCCCAACGAGCGCCCCGACTGCTTCTGGCGCAGTGACCTGCTGGCTGCCGCCACCGAGCTCGTCCCCGTCATCCGGGAGGTTCGCCCCCAGGTCGTCGTCACCTACGACGACTTCGGCGGCTACGGCCACCCGGACCACATCCAGGCCCACCGGGTCACGCACTACGCGATCGCCCTCGCCGCCAGCCCCACCTTCCGCGCCGACCTCGGGCCTTTGTGGCAGGTCAGCAAGGTCTACTGGACGGCGTTCCCGCGCAGCATCATCCGGGCCGGCATCGAGGCGCTCAAGGCGCAGGGCGTCGACGACGAGTTCACCGCGATGGATCCCGACGACCTGCCGTTCGCCTGCGACGACGACCTGGTCACCACGGCGATCGACGCCACCGCGCACCTGCCGGCGAAGATGGCCGCGCTGCGCGCCCATGGCACCCAGGTCAGCGTCGACGGCGGCTTCTTCGCCCTCGCCGACAATGTCGGTGCCGAGGCCTTCGGGATCGAGTACTACCGCTGGGCGGGAGGTCCGGTCGCCGCTGTCGTCACCGACGGGCACGAGACCGACCTGTTCGCGGGGATCGACGGGTGACACGCAGCCGCGGCGGGCGGTGGGTGATCGGCCTGCTGCTCCTGCTGCTCGGCCTCGTCATCGGGGTCGCCGGCGCATTCATCCAGGCCCAGCGCCTGCTCCTCGACACCCCCTGGGGCGTCGTGTCGATCCCGTGGGGGGTCCCGGTCGTCTGGGTCGGGCTGGTGATCGTGATCCGCGGCGGAGTGTGGGCGCTGGGCAGCCGGTGGGGCGGCTGGGCCGTCGCGGGCGGATGGCTGGTCGCGACCATCGCATTGTCTGCCGAGTCGCCGTCGGGCGACGTCGCCCTGTCCGGCGGCGGCCGCCAGTTCGTGTACCTGCTCGGCGGCGTCATCCTGGCGTCGGCCGCGGCGAGCATCTCGCTGCCGCGTGGCGCAGTGCCATCTGCCGACACCCGGAACGAGGGACGCCTGTGATTCGTCCCTAGCCTCAGGGGCCCCGTACCATCGTCGTGTCGGTAGGGGGCTGCCGCCTGGTCGAGTGTGCTTGGGAGGGAGTTGGTGGTGACGTCGATGACGGCCACCCGGAAGGGCCTCCTCATCGGCGCTGCGGCCCTGCTGGCCCTCCTCCTGGCGGGATACCTCGTGCTTGCCCTGACGTCGGGATCGACGGCTCGCTCGGGCACGAGTGTGGGCGGGGTCGATATCAGCGGCCTCAGTCAGGAGGACGCCGCCGCGGCCGTGGAGGCCGAGCTCGGGCCGCAGGCAGAGAAGCGCCTGCGTCTGCTCGCCCTCGAGGACACCTTCCGAATCATGCCGGCCGACGCGGGGCTCAGTCTCGACGCGCCAGCGTCGGTGGCCCCGGCCTACGGGCAGACCTGGAACCCGATCACCCTCGTGCAGCAGCTGCTCTCCTCCCAGCAGCTGCCGGCCCTGCCGGCTGTGGACGAGCCGCGGCTCGCCGCCGAAGTGGACTCGATCGCCGACACCGTCGACCGGCCGGCCGTGGAGCCCACACTGGAGATCCGCAGGGGCGAGGCCGTCGTCACGCCGGGAACGCCCGGCCAGGTGCTCGATCGTGAGGCGACCATGTCCGCACTGGTCGATGCGGTCCTCGAACCGCGAGCCCCGGTCCAGGCGGTCGTGCTCGACGTGCAGCCGACGGTGACCGCCGACGCCGCGGACGAAGCCGTCGTCCTGGCGCAGGAGGCGGCGAGCAGCCCCGTCACCGTGACCGCAGGCACCGTCACCGCGCAGATCCCGGGCAAGGCGGTCGGACGGGCGCTGTCGTTCACCGCCGCCGACGGCCAGTTCGTGCCCCAGCTCGACGGCGCCGTGCTGCATGACGCGATCGCCTCCGAGCTCGCGCCCATCGAGGTGAAGGGCCGTGACGCCACCTTCCGCATCAAGAACGGCAAGCCCAAGGTCGTGAAGTCCAAGGTGGGTCAGGGAGTCTCGGATGACGAGCTCGCCGCCGCCGTGTCGGAGGTCATCGCCCTGCCCGCCGTCGAGCGCCGGGTCACCGTCCCGGTCGGGGTGCGCGAGCCGGAGCTGACGACGGAGGAGGCGAAGGCGCTGGGAGTGAAGGAGCGGCTGTCGTCCTTCACACAGCAGTACCCGTACGCCGCGTACCGATCCCAGAACATCGGGCAGGCCGCCGAGCGCATCAACGGCACCCTGCTCATGCCGGGGGAGACGTTCTCCCTGAACGACACCATCCTCGAGCGGACCGAGGAGAACGGGTACACGGAGGGATTCGTCGTCGGCGAGGGCGGCGTGTTCCAGGAGGCGCTCGGCGGAGGTGTG
>Ga0315904_10009486_pt1 | contig 12704 bp, 22 predicted proteins | sample LakEriMetagenome_6_FD_203529 | JGI IMG/M metagenome (GOLD analysis project Ga0315904, IMG submission 203529) | Freshwater fungal communities from buoy surface, Lake Erie, Ohio, United States - Buoy 12 MA120 | ecosystem: Environmental > Aquatic > Freshwater > Lake | place: USA: Lake Erie, Ohio...
TGTAACCCCAACATCAATTCGGGGTAATGTCATGGGTCTTGATTTATTTGTATCCGCAAATGTGCCAACGGCAAATGACACAGATAAGGATGACTCAATTCTTATCATCAACCCAACAGCGTACACATGGTACGAGTCACCTCAATATCAGCTACGTGCAGACGTTATTGCATCAGGAGAGATCCTCGTTGCAATGTACGGCTATGGCGCAATCGCAACCAAAATCGGTGCGGGCGCATTTGGCGTAAATAAGACCTGATAACAACACACTAATCATGGGGTAGTGCGCTCCCGTACTACCCCAGTCGAACGAAAGGACGCTCATGCCTAGTATTGTCACAGCATCACAGCTGCGGTCTGTGCTAGGCGTGAGCGTCGCTTTATACGATAACAATTATTTAGATGAAGTGATTAACACAGCTGAGGCAGTTATTTTGCCTATGCTGGTTGCAAATGTATCGGCCGTCAATGCTTACAAGCTAGAAGCCAATGTCGCTACGTATTACACAGCTCGCGGCCATTACTTTGTGACGGGACAATCAATCGTTGTAGCTGGCCTACCTGCGCCATTTAGCGCAACAGTCACAGTTGTCAATACAAATACAACACTTGATGCCTCATTGGGCAATTTCTATTTTACAGCTGCTATTACAAATGCAGACGTGACCTTACGGCCTATCGTGCCAACAGGTACAGCTACGCTTTCAGGCTACTCAGCCGCTGCGATTTATGCCGGCAATGACGCTATTGAGTCGGCCATCCTGGCAGTATCAGTCGAGGTATTTCAGTCACGCGTTGCAGCCGGTGGACAGATCGAGGGTCTGGATTTTACGGCCACGCCGTATCGCATGGGTCGCAGCTTAACTAATCGCGTCTCAACATTACTTATGCCATACCTTGACGTAGAGACTGTGTGCCAATAATGCCAGCGTCAACCATTTTAAGCCAGGTACGGCAGCCGTTAGCCACAGCATTAGGCAGCGTTGCCGGTAATGTCTATTCTTACGTACCAGAGTCGATTATTCCACCAGCCGTTGTGTGTGTGCCGGATACGCCATATTTAGAATTACAGACAATTAACAAAAGTACGCTGCACACAAAAATTAATTTTTCTATATCGGTCGCTGTTGCATATAACAGTAACCCAGCATCGCTTGATAATATCGAGCAATTAATAATGAGTGTTCTGGCAGTTATACCTACGGGTTACGTTGTCAGTTCGGTCGAAAGGCCAACAGTTACACAAGTCGGGGCATCTACGCTGCTGATTGCAGATATTCGAGTCTCAACCTACTACACACAAACAACATAAGGAGCAGTCATGGCAACCACAGTAATTACCGGTCGTGATATCACTCTGTCTTTTACAGGTGGGACAGACATCGAAGCACAGGCCACAAGCGCAGTACTCACAAAGGTTTTAGATCGTCAGACCTATCAGACATTAGATGGCGAGGCATACAAGACCACTAACGTTACAGCTGAATTTGCATTGGAAATGCTTGCAGATTGGGGCAAAGCTAGCTCAGTATGCGAGGCAATCTGGACAGCCTGCGATTCAGCGCCGGATACAGATATTTCAGTCACATTGACAGCTGCAACAGGCGCACAATTTGTATTTCCTATTAAGCCGTCATACCCAACAGTCGGCGGCTCAGGTATGGATGCACAGACTGTGTCTTTTACATTCCTTGTACCAAAAGGCGAAGTTACAGAAACATTTAGCTAAAAACTAACAGAAACGGGAGCAAAGAAATGCAACAAAACATAACAATTACATATCAAGATGGGTCAGAGGCAGAATACACAATCCGCCCACCTGATTACGCTCGATGGGAGATGACAACCAAAAAGGTCATCTCCCAATTCGGGGGCATGTGGGATATTTTGTATGTAGCACATTTGGCCTATAAGCGTGACGCTGGCAGTAAAACAACCAAGCCATTTGAGGCCTGGATGGAGTCAGTCAGCGACGTTGAGGTAGGAGATGGCGACCCAAAAGCCACGAGCGCGGAAGTGTCAGCCGACTAATCATCGAGCTAGCAATAGCCACGCAAATACCTATGGAGCATTGGCGTACAGCTGAGGACATACTTACAGCGATAGAAATATTGGAAGCGAGGGCAAATGGCAAATGACCCGATAGCCCTAGACAAGTCTGAGCTGGCACAAGTGTTTAAGGCGCTTAAAAATTTAGATGAGGCCGCGATCGATGAAGCCAAGCGCCAGTCAGGTGCTTTGGCTGATTACGCTCGTACAGAAATTGTGCAGACAGCAGACACACTTAAAAGCCGTAAAGTCGCCAGCAGGGTAGCCTCAGGATCAAAGGTCAAAAAGTCTAGCAAGATTGGCGAGATTACATTTGGCTACGCATCGCAGAAGTTTAGCGGCGGTGCAGATACCAGGCAGATTTGGGGCGGCTCAGAATTTGGCTCTAATAAGTGGAAGCAATTTCCTATATGGTCAGGCCGCGAGGGTCGAGGCTCAAAGGGTTATTTTATCTACCCTACATTGCGCAGAATACAGCCAGAGATAGTACAGCGCTGGAGCGCAGCATTTAGCAAGATATTGAAGGAGTGGGGCTAATGGCAGGCACAAGATCGTTAACGCTTAAACTATTAGCAGACGTCGATAACTTTACAAAAAACCTCAAAGGCGCAGATAGCGAGGTCAAGGGCTTTGGCGACAAGGTCGGAGCATTTGGCAAAAAGGCTGCCCTAGCATTTGCAGCCGCAGGCGCAGCGGCAGCGGCTTATGCAGGTAAATTACTGGTCGATGGCGTAAAGGCAGCGATTGAAGATGAGGCAGCACAGGCCAAGCTTGCAACCACTTTAAAAAATGTCACAGGCGCGACAGATGCACAGGTAGCGGCGATTGAGTCGCAGATACTTAAAACATCGTTACTAACTGGTCTGACTGATGATGAGCTACGCCCAAGCTTTGAGCGCTTTCTACGCGCCACAAAAGATTCAGATGCAGCCCTTAAATTACAGGCAACGGCGATCGATGTGGCCGCTGGTTCTGGCAAGTCATTAGAGGCCGTTACAAATGCAATGGCGAAGGCCGCTGAGGGCAACACAGCATCACTCGTAAAGCTAGGCATTGGCCTTACGGCAGCAGAACTTAAAACAATGTCAATGGATGAGATCACGCTTAAATTGGCTGAGACTTTTGGCGGTCAGGCTGCACAACAGGCAGACACATTTCAAGGCAAGATGGCGCGTTTAAGCGTTGCATTTGCAGAAGGTAAAGAGACAGTCGGCGCATTTGTACTGGATGCAATAACGCCTATGGTCACCAATTTTGTTGACAAGGTCATACCAGCGGTGCAGAAACTAGCAGAAGAACTAGGGCCAAAGCTTACGCCAGTATTTACAGCCCTCACAGAATACATACGCGATTTTGTTATTCCTACATTTAGAGACATTTGGGCATTTATTACAGACTTTGTCATACCTACAATTTCAGCAATCTTGACACCAGTAATTGATGCCCTGCGGACGTCTTTTGAACAGGTCACTACCAAGCTCGCAGAAAATGAGGAAAAGCTAAAGCCGCTTGTGGCATTGTTCAAAACCGTTGCGGCTTTTGTGCGCGATTATTTAGCGCCAGTTATCGGCACACAGTTAAAATTTGCATTTACAGCTTTAGGTACAGCCCTCAGCATTATCATCGACAATTTTGCAACGCTAGTCAGCACAGTAAATAACGCCTATAACGCCATTAAAAAATTGGTTAAATTCATTGACGAAAACCCAATAGCGCTAGGATCGACTGGCGTTGCTGGTTTTGGGTTGCAAAAGTTATTTGGCGGCGGCAGGGCTATGGGTGGCCCAGTTAACGCTGGCACTACTTATATGGTGGGCGAGCGTGGGCCTGAGCTATTTATGCCTAACGCCAGCGGCACGATTATCCCTAACAATAAATTAAACGGCGGCGGGACAGTTATTAACCTAACAGTCAATGGCGCGATCGATGGCGAGTCAACGGCTAGACAGATTGTACGCATACTCAATGACTCACAGGCCAGGGGTACGCTCGGAGCGGCGGCTTTTGGATGAGTGCCTATACACCCGTCTATAAAGTCCTAGTTAATGGCGTCGAGCTAACAGACGTCGCCCTAGAAAATTTAACTATAACTAGCGGTCGCACAGATGTAAACAGCCAGCCCGTTGCAGGGTATTGCCAGGTGCAACTAATTAACCTCAATAACTCAGCCTATGATTTTACGGTAGGCACAGGCATAACAGTAGAGGTCACAGATAGCACAGCGACTTTTGTGCCGATCTTTGGCGGCTATATCTCAGACTTTACTACTACAGTTAATGCCGTCGGTACTTTGGCCGCTACGACTGTCGTACAGATAACAGCGCTAGGCGCATTGTCTAAATTGACTAAATTTATTGATCCTGGCGTATTGTCATCAGATCAAGACGGCGACCAGATTTACGACCTGCTCGATAATTACCTTTTAGGTGAGTGGCAGGATGTACCAGCCGCGCAGACGTGGGCCACCTATGACGCTACAGAGACATGGGCAGAAGCACTTAATTTAGGGCTAGGCGAGATCGATCGGCCAGGCGATTTTTTGATGATCGCCCGTACAAGTAATGAGACAGACCTATACAGCCTAGCTACAGAGATTGCCACAAGCGCGCTAGGGCTGTTGTACGAGGACGCTAACGGCAACATAGGCTATGCAGACAGTACACACAGGCAAGACTATCTAGCAGCTGAAGGCTATACGACCCTAGACGCTAACCACGCCAACGGGGCAGGTTTATCGGTGACAACACGTGTAGGCGACATACGCAATAAATTTGCCATAACTTACGGCACAAGCGGCCAGCATACCTACACAGCTGAGGATGCCCAAAGCATTATAGATTACGGCCTTTACGCTCAGTCATTTACATCACGCATTAAAGATGCGCCAGACGCTGAGTTATACGCCGATCGTCTCATTGCTTTACGTGCCAAGCCTTACGCCAAATTTCAAAACATTACATTTGAGCTAGGCAACCCAGAGATCGATGACAGCGATAGAGATGCGCTAATTAACATATTTACTGGCCTGCCGGTCTGGATACAGAATTTGCCGCCTAACATAAGCGAGGGTTCATTTGAGGGCTACGTAGAGGGCTGGACCTTTAACGCCACATACAATAATTTGACTGTGACATTTAACGCGTCGCCAGTCAATTTTAGCCAGGTCGCTGTAAAATGGGAGTCAGTCAACCCAGCAGAAGCCTGGAACACACTAAGTTCAACCCTGACATGGCTTGACGCGATAGGAGCAGTAGCGTAATGGCAACAACAACACCTAATTTTGGTTGGTCAGTACCAACCTCAACAGACCTAGTAAAGGATGGCGCTACAGCCATTGAGCTGTTAGGCGACAGTATTGATACAACGCTCGTCGATCTTAAAGGCGGCACTACAGGCCAGGTATTATCTAAGACGTCTGGTACTGACATGGATTTTACGTGGGTTACAACAGATGACACTAACGCTATACAAAATGCCATTGTTGATGCTAAGGGCGATCTCATAGCGGCAACAGCGGCAGATACGCCCGCCCGTCTTGCGGTCGGTACAGATGGCCATGTCTTGACAGCCGATTCGACAGCTGCAACTGGCATCAAATGGGCTGCCCCAGCTGGCGGCGGTAAAGTTTTGCAAGTAGTAAATGCTACTTATTCGACACAGACATCAACTACATCAACTACTTTTGCCGACACAGGATTAACAGCAACAATTACGCCAACATCTGCAACATCAAAAATTTTGGTATTTGTTAATCAGGTTGGATGCCATAGAAACTCTGGCACTAATGGAGCTTTGCAATTAAGATTGTTAAGGGGAGCGACCTCGATCGTTACTTTTGAAAAGTATCTCGGCTATAATGGCGGGACTGTTGAAATTAACGCTGGTTCAGCATCAACGACTTATTTAGACTCACCAGCCACAACATCGGCAACAACTTACAAAACTCAACTGGCGACAGATTTGGGCGGTTTTACTTTGGCCGTGCAGGCAAATGGTGGAACATCCACAATTACACTTATGGAAATTGGTGCATAATATGGCAACAGGCGCAGAAGTATTAACAATGCTAATTCCAACAGGCGGATGGGCTATTTCAGGTAATGACTTTACTGGCATTACATTTATTGAGGCCAAGCCTATAACTAAGGCAGCATTTGAAGCAGGTTTTGCTCAATATGATGCCTGGAAAGCCGACCAGGACGCCAAGAAAGCTAGCGACAAATCAGCGCTATTGGAGCGATTAGGCATAACAGCCGATGAAGCGGCGCTTTTATTGTCATGACTTACCCTGATGGCACAGCTGCAAAGGTTCTTGACATTGCGCTAAAGGAAGTCGGTACAGTCGAGGAAGGCAATAACCTCACTAAGTACGGCAAATTTATGAAGGCTGACGGCCTGCCCTGGTGCGGCTCATTTTGTAATTGGGTATTGGCACAGGCTGGCGTAAAGGTACATAGCGTTGTAAGCACAGCCAACGGCGCACACATCTTTAAAGAAACTAATCGCTGGTCAGAAATGCCTAGCATCGGCGCTTTGGCTTTCATGGACTTTCCAGGGGACGGCATCGATCGTATTAGCCACGTCGGCATTGTCATAGATTTTAAGTATGGTGCAGATGAAATCACACTTATTGAGGGCAACACATCTGGTACGGGCGACCAACGTAACGGCGGTGAGGTAATGATTAAGAAACGCTCATTATCTAAGCAAATTGTGGGCTTTGGTGTGCCAAAATATAAGCCTTACAAAGGTCCATTACCAGATGTGCCGGCAACTAAAACAAAGGAAAAGAAAAAATGGAGCAAGCCAAAAGCCTAGCAGCCTCATGGGCAAGATCATTTGTTGCCGCTGTTTTAGCCTTGTACATGGCAGGGGTTACTGATCCTAAGACTTTAGGCATGGCGGGTGTAGCAGCAGTAGCACCGGTTATTTTGCGCTGGCTTAACCCAAATGACGCAGCTTTTGGGGTAAATAAAAATGACACAAAATGATTTTTTTACCCTTTATTTTGCCAGCCTTGCCGTCGTAGGCGGCCTTGCCGGTTTTGTCATTACACATTTGTTATCTGAAATAAAGCGCTTACACGCCAGAGTGGACGAAATATACAACATTTTGTTGGAGCGATGAGATTGTCATGGCGCGTAAAAAGGTCATAGACCTAGATACTTACAACGCGTTAGACGCTTATAGTATTGCCCTGCATGAGTATTACAAGTCGCTACGCAAAGCTGGTTTTAGCATCGAAATCGCGTTAGCTCTAATGAGCGATCGTGACACTTATCCAGAGTGGATTTTACCGACTGTGCCTAATGAAATACATCCGCTGCCCTATGATGACGATGAGGATTAATGCGCCGCATAGTGGTTGTCAGCGACATGCAAATACCATTTCATGACCAACACGCCGTTAAAAATTTGGTCAGTTTTATTAAGTCATTTAAGCCAGATGAGGTTGTGACAATAGGCGATGAGATCGATTTCAACACAATCAGCCGATTTGCAGATGGCACGCCAGAGGCGTATGAACAGACTTTGGGAGACGATCGCGATGCGGCTGTTCAGGTACTTTACGATTTACAAGTAACGCACATGGTCAGGTCTAACCATAGCGACCGGTTATACACAAAGATCATGTTAAAAATACCTAGTTTTCTATCTTTGCCAGAGCTGCGCTTTGAAAAATTTATGAAATTAGATGAATTAGGTATTACCTATCATCGCAGCGCTTTTAACATTGCACCTGGTTGGGTGGCCGTACATGGAGACCACACGCCTATAAAAATGCATGGCGGTCTGTCAGCCTTAGAAGCTGCTAGACGTTATGGTAAATCGGTCATATCCGGTCATACTCACAGGATGGGGCGCAGCTCATACACAGAGGCTATAAACGGCCGTAGGGGTCGCATTCTGCATGGGGTCGAGGTCGGCAATTTGATGGACATGTCTAAAGCTGGCTACGTCAAGGGCTATGCAAATTGGCAATCTGGATTTGCAATTATCTATGTCAAAGATAATAACGTGCAGGTCGATCTAATTTACCTAGAAAAGGATGGCACGTTTATTGTTGCCGGTAAGCGCTATGGACGATCTCGATAACGATTTAGGGCGCTCTATCGATGACCATATAGACGAAATTGAGGCTTTGCCATTTAAGCGTAAGACACGCCGACAATTACTCAAATCTTGACCTTGTCAGTCTAAGCCGTCACTATGTATTTCGGGAGCAGTTTTGACGTCGCTCCCTTTACAGAAACGGGAGCAACATGTCAACAGAACAAATTATAGGTTTTGCCGCATTGGCACAGCTGTTAGTTAGCACGATTATTTACAGCATGGGGTATCGGGACGGCAAGTCGGTCGGCTACCATCATGGCCGGTCAATCGGCATGGCTTTGGGTAAAACTAAGGCGGTAAAATAAATGGGGTTTTTAGACAATTACGAGGACGTCGCAGCTCGCATTAAGCGTTTTTGGGCTGCCTATCCTGCTGGTCGCATTGAGACACACATAATTGATTTTAACGCAGAAGCTGGCTACATAATGATCGAGTGCCGGCTATATCGTGATTACCAAGATGAAAAGGCGAGCGCTACAGATTACGCATTTGGCCGCGTCGAGGCATACCAGGCAAGTATGAAGCGCTGGTATGTAGAGGACACAGTCACAAGCGCTATAGGCAGGGCTATTGGCCTTTTACTAGGGTCGGACACAAGACCTACGAAAGAAAATATGGCAGCTGTAGAGTCGATGCCCCAGCCATTTGCAACACAGGACGAACCCGATCCCTGGAGTAAGCCATTTATAGAGGATGGTTTTATAACAGCGCATCAGGCAATGGCTGAAATAGGTAGTCAACTAGGCGGTCAACTTATAGCAGAAGCTCCATTATGTAAGCATGGCCACATGGTCTTAAAGCAAGGCACATCGGCTAAAACAGGTAAAGAATATCGAGGCTACGTCTGCACCGGTAATGTCAAGTCAGCCCAATGCCCACCAGTCTGGATGAATAAATTACAGGATGGCACATGGAAGGTACAAGACAATGGGTAGCATAGAATTTACAAAGCCAAATGGCGAGACAACAAAAATAAACATAGACGGCACAATAGAGACAACTTTAGACGTGCCATTTGTCGAGATGTGCGATGGATGTGAGACATGGCAAGACCTATTTTATGGCGCTTACACATCTAGCGATGGCATCACTTTGCTATGGCTTTGCGAGCGTTGTAAATGATATTGGTGCAGCTCGATGACGAGCGCCAGATAGAAATTACAATTTTTGGCCTTATTAGAGCCATCAAATACATCGATCAATGGCAGGGTAAATGGCATAAGCGCAATCATGTCAGCGATAAAAAACAGATGAATTTTGCTCAATTTGTCGATCTACAAGCCAACTCATTAGGAGCTGAGATCGCAGTAGCTAAGTATTTTGGCAAGTCGATCGATCTAGGCAATGAAAATTTTAAAGATAAGGCCGATGTAGGGGATAAATTAGAGGTTAAGCATACAGCCTGGAAGGATGGTCATTTAATACTTACAGATGATGACAGAAAGACCGATATAGCAATTCTGGTTACAGGCACATTACCTAATTACTATCTATGCGGCTGGATACCTATAAACATAGCCAGAAGGCCACAACAAAGGCGCAGCGATGGGTCTTACTGGATTAACCAGGCAGATTTACACCCCATTGGCGATTTAGTCAGGAGCAGTTATGCAAATAAAATATGAGTGTCGGATCGAAAAAAAGCTCACAACACAGACAATACGCATAGTTACAGATAATTTGCCAGCCTATGTACACGTTATCCAATGCAACAGCTGTGGAGTTATGGGCGTTGCACAAATAGACAAAGATACGGCTTATGCCGATATATGAGTTTAAATGTCCTGTCTGTTCTACGCTGACGCCAGTTAAAGCTGCCGTTGATGAGGATTTTACGCCGCCTGGTTGCCCCTATTGCATGATAAGCATGGAGCGTATCTGGACGGCTACACCTGCACACTTTAAGGGTCGAGGATGGGGTAGCGATAAATGACACCTGTGGATAACCTGTGGACAACACGCCAGAGATACGCTCAACTTATGCACATATTTGCAATGTATTTGACTAGGTCGGTACGCTTCATGCTCTCGCGAGAGCCGGTGTGCCGGCTTAGCTCGCAGCGAGTGCTGAGGCTATGGGCAGGGCTATGCCTATGTATAGGCTCGATTGCAATAACGATGCAACCGGTACAAGCTGCAACACAAGCTGATTATCTAAAGCTATATGCACATTTAAAAATTGTGAGTAGCGAGCAATATAAATGCTTTTATTGGATTATTACCAAAGAGTCTCGATGGGATAGTGATGCTCGTAATGGCAGTCATTATGGGTTAGGCCAGATGAGATCGACCTGGTATAAAAACTTAGACCCATATAGGCAGATAGATGCTACAGTCGCATACATAACTAAACGTTATACTACACCTTGTAAAGCTAAGGCACATCATGAGCGTAAGGGCTGGTACTAGTGAGCGCATTACGTGATAGTGGAAGTACGAGTAGATGGCGCAAGATTAGACAACGTATTATTAATCGTGATCGAGGTCTATGCCAAATGTGTAGCAATGAGGGCGATAGTGTTGACCATATCGTGCCCAGATCACAAGGCGGGACAGATGATGATGATAATTTACAGCTATTATGCCGATCATGTAATTCATCTAAAGGCGGTCGGTTTTTTAGTACACCGAGGACACCCCTGACCCTTCCTGTTCCTTTTACCCCTCAAAACGACTCAAAGAGCCATGAATAATGACATGCAGGGCATAGAAGGTACAGATACGCCTGACATGGACTCAGATCGGCTTGTATCGGTTTTGGGTAGGGACACAGAACTCATATATGGCCATTCAGAGCCTAGAATTCATACGCCGCTCAATGATTTGCCGTCAAAAGGGCTAGAGCTGATTGATTTGGCCACACAAATAGGCGTAGAGCTTATGCCCTGGCAAAAATTCTTTATTGAGCATAGCCATAAGGTCTTGCCTAACGGCAGGTGGGCCAGCCCAGTCAATGTCTGCACAGTAGCCAGACAAAATGGCAAAAGTTTTGTCATGCAGCTTAGAATTTTGGGTGGTCTTTTCCTATGGGATGAGTCGCTACAAATCGGATCAGCGCACCGGTTATCCACATCGCTAGAGCAGTTTAGGCAGCTTGTCCAGATGATCGAGGGTAGCGATTATTTGGCTAAACAGGTAAAGCGCATACGCTGGTCACATGGGTCTGAGGAAATAGAGACGCTTTTAGGCACGCGCTATATCATCAAGGCTGGTGGATCAGCTGCACGCGGCGTAAGTAAGCCAGAGACTATCCACCTGGACGAGCTACGCGAGATGACAGACCTAGAATCCTTTGCATCGCTGCGCTATACCCTTATGGCCGCTAAAAATCCTATGATTGTCAGCTATACAAATGCCGGCGATGCGGCGAGCATTGTCCTTAACCAATTTAGACAGCGCGCTATGCAATCGATCGGCGGCGCTGTTGATGACATAGGTTATTTTGAGTGGTCAGCGCCTAGCGATGAGGTCACGATAGAAAATGCGGCTTATAGTAATCCTGCGCTAGGAATAACAATTCATCCAGACAATATCAGGGCGGTTTTCAACGATCCACCAGACGTAGTACAGACCGAGGTACTTTGCAGGTGGGTACAGTCAATCCAAAGCTGTGTTGATAGCGCTAAATGGGCTGCATGTAGCGATGAGGAATTTGATTTAAATGACGATGATTTAACCTGGCTCGCAATAGACTTATCGCCAGATCGCAAATTTGCGGCACTCGTAGGAGCGCAAAAATTAGGGTCTGAAAGTTTTGGCGTCAAGCTGTTGCACACGTGGGAGAACGCGTTACAGCTTGACGACAAAGCTATTGCAAATGATCTAGCGACTTATGCTCGCAAATACCCAATCGAGTATGTGCTTTACTCACGCCGCACAGCTGGCGCGGTTGCAGCTCGTCTTGCACCGGCAGGGATACCGATTTATGACATGGACGCGGCCTACCCACAAGCCTGCGACGAGATGTTAGGTGCTATCAACAGCGGTCGATTGCATTACAAGCCTAACCCAGAGCTAACAGCGCAAATGTTGTCAGCTGTGCAATTACGTCGAGGCGATGGGGGATGGGTTATAGGCAGACGGGCTTCATCGACGGCAGTATGTGCCAGCGTGGCAACAGCGCTTGTAACACATTTTGCAACACGCCCAGAGACAGACCTAGACATTATGGTAGGTTAGGTGGTACAAGCATCGTAGAATTTACGCATGGGTTTATTAGATTTTTTTGTGCCTAGTTATGTCAAAGCTGCCGTTCCAGCTGTGACTAACGATGTTGAGGCTTCATTGCAACCCTTGTATCCGGAAGCCTCACCATTTTTTGCAATAACAGGGACAACAGCATCACGTACTGAAGCTATGACAGTTCCAACCATTGCACGATCTTTGGGCATTATGCAGACTATCGCATCGCTTCCTATGCATTGCCGCAATATTGCAACAGGCGAAAAGGTACAGACGCCACGCGTTATTACACAGCCAGATGCACGTATTGCCGGTTCAGTATTTTATGCCTGGCTTATTTCTGATTTATTCTTTCATCC
>Ga0315904_10009487_pt1 | contig 12704 bp, 20 predicted proteins | sample LakEriMetagenome_6_FD_203529 | JGI IMG/M metagenome (GOLD analysis project Ga0315904, IMG submission 203529) | Freshwater fungal communities from buoy surface, Lake Erie, Ohio, United States - Buoy 12 MA120 | ecosystem: Environmental > Aquatic > Freshwater > Lake | place: USA: Lake Erie, Ohio...
CTTCAATGAGACGTGCTGCTGTTCCTTGGTCTGCCATTAGTCTTTATCCCAATCTGTGTCAACTGGTTGTTCTGCTGGCATTGCGCCATCAGGTTTCTTGGCAAGACGTGCTCTTACCTCGTCAAGTTCAGCATCAAGTTTATCTTCTGCCATTCTAATTTCAGACTCTAACTTTTTGTCTGCCTGAGTATTCTTTGCATCAACTTCTTTATTGTCTATCTGTGCCTTCATAATATCTTTTGCGCCTGATTGACCAATAAGAAGACCAGCAAGAGTTCCTGTAATAAATGTTGCTACGCTTCCTAAAACGTTGAAGAACATCTTGTCATTTTCAGACTGAGCACCAATTGGCTGAGTCACAAATAAAAGGCCGTAGAGAATGCCAACAGAGGTAAGAAACAAGATAGACCCTAGAGTAATCCCTAGGATAAACTTTAATCGAGCATCAAGGTCTTGCGGTGTCAATCGTTCTTTAGCCATTTGTTGTTCCTTTTGTTTCTTCTGTGATGTTGGTGTTTAGGTCTTTTGGACAGGTGTTGTTTACGTTACAAATCGGTGGCTTACATTCTGCAGTTTCCCAATTTGCTGGGTCCTGGCAAGGATAGCGGTATGAGCCGTCATAGGTGCAGCCTGAAAGAAGGGCTGTCAAAGCCAATGCAAGGATTAGTTTTAGCACAGGACAATTATCAGTCCTGCTGGATTCCCATGCGTTCTAAATAGAGTTCTTTTTCGCTCATGAGGTATTCCTCAATACGCTTGTACTGCTCTTGGGCCTTCTCTTCGGTGGCCTTTATCTGCTCTTCTGTCATTTCTCCCATGGCATCTTTAAAAGTTACTACTGCTAAATCAAGGTCAGTTTTAGCAAGGGCAGCCTTCATCTGCGCCTGCTTCCACATAAATTCTGCGTGTTCTATTTTTCTTTGCTTTCTTTTATCTTGTGTTTTTGACATATTTTGTCCTTTTTTAAGTCTATCACTGTTGTGCTAGGGTAGCCCTATGGCTAAAAAGAAACCAATAGTAGTTTACTGGACTACCAGTTCTTTTGTAGAACGTCAGTTTGACGTCCTGCTGGCTGACGTAAGATTGACTCCAGTAATGTCCTCGATTATACACAGAAGAGAAGAGCATACGAAAGTACCCCCTAGTTTAACCCATTCTACTGAATGGTTTCCTCGTGGTGGGTATCACGGCTGTACTGCATTACAAAATCTAATGAAAAATACATACTATTTAAATATGCCATTTGATGTGGATTTGAAGTTAAACGACGAAGGAACTATTCAACCATTTTTTAGGTCTGGTTGGTTTAGAGAACGTGGCACTTCTATGGCGGGTGCTTTTAACGTCGACTTTTTGTATGAATTGCTTTTCTTTTCTGAAGAACCACTGGAAATGTCTGTTACAACTCCATACCTTCATCAAACCAGTCTTCCTAAATATGGGTTTTTATGCTCTGTCAAGTGGGATATATCGTCTTGGTTTAGGTCTGCCGTGTTTATCTATCAATTATGGCCTGGAATAAGAGAGTTAAACATAAAAAAAGGAGAACCTTTTGTTTATCTGCAATTTCATACCGATAGACCAATTCATTTTAAACAAGTAAAACTTAATAAAACTATTTTGGATATCTCTGAAGCCTGTGCTAGACATAAGTTTGCTTTTCCCCGTGAGTCGTTGCAAAAACTTTACGAAAGATTTAGATTTAATGGAATTCGAAACACTCTTTTAAAAGAAATGAAAAATAATGTTGTTGGAGGAAAAAGTGAGTAAGCAAAAACCAATAACTATTTATTGGACTCCATTTTCAGTAGTAAACAGACAATACGAGCAACTTTTGGTTGATGTTCCGTTCAAGTCTGTAGTTAGAGATATCGTAAAAAGAAAACCAAAGAATCCGATTACTCCTAAGAGTAATCACTCTCCTCATAAAGTTCCAGAAGGGTTTTATCAGAGGTGTTCTGCTTTTCATACTTTAGCAGACAACATGTATTATTTTGAGTTTCCTTTTGATGTAACAGTTCAATTTGATGAAAACGGAACTTTTATACCCTTCTATAGAATGCACTGGTTTACAGAAAGAGGACAGACTATAGAAGGCGCTTTTAATGCAGACTTTTTATATGAGTTAGCCTTTTTTGCAGATGAACCTCTTGAGATGAGTATTACTCCTCCATATCTGCATCAAACACCGCAATCAAGTTATGGATTCGTCACCGCTGTAAAGTGGGACATTGGGCAATGGTTTAGGCCTGTCAACTTTTTATTTCAATTATGGCCTGGAATAAGAGAGTTTTCAATAAAAACGGGAGAAGTATTTGCCTATGTTCATTTTCATACTGAAAGACCTGTAGTTTTTAAACAAGTGGAATTAACAGAAAAGATGTTAGAAATTGGCAGAGCATGCTTTAATCATAAAGAGATATTTCCTAATACTCCTCTCTCTATTTTGTATGAGAAGTTTAAGAGGAAAGGTGTAAAGAGCATCTTGATAGAAGAGATGAAAAAGAACGTAATAAAAAATTGAGCAGTTTTAAGTCATGCTCAGGACTCAGCCGTTAATTACTTAACGGCTGGGAACTTGAATTTCTTAGCCATTGCGTTATAGGCCTTCTTTAAACTAGCAAGAGCCTTGGTCAAAGCAGCGACTTCAGCCTTTACATCAAGAAGTGCTTTTTCAGAAGCAACCTTTACATCAGCAAGAGCCTTGTCAGATGCAGCCTTTGCGTCAGCCAATGCCTTGTCAGCAGCAGTCTTTGCGTCAGCAGCAGCCTTATCTGCATCGGCCTTAGCCTTTGCAGCAGCCTCATCAGCGGCCTTCTTGTCTGCATCACGTGCAGCCTTTTCAGCGGCTAGGTCAGCCTTTGCTTTAGCAAGTTCAGCAGCAAGACCTGCATTAAGTGTTGCAAGGTCAGCGACGTCAACAAATACGGAGGCTGTCTTTACAGCAGCAGCAAATCCAGTTACGTCAGTTGCGGTAATAGACAACGCCACAGCAGAACGACCAGCAGTTGCTGGGTAAGTTACTGATACTTCAGTTGTTCCATCAGCAGCAGTAGCAGCGATAGTTGCTACAGTTGCATTTACAGCGGATGCAACAGGAGTGATTCCTGCTACAGCATTTCCAAATGCGTCTGTGACTTTAGCAACAGTCTTTACTGTTGAAGTCGTATTTGCAGTTGCTGCTGGAGCAAAGGCAAGGTTGTATGCAGGACCAGCAGTTCCCTTTACGTAGTAAGTAAACGCGTTTCCACCATTAACGATGGTTACAGCGCCAACTGCTGTGGTCTTTGTGAATGCATAAAATTCAGCGGTTGTACCTGTGCCTGTATTTACAGACCAGGTAGTAGAACCTGCAGATGCAGTTACTGGTACGGCAACGGTTGCAAGAGCAGGGACAATAAATGCATTTACTGCAGTTACAGAAACAACAGTTCCTGTATCTACTCCAGTAAGTGCGAACTTCACAGCATCCGCTGCGTCTACAGAGTTATCTGCAGGTACAGTGACAGTTGCTGGGGTTGCAGCATTGACCGCAGTAGTGACAGCAGTTCCATTGATGGAGACGGCAATTGTCGGTACGGCAGCAGATGCTGGAGTTACTGAAAGGAAAGAGCCTGCAAGTGCTGCAGCAACAAGCAGAGATATTTTCTTAATCAAGGAGTCTCCTAAGTGTCGAAAGTGAAAGTGAGCAGTTTTTGCGTGCTCATGCTCAGGAGCAACGTCTACAAAGAGACGTCCCATTGTAGGGCGTATTAAGTTTTTCAAGCCTGCAAAGACTACTTGATTTTGATAGTCCTTGGCTTCTTATGCTCAGGGATTTCTCGTTCTAAGCGTATTGACAGGATTCCATCTGTCATTGAGGCATCGACTACCTTCACATCATCAGCAAGAGCAAAGGACTGTTCAAAATCCCGTGATGCTATTCCTTTGTGGAGATATTCGGCGTCATCAGTTCCTCGTGTACCTGTAACGACGAGTTGGTTCTCTTTAACAGAGACCTCGATATCCTCTTTGGTGAAGCCAGCCGCTGCAATCTCGATGAGGTAGGTTTCTCCATCATCAACTTGGACGATGTTGTATGGGGGGTATGTTGACTTCGATGCATTGCGCAACTCCTCAAGTAATTGGAAATGGCGGTCAAAGCCGATGGTCCATGAGTTTAAAAATGGTTCTAATGTTGTAAATGGGTCTTTTGGTTTTTCTAATCTTTGGTAGTCGGGATATTGATTCTTTTTTTTCATAACTTCATAAGGTGTCATAATCTCTCCTTAGACGAGACTAGGTAATGGCTCCCAAATGGCGAGCCGTATATGTAACTATATCAGAGTGTGATTTATTTCACAAAAGTTACTTCTTGTACTGAACTTCTTTCTGGAACGGCCCAGAAGTGTTGACATCTATTCTTTCAGCAACCGCCATAGCCTTCTCTGGCTTGACACCGCCATAAAGGGCGCCTAGGGCATAGGGGGACCCAGAACCTACGCCATAAAATCCAGCATCAGACATACATACGGACATGTCATCAGCAATGTCAAATATCTGCCCATTAGCAGCAATCAACAGGTTAAACCTGCTTTCACCTGATTTGCCATCAGCCTTGCCCTCATTAAAGTCGTAGCCATTATCTTCCAAACATTTGCGTAGTGAAGGCATCAATTTGGCAATAACAAAATGATATGTATCTTTGCGGTCTTTTGCAGACATAGTGGGTGGCACCCATAGGTGTTGAGCAATGTCACATGGAGCAACTTCACCAGACCCTGCAACAAGGTATTCGCCTACTTTGCTAATTTTTTTCATTTCGGGGTGTTTATAACGACGCCCACCATCAAGTGTTACTTGATTGTCTGCCATAAATAGGCAATAGTCCTCATACTGAACACCAATAATTGTTGTCATGGTCTCCCCTTTGCCTCCAAGCCCCTAGGATAGCAAAGGTGGATGGTCGGGGCTTTGCTCAACTTTATGCCTGAAATGTCCAATTTGTCATTAAAACTACCTGTGATAGGGTTGGTACGTGGCCAAAAAGATTACTTTTACAGCAAAGAACCCCTATGGGTGGGAAGTGTACCCAAAACCTTTTCCAGCAAGTAAAGCCTTACCTCAATGGTGGAAAGACGAAAGCCCCTATTTTAAAACTCCTATGAATCCGAGTGGAAAAGCGCTGATACTAGAGAATGGGTCAAGCAACACTACCTTTAGGATGTGTACCCCAATGCGTGACGCTCTTTCTGGAGGTTATATCATCCCTCTGTTTTCAGATGTCGTAGTGGCTCAAACAGGTGGTGGCCCAAGAATTACTTGGAGAACAAAAGGAACAGCGGTATTCCAACAACACGGCGACACTGCTCTGAAGGTGGAAGCACCTGCAGGATACGATGCGCATGTCTTTAAGTACATAAACACTTGGATTCCAAAAACACCTCCAGGATACTCTGTTTTAGTTACAGCACCTTTTGGGTATAGGAACTTGCCATTTCATGCCGTACCTGCAATTGTTGACGCAGACAAATCCCAACTAGAGTTGATTCCTCCTATGTGGGTTAAATCTGGATTTGAAGGAGTTGTAGAAAAAGGCACGCCTATGGTTCAGATTATTCCTTTTAAAAGAGACAATTGGGAGGCGGAGTTCAAGTATTTTAAAGAGGGAGAGTACAACATTATTGAGGAAAGAACTTTTAATACAACCATTGTTAACCACTATATAAAGAATGTGTGGTCAAAAAAGGAATTTAATTAGTTCTACTCTAGAAGAAGCCCTAACTCTGGAAGATACAGGAAGTCTATTTCAGAATTATCCAGTGTCCAAAGCGCATCCTGCAAAGTCTCCACAAGTGCATCTCCTGCTAAATTAAATGATGTGTTTAACAAAACTGGTACTGAAGTTATGTCATCAAACTCTTTTAATAAAGTATAGAAGTGGGGATTGTCTGTTTCTAACAAGGTTTGCACTCTGCAGGTGCCGTCTTTGTGAGTTACCGCTGGAATTAACTGTTTCTTATCTTCTTTGACGTCTAATGCAAACATCATGTACTTAGACTCATTTAAAGAACGAAGTTCAAACCAGTCTTTTGCTTTTTCAAGCAATACCGTGCCAGCAAAAGGTCTAAAAGACTCTCTTTTTTTAACTTTATTTACATAATCTTTGCCATCTTCTCGTCTAGGGTCAAACAAAATGCTCCTGTTTCCAAGTGCTCGTGGACCTGCTTCAGAACGTCCCTGATACAGGGCAACCATCTTGCCTTCAGACAAAATTTTAGCCACATCTTTTGGTGTTACGGAAATTTTCTTTCGTTCTTCCAAATCTTCTGCTGTGTAAGTGTACTTTGGACCTAAATACAAAGATGTGAGTGGGGAAGGAACGGTGCTTTTAGAAATAGTCCTATTGATGTACTGAACTGCTCCAATTGCGGTTCCTGAATCGAGACAAATAGGGTCTATGTACACATTAACATATGGAGGTAGTTTCTTTAAAAGATAGTTGTTTGACACGCAGTTTAAGAAAAAACCACCAGATAAACAAAGATTTTTTTGATTACTTACCTTTAAAAGGTACAGAATATTTTTTGCTACGTGTTCTTGAATTTGGCTCTGTAATTTATAGGCAAAGTTTGCTTTACCTTGAAAATCTTCTGGAACTGGGTAATTAAACTTTAAGAGTCTAATCTCATCTGGGGTTCCTTCAGGAGCATCTTCATAACAAAAAATTTCTGGATTTATAAGGCCGTCTTTTGTAACAATATCAGGAATGGTTGGGTCTTCTTCACCGTAAGCAGCCATACCCATTACTTTTCCAGCATCATAGACCTTAAACCCAAAAGCCTTAGCAGTGATTTCAAAAGCAGCGGCTTCAGAAAGAGAGTTAGAAGCATAAACAAACTGGGTTGCCCAGTTCTTTGGCTCTACAAACGGGACTGGTATATTTATATGCTTTTCAAGTACTCTAAAAGTGTGTGGGTAAGAAGCAATAAAAGCACTGCTTATCTCTCTTCCAGAGAACCCGTTATCAAACTGTATAAGACTTCCAAATCCATCTTTTACAACGCACAGTGCCTCTGTAAATCCAGAATTATAGAAAGCATTTGAAGCGTGATTTCGGTGATGTTCTGCAAACTCATCATACACAGTTAAAGTTCTGTTTGTAAAAGACTTATAACTACATAAAATTGAGGTATATACGTCCCTAAATTTGTAAGAATCATACGTTGTAGTCTCCGACAGTCCAGCAAGCACTACATTATCTACGTAAGGTATTTGATTTCTAGCAAACTCTAAGGCCAAAAAAGGTTTATTATCATGTTTTATATTTGAAAGTCTTTCGGCTTCAATGTAAAGAAGCAATTCGTCATCTTGAAAGACAGATACGGCACTGTCATGAGGGCCTTTGTTAACTCCAACTGTAATTTTTTTCACAGATGCTCCTTTTAGTTATAGGTCTTTTTATTCCAAAAAGTTTTTTTGTACCAGCCACTGAGTGTAGTCTGGCTGTCAAACTGGTGTTGTTTATTCTCATCCACAATAGACGGGTCTTCCTCGGAGACCCATTCTTCTCTTTTAAAAGGAATTATCTGCATAATTGGAGTTCCTTGCGGGATTACTCCTTCAAAAGTTTTGCTTATAAAAAAGGGGACGTTTCCTCCTCCTACTGCCCAATCTGCATCTACAACTGCACTCAAAGTTAAAAAGGGTAAGTCATATCTATTTAATGGGTGTGTGTAAATAACACTGTATCCTTTAGGAAGTTTTAAAACATGTGGCATTCTCCAGATAAAGTGGTGAGTTGTTGAAAACCCCTCATAAATAGGCAAATTTGGAGCAGCAGATTGAACTCTGGTAGATACAGGTGGCTCCGCATTGTTCCCCCAAGACAGTTCAGGACCGTCAAAACGTTGAGTAACTAGCACATCTACTGGTAAAGGGATGCAATATCCTGTTGTTAATCCATCTAAAAATGGAACGCAATGCTTTATTGTCAAGTTACTCAATGGTAAAAACTTTGCGGTTTTTTCGCCGTCTTTAAATACGGGCATATCTTTGTACCATTGAGGTATTTTGGACTTGATAGTTGTAACTCTAGGCATCAATGGGTTGTAAGTAGCGTGTTTAAAAACTTTTGGTTTTTTTAGCATTTACAAACTCCTTTGATGGTCATAGAACTTATTGTCGTAAACGTCCATACCTTTTAAGTAGTGTTGACTAACGTTAAACTTATGTTTGGGCTGTTCAACTTCCCTGTAAGTATATGCGTCTTCACACGCCTGCGTTTCTACGTCTAGAACCTCTGGAGTAAAAACGTCACTACCAGGCACTACAGTAAATTTGTCGACAAAGTAACGTGGGATGGGAAGAATAGCGGCAAGGGCAGAACCTTTAGGAATGTATGTTGTGAAGTCAGGCATCTGTAGTTTTAAGTTTAAACTAAAGTCTCGTCTTATATTGTCTGTTTCTACAACACCAGTCATTACGGTTACATTAGGAATTACATAGTTGGGAGGATTTATTGTCATTAGGTTTATTCCTGGAGGAGTCCTCAACATAAAAGGAGTGTTGATAGTAAGTATCCCTTGCCCAAAGTGGGCAGTTAAAGAAGGCCAAATACCAATCAAATCTTTTGGGTCTCCTGCAATTTCAATCTTTACTCCTTCAGGTTCTGGATTTCCATCCCAAGACACAGCAAAATCAAATCCTGATTTTATCAAGAATCCATATTGATTGCCTATAGTCAGGGGAAGGCACCTATAAAACCTTGAAGGAAACCAATCTCTTTTTTTTGAAGGTCTAGAAACAAGACTTTCTAACGAATCTTTAGAAACGTCAGGATATCTTTTACGGGTTTTTATAGCAACTATAGTATTGTCAGGAATATTTTGCTCTACATTTATAAATGGATTAGTCATATTGTTTTTTCTTCCAAAAAGTTTTTTTGTACCATCCAGATATTACTAGGTGTGACTTTTTTCTGTTTAACTCACCGTCAATTGCTACTTCAGGGTTTTGGCGTGCAGTCCAAGAGTCCTGTTTAAAAGGTATAAGTTGAGCAAAAGGTGTTCCTTGAGGGATTATTCCTTCGAAACCTTGTTTTAAAAAGAAAGGGATGTTTGAATGAGGCGCAAACGTGTACCCTCCGTCAAAGACTCCGCTTAAAGTATAAAATGGCAAGTCGTACCTGTTCAACGGATGTGTCAATAACGCAGAGTAACCTACAGGCACCCTAAAACACACAGGTAAGTGCCAAATGTAGTGGGTTTCGTCATATCCTAGAGGAACGGGCATCCCATCGCTTGAAGAGTTATCTCTAACGCTTACTGGTGGATGTCCCTGTTTTATATCAACCCAAGTTATGAATGGTTTGTCTAAACCGTCTTTATAATCAACGTATAAGTCATACGAAGTTGTTAAAAGATAACCTGTCGTAAAAGAGTCACCAAAAGGAACACACTGTTTTAGTGTTTTGCCCATATCTCGATTAAGGGTCCCACCCTTAAACTTTGGAATTTCTTTAAACCATTTAGGTACTAAAGTTTTGGCAGAAACAATGCTTTGTGGGTATTCAGGAGCCGAAGTTGCATACTCCAATAGTGGTTTGCCCATAAATGTACCCTATCACAAAGGCTTCTTATGTTTTTTCTTCCTTGTATAGACCTTTTTAGAAGGAATGGGGGTAGCAGCGTTAGAGCGCCTCAACTCCTGGACCTTCTTGACCCTAGCAGGGTTAGGCGTTCCCTTTGTCACGGCGCTTCCTATGCTCAAGTTTCATGACACTTTCAAGAATCTTGTTATCTGTAACTATCTGAGGATGCTCTTTCATCGACTCAATGCCCTCTACTTTAAAGCCCTTTTTGGATACGTAGATATTAGGGATGTCTTTAGCAAGGCGAAGATTCTTTTTGACTGGGTCATTTCTCCACGGCTCTGTCTCTGAGTGCATCTCTTTTTCATCTACAGGACTGACTCTATAGGTATAAGTAAATAAAGATTTTGGGTCTCTACTGTAATCTCGTTCTGCATCTAGTGTGGAGTAGTTATCTGCATATGCTTTATCTGTTGTGGCATGTGCGTGGTCCATATCCATAGGCTTAATAATATCGCCTTTGTTAAAAGGATGGCTCGTGCCATGAAATAGTGGCCCTGATAAAGGTGCACTCATATGCTCCACCAGCCATCACCCTTGGCATCAGGGTTATCAATTTTGTACTGTTTATGGGCATCGTTTACTTGGCGCCAATTAATCTCATGAGTTGGTTTGCCACATAATGGGCATGGGTCAACGCCAGTTAACTTATAGACGTGTTCGCAGGTGTTCATAGTTCAGTCCAGGCTCTCAAGACTTGCACGTGTCGGGGCTCGACACCATACCAGGCTTCATCTGAGTGAACTTCTGGATTACCTGACATGTTTGTAAACTTTGCTCTAGGGTCCACAGTAACTTCAACGACAGAACGCCCGAATGGTTTTGCGCCCCCGTGCAATTTTGAAGATAAGAATACGTGGTTTTCCGTACGAGAAGGTTTTAACTTCTTATCTTCAATTATCTTACCCGCGCTCTTTGGGTCTGTGCGATGATAGAGAACGAACTGGCTACCAAGATTATCTGACATTAGATACCTCTAGGGTAAGCACTGTTTGTAATCGGGTCTCTACCTGCTCGTGCCTCAATATAAGGATTTAACACAGATGCCACATGACTCTTTACTACAAAACCTACATTGCTAGAACGTGCTCCAGGAAAGTCTGTACTTGATGCATCAGAATGTAAAGTAGGGGCAAGTGGTTCTACTTCATAGATATTGCCGTGATGTGGATGCTTACCAACAGAGTCAAAACCTAATCCACTACTAATACGGTCTTGGGTGTGCTTTTCTGCATCTTCTAAACTAGGCGTTGCCCACGCACGAGCGCCACTGTAGCGAGGCTTCACAAGGTCTCCTGGTTTTAACGTTTCGATAGTGCCGTGAAATAACGGTCCTGATAGTGGTGCGCTCATCGATAGACCCTGACTTCTGCATCAGGATGCCAGGATGCAATGCCACCTGTGCCTGAGCCTCTAGTTTTAGTTCCAGCAAGAATTTCGTTATCGCGCTTCATGATGCGATGCACTCTGGTCTTACCAGTGATGTCTAGTCTGTCTCCTACTTGAATATCTTTGGCAGAGATGACAGATGCTTCAAATATCTTTCGTCTGCTCATTTCAAACCTATATTCTTCAAGAAGTTCTCTGGGTCTTCGGCATGTTTACGTATCGCCCAACTCAAACGCTCACGCTTTGTCAATTGTTTACCAAACAACAATTGAGAGTTTTTATTCAAGTGCTCTGATACAGAACCGAAGTTAACGCCCTGTTCACGGATAGTCTTCTTCATTGGCGCTAAATCTGCATGGAATGACATAACTCGTGCTCTGTGCTCGTCTAACTTCTGACGTTTAAATTGCTTATCGCTTAGACTCATCACCACTCCTCATAATGGGCTCGTGGTGGCATATCGCCGCCAACGGCGCCTGCCCACTTCTCACCTAGTTCGGTGCGGTGCTTAGAGTGCTTGGGTGCCTTTATTCCAGTATCGGCAGATAACTTATTTGCTTTTTCCCACAATGTCGTTGCGACACCTAGGCCTCGATAGTGCTCGTGTGTGCGCACCCAGTTGACCTCACCTGACCTTGGATGCCACTGCAGCCGCCCGACGACTAATCCTTTTCCTGTTGCGCTGTTTTTATTGTGAGCCTCTGGAGAAATGGCATGTAGTTCATGAAAGGAGTACTTATCTTCAGGTGGAAAGTATCTGAACTGAACCCCCGAAAGGTTCTTTCTGCCACTTGGATTAGTTGGAGGAGGTGTCTTCTTCACTGGCCTTCCTTCTTCAACTTATCCTTGTAGTACCACAAATCTTTTGCGTGGATGCGATTTGGGTCTTGTGCTTCCATCTTCATAGCAATCTTTGCCATGCCCATATGTGCAATCTCACCAAAATTGACTTGCGCATCCGCAGGTGTCGTCTTATCCACATAGTTAATTAATTGTTTTGATATTCCGCCGCCACGATGTTTTGGCTCAACGGTTACAAAGCCGATGTTGGTGTGTGCCTTGCTAATCATTGGCTCTTTGTTACCGTGCTGGTCGACCAGTGTGCCGAAGTGCTCGCCGCCCTTCTCACGATAGATATCTGCATAACCAACAAGACCTGGTTCACCTTTGGGATGTTCTTCGATATGACCAGTTTCACTAGCACGGCGTGGTGTGGAGTCACTAGGGTCATAGACCGAGATGCGCCGTGGCTCACCGAATGAAGATAACTTATGTCGATACTTGACTTGTTCAGGCATCTCGCCTTCTACATAGTGGCGACCTGCTGAATCACTGAACTCTGCGTATCTACTCATCCCTTCATCTGCCTTGGTGGGTTGTACGTACGAGTACGTGGCTTTGTAGTTACTTCCTTTGAAAATCCTGGTATTGCATATGGCGATTGACTTGGGCGCTCTATTCTTCGATACTTTGTAACACCAGTCACCATCACAGGTGCGCCAGGTTTTACAGACACCTCTTTTTCATTTGCGGCAATTCCACGGAACTGTGCGCTAGGAGAACTAGGGTCAAATACACCGCGCTGACCTAAAACTTTTCTATCAGTTTCTACAGAACTTATTGGCACCTTGGCATGTACAACTGTATGAGGTTGACTGCTATCAGATGGGCTCCAAGTATTAGG
>Ga0315904_10009491_pt1 | contig 12703 bp, 8 predicted proteins | sample LakEriMetagenome_6_FD_203529 | JGI IMG/M metagenome (GOLD analysis project Ga0315904, IMG submission 203529) | Freshwater fungal communities from buoy surface, Lake Erie, Ohio, United States - Buoy 12 MA120 | ecosystem: Environmental > Aquatic > Freshwater > Lake | place: USA: Lake Erie, Ohio...
AGTCCAAACGCGAGAGAGGCAGCGGCACCGGAGGCGAGGATGGTTCGGCGGGTTGTCATGATGGAAGTTTGAAGTTTGAAGTTTGAAGGGTGAAGTTGTAAGGGTGAAGTTGGAAGGGTGAAGTTGGAAAAGGCGGGGAACTAAGGTGAGGTAGGTTAGTCGTTAAACGGGCAGCCTGTGATTCTCTCATAGGCTTCTACATAGCGAGCCCTGGTTTGGGTCACGATGGAGTCGGGTAACGTCGGCGGTGGACTGTTGCGGTCCCAGGTTGTGCTCATGAGGAATTCTCGCACGAACTGTTTGTCAAAGGAAGCTTGAGATCTGCCAGGAGTCCACGTGTCTGCAGGCCAGAATCGTGAGCTATCGGGCGTTAACACTTCGTCGATCAAGATAATTCTATTGTCGAACCAGCCCCATTCGAGTTTCGTATCTGCGATGATAATGCCTCGCTCTGAGGCAAGCTTTGTACCCTGTATGTAAACCGCGAGCGTTTTTTCTTTGAGCTCATTGGCTAGATCCTCGCCGACACACTGGGCCATTTTAGCAAACGAAACATTTTCGTCGTGTCCTTCTTCGGCTTTCGTTGCGGGAGTAAAGATAGGACTTGGTAATCGGCTGCATTGCATTAGCCCTTTTGGCAATTCGATGCCACAGATCCGACCTGTCTCTTGGTAGTCTTTCCATCCACTCCCTTCGATGTACCCTCGGACGACGCATTCAAAAGGGACTACCTTTGCTTTGCGTACCACCATACATCGTCCCTCGAGAGCCCCGTCCACGTCGTAGGGTTTGACAACATCGGGAACATCTGATGACAAAAGATGGTGTTCCACGCCGAGATTCGCGAACCAGAAAAGGCTCAACTTGGTGAGCAATTTGCCTTTGTCAGGAATGCCATTGGGCATGACCCAGTCGAATGCGCTGATACGGTCGGAACTCACGACAAGCAGTGAGTTTCCCAAATCGTAAACATCGCGAACCTTTCCTTGTCTTCGAGGAAAAGGAAGATTCGTCTCTAGCACAACTTGGCTCATTTGACCTCTTCGGCAGTCATCTTGTAGACGGCATAGTGTCCGCCTTCGTCAGGGTACTGAAACGACTCGGTGTCGATTTCCAGTTTGCCTTTAACGGTCACGATTCGGGTTGCGTAATCGATCGTCTTGCCAGGTGCCATTGTTACCATAACGCAATCGTAGAGTGCCGCTCCTGGTCCGAAGCAACACTCTTGATTGTCTCGAACCAAAACGAATTCTTTGATCCCAGTTCTACTGAACAATGTTGAAGGAAGAATGAACCCTCGCAACTTCCAAACCTTTTTGTCAATGTCTTTGTTGGCTTGAGTCAGCATCTCCGGCTTGAACTCGGCTCCTTTTTCCATCTCGAACTTCAGGTCATCGAAGGTGAGTTCGCCCCGCTTCTTCGCGGCCTCTCGAGCTTTCCGATCCTCGGCCAGCTTCCGCTCGGTGACCGGTGAATCAGGAACCTTTTTCGCGTCGGATGCACCCTTGACTTCTGTCGACTGTGACTTGTCCGCTTTCGGTGCTGGATCGTCCAGTTGCGCAGGTAGGTCAACGTGCATATACCAAAAGCTTGCTAAGCAAGCTCCTGTTGCAATCAACATGGATCTCATACGCATTTTGATTCCCTCACTTGATTTGCCAGGGGGGCGATTCTAATGGACAGGTTTCGTTTGGCGAGGGCCGGCGGAAGTCTTACGATACTAAACCCGAAATGTAGGTAAGGGATAATCCCTCGCTCATACGTCGGGTTGGGATGTTTGCAATTACCTCTCGTCTACTTGCCCATTTCGTCAGCCAAATGAGAGGCGTCGTAAATGGTACGCAGCGACTCTAAAACGCCAGCAATGTGAACGGCAACGGCTCGCGACACTTTGTCAGTATAGTAGAAGTCTGCCGTCAAGCTTTCGATGTTTCCATCAAAAATGATTCCTACCATAGCTCCGTCGCGCGATACAACGGGAGAACCGGAGTTTCCTCCGATAATGTCCGCGGTACAAACGAAATTGAAGGGAGTATTCGACTTCAATTTATCCTTGGACTTTTTCCAGCTTGCTGGCAAAACCCAGGGATCTTCCGCCAAATGTTGCTTTTCGTGTTCGAACGCTCCGCCGAGAGTGGTCCATGCTGGCACGGAGCCGTTGCTTTCGTAACCGCGAACCGCTCCGTACGATAGTCGCAGAGTAAAGGTCGCATCGGGATACATCGAATCACCGCCTACAGCAAACTTTGACTCCGTTATCTTCGAGTAAGCTTGGCGCTCCTGCTCCTCGATACTGTCCATCGCTTCATGGACTTTTCGATATTCGGATTCCAGGCTTCTGGCCAACTGGATCATCGGATCTTTGGAATCCATGATCCCAGCGAGACCACCTGCCGCCAACTTCTTGCGTGTCTCCAGGGAAAAGAGCTCCGTCTGATCGATCAATTGATTGGCTCGCTCCTTTGGATTCTTGCCCGATAGAGCCAATGCCACGACTGGATCGTTCCCACCTCGATCGTCGATCAATCTCGCCAATTCGTCTGCCAATTGCACGCGTTCGAGATCTTCGTACAACGGCGCTTCGGATAGCAACTCTTGAAGCAAGGATTCCCGATTGCTGTCGCGATACTCTCGAAGTCGTTCTGCGCTGGGCTTCGCGTCCTCTTTCGCCATCAAAACGAGCGTTTCGGCGATCGAGTAAAGTTTCGTTCGCATCGAGACGGGCTTCTTCAGCCATTCTTTGCGTTTCTCTTGTGCCAGTTTGATCTGATCCCACGCGGCAGCTAGTGGAGCGAGTTTCGGATCGGCAGCAACCTTCTTGCGAAGCGATTCTTCTTCGGCTTTCTTCGAAGCGGTGAATCCTGGATCTTGCAATCCGAGCAACATTCCCGAGATCGCTTTGCGAGAATTCTGGATCCCGAACAGATCATCTTTAGAACGTCTCTTTTGCTCGGGGCCAGCAAGCCCATATTGTTGCATCAAGATCTCTTTGCGGCGCAATGTATTCATCGTGCGCGGCATCGCGACATCGCGTTGGTATTCGATCGCGTCTTGGGTCAAAATACGTCGAGTTCGACCTGGATTTCCAGATACAAAAACAAGGTCGTTTTCTTTGGCACCGTTGGGATCCATTTTCAGGAAGTGATCGATCTTCGCAGGCTTGCCATTCTCGTAAACTCGAAAGAGGGTCACATCCAAGCAATAGCGAGGATATTCAAAGTTATCCGCATCGCCGCCAAAGAATGCCGAAGCTGCTTCCGGTGCCCACACCAATCGCACGTCGGTATATTTCTTGTATCGATAAAGATGGTAACGCCCACCGCCAAACAAGGTGACGACATCGCTTCGCAGGCCTGTCTTATCGAGCGATTCTTTTTCAATAGTTGCCATCACCGCTTGTCGAGCTTTGGCCGCTTCTTGAGGAGCTAGATCCGGTTTGACGGCAGCGTTCACACGAGCCGTCACATCTTCGATCGAAATCAATTGGTTGAGTTCCAAGTCCGGAGCTTTGATCTCTTCCGATTGAGACTTTGCCAGAAAACCATTTTCATTGTAATTGTTTTCGGCCGTCGAAAGTTTGTAGAGAGTGTCGGATGCGACGTGATGATTCGTTAACACCAAACCGTTGGACGATACGAACGAAGCGGATCCACCCGAGTTGAATCTGACGCTCGAGAGCATTACGTGATCGAGCCATTCCTTCGTCGGTTCGAATCCGTAAGTTGCCTTCATTTGCGATTGCGGAACGGCATTGAAAAGCCACATGCCTTCGTCAGCGGTCGATGTCTTTATCGCGGTCGCGCCACTCACAGTCGCTAGCAAGGTCGCCAAACAGTACAGATTTCTTCGCTTCATCATTCGTTCCTAGTCTTCGATTCTTCTTAATGCCAAACAAAGTTAAGTTCTTAGAGCGAGTCCACTCGCTAGCTTGCTTGAATCCCAACCCGAAGCGTGACGGGATGTTTACTCTCCCTAGAAAGGTGCATCGTCGTCCGCGCCCGCTTGCGAGAATTCATTGTTGACATCTTCAGGATCAAAGCCATCTTTGGAGCCGGCTGCTCCTGACTTGGTGAACGCCATGGCTTCGGCGCTCAAGAAATATTTGACTTCGCTCGACGGATCCTTCTGCCATTTGCGTCCTGAAAGGCGGTAGGTCACATCGATTTCATCACCCAGCCGCAAATCATCCGCCAGGTCGCAAGCGTCGTTCGTGAACTCTAGCGGGATATAATTAGCGAAACGACCATTTTGTTGTTCTAACACGATCATACGTTTGCGAAAGCCTTTTTGTCCGAAGGTTTTGGTATCTTCGATCAAGTGGACGATTCCGCGAACTTTAGCATTGGACATTGTTTGGGCACCTGCGAGAGAAGTCTGTCGGTTATGGGAACGGTCTGTTCCATACGTCAAAAGTGTACCCGATTCGATGACTTCCCGAAACTCTTTTCGCAAGCTGGACGCCTCAGCCGCCAACTGTGTTGTAAATCAAAGCTTCCCTAGGCAGACTCCGCCAAACGGGTACGATCGGCGAGCCAAGGTTTTGCTGCCGACCATGCAGTTGGTAGGTCAGCAGCGAGGATCGTCCAACACTTTCCGTCGACGTTCGAGGCATCGGTTTTTTTAGTGTGGGTTCCCTTTTTCCGCTTTTCTAGCCAGGATGTTACCAATCCGAGGGTATCTTCTGGATCCAAAAGGCCGAGACCTATCGGGGGCGAAGGTTGCGTGCAATCACCGATTCGCTTCAAGGTCTGCTTCCACTCGGTTTGTGTTTTGGGGACGGCCATTGCCGTCACGATGCCACCATTGCGAAGAAGGTACCAGGTCGTTCTTCCATTTTCCGCAGGGACGCAATAGACGGTGGACTCGGTGTCGCGAGCTCGATTGAATTGAGTTAACCGTCGAACGAGCCATCGAACAATTCGAAGATCCTCTCTCAATCGAGCGGCATGTTCGAAATGCAAATTGCGTGACGCTTCGACCATCATCTCGGCCAATTTTTCTTCGAGCGAATGATCGCCTCCTTGCAAAAACCGCTCCGCCTTCAACGACAGCTCCGCATAGAGACTCTTGCTACAGGAGGAGATACATGGAGCGATACAATTCCCTAGTTCATGTCGAACGCAGCCAGCACGTTGCTCCAAGTCGAACAATGAGAGTTGCTCCGACAAGTGCATTGCCGTCTTTTGGCTGCAATCGCGCAGTTTGAAATGCCGTGCAAGAATCTCGACGGCGCGATTCAGATTGGCAATACCCGACAAGGGACCATGACTGCATCTGGCGCTGTTGTCATGGTAACGACTTAGGTAAAGCGATTCGGCAGGCGGACGCCCCAGGCACAAATAGGCTTGCTGCTGCCGTTTGGGCATACCGACAACATTCATTCGCGGTTGCCATCGGCGTATCAAGCATTGCTCTCGTAGTAGCGCTGCGAATTCGCTGGGTTGTTGTTCCCAAACGATAGCACGTGCCGACTGAACGATCCTGCCAGACTTTTCTTCTTCGTTGTTGGGCAGGAAGTAGCTATACAGCCGATTTCTAAGAGCTTTCGATTTGCCAACATAGAGAAGTCGACCTGTCGCATCGATCATCCCGTAGACACCAGGAACTCGCGGTACCGTGTTTCCGACGGCTCTCTTGAAAAACTCGAGGCGATCGTCGGTGGTTGCATTCGTTGCGGAGCGAATCCAACAAAGCTTCTCCCTGGAAAACGGAAGGTACGGGTCGTCCCCAAAATCCTCAAATTGCTCTGTCCATATTGCGTCCATGCGATTGCTCCTCAATGGATTGTCGCAGTTTTCGCAGTTTGGATCAAGCTTGCTGAGAAAGAAGGCTAAACGGAATCCACTCTACATCAACACGCGAAAGAATCCTGGGAATCAATTGCCAAGTTGAGTCGGTCGGCATCCAAACTTTGTCGACCATCTCTTCTAGATTTAAATCGTTGGCTTCGCAGAGAAGCGTTGGCACCCCGCACACTTGTCGGATTTCAATAGTGCATTGAGATTCAATTCTTGCCCGAAACTCTTCTGGAATCTGCGACCAGGAAAGGCTTGAGATAACCAGGGTTTTTTTAAGCTGATGTGCGAAATCTGCGAGTTGGGGAATCCCGTAGGCAATTTTCGAATCAAGATCATACGGATCGTCGCTAGGTGGCTTTCCAGCAGATTCAGAATTCTGTTTGAATGTGGCATCCGAGGTTAAAGCATCGAGTGACGAGACAGAGGTCAAGTCAACGGACGGTGTCACACAATTTGAATCCTGACTAGCCCCTAATTGTTCGCGACGCTTTGCTTCGATTGTCGCTGCCAAAGACGCTACCGACGCGTCGAGCATCTTGTGAATGTCACGATCCCGCGAGCGGAGCTCGTTGCCCTTTGGAGCATTAAGAGAAAGTAGCGATTTCGCCCATTCTTCCATCACCAACGATCGTATCTCGGCAATTGCCTTTGTCAGTGAAGAATGGTTTTGCATCGATGGATTTGCCTCAAAGAATTTGTCAATCGATCTACCGAGAACCTGAGTCGAAAGTCGCTCGCAATAGGTAGAGAAAGTGGCAAGTAGTTTGATTGAAACCTGTTGCCAAGAAACGCGAAATGGGTTTAACTGCATCGCGATCCGTGCCAAAATTCTTCCTGCAACCACATGAAAGGTTGATTCGACACCCAGCTTCGATAGTTGCTCATTCAACTCTCGATTTTTCTCATCGGAAGCAACGACCATTTCAACCAGTTCATCGTGTTGCTCACTTAACTTTTTTGCAACCGTGAACAGCGAGTTTGCGTTCAGCTTCAACTGCATCTGGATAGATTCGAGCAATGACGGAAAGGCCTCCCAATTTGAAGGAGTGTTCAACCACTTCTCCTTGAGAGTTGATTCCAACTGACTCATGGATTTTGCAAAGAGTGATCTTACGCTCTTGGCAATATCCAGGACTGGAATGCCCAGCTGTTCCGAGATCAACGGCAAAAAATCCACGAACTCCTTTTCCAATTCATCGATTTCTTGCGTTTCGAAAGCGGGGGCAACTCCGTTCAACTCTCGCTGTGCAGGCACAATGCTTTTCATGCATTCGCAAACCCAGGCTTGTGCATTCCAATGGCACTCTCGGAAGAGATCGGCTAAGAGAAATCTATGTTTTTCAGATTGATTATTGGTGTTCGTCCCCAAACTGCTCTCGGTGTTTTCTCTCACATGGTTCATCGAAACGATCCACGGAACGATCGCCTGCAAAATCGACGTTGTAGCCGAAAGATTTGGATAGCAGAACACGTCGACGGGGAAGATGGTAGCACGAATCGTGCTGGCCCAAGGGCATCCTGAAGAATCTGAATAGTTTTCTAAATTGGCGTAGTCCAGAGTCTTCGATCCCAACGACAAAAATGTAGCGACCTCGCGGGCTGCATCGGCTTTGTCGGCATCATTCCCCAACTGCCCGCCATAGATGACTCGAACTTGATCAAACGGGGGAAGATGGATTCCGCTCTCTGGGATCGAAGGAAGTGCAGTATGTAGCCCACCCGTTCGGAAGTAGTGGTTGATTTCAAGTAAACTAGCCATCGCCGAGGCCGATGCGAGGTCTCCCAAGGCTGTCGGGCACGGTGAAGCACACGAGCAAATTAGCTCCACATGAACGTTCACTCCCAACGCTTCTGCAGCCTGCCTTACCATAAAGCCAAGCTCGGCTACCATCGCACTGCCCGTCCCACCCATCAGAGATGCGATCAGCTTCACTCGGAAGACAGACATCTTGCTATCCTGCTCCATGAGATCGCTCAAGGCAATTTGCAGTCGATCAAACACCAAGGATGCATGGTCGAGAAGAGCCAGCATACCAAGAGGCCGAACCCCCTCAGTTCGCTGGGATCGCGGTATGTTGTATACCCACCTTCGACTCAGTTGAGGAAAAGGCTTTGTCTCTTCGCGGTAATAGTTGGGTGTCTTGATCGGCAAATGGACAACGGATCCATAATCCAATCGATGGGGATTGCTGCAGTCAATCAATGGTTCAAGCGATCGAAAATCTGTATCCAAGACTAGGTATCTATCCGCAACCTCGCACAACGTTTCCGGCGCAGAAATCTGACTGCGGAGTACGCTCACGGACTCCACCGCAAAGCCACCTATCGCAATAATCAGATTTGAAGGCGACACGGACGAAGCCTCCGATAAAGTCCCATTTGTGTCCTTACGATCGACTGCGTTCGCAATACGTGGATTTTTCTGGATTCCCGGCGCCCGCGGTTCCGATTTGGGTCTGGCAGAATTCCGACTTGCTGAATTGCTTGGTAGGGACCAGCTCTTTTCCTTTGGCAGATTTGGACTCCAACCGCGAACATGTACTATTGGCAACACATTGACCGGCTCAACAGCAATAGCTGCATTCTCAATAGCATGAAACATTTCTTTGCAGTCAGTGAACCGCTGTTGAGGTTTCTTGGAGAGCGCTTTGGCAATGATTGCCCGCTCTGCAGCGGGCAACCCGTCTAGTGCAGGTGCTTTATGCAAATGTTCGTTAGCCAATTGCGCTGTGGTGCGTCCTCGGAAGGGCAAGCTACCTGTAAGCATTTCCTGGTAAACAATGGCAAGCGAGTATTGATCGCTGTAGCGACCAGGCCGACCGTCAAACATTTCGGGAGCTGCATAGGTCGGAGTAAGACCACCCATCAGAGACTGGGAATTGGACTGCAAATCCTTCACCAGTCCAAAGTCCGCAACTTTGATTCGATCGGAAACCAGCAGGAGATTTCCAGGCTTTACATCGAGGTGTTGTAAATCATGCTTTTGGCACAGAAAATCAAGCCCCTCTGCGGCATCCTTTAGATAACTGAGCAGGCGGTCACGTGCGATTCCCGAAAATCCTTTTTCACGATACTCCATGTATTGATGTAACAAAGAACACTGAGCTAACTCGGTGACAATGATTAGCTGTCTCTCTACGACTTCAATTCGTTCGAGAGACAAGATAAACGGATGATTCACTTGTCGAATTCGTTGAAGCGACTTAAGCTCGCTCGCTGCCCGACTTTCGTCAATGCTTCCGTGTACGATCTTAATCGCTTTTTGAAGTCCACCTGGAGCATCTGCAGACCATACGTCTCCATAGCCTCCAGAGCCTAGCTTCTCCCTGAGAACATACCCGGCGATAGGCTCAAAGCCTGCTTGCATCTTGGCGCTTAACATGCTCATGATCGCCTCATCCGTCTGTTGCTAAATTCGGCGAGTTGGGAATATTGCGGATCGCCGAGTCTGGTACATTTGGGTAAGTCTGGAGAACCGAAGGAAAGGTCTTGAAGTTTTCGGGAGTCGTTGCGGTGGCAGGCCCGGGTGCGTCCTCTTGTGAATATTTCTTTCCGAGAGGGACCATTGAATTTGGTAAGGAATTTCTTTGCGACATTTCTGTAGGACGACTCAGTGGTATAGATTTCGCTAATCTCTGCGTTAACAAGGGTTCGGAAATAGGAGCGGTTGCTGATGAAGGATTCGCTGCAGATGAATACTCTGATTCCAGAATCGGAGAATTGCCAAAATAATTATTACACGCAATCTCCAAGAAATCGCTTCGAAGCTCCATGCGCTCATTTCGATAGGCACACAAGCACTGGATTTGATGAAGAAGGTCCCGTGGGTGGCACCTTCGAAGCGATCGACCCGTTTTGCGGTAGTGATTATGTATCAATGCTTCAATAATCTCTGGTCTCCATGTAATTTCGTAACTTTCGCACGCCCGTCGAAAAATTTCCATGACCTCTTCGATGGTGGGATCCCCGATGTGAATCTTGAACGGCACTCGGCGAAGAAATGCCTCGTCCACCAAAGACTCGGGTTGAAGATTCGTGGAAAACAAAATGATCTGCTCAAATGGGACGCAAAACTTTTTCCCTGTAGGCAAATTCAAATAATCATGACGATTTTCTAACGGAATGATCCAGCGATTCAGGAGTTCCGCCGGTTCCATCCGCTGGCGACCGAAGTCGTCAATCAGCAAACATCCGCAATTACTCTTCATTTGAATCGGTGCTTCGCAGGTATTGCTGCGAGGATCATGTCGAATCTCCAAATGGTCGAGGGTAAGTTCTCCGCCAACAACAACCGTTGGTCTTTTTACTCGCACCCATCGCCTGTCATGCTCTTGATCCGCAACCAAACCGGAATGGGTCAATGTTTGTTTTGCGATTTGGTGATAAGCAGCATCGAAGAATTTGATAATGATTCCATCATCAATAATCGCATATGGTATCCACACTTCCTCGCCTCGACATGCCGCGAGACACCTTGCAATAGTCGTTTTACCATTTCCCGGAGGACCGTATAAAAAGATGCCAGAGTTGCTATTGATCGCTGGCCCTATGAAATCAAGCCACGATTCCTCATAGGTAACATTTCCCAACGAGGAGATCAGCCGGTTCTTGGTAATGGCCTCAAAAGTACTCGCTTGCGCCTCGACACTGAGAATGTAATCCATCAAGGGAACTGGTGCCGGTCCCGTATAGGAAAAATTGCTTTGATAGTTCAACGCCCTTTTTTGACCATTCTCGGTCAAACTATAGTAAAAATCGTTGAGGCTAGCAGGACGGGCGTGAGCGACCATTTGCCTTACCCTCAATTGCGCTAGCAACTGTTCAACAATTCGGAACGGGAGTTTGACTCGGTCGGTAAGGCCTCGCCCCGTTATCGTACCAACACTAAGAAAGATCTGCAAAACGAGCGATTCCAGAACCATCTCGGAGATTCCGCTCTCCTCGAGCGATTTTGGCTCAAAGGGCCAAAATGCATCCTCATTCAATACTGCAGGAAGCGCATCGCCTGTGAATTTTACGGTACTCGATCCAATCCTAGATTGCATTCTGGCAAATCCTCTTTTATCCAAACGGTCAGCCTAATCGTTAGGATAGCTTTTTACATATGGTAGGAATTGTTGGAGGATCGGCCAAATGCGGGCTGGATGTTGCAAGCATTCCGAAAATCCGTCCCAAGTCGAAAAAAAAAATCCGTCTGGATCAATTTTTCGGTCATGCGCTCATTTAATGTCCTAGACTCCACCGATGCAGGTTTGTGAGTGCTGTGCTACCCAGCCACCAAAACGCTCGGCTCCTCCTTGTATGAATCTTCCGAGACTATTGAGTCTAGGTACTATGGCTATTGACACAGGTTCCCCAAAAAATCCAATTTTGACGTCGGCCTCGCGCTCTTCGATGGCAGTAAAGACTGTATGGATTCTAGAAGCTGTCGGACAGGCAATGCCCGAATGGCTGACGGTGATACAGCCTGTTCCCTTTTCGATTGGTAGAAAAGCAGGTTGCTGTCTTCAGCTTCAGTCCAGAGCAGTTTCGAGCCATCATGCCGACCTAACGGTACGTGATTCCAATCTCTTGTTGATCGACCGACAAAGCACCAACGGAACCTTCGTGAATGGTGTACGCGTCAGGGACATAGCCACTCTCAAGAAGGACGATGTCGTCCAATTTGCTGATATTGCATTCCGTGTTCGTTGCGATGACCACGCGACCGCATCGAATACCGTAGCCGAAGATGTCTGCGACCAAGCGCTGGCCCTGGTGCAGTTCGATCGCATGATGGAAAAACGGCTCGTCACACCATTTTTTCAACCGATCGTATCTATCGATGGTTCATCAATCAAAGGCTACGAAGTACTTGCGAGAAGTAGGATGTTCGGTCTGGAAACGAGCGCTGCGATGTTCGGTGCAGCCGCGAAATTGAACATGGAGATCGAACTGAGCCAAATGTTGCGATGGGAAGGGATTCGCGAAGGATTAGCCTTGCCAAAGGGAAGCGAAATCTACGTGAACACTCACCCGCTCGAACTCGGAAGAAACGATCTTCTCGAGTCGATGAGCAATGTCCGAGCCATGACGCCTGATACACCCATTACCTTGGAAGTGCATGAAGCCGCCATCACCAGTGCAGCACAAATGCGTGACTTGAGAAAAGGCTTGCGAGACCTCAATATCAAAATAGCCTACGACGACTTCGGGGCCGGACAAAACCGACTTGCCGAACTGGGCAATGCGCCACCGGACGTGATGAAGTTTGATATGAGTCTCATTCGCAATATCGACAGCGGTTCCGTGGACCGGGTCAAAGTGCTACGATCGCTAGTCCAAGTCGTCAACGATCTCGGGGTAATTCCGCTAGCTGAGGGAATCGAAACCGAGAAAGAAGCCATCGTTTGTAGGGAGGTTGGATTCGTTCTCGCCCAAGGCTACTACTTTGGAAGACCTGCTCCTCCGAGCAAGTTCATCTCTTGAAACAACTACGACTGACTCATCGGACTGATCCCCAACCAAAGCATCAGATTCCAGATCCATGTCTGAGTCCAAGGATTCCACGTTGGATAACTAACCGACACCATCGAGAGTCCTGCCAGCAAGCTCACTAGGCCAATTCCCCATCGAAAGCGAATCAGCCTCTCCACAGCGGGTACTGATGCCAACAGCCAAAGTGGATGTAACCACATCAACTGACGGAAAGCGGACGTTGTACCACCGTAATTCCGCTGCCTCGTATCCAAGAGGAACAGATAAAAGACGAGACAAGCAATCGATGTGACAGTCGTGGCCGCTACCCATCGTCGCTGTTCCAATCGTGGACTCCAAAACCCAAGCAGCATTCCGGGGATCGCAAGGATCAGAACTGGTGTCAACGATACAATCCCGTGATGCCCGACCGTTGCATGTATCAGATA
>Ga0315904_10009496_pt1 | contig 12701 bp, 11 predicted proteins | sample LakEriMetagenome_6_FD_203529 | JGI IMG/M metagenome (GOLD analysis project Ga0315904, IMG submission 203529) | Freshwater fungal communities from buoy surface, Lake Erie, Ohio, United States - Buoy 12 MA120 | ecosystem: Environmental > Aquatic > Freshwater > Lake | place: USA: Lake Erie, Ohio...
GATGCTCGCCGAGGGTCGGCGCGTTCTGATCTTCTCGCAATTCGCGAGCATGCTGGCGCTGATCGCCGAGTCCCTCGACGCGGCCGCGATCGCCCATGTCGTCCTGACCGGCGACACGCGCGACCGTCAGACGCCGGTGCGGCGGTTCCAGGCTGGCGAAGTCCCGGTTTTCCTGATCAGCCTCAAGGCAGGCGGCGTCGGCCTCAACCTGACCGCGGCCGACACGGTGATCCTCTACGATCCGTGGTGGAACCCGGCGAGCGAGGCCCAGGCGATCGATCGCGCGCATCGTATCGGCCAGGACAAGCCGGTCTTCGCCTATCGGCTCGTCGCGCTCGGCACGGTCGAGGAGAAGATGCTCGAATTGCAGGCGCGCAAGCGCGGTCTCGCCGACGCGCTGCTCGCCGGTTCCGCCGCCGCCAGCGCCGAGATCACCGAGCGCGATCTGGAAGCGCTTTTCGCGCCGCTGGCCTGAACGGGTTCAGAACCAGCCCTTCGCCTTGAAGAACAGATACGGCACGACCGCCGACAGGATCATCGCGCCGATCGCCATCGGATAGCCGTAGGTCCAGTCGAGTTCGGGCATATGCTTGAAATTCATGCCGTAGAGGCTGGCCACCAGCGTCGGCGGCAGGAACACGACCGCGGCGACCGAGAACAGCTTGATGATGCGGTTCTGCTCGATGTTGATCATGCCGAGCGTCGCGTTGAGCAGGAAATTCACCTTGCTGGTCTCGAAGCCCGCATGCTCCGCCAGCGAGGCGATGTCCCGGTTCGCGGACTTGATGCGCGCCTTGAGGTCCTTGGATTCCTTCTTCGGCCAGCCGTCGATCACCGCTCCGAAGAAGCTGATCGCGCGCGAGACCGACAACAGGCTCTCGCGCACCGTGGAGGCGAGGTCGTCGTTGCGCGCCAGCGTCTTCAGCACCGCCTGCAGGTCGCGCTCGCCGCCGGGACGGCTCGGCGTGGTGTCGAAGATCGTGCGGCTGGTCTGGTCGAGGTCGATGCTGACGCGCTCGAGGATGTCGGCGAAGCGGTCGATGAAGGCCTCGAGCAGGCCCAGCAATGCGTCTTCGGCCCCGGTGCAGGCCCCGGGCTGGCGCGCCAGCCTGGCGGCATAGCTGGCGACCGGCCGCGGGTCGACATGCCGCAACGTGACCAGCGTCTGGCGCGAGAGCACGAAGGTGACGGGATCGGCGCCGGGGTGCGGATCGTCGGCGCGGTTGAGGATGGTCGCGGTCAGGTAGATCGCGTCGCCCTCGACATAGAGCCGCGACGACGGCTCGATCTCGCGCATCTCCTCGCGCGACGGCAGCGACACGCCGAGTTCGGCCTCGACCAGCGCGCGCTCCTCGGCCGTCGGCTCGAACAGGTCGTACCACAGGGCGCCGCGCGGCAATTCCTGGCCGGCGAGCCACTCGCGGCGTTCGACCAGCGTCTGTCGGCGGACGAAGACGAAGAGCATGCGGCCTCGCGATAACCGCCTGTGTCTATATCACCCGCCTCGCGCGTCTGGCAGTGACGGATGCGCGACGACGCTCAGCCCCAGCTGCGCACCGGACCGACGTCGAGATGCAGGAAGTCGCGGCGCGGATAGGTGCCGACCCCGCCGGCCTGGAGCGAGAGCGCCGCCCGTCGCAACTGCGGCAGACGGAACCCGGTCACGCGGATATCCACCGCCTTGCCTTCCATGTGGAAGCTGTTGCGCGCGACCCTGCGGTCGGTCTTGCGGGCGATCGCGTTCGACCGCGGCGAGCGGTAGCCGGAGACGACCTGGAGCGGCTCGCCGGTGCCGAGCGTGCGCTGCAGGCGTGCCATGACGTCGATGAGACGCGGGTCGATGCGATGGGTGTCGTCGTTCGGATCGCGCAGCAAGCGGCCGATCTGCGCGACGGCTTCGGGCAGATAGCGGCCATCGGCGTGGTAGACGCCCCTGAAGCTCTCGCCCGCCTGGGGTCGCACCAGGAACAGGCGCCGGGGACCGGCGACCGGCGCCGAGACGCGGGCGGCGGCGATCGCCGGAGCCGCGCCGAAAAACGCCAGGCTGCACAATCCGGCGGCCAGACCCAGCATGCCGCGGCGGGCGATCGGCGGCATGCCGGTTCGGCCGGTCAGCCCTGGCTCGAGCTCGAATTCCCCGGGGGCAGGCGGCGCATGGTCCCGCATGGCGACACCTCTGTAGCAGATTGCAACAAGTCGTGATCCAAACGGTTGATGCCAGCGCAGGCATCTCCGGGCAAGCCGGAAAGATGAAATTTCCGAAAGGTTCTGTGGATAACTACGCGCGGTCGCCTGCGCCGCCGAGCAAATCATTGAACGGGATAGAAATTTCCAGCCTTGCACGCTCCCTTGACGGCGCGCCACGATTGCTACTCTATATCTAGGAGGTAGTAGCCGCCTGCCCACAACCCCTTGATGCGGAGGATCCTCCATGGAATGGACCGACGAGCGTATTTCCGAGCTGACGAAGCTCTGGAACGAGGGGCTTTCCACCGCCGAAATCGGCAAGATGCTGGGAATCTCGAAGAACGCGGTCGTGGGCAAGGCGCACAGGCTGCGGCTCGCGGCCCGTCCGTCACCGATCCGCCGTCTGGTCATGCGGCCCTCGGCGCCGCGCATGCCGCGCGCCACGCGGCCCGCCGCGATCCCCTCGCTGCCCGCCACGGTCGCGATGGTCGCGCCTGCGAAGCCGCCCGCGGGCGTCGTGGCGCCGCAACCCGTGCCGCGGCCGCGCATCGAGGTGCCCGCCGCCCAGCTCTCCAACCAACGCTGCATGTGGCCGGTCGGCCATCCCGGCGACGGCGACTTCCATTTCTGCGGCGAGCGCGCACTGGTCGGCAAACCATATTGCGCCTCGCATTGCGCCGTGGCCTATGTGAAGGCCAAACCGAAGGCGGGCGAAGCCGCCTGACGTCCCGGCCGCGGGCGGCAGACAGCCGGACGCGGCCGCCACGCCTCCGGGAGCGAGGGAGATGTCCGAGCCGAAGGGTCTGCTCGTCGCCAGAAGCGCGCGCGCCCATGTGCTGCCTTTGCCGATCGCCAACCGGCACGGCCTGATCGCCGGCGCCACGGGAACCGGCAAGACCGTGACGTTGCGGGTGATGGCGGAGAACCTCTCCGCCGCCGGTGTCCCGGTCTTCCTGGCCGACGTCAAGGGCGACCTCGCGGGGCTCGCGCAGCCCGGAGAGGAGAACCCCAAGTTCCTGGCCCGCGCCACGGCGCTTGGCGTCGAGCGGTTCGCCTTCGAAGCCTGCCCCGTCGTCTTCTGGGATCTGCTCGGCGAGCAGGGCCATCCGCTGCGCGCCTCGGCGTCGGAGATCGGGCCGATGCTGCTGGCCCGGCTGCTCGATCTCAATGAAACCCAGGCAGGCGTGCTCCAGATCGCCTTCCGCTACGCCGACGACAACGGACTGCTGGTCGACGACATCAAGGACCTGCGCGCCCTGCTTGCCGATGTCGCCGCGCGGGCCGACGAACTGCGCGCCGGCTACGGCAACGTCACCGGAGCATCCGTCGGCGCGATCCAGCGCGGTCTGCTCGCGCTCGAGGCCCAGGGCGGTGACCGTTTCGTAGGACTGCCCTCCTTCGACGTCGGCGATCTGCTGGCGCGCGACGGACGCGGCCGCGGCCTGGTGCATGTGCTCGCCGCCGACCGGCTGATGATGCGGCCGAAGCTCTACGCCACCTTCCTGCTCTGGCTGCTCTCCGAGCTGTTCGAGACGCTGCCCGAGGTCGGCGATGTCGATCGGCCGAAACTGGTGTTCTTCTTCGACGAAGCCCACCTGCTCTTCGCCGATGCGCCCGCGGCGCTGGTGCAGAAGATCGAGCAGGTGGTGCGGCTGATCCGCTCGAAGGGCGTGGGCGTCTATTTCGTGACCCAGAACCCGCTCGACCTGCCCGAGACGGTTCTCGGGCAGCTCGGCCACCGCGTGCAGCACGCGTTACGCGCCTTCACGCCGCGCGACCAGAAGGCCGTCCGCGCGGCGGCCGAAACCTTCCGCCCGAACCCGCGGCTCGACGCCGCGGCGGCTATCGGCGAACTCGCCGTCGGCGAGGCCCTGGTCTCGTTCCTCGACGCATCCGGAACGCCCGAGATGGTCGAGCGCGCGAAGATCTGTCCGCCGCGTACCCGCCTCGGACCGCTGCGTGCGGAAGAACGACGCGCGGCGCTCGACGCCAGTCCGTTCCGCGGCCGCTACGACCAGTCCGAAGACCGCGAGTCGGCGGCGGAGCGCCTCGCCGCCGACGCGCCCACGCAAGGCGGCGGAATCGCCGGCACGCTGGGCGGCATCCTCGGCGGCGGCACATCCGCTCCGCGCGGTCCGCGCCGCCGGCAGCCGGAGAGCATCGGCGCGACGATCGTCAAGAGCGTCGCGCGCAACGTCGCCGGCCAGATCGGCCGCGAGATCGGCGGCGCCGTGCTGGGCCGCTATGGCCGCAGCGCGGGCGCGGCCATCCTGCGCGGCGTTCTCGGATCGATCCTCAAGGGACGATGAGCGAGCCGACGCCAGCAGCGCAGCCGCGGCCCTTCGAGGCGATCCTCGCGGCGATCGAGGCCAAGCGCTACCCGGAGGCGGTGGCGCTCGCGGAAGCCGCCGTGCGCGAGACGCCCGAGCGGTCGGATGCGTGGAATGCCCTGGGCGTGGCGCTGCGCGTCTCGGGCGATCCGCGCGCGGCGATGGGCTGCCACCGTCGCGCACTCGATCTCACGCCCGGCAGCGCGGCAGCGCTGGTCAATCTGGGCAACGCCGCGCTCGAACTGGATCGCGTCGACGAGGCGGGCGCGCTGCTGCGCGCGGTGGCCGCCCAGCGGCCGACCGCGAAATACCAGTCCGATCTGGGCCACGTGCTCAACGATGCCGGGCTCTATCGCGACGCCCTGGCGGCCTTCGACGCGGCGCTCGCGCTCGAGCCCGGGAATGCGCGCGCGCGCTGCGAGCGCGGGCAGATATTGCTGCGGCTGGGTCGCCATAGCGAGGGCTGGTCCGACTTCGCGTCCCGCTGGGAGCTGACCGAGCTTGGGCCGATGCCGAAATATCCGACGCCGCTATGGGACGGGCGCCCGGTCGAAGGCACGGTCATTCTCTGGCCCGAGCAGGGTTTCGGCGACGCCATGCTCTCGGTGCGCTTCCTGCCCGCGCTGCGCGGGCGCGTCGGACGCTTCGTTCTCGGCGCAAAACCGGAATTGCTGCGGCTCTTCTCCGGGCTGCCTGGCGCCGACGCGGTCGTCAGGCTCGGCACGCAGCAGCCCAAGCACGCCGCGCATGCGCCGCTGATGAACCTGCCGGGCATGGTGATGCGTTCGCCCGCCGATCTGCCGCCGCCGGCACGGTTGAACGTGCCGCCCGAGGCGCGCGCGCGCATGGCGCCGCTGATCGCCAGGGCCGGCAAGCGGCTCAAGGTCGGCATCGTCTGGTCGGGCAGCGTCACCTTCAAGGCGAACGCCCAGCGCGCCACCGGGCTCGACCGCTTCCTGTCCTTCGCCGAGGTGCCCGGCGTGCAGCTGTTCAGCCTGCAGAAAGGACCGCGCGCATCCGAGCTGGCCGCATCCGGCGCGCGCAACTTCATCGTCGACCTCGGCAGCCAGTGCGAGGATTTCGCGGACACCGCTGCCGCCGTCGAGGCGCTCGATCTGGTGATCATGACCGATTCCTCGGTGGCCCATCTCGCCGGTTCGCTTGGCAAGCCGGTCTGGAACCTGCTGCCCTTCGCCGCCTACTGGCTCTACGGTCAGGACGCGACGACCACGCCCTGGTATCCTTCGATGCGGCTGTTCCGCCAGCCCGCGCCGGGCGCCTGGGACCCGGTCTTCGCGGCGGCGCGCCGCGCCCTCGAGGAACTGGCGCGCGGCGGCCGGCGAGCCTGAAGCGCGACCGGCGGCACATGGAGCGAATGAGGCGACGATGAGCACGAAGACCGCACAGCGGCGGGCCGATCCGGGCGCGCAGCCCTATGCGGAGATCCAGCGCGCGATCTCCGAGCGTCGGCACGCGGATGCGATCGCGCTGGCCGAGCGCGTCGTCGCCGCGACCCCGCAACGCAGCGACGCCTGGAACGCGCTCGGCGTGGCGTTGCGCGCCGGCGGTCAACCCCGCGAGGCTCTGGGGTGCTACCGGCGCGCGCTCGAATTGGCGCCCGAGGACATCGCCGCGACCGCCAACATGGCGAACGCGACCAAGGATCTGCAACGCTACGCCGAGGCCGTTGCGCTGCACCGGCGCGTGATCGCGCGCCAACCCGACAGCACCGCCTGGACGAACATGGGCGTCGCGCTCCACGACGGCGGCATGCTCGCCGAGGCGCTCGCGGCCTTCGAGCAGGCCATACGGCTGAACCCCGAGAACGCGAGCGCGCAATTCGATCGCTCGCAGGTCCTGCTGCGCATGGGCCGTTTCGAGGAAGGATGGCCGGCTTTCGAGTGGCGCTGGCGGCTGCCCGACAAGCCGGCCTTTCCCGGCTATACGACGCCGGCCTGGGACGGCAAGGATCTGCAGGGCGCGCTGCTGGTCTGGCCCGAGCAGGGCTTCGGCGACGCCATCCTGTCGATGCGCTTCCTCGAGAAGCTGCGCAGCCGCGTTCGGCGGATCGCGGTCGGCTGCAAGCCCGAACTGATGCGGTTGTTCAGCAGGCTCGCGGGCGTCGACGAACTGGTGGCCGTCGGCGCGCCGGCGCCCGCGCATGCCGCCCATATTCCCCTGATGAGCCTGCCCGGCAAGGCGATGCGCACGCTCGCCGACCTGCCGCCGCCCGCGCGGCTGCACGTGCCGCCCGAAGCCCGCGCGCGGCTGGCACCGCTGATCGCCAGGGCCGGGAAGCGGCTCAAGGTCGGAATCGTGTGGTCGGGCAGCATCACCTTCAAGGCGAATGCCCAGCGCGCGACCTCGCTCGACCGTTTCCTCTCCTTCGCCGAGGTGCCGGGCGTGCAGCTGTTCAGCCTGCAGAAGGGGCCGCGCGCCGCCGATCTCGCCGCATCCGGCGCGCGCAACTTCATCATCGACATCGGCAGCCACTGCGAGGATTTCGCCGACACGGCGGCCGCGATCGACCAGCTGGACCTGGTGATCATGACCGACTCCTCGGTCGCCCATCTGGCCGGCTCGCTGGGCAAGCCGATCTGGAACCTGCTGCCCTTCTCGCCCTACTGGCTCTATCTGGAGGGGCGCAGCGATTCGCCCTGGTATCCGTCGATGCGGCTGTTCCGGCAGCGGACGCCGGGCGACTGGGATCCGGTCTTCGCCGAGGCGCGCAACGCGCTGGGCGAACTCGCTCGCCGGCATGCCCGCTAGCGCGCCGCGCATCGTCGGCGCCGCCGCGGGTCTCGTTCTGGCCTTTGCCGGGGGCGGCGAGGCGAGCGAGCGGCGCATCGGACCCGCCGGCGGCACCAGCAGCTGCGTCGGGGATGTCGCGAGCGTGGGCTGCGCGGTCGACACGCTGATGGCGTGTCTTGCGCGCGCCGATCGCGCGCTGTGCCTGCGCGTCGGGGCCGAGCCGCCCGAGCCGATGCCGGCGCCGCGGTCGATCGCCTATGTCGTCGATCGCAGCAGCGTGATACGGCGCGAGCAGGTCGGCGACGACCAGCGCGACCTCGCCTGGTTCCGTCCGGGATATACGCTGGTCGAACTGCGCATGCGCTTCTGCCCGCCGACCGGTAGCTGCGCCGACGAATCCTGGGAGGACATGCAGATCTATCTGCGTCGCCAGGGACAGGCCTGGCAGATCGTCAACTGGCTCGCGCCGGGCGACCCCGACGCATCGCCTCAGATCCCGGAATCCTTCGTCCCCCGTCCGCCCTGAGCCGCAACGATCGGAGCTGGTCCCAGACCGCCGCGATAGCCCAACCGCCGCGACACGCCGGCGGCGGCCGTACGCAGCGCCGCGATCACCTCGAGGCGCGTCGGCCGGGTCATGCGAGCCTCGGGGGCCGACAGGCTGAGCGCGGCGACCGGCCGCCCGCCGCGCGCGAGGATCGGAACGCCGATGCACATCAGCCCTTCCTCGTTCTCGCCGGTCTCGATCGCGAAGCCGCGGCGCGCGATGTCGCGCAACTGTCGGCGCAGCGCCGCCGGATCGACGGTCGTGCGCGGCGTCATGGCCTTGAGCGGCACGCCGAGCAGCGGCGCGCGCTCGTCCTCCGCCATGAAGGCCAGGATCGCCTTGCCGAGCGAGGTCGAGTTCAGCGGGTGGCGCTCGCCGATGCGAGCCTGCATGCGCAGCGCCCGGCTGCTCTCGATCATCTCGACATAGACCACCCGGTCGCGGTCGGGCACGCCGAGATTGATGGTCTCGTTGAACCGCGCGCGCAGCGTCGACATCGCGGGCAGCGCAAGCTCGCGCAGCCGCGGCACGTCTATCTCGGTCTCGCGCCCGCGATGCAGGCGCGGCCCCGCACGATAGCGGTCGCGGCTGCTGCCGTAGCCCACGAACCCGGCCGCCGCCAGGGTATAGAGATAGCGGAACGCCGAGGTCTTCGGCAGACCGAGGGCGCGCGCGACGTCGCTCAGCCCGACCTCCTGTCCGGAGTCCTCGACGAAGGCGAGCACGGCCAGCGCCTTCGCCACCGGCTGGACAAGGTAGGGATCTGGCGGCGCGGGGGCCGCGACGCGGCTGGCAGGAGGAAGAGGAGGGCGTTGCATTCCGCGATACGAAACAGCGGTTTCGGGACCGGAAACCGTTGACCTAGTCTTTCCCGGGGATCAAGCGAAACCGCACGGAGGGGCGCATGACCATCGTCGACTCGAGGGGGCCGGCGCAGACCGGACATAATTCCGGCCGCTGCAGCTTCGCGGAATCCGCGCGCCAGATCCGCGAGAACGCGCGCTGGCTGGCCGGCGGAGTCAGCAGCAATTTCCGGCTTGGGATCGCGCCAACCCCGCTGGTTTTCGAGCGCGGCGAGGGGGCATGCCTCTTCGACGTCGATGGCAACCGGCTGATCGACTACTACCTCGGCATGGGACCGATGATCCTCGGCCACAGTCCCGAAGGCGTTCGCCGCGCCGCGGCGGCTCAGCTCGAGCGCGGCATACTCTATGCCGGCCAGACCGATCTCGAGGCCAAGGCCGCACGGCGCGTCTGCGAGATGGTGCCCTGCGCGGAGCGGATGCGGTTCGCCTCGTCAGGATCGGAGGTCGTGCAGGCGGCTTTCCGCCTCGCCCGCGCGGCCACCGGGCGCCAGAAGATCCTGAAATTCGAAGGCCATTACCACGGCTGGTTCGACAACGTGCTGTGGTCGACCGCGCCGGCTCTCGACGTCGCGGGCGACGAGGAGGCGCCGGTCGCGATCGGCGGCGGCAAGGGTCTCGAGGAGGGTGCCGCCCGGAATGTCGAGGTACTGTCCTGGAACCGTCTGGATCTGGTCGAGCGGCGTCTCGCCCGCGGCGACATCGCCGCGGTGATCATGGAGGCGGCGATGTGCAACTCCGGCGCGGTCGCCCCGGCGCCCGGCTATCTGGAGGGCGTGCGCGCGGCCTGTTCGCGCCATGGCACCATCCTCATCTTCGACGAGGTCATCACCGGTTTCCGCCTGGCGCCCGGCGGGGCCCAGGCGCGCTTCGGTGTGACGCCGGACATCGCGACCTTCGCCAAGGCGATCGCCAACGGGTTCCCCGTCGCCGCGATCGCGGGCCGGGGCGAAATCCTGGACCTCTTCGGCCAGGGCGTCGTCCATGGCGGCACGTTCAACGCCCAGCCCGTCGCCATGGCAGCGACGCTGGCGACGCTCGAGGCCCTGACGCCCGAGATGTTCGCCGGCATCGAGACGCGCGGCCGTCGCCTGATGGACGGCATCGCCGCGGAACTCGCGGCAGCCGGCCACAAGGCGGTGGTCACAGGCTGGCCGCAGGTCTTCCATGTCGCCTTCGATCTCGACGCGCCGGCGCGCAACTGGCGCGATCTGGCGCGCATGAACCGCGCCAAGTATGTCCGCTTCACCGCGGCGCTCCTGGCGCATGGCGTGCGCGCGCTCGAGCGCGGCGCGTGGTTCATGTCGGCAGCGCATGACGACGCGATCGTCGACCAGACCCTGGACGCGGTGCGCAAGGCCGCGCGCGAACTCGCCGACGCGTGATGCGCATCGCCGTCGGATCGCTGATGCAGGAGACGAACACGCTCGTCCCGTTCCGGACGGGCGTGGAGACGTTCGAGTCCTTCTACCTGTATCGCGGCGCGGAACTGCTGACGCGCTATGGCGAGGCGCGCGTCGAGGTTCCCGCCTTCCTCGCCCGCTTCGCCGCGGCCGGTGCGGAGGTGGTCCCGCTGATCGCCGGCTATGCCGGTGCGAGCGGGATAGTGACGCGCGCCGCCTTCGATACGCTGGTGGGCGAGATGACCGACCGTCTCGCGTCGGCCGGCGCGGTCGATGGGGTGGCGCTGGCGCTGCACGGCGCGATGGTGGTCGAGGACGAGCCGGATGCCGAAAGCGAGATCGTGCGGCGCGTGCGCGCGGTGGTCGGACCCGGAGTGCCGATCGGCGTGTCGCTCGACCTGCACGGCCACATCACTGCGGCGATGCTGCAGCCCGACGTGTTCTACATCGGCTATCGCGAATACCCCCATATCGACATGTGGGAAACCGGCACGCGCGTCGCCGATCTGCTGCTCGACGCGATCGCCGGCCGGCGGCGCCCGGTGATGGCGCTCGCCAAGCGCCACATGATCGTCACCCCGATGGTCGCCACGACCGGCCGCGAGCCGCTGGCGGCGATCGTCCGCGCGGGGCGCGCGCACGAGGCGGCGGGCGACTGCCTGCATGCGTCGCTGTTTCCTGTGCAACCCTGGCTGGATGTTCCCGATCTGGGTTTCGCAGCGCTGGTCTGCGCCGATGGCGACCGGGCTTCGGCGCAACGCGTCGCCGACGATCTTGCGGAGATGGCCTGGCACGCGCGCGCGGCCTTCGAGCCGGATCTCGTGGCGCTCGACGACGCGATCCGCACCGGGCTCGGCTCGCCCGGCACCACCGTGGTCAGCGACATCGGCGACAGCCCCAGCGGCGGCGCGGCGGCCGACAGCGCGGCGGTGCTCGCGGCGCTGCTGCGGCTGGGCGCCGACAAGGCCGGACGCCTGACCTATCTGACGCTGTGCGACGCAGTCGCCGCGAAGACCGCCGCCCAGGTCGGCCCGGGAAAACGCGCGCGGCTGCGCCTGGGCCATCGCAATTCGCCCGCCGACGGTGCGCCGGTCGAGGTCGACGCGCAGATACGATCGATCAGCGACGGCGAGTTCAAGATGTACGACGCGGGCGCCGAAGGCACGGTCATGCAGCTCGGCCTGACCGCCGTGCTCGCCATCGGCGACCTGCGGGTTGCCGTACGCAGCAACCCCGCCTTCGAATGGGACACCGGACTTTTCGCCGCCTTCGGGCTGGAGCTCAAGCGCGCGGCGCTGGTCTTCGTCAAGTCGCCCGCGCATTTCCGCGTCGCCTTCGGTCCGCATGCCGCGCGCATCCTGGTCGCCGACACGCCGGGTCCGACCTGCGGCAACATGCGCAGGCTGAAGCTGGAGCGCGTGACGCGGCCGCTCTATCCGATCGACGCGCCAGACGCGGGGCACGCGGCCTCGGCCTAGAGCAGTTGCCGGTCGCACGGAACCGGGGAGGGATTCGCTGGCGACGCGAGATGCGCTCGCGGGGCGGGCGCCGCGCCGCGCGGTGCGCTAGCATCGGCCAGTGGCCTGAGGATATCGAGATGCCCGTTCTTCCCCGACGCTGGGATGCGCTTGCCTGGACCGAGTTTCGCGACCTGCCCGCCGGCAGCGTCGCCATCCTGCCGGTGGCGGCGATCGAACAGCATGGACCGCATCTGCCGCTGGCGGTGGATGCCGCGCTGAATGCCGCTATCCTCGATCGCGCGCTCGCGCTGGCGCCGCAAGAGATGCCGCTGCTGGCGCTGCCGCCCCAGGTCATCGGGCATTCGCCCGAGCATGCGCGTTTTCCCGGCACGCTAACGCTCGGCGCCGAGACGATCCTGGCGCTGTGGACCGAGATCGGCGCCTGCGTCGCGCGCGCGGGGGTGCGGCGGCTGTTGATCTTCAACACCCATGGCGGCCAGCCGCAGCTGGTCGAGCTGGCGTGCCGGAGGCTGCGCGCCGCGCATGGCCTGTTCGCGGTCGGCGCCAGCTGGTTCGACCTGCAGCGGCCGGACCCCGCGGAGGACATCCTGCCGGAGAGCGAGCGGCGCTGGGGGATCCATGGCGGCGCGATCGAGACCGCGATGATGCGCCATCTGCATCCGGCATCCGTGCGCGAGAGCGAGGCCGGCGATTTCTCGTCCGCCTGGATCCGTGAAAGCGGCCGCCATCGCCAGCTCATGCCGCATGGCAGGATCGGCTTCGGCTGGGAGACCCAGGACCTGAGCGCATCGGGCGCGGTGGGCGACGCGCGCGCCGGCGACGCCGCGCTCGGCGGGCGCATCGTCGCGCAGACCGCCGCTGCGCTGGCCGAACTTCTCGGCGAGATCCACCGTTTCGACGTCGACGCCTGGATGCGCGCGGGGCCCCGCGATGCGTGAGCGGCGGCCGGCGTCGACCGCATGGATGGGCTGCGTCCGCGCGCCGTCGACTTCGCCGGCCGCGGCGCGCAGGACCTTGGGCCACGCGCCATGGCAGACAGGGACAAGATGACCGCTCTTCCCGATCCGCTCGCCGCCTTCCGCCTCGACGGCCGGCGCGCGCTGGTCACCGGTGCGCGTCGCGAGATCGGCCGCGCCATC